>Ga0308402_1000383_pt1 | contig 13558 bp, 6 predicted proteins | sample HotsprSampleOSM2_FD_203471 | JGI IMG/M metagenome (GOLD analysis project Ga0308402, IMG submission 203471) | Hot spring phototrophic mat microbial communities from Octopus Spring, Yellowstone National Park, Wyoming, United States - 20060913_OS-M2 ... | reverse complement strand
GCTCGGCGATGCGTTCGAATTCCTCCTCAGCGGAGTCTGGTCCGGTATAGTCCCGATCCGTATCCCGCCCACGATACGGTTTGGTGCGGCTGAGCAGGTCCTGTACCGCGTCTGGCGGCTGCGGCGCGGCAGCGGGAGCGTCAGCCGTTTGATCCGCGACCGCGTGGCGCAGCACATCGCCGAGCAGGGGTCCGCTGGCGATGGCGGCGCGCATCCACCAGGGCGAAAGGTCGCGCGCCGCCTGCTGCGCCAGCGACGCGGGCGCAGCCACGGGGCATCCGATCACATCTTCCTGCGCTTCTCGACAGGCGGCTTCCAGCGCAGTCAGTTGTTGCTCAGTAAACGGCAGTCCCGCGAGAGCCAGGATATGCTTGCCACTGTCGGACTCGAGCCGATCCCGGGCTACTGCAGAAAATCAACCTGGCGTTGGGTGTTCCCGTGGATAGCTTCACGGACTTCTCGCATAAGCGCCTGGCATACTTCCTGGGTGGACAGTTTTACCTGACCCCTTGTGGGCTGGTTCCTATGGCGCCATGTTCAAGATATCCCATATCTCCAGAGCGCTACCCCAACCGGCGCGGATTCCGTTCTGGCGCGGGATCGACGCAACGCACACCCGTCGCTTCCAGGCGACCGTTCCATTGCGTCCTCATTGCTGAGGATGCTATGCAGGCGGTGTGTCGGATGCCGTCAGACGCGCCAACACGGTCGCTGGCGTTAGCCGTTGAAGATCGGAGCGATCAAAATCGGCGTCGAAACTGACCAGTTCGCCGCTGATCAGGCGGGTCGCAACGTATTGATAGGCATCGTCAAAGTCAAGATGGTGGCTGGTCATTGCGTCGACAATGAGTCCAAACGACTCTGGCGGCACAGTCACCAGGTGGACATTGCCGGTGATGAACAGGTCGTCGATGAACTGCATCAGGGCGTCAGGTCGCCGGTACCGACCCAGAACGATGCTGATAGAGTGGAGCGAGAAATGGGATAGCGCCAGATGACGGGACGGCAGCGCAGCGAGCAGACGCTGCACCTCAGCGGATCGATCCTGATCCAGGAGGCGCTCAAGCCAGATGTTCGTATCAATCAGATACATGGTCATTGGCGTGGTGCATAGCGCCTGCGATCATCCATGCTGTTGCCTGGTGTTGCAATTCCAGCGCCGTCGTCTGGTCGCGCAGATCACGCAAAGCGCCGGCCCAGTCCTGCCGCAGGGGTTGGCTGGAAGGGAGGGCGTACTCGCGCAGCAGGGCGGCGATATAGAGACGCACCCGCTGTTGCAGCTCAGGCGGAAGCGTCTGCACCAGATCCGTCAGGGGTGGTTCCGTCAGCGCCACTATTGACCTCCTTTTTTCAGGTATTATATCTTGAAAGCGCCGGATTGGCATGCCGTAGTTGGGTAAGAGACGAGATTTGGAGCGACGTCGCTGATTGCATCTGGCCGTCCAACCGCTGTCGCCTCATCGCCATACCGTGCAGCGCGCTTCCCGCTGCCGCCCTGCGCCCACGCTGGCTGCGCGACCGCGCCGGGAACAAGGCTATCCGGCGCGATGAACCGTCCGAGCGTCGGATCGTCGTACCAGGCATGCTCTTCTAACAATCCGGTGGCATCATGCCGCTGCCCGGTGACGCCGAGAACCGGGAACTGAGAACTGAGAACCGGGAATCGTGCATGCTCCCCGGATGGTCACCGGATGACGACGCCGCGTGCTGCTCGCCGCTCTCCTCGTACTGCTCGCCGTTCGCCGCTCCCGTTCCCCATCTGGTTGCGGGCATACGCCTCGTTCAGCGTCGGCGGGGCGACTGCCGCAGACGTGGGTTCAAGGGCGGACAGAAAATATGTGCGATGTGCATTTCTGGCAGCATCAGAACGCCATGGCGGGCAGGTTTGGAACCCGCTCCTGCCAGTGCGGTGCGTAGGAGTGGACAGAATAGCAGATTGCCCATTGCAACGCCAGAAAACGCATCTTTGCTCAAACGTTCTGTCCGCCCCTAAACAGACGTGGAGGAGGGGGTGGCGGTGAGCGTTGGTGCACCGCCGGGCGGAGCGCCGCGCTCCGGCGTGACTTCGTCCCGCGCGGCGTGGGTCGCCGCTCCGGTCGTCGCTCCCAGGCGACTGTCGGAGGATGCGGTATGCGACGAGGACCGGATATCAGATGCACGTGGTACAATACCGCCGGGATACGGCGTGATGCGCGGGAGCCGCAATGCGGATCTATCTGGACACATGCACCCTGCACCGGCCGCTTGATGATCGCACGCAGCTGCGTATCGCGCTCGAAGCGGACGCGGTGCTCACGCTCTTGACGCTGTGCGCGCAAGGAACGCTCACGCTGGTCGTCTCTGCGGTGAACGCCTTTGAAACAGCGCGTAATCCCCGCCCGCAGCGGGCGCTGTTCGTCCAGGCGATCATGGCGCGGGCTGCCGAGTATATCCCGCTGACGGATGAGATTGAGGCGCGGGCGCAGGAGTTGGAGCGCGCAGGCGTTAAAGCGATTGATGCATTGCATTGGGCGACGGCGGAGGCGGCGGGGGTGGACCGCTTTTGCACCTGCGATGATCGCTTCTATCGCAAAATGAAAGCAGTGCCGGGCATGACGTTGAAAGCGGTCACGCCGCTCGAACTGATCCAGGAGGTCGTGCCATGCTGACAGAAACACCGCAGCCGTTGGCGCTGCTCACCGAACGAGCGTTGCGTCTGTTGCTGGCGGAGTTGGGACCGATCGACACCGTGCGGTTTTTGAGCCAGTATACCCTGGGCGAAGGCGACGCGGTCGCCGACAAGGATCGGCTGGTCGGGTCGCTGACGGTGGCGGAGATTGCTGCAGCGATCCGTCAGGCGCAGATGGCGGCTGGCGCGCCAGCCCGTGCGCCAGAAACAGACGATGCGGCGTGATGGGCGGACGAATGCGGTTCTGGTGCGGGGCGCGGTTCCCAATCGGCTGCCTTGGATTCGCCCCTGCCGCGCCACCGCATCGCGCGGCGCAGCGGTCGGCGCCCCCGCGCCGGGAACGATGCTATCCGGTGAGATGAACCGCTCGAACGCTGGGTCGCAATACCGCACGCCATAATACATCAACCCCACGCCAGGGTCAACGCGCTGGCCGGTGAAGGTGGAGTCGGTATGCCGGGCGCTTTCGCTGATGGTGCGCAGCGTGCCGTGTGGTTGACCCTGGCATCTTCGTCACTCCATCGTGATTCCCCGCATAGAAGGTCGTGCGTTACCGCTGGCCTTCGCTTCCTGATGGGGCAGTCGTTGAAGATAGAGTTGTGACATTTGCGGGCGCAGGCAATTGAGCAGCGCACATGGAGCGCGCATTGCTCTCCAGTCGCCGCCTGGGTATGGACGCCGAACTAAAGTGGCGGCACACGCCTTCCAAAGCCGCCCCACCCCTTTGTCTTCGCCACCAGTTCCAGCCATGCCTCCAGCGATTCCGCGACAGTATAGTAGGCTTCGATCGTACTTTCATCATGGGGAAAAAATTCGTACTCGTGATCGAGAAAGAAGACTTTGCCCTGCTCGGGCCCTTCACGCAAAATAGCTAAGTAGTTTCCATCATGGGCATCGCAGAAGGCTACATAGTTCAAAGTGTGTATGTTGCGATAGGCTGGGTCTAATCTGGCGAAATGACGGAAGGTCTCCAGCATCTCCCGATTAATCTTGACCAATTCAAGCGTGCTGAAGATGTGGTAGCGTTGATACTGAGCATTCGGAAATGTATCTAATAACCAGAGAGGGGTGAGGCAGTACAGTCTGGCACCGTTGGCGATTTGTAAGAATTGATGCAACTCCTCGGGCAGTTTGTAGCCGAGCTGTTCTTGTGCCATTTCAATCTCGACACGAGTTGCTGGCGGGTTGAGAATATGCCAACAGGGAATTAGCCATTCTTCTTCAGTCTCACCAGCGATCTGCCCGAAAGATTTGAGCAAATCATCTCGGTCGTACAGCCAGTCTTTACGAACAGCCCAGTAATTTTCATTTATTCTAAGCCGTTCGATATACTTTAGCAGCATGACTTTACCTCCTCAGTAGGGAAAAGGAATCCCCTCGCGCTGATAGAATTCGCGCAGTAGTGGAAGAATCTTTTCGGGGTTTTGTCTAGCCCACTTTCGCATATCGTCGAGGCTCATCTTCAGATGTCCCGTCAGAAAGTCATCGAGTTTTTTCTGGATTCCGCCAGCTGCTGTATGGTAGTTCCTCGCATAGACCACCCACCCCTCCTCGGGGCCGCCCAAGGCGATGGGCCAGAGGTGATGTTTCTGATACTCTTTGATTGTTTTGGCTGCGGGATCGGTGTAGAAGAACAACCCTGGCAAGATCGCCTCGCCTCTGGCGGCTGCCAACTCTGCAACCTCGAATGAGCCTTTTAGCCCTTCCCGAAGGACACGTTCTTCAGCTCTCTGGGCGGCTTCCAAGACAAAGCGTTGTGCTCCTTCTCCAACAGCACGGGTGGTGACTCGGCCTACCAGTCTGGCGGCTTCATCGCCGTGGTTGGCTGCCGCGACGGCCGCCCTGCCGCCGCGCACCGCCATGCCCAGGCCGGTCAGCCCCGGCAGGAGCAGGCCGCCCACATCCGCCGCCAGCGCCAGTCCATTGTCCCACGTCAGCCCGTTCTGGTGAATGTCCCAGATATCGTAGGCGATGAATGCAATATCAACCGCGCTCTCGATCCAGTGCCCCGTCGGGTCGGTGTACTTCAGCGGATTGTTGTAAACGTACGCAAAGCGGTTGAAGCTCTGCGGGTTGCCCGGCTCAGGAACGATGCTATCCGGCGAGATGAACCGTCCAAGCGTCGGATCGTAGTAGCGGGCATGATAATACAACAATCCGGTTGCATCAAGCCGCTGCCCGGTGAAGGTGCGCGCCGTCAGTCCGATGCCGCCGGTGCGCACCCGCCCCCACGGGTCATAGTGCTGCATTCCTACGAGCGCGCCGCTCGCGGTCGTCGCTGCGCTCACGCTTCCCAGGTGGTCGCTGAAGAGATGCCGCGTTCCCTGGTCGCTGCGCCGCACGCCGATGATGTCGGCGCCGAAGCGGTAGAAGTGCGTCGTCGCGCCGCCGACGGTGCGCTCCCAGAGGTCGGCGACGGTGACGACGGTCGCGCCGTTGCTCGTGCGCGTCACCCGCGCGCCGGCGGCGTCATAGGTATAGGTTTCGGTCAGGCCCGCCTGGGTGACGCTGGCGAGCTGGTTCCAGCCGTTCCAGACGAACGTCCGCCCGCCGCCGCTCGTGAGGTTGCCATTGGCGTCGTAGGCATACGGCTGCCCGCCGACGCGGATGGGGGCGTGCGGGCGCGGCTGGCGCGCCGCCGGGTACTCATATCCCACGCCGGCTTTGACGCGCAGGTTCCCCAGCCGGTCGTAGGCATACGTCTCGCTCAACGTCGGCGGGGCGACCGCCGCAGGCGTGGGGGAGGGGGTGGCGGTGGCGGTCGGCGTCGGCGTGCGCGTGGCGGTGGGGGAGGGCGTGGCGGTGGCAGTCGGCGTCGGCGTGCGCGTGGCGGTGGGGGAGGGCGTGGCGGTGGCAGTCGGCGTCGGCGTGCGCGTGGCGGTGGGGGAGGGCGTGGCGGTGGGAGTTGGAGCGCCGCCAGACGGCGCCCCGCGTTCCAGCGTAATGTTGTCGAGCGTTGCGTGGATTGCTACGCCAGTGGTGGCGCCTAACCGGAATCGTGTTGCAGCGGTCGTGAATGTCTCGCGGTTGCTGGCAGCAAATGGGGCGCCAAAAGGCGCCTCTCCTTCCGCCAGAAAAGCGGCCAACACCGCCGTGCTGCCATTGCCGCGCTTCTGGTGCAGCCCGACCCGGTAGCGCATTCCGCGCTGCAGAGGGGCGCTGGCACTGCCAATGGACGTCGTGTAGTTCCGCAGTTGCAGACGTCCATCGGTCGTCAGTTGCAGGTTGCCGACATTATCGCCATCGTTGCTGATCACCGCGATGCGCGTCGTGCTGGCGGGATAAGCATGCAGCACAATGCTGAAGGTGATGAATACTTCCTCTTCCGCTGCAAACGTTTCCAGCAGGTAGCTCTCCTTCGTATTTGGCACGCGCGCCGAGAAGCGACCGCTGAGCGGCGCGTTGGTCTCCAGCGTCATACCTGGGGCGCTATCAGCCCCGCTAACCGGATGGGTCAGACTGCCATCCTCGAAGGTTATGCTTTTGATCAGTCTACTGCTTTGGGCTGCCGGGGCGTCCGTTCCGCCAGACGGCGCTGAGTACTTTTCCGATCTCTCCCCGACCGCCCCCAGAGGCGCCGCTGCATGTATCACGTGGCCATTAACCAGTTCGCTCGCTGGGACCAGGAGTGTTGCCCAATCGTTGATCCTCCCGCTCCCGCTCAGACTCGCTCCGCCGTAGGCGAAGACCCTGGGCGCAATGGATGGCGCGTTCCCGCTCAGTGCGCCATAGGTGGCGCTTGTCAGTCGGTCGCGGTGGTCGTAGGTGAAGGTCTGGATTTGTTGCTGCCCGGGCAGGTGGTTCTGAATGTGTGTGATATTGCCAGCAGCATCATAGGTGTAGCTGCGGTCGAAGATTCCTGGCGTCTGCAACCGCGCCAGGCGCGCCATAGGATCGCTGTAGGTCCAGGTTGTCGTCAGCCCATTCCCCAGCGTGCGGCTCTGCGGCTGGTCGAGTGCGGTGTAGGTTGCAGCGCTGACCAGCGTTCCTGCAACGTTCGATGTCAGCGAGACCGGTCGCCCGAGCGGATCGTAAGCGTAGGAGACCATCTCGCCATCCGGGTAGGTCAGCGTGCGCATCCGATCAGCGCTGTCATACGTCCAGGCGAAACTGATCGTGCCGCCTGGCGTCGCGGCGACCATGCCAACCTGGCGCCCGCGCCCATCGTAATCCCAGTCGCGCCAGTCGATGCACCCGCTGCCGTTATAGACGCAGGTCGCCGTCAACCGCCCTTTCCCGTTTGTGGAAAACGCATCATCGTATCCAAAGCGACGCTCTGGATCGCCAGTGCTCACCGTCATCCGACGCACCCGATCAAGGTCATCGTAATAATAGTCGGTGCGCACGCCGCGAGCATCCCAGTGCGCCGTCAGCACCATGGCATCGTAAGCGTAGGTCCACGTCCCCAGGTTCGGATCGCTCAGGCGCGTCTTGCGCCCGAGCGTATCGTAGGTGATCGTCGTCTGATTGCCGTCGGCGTCGATGACGCCGGTCAACCGATCAAGGCGGTCGTAGGTGTAGGTCGTCACCGCTTCGAGCTCGTGCGGTTGCGCGGCGCTGCCATTGCCGCGCCATTCATAGGCGTAGCGCATCCGCCCCAACGGGTCGGTCTCGCTGCCGCGCACGTGGTTGCGGGCATCGTAGATCGCCGTGACCACGCCGACGCCGCCGAGCCAGTAGCGCGTCTGCGTGCGCGTCCCGTCCGGCGCGATCACGTCAAACACTCGTCCAAGGGCGTCGTATGTCCGCGTCGTCGGACGGTAGAGCGCGGCGCCCGGCGCAGTATACTGCCAGAAGGCGGATGCCGTCTCGTTGACGAGGCGCGGTTGCGACTCCTGAACGATGCGCCCCAGGCCGTCATAGCGCATATCGGTGACGATATTCTGCGAACTCCAGCCGCTGCTCTCGCGTTTGACCTGAATGAGCCGTCCCAGCCCATCATAGAACTGCTGCGTCTCGAACAGCGTATCGCCGGAGGCGCTCGTCCCACGCTGCTGGACGAGGAAGCGGAACGGGCGCTCCAGGTCGTAGTAATACACGATCCGGGTCGGTTCGCTGAGCGTGTCGCCGGGATGTGCCAGGCGCGTGAGCCGCCCGAAGGCGTCATACGCAGCACAACTGATTTCCACGGCGCTGTTCGGTGTCGTGCAGTTGAATGCATCAAAGGTCGCCTGATCAACATTCGGTCCGCCGACTTTGATCAGTGTCCCCATACGATAGTCGTAAGCAGCGCGCTCGACATGCCCGACCGGGTTCGTCACGCGCACGGGCCAGGCACGGAACGCTGGATCGTACTCGGTGGTCGTCGTGCGCGGCGCGCTGCCATTTCCCGGCGCACTGTACTGAAGGGCGCTGCCGGTCCAGGTACGCGATCCCAACCCGCGGTAGGTCGTGACCGTCGTGCGGTTGCCGATGGCGTCATAGGTGAAGACCGTATCGCGACTGCGCCAGGTGGATGCACCAGACGCATCAGCATCGACATAGTCGCGCTGCACGGTGAGCAGCCCGCGCGTCCCGATCGCGCCGTAGGTCTGGTTGAAACCGTCATAGCCGTACTCGCTCAGGCTGAGCGGCACAGTCGTGTTGCTGCCAAACTGCATGCGCTGCAGCACGCGGTCGACCATAAAAAGGGACGGCGTATCGACTATCGCATAGCTGAAGCGGGTGATGCGCACCGGTGCGATGGCGGTCGTCGGTGAGTTGCAATCATCCAGCCCGCTGCGGGTGTCGACCGCCTGGTCGTACTCCAGGATGTGGGTGACCAGTCCGTACTGTCGCCCGCCGCTGACGCCGTAAGCGCCCTTCGTCTGCCAGTGCTGTGACCCGCCCTGAAACCAGGGCTGATAGCAGTAGGCGGTCGTGCGGCTGCGCGATGTCGCCTGACCTTCATGGAAATGCACCTGTTCGGCGCGCGGCAGCACGAAGGCGTGCCAGAGCCCGCTACTCAACACTGGTCCGTAACTCTGGAACAGCACGATATTGGTACGTAGCGTCGCCTGCAGCAGCGGACTGCCCGCACTGGCGGGTCCGCGAATCTCGGTTTTCCACTCGCGCCCCCGCTGAAGTTCGGCGTCACGCAGTTCCCAAAAACAGGGCTGCTGCAGGATATCCGGACCACTGTACGGATCGCCCCACGGGTAGCGCGGGTAACCGCACGGAGCGTACCCCTGGTGAAAGTAGCGCGTCGTTTGCGTGCCGCTCGGGTCGGTCACACGCACCCACGCATGCCCGCGAAACTCTTTCATCGGCGGATGCGCCATCAGGCGATGGTTGAGCGCAAGATCATGTGGATGACCGCTGACAAAGGTGGTGTAGAACAGGACTGCGGAATTGGGGTTTTCGTGCGCTGCATCGTCGATTGAGAAGAACCCGAAGTTCCTTCCTATGCTCCGTCCCAGTTCATTGACGCTGGGCGAGCCGTAAGCGTAGCTCCACTGCGCATGCTGCCCACGCCCGTCGCTCACGGTCGCGCTCGTCACCCGATGGCGGTTGAGAAAGTGGCTATTGTTGCCCAGGTCGCGCCCGATGTGGCTGTAGGCGAAGCGAACGCTGCCGCCATAGCCGTTGCGCACCTCCTCCAGGCGGTTCCAGCCGCCTAACGCAAAATACTCCGTTCCGCGTGTCGTCTGGTAGAAGAACTCGGTAGAGGGCAGGCGCGCATCCCTGCTGGCGCCAAAGGGTGAGATCCAGCGCAGGGTGAGTTTGGGTCCGCATCCACCACACCACTGATTATCAGAGCGCAGGGTATAGTCGTACCCCATGTCCCAGCCGCGCACCAATTCCCAGACGCCTGTTGCACGGCTGTATAACGCGATGGTGCGCAACTCGCGCGTCTCGCGCGGTTGCCCACCCGCACCCCAGTAGATCCCGGCCGGGGTCTCGAAGGCGGTATCATTGGCTCGCGGCACACTGAAGAATTCCAGGCGATAGCGCGCCGGCAACCCCTGATTGGGGTTGGCGCCCCATTCGATGGCGGTCAGCCAGGCGTCCTGATCGACCGTGCCGCGCATCCAGCGCCAGTGGTCGCAGCGCACCTCCCCGCCGGTCAGGGTCTGACGGGCATAGAAATACGTCATGGTGTTGCCGTGCGGGTCGACCACCCGACTGAGCAGCCATTTGTAAGGACGAAAGTCGAGACCATAGCTGCAATCTCCCCAGCCCCACCACAGGTCCTCCTCGAACTCGTAGCGCACGCCGTCGGCGGTCCAGAGAGTCCAGCGGTAGCGCGGCTGCCAGTTGCCGCCGACCACTCCACCGCGTCCGGGATGGCCATCCCACGCCCTGCCGATCCAGTCCGCCTGGATGCGCAGTGCGGCATCGCTTGTCGGGCGCCAGACCCAGTGGGCGGGGTTATTCGGGTCGGGGTTGCTAACGCCAGCGCGCGCCTCCTGGCGCATCAGGTCGTAGGCGCGCCCGTTGAGGGTCAACGCATAGTAATCCACCCAGTTGGCGGTGTTGAGATTGATGACGACGCGGTTGAGCGCGATGGCGCCGCCGGGGTCGAGGGTCCATCCTTTGCCGACCCAGCCGGCCTGCTGTTTTTCGCGCATACCGCTGGCGCCGTCGGTGGCGGCGCTGTCGTAGCGCAGCACAAGCGGCGGGCGCAAACCACCCGCGCCTGCGGGAACCTCGAGCGGATACTCATAGGTCGCCGAACCGATGAAGGGGCTGACCTGCCACCCCTGGAGCGAGGGCAGGTAGGCTTTGGAGGGCGAACTGCCATCGCCGAGGGTGAAGGCGCTGAAATGGTCGAGCGTCGTGCGTGCGGTGCGGGTTGCGGCATCAATGACGGTCGGCAGCGGACGCCAGACGCCCTGGCGCGTCTGTCCGGCAGTATCGGTGACGACAGCAGTGTCATCAAACCAGAGGATGGTCAGGTCATCGGGGGCGACGCCGAGAACGCGGAGTTGCTCCGGCGTCCAGTGGATGGTGAGGGTGAGCGGCGCGGTGAACTGATGGACGGCGTGACCCTGGGCGTCGATGGCATCGAGGGTGAAGGGGGACAGACTGCGCGGCGGTGGAGATGGCAGAGGCGTTGCCCTGGTGGTGCGTTCCATCGACGCCTGGGCAGAGAGTGGCAGGATCTGGTGCTGGATGGTCAGAGGGCGATCAGCGCTGCCAGGCGCAAACTCGACCACGACGGCGCCATCGGTGCTCTGGAGGGAAGCGCGCTGTCCAGGGACGACAGTAATGGATGCCTGAGTGCGATCGGCAGGAACCAGGATCGCACCGCCGCTTGTACCCACCGGCAAGGGCAGATCGCGCGCGATGACTTCGGGTTGGAGCAAAAGTGCGGCGCCGGGGAGCATGCGGGTGACGCGCAGTTCGGCACTAAGGACAACACGGGTGTGGGGCGGCAGGGTCGGCGTTGTCCAGGTCAGAACCGTCGCTGGCGCGGATGTGGACGTGGGTGCGCCGGGTGCGCCAGTGACGTCGGGGGTCGGCAGCAGGGGCGCGGCGCCGCCGTGCCCGTCGGCGTTGCCGGTCTGATCGGCGTCGCCGATCTGATCGGCGTTGCCAGTCTGATCGGCAACGCCGTGCCGGTCGGCGAGCGCAGAGGGCGCGCCGGTGACGTCGGGCGGCGGTGGACCGGCGGGCGCATCAGAGGAGACAATGACATGCGGCGCCGGGACGAACGGAACGGTGGGGTTCCAGGGGCGGATGACGGCGACGCCATCAGGCAACGGCAGCGTCAGGCGCAGGTCGTCAGCCGGAACGTCAGCGGCATTGGTGAGGGTCAGCGTAACGACGACCGTCTCGCCAACCGGGACGACCGGCGGATCGACGGCGAGGGTCAGGGTGAGCGCCGGAAGCGGAGGAGCGACGGGCGGCGCCGGGACGGGCGCCGGGTCAGGCGGCAAGAGCGCGTCATGGACGGGGGGGGGTTGAACGGAACAACCGGCGCCTGCATAGGCGCCGCCATCGGGAAGCCGCTGTGCAGGGTCGCAACCAGCGCGAGGGTCACAACCGGACGGAACAGGCGCAGACGAAACATGACCACACCTCTCCCACAGAGCGCCTGGCTCGCAGGAGAGGGATGTTTAGCAGCGGCGCCGCGACGCCAGGAGATGATGACCAGATGATGAGACGATGATACATCTGCCGCGCCGCCATTGTCAAGACCAGGTATCAATGCACTTCTGGTGCAAATGCTGGGAATGCCGTGTGCACTCCAGCGGCGGGCGCCCGCACAGGGCGTTCCTCCATGTCCTCTCCCCACGGGCGACGGGCGCCGTTTCTACCAGCGACCCCACACCTGCCATCTGGAACCTTCGCGCCTGCAACCTTGCGTCGTTTGATGCGCCCCGGTGGCTGGAAGCGCCGCTGGCAGCGGGCGCTGCGGGCGGACTGCGGAGAGCGATGTCGTGCCGAACAGTCTTCCCTTCTGGCAGGTTGATCGGTATCACGCCCTGGGGCGGATGTGCCCCGCTCAGGCGAAGCACGCTCCTGCAATCGTGAACGTGCTGGCAGTGAGTTTCCTGGAGTTCATGCAGTGCCACCTGCGCGGGTCAGGGGGTCCAGCGACGTGCAAAACAGTTGCCCGCCGGGATTGCGCACCTCATACGGTCATGCGGGCGGGACGCCCGCGCACCCGGCACGCACGTGGCTCAATCGTTTTGCTCTAGTTGAGGATGCCCCTCGCCCCTCTCGCCCCTCGCCCCTCGCCTCTCGCCTCGCTCGCCTACGGCTGCACCACCGCCACCTCGAAATGCATCCCGTCGAGACGCGGAAAATGCCCGCCCCAGTAGAACCCGAAGTGGCGCGCAATCGCGGCGAGTTCGCGCACCGATCCAGGCTGACCGACCAGTGCGGGAACGGCATTCAGCCCGTTGAGGTTCGTGGCGGGATCATAGTTGATGTCAAACGCTGTGCCGAAGGCGTGATTGCTTAAACTGTCGGCAGTATCGTCCTTGCGTCCACGAATGAAGCGCGGACTGTACGAACCGTTCCAGATGATGACCCGGTCGAGCAACCCGGCCTCTTCCCACGCTTTCCACAGACGCAGCAACTGGTTGACCGCCAGGCGATGCCAGCGGATTGCGCCATTGGCGGGTGCGCCACGAATGTTGCGCCCGATCAACTGCGGAATCTGCACAGTCACGATATTCTCCTGCTCCCACGACCCAAGGATGCGGATGCCGTCTTTGTCGCGGCTTGGGTCGGGCACAAACTCATACGCGCCGAAGAGCGCCTGGCGCTGTGCTGCCGTCACCAGCGGCTTGAAATCGGGCGGCGGGGGCCACTGCGGGCTGGTGTGGTCCCCCGGCGGCATGGGGAAGCCGCCGGTCGGCAGCGTGGTCTGGCGCGTCACGGCAGGCTCGACCACCGGCGGCGGCGTGGCGGTCTTCGGTTTCCACTGCTCGACCTGCGGCGGCAATGCCAGTTGACTCTGGCGTCTGACCGGTCCGTTGCCGACCCGATAGAGCGTATCGAAGGCAAACACCTGGATGGTGAGCGTTATTCCCTGGAACTCCTTCTGGTACGCATCGGTCAGTGGTGCGCCGATCCGGGCGGCGACCGCTGCCTGATGGAAGGGCGACGCCGGATCGAAGGCGGCGCCGCTCGCCTTGTACATTTCAGCCCACAGGAGACTGGACAGCGGTCCCGGCGGCGTCTCACTCAGTTTGCGCACATCGTTCCAGCAGGTTTTCGTTTCCGGGGCAGCAATCGGCGTATACAGCACATCGCCGCAGAACACCTGCATCGAATACTGCTGCCCATCGACCGTTATGCGGTAACTGCCGCTCAATGCCGGACCCAGACGTTGTTCAGCCGCCGTGCGATGGAACGCCCAACCCGGATTGAACTGCGTGTTTCCGTTTTTTGTGCGACTGCCAGCGATCCCGGCGTTGAAACTCGATTTCAACAGTTCAAAGGCGAGCGTTCCAG
>Ga0308402_1000364_pt1 | contig 13903 bp, 8 predicted proteins | sample HotsprSampleOSM2_FD_203471 | JGI IMG/M metagenome (GOLD analysis project Ga0308402, IMG submission 203471) | Hot spring phototrophic mat microbial communities from Octopus Spring, Yellowstone National Park, Wyoming, United States - 20060913_OS-M2 ... | reverse complement strand
CGGACTGCCGGTTCAAAGCGTAGGCGAAGAGGTTTTCCGCGCCAAAGAAGACCGTGTCGCCGAGAACAGCGGCGGAGGCCGTGATTGGCGCTCTTTCCGCTCCTGCATCCTGCGCGCCGCCGACATCAAAAACCCACTGGGCCGCGCCCGTTTGCAGGTTGACGCTGTGGAAGCGCCCGCTCTTGTCGCCGATCAGCACTGCGCCCCCGGCGATGGCTGGCGCCGCCATATAGCCTTTCCGGGCGCCCCGGTAGCTCCACACCGTTTGCCCGTCGGCTGTGGAAAGAGCCAACAACTCTCCGGCGTGGGTTGGCACGATCACCCTGTTGTCGGCAATGGCCAATGTGGTCAGAACCGGAGAGCCCAAATCGCGAACCCAGCGGACAGCCCCCGTGCGGGCATCCAGCACATGGACTCGGCCGGCGGTGGTCCCGATCGCGACCAGACCAGAGGCCGTAACCGGCTGCCCGGACAAAGGCTCCGGAGCGTCCCACGCCCAGACTGGAGCACCGTAGCCGGCGGGGTTGGTGTTCGTGTGCCGGCTGGTGTGCAGAGTCATCGCCGGCTGAAACCCGCTGCGGGCCGCATCACATTGAAGTTGCGGCCAGTCAGCGGCAAGTGTGTTTATCGATACCGCCAACAACAGGATGGCGGCTGGTAAGAATTGCCGTAGAAATGATGCGATGGGTAATTTTTTCCCGGCCATCATGCCTCCTCAAACGCTGGTCATCCTCTCGGACGATCGACGGCCGTACGATCAGGCATCATAGGAGTTGACACCGAATTCGCGGCGGGAATCGTCTGCCGCCAGACGCAGAGCCGCGGCGTTTTGCCGCCTGATTGCCAACATTGCCCGCATGGTTCATCTCGGTGATCTCCCCCAACACGCTCTGATGATACGAGAATGTCGCCACTCAATGCGCGCCCCGACACGCGATTCCGTCGCGGACACTGGGCGCGTTCATCATGCGGCTTGCCGCGGCTTTCGGGCGACTTCATGCGTTCCGGTGCCCGGAATTTTTCATCCGCATTCGCCTCTGCTTATGATTACAAGCCTGTTGCTGCGGACATCCGTACAGAAACTGCTCTTTTGCGACCGAATCCCGGTTGCGGAGTCGCATCTCCGGGGACGCGCCGCACCGGCGCGATTGCCGGCAAATCCGGGCGATTCACACGGATTCGCCCTGTCACCGAAAGGCCATTGGCCGGTCACCGTCGAATTGTGCCCAGCCAACCCGATTCTTGACCCGCTCACCTCGCAATGGTTGATCTTCCCGTCGGCGGTCCGTCTTGTTGATAGAATTTTATCATCTCAGAGTGCGGAGAGGGGAATATGCGACTCGCACTCACGGCCGTTGTCTCTCTGTTTTCCCTAATTGCGGATATTGCCCACGGGCAAAGCGTGTCTTCGCGAATTGGCGGTCAGGTTCCGGATCCCTTGAGCGCGCCGCTGGCGAATGCCGAGGTGGTCCTGAAGGTGGCCGCCAAAGGCATGACCAGCCGTGCGGCGACCAACGAATCCGGGGTGTTCGTTTTTCCGGGGCTCAACCCGGGGAAGTATGACCAGGAGATCCGGTCGGAGGGCCTGCAAGCACTGCGGGTTGAGGGCATTGAGTTGCTGGCGGCGCAGCGATGGCACCAGGTGTTCCGTCTGGAGCTGCCGACGCTGGCTCAGGAAATCACCGTCCGGGCGCAGGCAGAGAGCCTGAACACGGTCGCCACGCACGGGGTGCGAGGCGGCGCACTGACGTCGCGCGAAGCCTCCGACCTGCCGCTTTTGCAGGGAGAACGCGGTCTCCCGCAGCACGATTTCGTTAGACACTGATTTGCGATAGAAGGCGTACGTGCAACGTGAATGTTTCGGTTTCCGGGTTCCCAGAGGGAGCCCGGGGGGCGACCGGCGCGCGATGCGGAAACCGACCGCGGCGGCAAGGACAGCTCACCCCGCCAAGCGCAACGCGAGGGTCGTTCTGGAGATGCTCCGTGGCGCCGATCTGGAGTCGACGAGCCGAAAGTATGGCGTCACCGCCGCCACGCTCAGCGAGTGGCGCGACGCCTTCCTGGCCGCTGCGCTGAGGCGCTCAAAGTCCGGCCAGTGGCCCGGCTCGACGAGCAGGGCCGGCGGCAGAAGGGAGTCATCGCCGAGATGGCCATGGAGATCGAGCCCTTGCGCGAGCGCATCCGGCTCATGGAGGGCGAGAAGCCTTTTCTGCGCTGGAGGTCGAGGAAATGAGCCGCGCCCGGTCGGCCTCCACCGGCGGCCGTATGGGTGCCTCTCGAGTGCTGAGGGCATGGGCCTGCCGCGGTCGACCTTCTGCGAGCGGCGCAGGCGGCCCCTCTGCCCGCGGCTGCCCGCCCGCCGCGGCCCAAAGACTCGCTACAGCGATGACGACCTCCTGGCCGAGATCCTTCGCACCGTCCAGGAGTCGCCCTTCCATGGCGAAGGCCACCGCAAGGTGTGGGCGCGGCTGCGGGTGCGCGAGGTGCGCAGCTCGATGCGCCGCGTGCTGCGGCTGATGCGGGACAACGGCCTGCTGGCGCCGCAACGGCAGCCGCAGCCGGTCGAGCTGAAGCGCCACGACGGCACGATCCTGGCCGAGCGGCCCAACCAGATGCGGGACATCGACGCCACGGTGGGCTTCACCGTGGACGAAGGCCGGGTGACGATTTTCGCCATGGTGGATCACGCCACGGCGGAGTGTCTGGGTATTCATTTTCCTTTGCAGGGTGCGGGTCCCGAGGTGCCGGGACAATTTCCGGGACCAAGGAGCTTCGCGCCGCAAACGAATAGCGGGTTCCAGGAAACTGGCAAAGGCGCTCGCGGAATTCTGCCGGTGGCGCAACGATTCCGGATTGCTGGACAGAATCCCATTTCCATTCGCGACGGCGGGCGCGCCAGAACGATTTTTGGCCCTGCCAACCCTCCGTGATCATGATTCAACTTGGCTCAGAAATGGGGTGTGGTGCACGTGAGGCAGCAGTCTGTGTCAGGAGAACATTGCTCAAAAGATTGATTTCGTGATAGCCGACCGCCTTCCGCGCTGCCCGGCAATTCGCTGGCGTGCGAGGTAGCCCTTGGATGCGTTCACGGGTGCGGGACGCCAAGAGTCTCGGAGAACAAACCGGCATGGCGAGTCAATGGCAACTCGGGTATTCGGCCTCGGCCGATGCCCTCGCCCCAGAGTATGAACGCGGCGCGGTAGTCCGGTCTTCCCGGCCAAAAGCCATGTTCCCCACGCAATTTGATGGATACTACGGCCTGTCCGTGGTCGGCGGGCCCGAACATCACGCCGTCAGCGGGTTCGTAGGCAGCCTTCGAGCCGGTCAGCTCTGGCGCAAACCTTGCGATCTCAGACTCCGGAACACGGCGGCCAATTCCGGCCCGGGAATCCGCTTTCATGCGATCGAGAAAGTCAGCTCCAGCCTCGTCCTCGGCCACCGCCAATCCCGCTGTCAGCGAGATCCGACCAGGCGCCTGCTGCTGTTGCATCAACGCCCGAATATGCACAATGCGCTTCACGGGAAGGAAGCCGTGATCAGAGACGACAGCTACCACGTATCCCTGCGGCACATGATCAAGCAAGCGCGCGATCAGTTCATCGGTGTATTCGAGCACCGCGCAGGCCTCACGGCTGAACGGGCCGTTGTCGTGCTGCTCACTATCCAGATCTACCAGATGGACAGCCAGGAAGTCGGGCTTTTCCTGTTTGACCAGATACAGCGCGGCCAACATTCGTGTTCGGTCGTCCATCCATTCCTGCGCAAACGATGGGTAAGCCCTTGCGATTTTGTCAACCAGCCCCGGGGTGGCGCGCGAGGCAACTGAACGCAAATCCATTGCGCCTCCTCGCCGTCGCTGGAAGTATTCTGGAAGATTGAAGTCAATGATCGTGGTGACCGTGACGGGCCATGTGATGGCTCCAGTCTTCAGACCTGCTGCATGCGCCGTGTGCCACAAAGTGGGGACCTTGCACAGATCCAGCTCCCAGTAATAGTCTCCGCCCCCGGCAGCAGGGCGCCTGTTGGAAAGGATGCCGTGAACGCGCGGGGGCACTCCGGTGACCATGGTCGTGTGCGAAGGCCAAGTCACGGTAGGCACCTCCCCGACGACGCCGTCGGCACAGACGCCCTCCTTCATCAGTCGACGCAGGGCGGGGATGCACAATTCCAGCCTGTCGGCGTCTTTCAGATAGCGATGATCCAGCCCGTCGACCGAGATGACAATCAGTTTTCTTGGCGCGTCACGGGCCAGTGCACCGGCCACAGGCGATGCTGCAAGAGCGAGCGTTTGACGGCGGCTGATCAGCATGGTCTGGAAACCCGGCAGGCGGTCGAAGACCGAGGGCGTCAGAATTTCAACCGCCCACCAACCTGAATTTGCCGAGAATTGAGTGCGCTTGTGATGCGCAAAAAATCGGGCGCGCCGAAACGATTCACGACGGCGCCGGTGCAGCCGCCGATGCCACAGGCAGCATTGGTCGAGTTGAAGAGATTCTCCGCTTCGCCGATGAGCTCGAGGCTCAAACGCTCACGCCAAAGGCTGAACGTCCGGCTCACCCGGAGGTTGATCTCCTTGAAGCCGGGTCCGCGCACGTCATGGCGCTGTCGAAAGTCAGGCCGGTCATTGTTGACCAGGTCGTTGTTCAGATCCGATCCGGCCACGACGTTCACCGGGAAGCCCGAGGTCAGGGTAACGTTAGGGGCGATCATCCAGCCGTTCCACAAGGCAGCGCCAAATGCGTTACGCGACACGGCTGGCTGCCAGACGGCCTGCAGGACGAAGCGGTGGCGCTGGTCGGCCGAAGACGGCCCGTAGTCGCGCCGCAAGTTCAACGGATCGGACACGGGCGAACCGGCATCGCCAGTGGAATCGTTCATATTCTCGGCCCTGCCGAATGTGTAGCTGGCGGTGGCGAGGAAGCCCCGCGAGAATCGTTTATTCGCAGCGATGAAACCGCCCTGGTACCAGCCGTTGGCAACGCTTTGCAGCACCTGGATCTGATTGAAGCGCGGATCCTGACGCTGCGTGCTGAAGATGACGCGGCCGTCCGGCCGGAAGTTGCTACTCGGAATCAGGTTGATATCCACCAGCAACGGCGCCCGACGGCTTCCGTAGAACTGGTAGCCGAGAGTCACCGACAAGTCGTCAAGGATCGCGATTTCCTGCTGGAAGTTCGCCTGGTGGGCGTACATGGTCCGGAAGTCCTGCGAAAATCCGAATACGCTGGGCAAGACGGCCAACGCAGGGTCGGAGGGCGGGGCGGTGAAGCCGACCGGGTAGGGGGGAGCAGCGGCGCTGTTACCTGCGACCCGGAAGGTTTTGACGCGCTCGCCATCGCCCCGGATTGCGGCGCTGATCAACCGCAGATTCAGCGTGTCGTAAAACAATCCGTAGCCGCCGCGCAGCACGAGTCTTTTCGCGGCAGACCAGGCGAAGCCCACGCGCGGCGCCCAGTTGTTGGAATCGCCGGGAATTTTGCGGGATTCCGGTCTGAGGGCGTTGGCATTCAAATCCGGATAAAGCAGATTTTCGTAACGGATGCCCAAAGACAGGGTGAGGTTTCTGGTGATGGCCCAATCGTCCTGAAGGAAGACATTGACCGATCCGGTGGCATGTGTGGCGGAATTATCGCCGAATTGCTGGCTGAGCGTTACATATTGGGTTCCGGGCCGCCCATTGGCAGGATTGGGCGTGCCGCTAATCGCGGCAAGATAGCTGGCGAGATTGGCGAACGTAAAAGTCTGCGCCAGGCGATCGATTTGCCGCACGTAGATCCGTGCAATGTCGGCGCCCGCTTTCGCGTTGTGCCGCCTGAGCCTCCAGGAAAGATTGTTGACGAACTGGTTTTGGTGCTCCAGGTAGTACTGGCCCGCACTCGGATTCGAGCCGAGCGTGGCCACGCCGGTGATATTGGTGACCGGCCCCACTACTCCTGAAACCGGAGGCCGCCAGAAACGCCGGAAAAGGTCGCCAAAACGGAACTCGTTGACAACCGACGGCGACAGGATCGATGTCAGCTGCGCCACGCCAGAACCCTGACGGTCATTGAAGTCGTTCCCGGCGCTTTTCGCCAGCAGGCCGCCGGAGGTGTTGAAGCGCGAGGGGGTGTAAAAGTATCCATAGCGCACAAAACCGAAGTTGCGGGGGGCGAGGTTGTAATCCATTCGGGCGAGATAGGTGCGGAAACGCTGGGCGAAGGGCGCGTTGCCCAGCTCCGACGGGGGAAGCCTCAAAGCCTCCGCGTTGGCCGGGCTGATGGTGATCGGACGCGGCGCGTCGATAGGCTGGTATTCCCAGTTTCCGAACACGAAGAGCTTGTCCTTGCGAATGGGGCCGCCGAGGTTGGCCGCGTAAACGCCCCATTGCTGGAAAGGCTTTGTGGAAGCAAGCGACGGGCGGGCGATCAGGCCCGGCCGCCGCGTCAGCACCAGCCCCGAGCCGTGCCACTCGTTAGTTCCACCCCGAGTCACCATGTTCACGATGCCACCCACGGTCCGGCCATATTCAGCCGACATGGCGCCCTGAATCACGCTGATTTCAGCAATAGCCTCGGTGGAAAAAATACCCAGCCGGAATTGCCCGCCGCGCTGTGTGTTGTCCGCTCCGTCCACCATGAACCCACGCCGCTGAATTCCGCCGAAGGCGAACTGGGTGGTTCCGAATTCGTCGTCCCGCCGGCCGTTCAAGCCGGCAGCGAACAAGGCCAGATTCTGCACATTCCGCGATGTGATGGGCAGATTCCTCATGCTGGCCGAGGTCAACCGGCTTGCCACCCAAGGCTCCAGCCGAAGGATCGATGCATCCGCCTCGACGGTGACCGCCTGTTGGGTGGGGGCGACCGACAGATCCACGCGCAGAAAGCTCGCTTGCCCCACGCCCACATCGATACCGCTTCTCGTATAGGTGGCGAAGCCAGGCGCTTCCACCGTGACCTCGTAGGTTCCCAGAGCAAGCAGTGGCACGGAGAAGCGTCCGCTGTCGTCGCTTCGGCTTTCCCTGACGAAGCCGGTCGTGATGCTTCGGGCGCGCACCAGCGCGCCGGAAACCACACTGCCTGACGCGTCCAGCACGACACCCTCAATTGCGCCGTTGGCCATGCCTGTCTGAGCCCGGCTCAGGCATGAAAGCAAGACAAAACAAGCGATTGCAATAGAAATCGTGGATCTTCTCATATTTGCAGCATGCACCGTCAAAGTTAAGCCGAGCTAAAACGAATATTACAGGTCTGTTGTGGAAGGCTTTGGGCAGATAACCGTCGACCATGGCGGCTGCCAGTTCGAGCTGCGTCCTCTGCGCCGGCCCGAACGGACTTCTTCACAAAGACCTGGAGCCGGGGATGCTGCGGGTTTGTGGGTCCCGGTCGGAAATGCTGAATCAGGAACGGAATTCGGTTGTGGCCGCTCAGTCCAGAAACACGCTCCGCACGACGGGAGGAGGCGGTGTGCCCCGCAAGGCAGTCCACAATATCGCGTTAAGAGTCGCGTCATCGACGGCGTCAGGCCGGGAAAAGTCCAGCTGGCGAGCCAGCTCCGCCGCCTCCGGGGAGTCCGGGTTTCTGCTGTCCAAAGGAACTTGCGCCGGACGCGCACGGTAGGGATGAAGATCGGGCTTTGCGTTGAAGGCGCCTGCCATCAGAGGAGCGCCGGCGTCGTAGTGCGTCAGGGGGGAGAGCCCAAGAATCCACTCGATCGTGCGCAACATGGAAGTGGTGTTATAAAAAGTCGAATCCGTGCGCCGGCCTCGGGTGTACGGAGAAAGGATGTAGGCGGGCGCGCGGTGCGAGTCGACGTGATCAGCACCGTTTTGCGCATCGTCTTCGAGCACAAAAATGGCGGTGTTTGGCCAGAAACGGGACCGCGAAACGGCTTCCACGATCATTCCCAAAGCAAGGTCGTTGTCGGCCATCGAGGCATAGGGCGTCAATTTGCCCGGGGCGGTCCCCCATGTGTGGTCGTTGGGAAGAACCATGACCACAAGGCGGGGCATCGATCCTGACGCCTCCCACTCAGCCAGTTCTTCGAGAAAGACCCGAGCCCGGTCCACATCGGGGAAGTCGGGGTCGTATCCGGCGTAACGGGGGCAGGTGTACGGCAGCAGGTCCGGATCGGAGACGCCTGCCACCACACGATCACCGAACCGCACCCCGGGGATGTTTTGCACGAAGAAGCCGAAGTTGCGAAAAGAGAGGCCGCGCCGGATTGCCTCGGTCCAGATGTAGCCGCGCTCGGGGCGGGTTAGGGGATCCTCACGATCCCGGCTGGCGCTGCGAGGTGCGGTCATCCCCCGCCGCCGGCCTGCATAGACGGCAGGCCACGAACGCATGATGTAGTGCGGAACGATTGCCGCCGAGCTCCAGTGCCAGCCTTCCGCGCTCACATCGGCGTTGACGTAGAAATTGTCCAGAAGCGTGAACTCGCGCGCCAATGCATGGTGATTGGGCGTGATCTTTTCGGGAAACAGGCACAGCGAAGGATCGCCGTTGCCGATTTCCAGGTCGCCGAGCACCTGGTCGTAGGTGCGGTTTTCCTTCATGATATATATCACGTGCCGGATCGGCGAAGGGCCGCCGGGTCTCGCCGGAAGGGGATGCCAGGCAGGGAGCCTCTGCGGTCGCTTCGGCTCGCCGAGATGGATCCTGCGCACCACGCCGGTTGACCGCTTCAAGAAGGCAGCGTCCGGTTTCCCGATCCACTGCGCGCCGCCCAACTGTACCAGAGGGATGTATTCAATCTCGCTGGGAAGCTGGGGCGTCATGGTCGGATGCCGGGTCGGATCCGGCCCGCCGGGGTTGGGGCGGCTTCCGAATCCCTTGGCGTTCAGAATGATAAGCCGTCCGTCGGCCAGTTCAGCAACCGAAGAAGGGTACCAGCCCGTGGGGATGAGGCCCTTGAGGCGGCCGTCGCGCGCCCGCAGCACCGCAACGGCGTTGGCGTCGGAGAGGACAGCGTAGAGTGTTTCCTCGTCCCTCGAAAGATGCAATCTGGTCGGGCTGACCTGCTGTGGTGAGCGGGGAGAGAGCGCTAGGTTCCACCGCTCAACCAGGCGCAACGGCTTGCCCTGCTCGGCTTCGAGTACATCAACATAATTCGAATTGGCGCAGGCGGCCAGAAGGCGACCTCGCAGGAGTAGCAGGTCAGCCGGGCCGCCAGAAACCGCGGGACCGCCTTCCACCTCTCCGGTCTCCACCAAGGCGCGCGATACCCGCGGCCCACCCGCCTCGGCGAAATACAGAAACCGGTTATCAGGAGAAAAGACCGCCGTGACGGGCCGCGCCAACCCGGTCCAGCGGCGGAGCAGGCGGCGGTCGGTTGTCCGATACAGGGCGATGGCGTCCTGGTAGGTTTCGATCACGGCTAGCGTGGCTCCGTCGGGCGAAAGCGCCACGCCGGCCACCATGGACCGCTGTTGATCTGGTTGAGCCATTTGCCACGGGGGCAGCTCCTGAAACCCTCCCTGCCGCCATTCCAGCACGTGCACGCAGGAGGCGTAGCCGCCGGCGACGTAGAGAATCGAGCGGCGCGGATCCCAGGCCATCGAATAGCCGGCGTCCTCGAGAGAAACCCGCGCCGTGATTCGCATTGTCTTCAGGTTCAAAACCGCGAGGGAGGGAGGCCGGTAGCCGATGTGCAACACGAACGCGGCCTGCTGAGTCGGCGCATCGATGACCTGCCAGGGGAAAGTGTCCAGTGCGAAGCGCTCGCCCAGAGGGCGGATGACCGCCCCTGTCGGCAAGCGTAGCGACTGTTGTCCGGATACTCTCGCCGTCGGCAGCAGCGCCTGAACCACGAGTATTGCCGCGATGAACCGGCTCTTTGCCGCCGCGAACGCAGCCCCACGACCCCGCTTTGGGACCTTTTCGGAAAACCGCAAGTGATTGTCAGCCGCAATCCCGTCGAGGTGGTTAATGCAGTCAACAGCGGATAACAGCATTGCAGGATGAGTCAGAAAGAGTAGCGCATGCCAAGCTGGATGACCCGTGCAGACTTCTGGCCGGTAATGCGACCAAAATTCGGGCTGGTCAGGTCAGTGACAGGCGCATTCAATTGCCGGCGGTTGGGCATGTTGAACCAGTCGGTCCGCAATTCGACAAACTGCCCTTCGCGCAGGACGAAGCGTTTTGCAAGCGAGATGTCCTCGTTGGAGAAGCCGAAGCTCCGCACCGTGGGAAGGTATGGGGCCAGATTGCCGAAAGTAAACGGGGGAGGCGCTACAAATGCTGCGGCATTCAATTGTACGTCGCCGCGGTCCCCCGTCAGGGAGTTGAACGGACGGAAGCTAGCATGGTCGTTCGCGACAAAAGGATTCACGCCAGGCGCCAGATTTGGCCGCAATTGCCCGGTGAACAGCGGGAGGTTGTTGGGGATGGTGATCCGCAGGGGCTGGCCGCTCTGGTAGGACAGGATGCCCGCCACAGACCAGCCGCCGAGCAGTTGCGCCGCCAACCCGTTGTTCAGCCAACGGCGGCCTTTCCCGAACGGGAGATCATAGGCGACGCTGCTGATCCACCTGTGGGGCGTGTCGATGTTGGCCACCGCCCGCTCGGAGCGCCGGTCCTGGTTGTTCTGGAGCCTTGCATAGCTGCCGAGAACCTGCTCGGTATCGGTGATGTTCTTTGAAAATGCATAGGATGCGAGCAGGGTCAATCCGCTTGAAAAACGCTGTTCAAATTTCGCCAGCAGTGCGTGGTAATTCGTGTTTCCGCTGGGCGAATCGATGTAATTGATTGTCTGAAATTGAGGAAAAGGCCGCAAAGCCTGGGCCAGAGTCCCTCGAAATCCTGGGAACGGAGGCCCGAATCCGGCGGCTGCGACGGCGGGGTCGCTGATGTTGCGCGTCAGCAGGTTGCCGAGAGCGAGATAGCGGGGGTCGACCTGGTTCAGGTTCTCCAGCGTGTTGTTGGGGATGTGACGCGCCTGCGTCGAAACCCACGCCACCTCAAACAGCGACGGGCCCAGCCGCTGCTGGATGCCCACATGGCTCTGGTAGGTGCGCGACAACCTTCCGGAGCCGCGCACGCCGTCCCTGTTGACATGGGAAACCGCTAATCCGTTCATCCGGGTGGGGTCGATGAACGGGGGCCGGACTGCGACGGCCGACGGCCAGCCCGCATCCAGGAAGAACGCAGGGCTCAATCCACCGTCCAGGCTCGAAACCGACACGTTGGAGCTGAAGCCGTCAGTGATCAGCCCGGTACCTCGCCGCGGCGCGTAGAAGATGCCGGCTCCAGCCCGGAACACGGTGCGCGAGGTCAGCTGGTATGCCAGGCCGAGGCGGGGGCCAAAGCCCCGGTAGTAATTGTCAACAAAACGTCTCTGGCCCGTGCGTCCATCGCCTCTGCCGCCATAAACGTAGGCGCCGGGAAGGCCGCCCGCGGCTGCATTGGGCAGGGCCAGGTCGAGGTTGCTGACATTGCCGTCCCGCTCGTACCACGGGTCCTGAATCTCGTAGCGGAGCCCGTAGTTCAGCGTCAGCCGAGAGGTCGCCTTCCAGTCGTCCTGCGCGTAGAAACCCCAGGCAGTGGACCGCCCCAGGATCGGGAATCCGAATTGCATCGCAGCTGTCGATGGTGCCCCGAGGAGGAAGCTGGCGAATGCATGTCCCGTGTTGGCACGTCCCGGAAATGAGGTGGTGACGGGAGAGAACGTGTACGTTCCGTTGCGGTTGCCCAAGGTCTCAGTGTTGTCCTCCAGCCAGTCGAAACGGAACCCGAACTTGTAGTTGTGCCTGCCGCGGCTGTAGCTGAGAGAGTCCTGAAAATTGATCAGGTTCGACCCCACGGTGCGGTCGACGTTCTCCCCGATTCGCGACAAGCCTTGGCCGGCGAAGAGCAGAACGGGAAATCCCGGTCCAAACGAACCCGGCACCTGGTAGCGAATCGACGGCGTCTGCAGAAACAGGCTGAACCAGTTGGTGTAGCCTGCGGTGAAGCGGTTCAGCAGGCTCGGCGTGATGATCCAGTCATAGCTCATGTTGATGTGCGGGGCGTAGGGCTTGTCATAGAACCCCTCTAGCCGGGCTGGCCCCCAAGGCCCGTTGTAGTTGTCGCGCACGTTCCAGCTCGGGCGCCCGATCAGCGTGGTGCGGTGCCGGTCGTTGAAGTTGTGATCCAGCTTGATCAACAATACCGTCATCTTTTCGATGTTGCGCTGCGAACCCGTGAAATTGTCAGCCGGCGTCGGCAGGTTTGGCGGAGGAATCACTTCCAGCAGGTTTCGCGCGAACGTGCTGATGCGGTTGGCCGGAATCCGGTTGTCCGGGAACGGCGTCCGCGCCTGGGTAGTGCTGGCCTCAGGGTCGAAAATGATCTGCGGCACGGCCGAGAAGTCTCCGCTTCGCATCGGCAGCGTGCCGACGGTGCGAACGATGCCCTGCGGCTCGTTGATTCGGCGGAATACCGTGACATCAGTGAAAAAGAACGTCCGCGAACGTCCCTTGTACAGTTTCGGCAGCATCACGGGTCCTCCCAGGTTGAAGGCTCCCTCCCCCTGGCGGGTGATGTCGGCCTGGCGGGCGTTGTAACGGCGCGCATCCAGAACGTTGTTGCGAACCAGGAACTCCGCGTTTCCATGCAAGTCGTTGGTGCCGGATTTCGTTGTCATGATCACCACCCCACTCGAGGTTCTTCCATACTCGGCCGGAGGGACGGCTGTCTCCACCCGGAACTCGCTGACGCTCGTCATGCTGGGCCGGATCGAGAAGGGAGATCCGAAGGCTCCCCTGTACATGTTGGTCACGCCGTCAACCAACACCTCGGTGGCGTGCTGGCGCCCGCCAGTGATCATCACATTGAAATTGTTGGCGTCGGAGACGACCCCGGGGACAAGCCGGATGAAGCTGGTGACGTCCCGGTTGGTGCCGGCGAGCTGGAACGGCACCTTGTCGAGCAATCCGCGATTGACGACCGTGCCGGCGGAGGAGGTCTCGGTCTGCAGCAGCGGCGGTTCCGCCCTGACTGAAATGGATTCCGCCGTTCCCCCCACTTCCATCGTCACGTCCACCCGGGTCGGCGCTCCAGCCTCGACATAGACGTTCTCGATCACCATCCGCCGAAATCCATCCGCCTCGATCGTCAGCTCATAGCGGCCGATCTTGATGTTGGGAAAGTTGAACGATCCCGCCTCGGTGACCCCCGCCGTCAGCTTTTCCTGCGTCGCGGCGTTCACGAGGGTCAGTTTCGCTTGCGGAATCGAGGAGCCCAAAGGATCCCTGACGAGTCCCGTGAGACTGCCACTAGCGCCTTGCGACCAAAGATGCAAAACAGAGAGACAGAGAACGATCATCCCACGCCGTGGATTCATACATACAGGATCTTCAAGCTCCTTTTACATCGAATTACATCGCCCTCACTAAAGCGTGAACCGTCGCTGCAGTTTGCCGCATTGAAAGAGGCATCGGGCTGGCTGCCCGGTCCGGGAAAACGCCCTCCAGCAGCAAGATTTCGTTTGACACTGATTTGCGAAACAAGGGGTGAGCTGGATCCAACGTGAATGTTTCGGTGTCCAGACCCGCAGAATGAGCCTCGAGCCCGACCTATGCGAGGACAGAAACCGGTTGCGGCGGAAAGGGCTGCTGGCTCGGCCAGGCGCGAAGCGGGCGTCGTTCCGGAGCTGCTTCGTGGCGCCGATCCGGAGTCCACGAGCCGAAAATTTGGCGCAGCTGCCGGCGCTCCTCGCGAGTAGCGCGACCTCTTTCTGTCGGCCGGCGCTGAGGCGCTCAAAGTCCGGCCAGTGGCCCAGCCCGACGAGCAGCGCCGGCGGCAGAAGGGACTCATCGCCGAGATGGCCATGGAGAACGAGCTGCTGCGCGAGCGCATCCGGCGCATGGAGGACGAGAAGCCTTTTCTGCGGTGGAGGTCGAGGAAATGAGCCGCGCCCGGTCGGCCTCCACAGGGCGGCCATAGGG
>Ga0308402_1000319_pt1 | contig 14826 bp, 13 predicted proteins | sample HotsprSampleOSM2_FD_203471 | JGI IMG/M metagenome (GOLD analysis project Ga0308402, IMG submission 203471) | Hot spring phototrophic mat microbial communities from Octopus Spring, Yellowstone National Park, Wyoming, United States - 20060913_OS-M2 ... | reverse complement strand
CAAGTTGTTCGACACAGTCACACGCAGTGCACCGTGGTATCACGCGCATGTTGCGCCGCTTCTACGGGGACGTGATAGTCAGAAAGCGCTTGTCACGACGTGTATCCCAGAAGGCTCACCGGGAGTAGACACCTATGTGTGCCGCATCGTATAGCGGCTCACATTGAAATTGAATATGCAGAAGCGTGTTGGATGTCTGGTTCGGGGTGTGTGGATTGATACGGAGTAAGAGGGCGATAAGAAAACCGTATTTGTGGTATCATGATGGCGACCATGCCGTTCTGATGAGGAGCAATCTCGTATGCCACGACGTGCGCTGCGATCCTCTCCAACCAAGGATGCGACCGATCTGACCGATGCGCAATGGGCCGCTCTCGCGCCGCTGGTCGTCACCCCGTCGCCCGACGGCGGACGTCCGACCGAAATCGATCGCCGCGCGATCGTCAACGCGCTGCGCTCCAACCATCGCACCGGGCGCCAATGGCGCATGCTTCCGAACCATGTTCCGCCAATGCGTTCCGTTCGCTCCTCTTTCGACCCATGGAATCGTGATGGAACCTTCGTCAAAATCCATTATTGAACAACCGCCCGGACAAACGGGATGTGCCGTCATTCCGAAGCGATGGGTGGCGGAACGCTCGATTGCGTGGGCGGGACGCAATCGTTTGGCGAAGAAAGCAGACAACCGCACTCCAGAATCAAGCGAAGCCTTCCTTTATCTCGGTTCGATCGCAATGCTCCTGAATCGGCTTTATTCGAGATGTTCGTTTTTGATCACGCTCTGAGGAACAGTCGAACGAAGTATGCATGCCTGTTAATGTTGACTTATGGCCAGGAGAGATAAATCACCCCCAGATTGACACGCTGATTGGGTTCCAATACGATCAGGCGCGGCGTTGAGTCAGATGCGGACTCAACCGCCAGAATCCAGTTATACGGCGCCCAGACCGCAAGATAGTAACGTCCGGGCGGAATGTTGTTCAAAACGATTCTCCCCTGGTTATCGGACTGACCACTGACGTCCTTATTCTCTTCCCGAATGCCCATCAGTGCAGGAGGGGGCGTAGACTGATCCCCGGCAGGGGTCAGGTAGAAAAGAGTCCCCGGAATGGGACCTTTACCGGTAAATGTGTAGAGAACGCCGCTTATTGCGGCTTTACCCGGACTGGGTTCAGGCGGATCCTGGGAAGATGCGGGCAAAGGCTCGCCTTGCATGGGGGAGGGTTCTGCAACGGGCGATCCAGTCGGAGATGGAGATTCGGTAGAGGAAGGTGCAGTGCAGGCAGAAACCGCAAGGATGAGCAAACACACAAGCAGTCTCAAAGCCCCCACGTATGATTTCATCACAGCCTCCTTGTGTTCCATAACACATCCAGAGCCATCAGTTCTTCCGACGGACACCTCTTTGACCCGCCGCAAAACGTCGGAACATCTAAACACCGGAAAGAAAAAGACATGGAAAAGGACGAACCGGCCGTGGCAATTGCAGCGCAAAACCGGCCGGCCCGTTCTCTGATAAGGTTATCGTTATGGCTGAGTGAAGGCGTTATGAGCCATAAAGTTGTCGCCGCCTGGCAAATTGGGATTGATGGAGTTCAGGAAAGTAAGCTGGACGAAGGCATTAATGGGAGTGTTGGAGCTCACTGTCAATGTACCCACCCAACCGTCAGGAAGTTGTGGAACGGCTCCGGTTCCTGCCGTAATGCGATGATTCTGGATCAGGCTGCCGTTAGCCGGGATGGTCGCACTTATAGGTGCAATTGGTGGGGAGCCACTGGACGGAGTGTACGTCAAAGTCACATTCGCAGGTGAGTTGCTCAGGTTCTGGATGGTCACCGCCGTCGCAAAGCCGTTCGGAAGGCGCTTGGCAATCAGCGGGATAATGACCTTCGTATCCGTCCCCCCATCAGGAATTGCCTCATAGGCGGCTGCTTCGCCGGTGGCGACAAACCGCAGCTGGACGAAAGCGACCACGTTCGCAGGTGCCGTGATCACGCATGAACCGAAAAACCCTGCGCTGATTGACGTATCCGTAACAGGATTGACAATGAACGACTCATTATTAGGAACGGGGTTGGTATTACTCTTCGTGAAAGGAGTTAAGCCTGGAGGAGCGCCAGCATCAGGTGTACACGCAACCTGGATACCATTTGCCGGAATCGTGCTCCCACTCACGTTCTGGACGGTGATAGGACTACTCAGGCTGTTGGGCAACCGTGACGTAAACAGCGGGACGAACCACTTTGTCTTCGGTGCCGTAGAGCTGAAGGCATTGAAGGTCTGCAATGCATCGCCGGTGAAGAAGTTGGAAACAACAGCGATCGTTCCAGTAGAGGTTACAACCGCCGAACCAAACCAGTTATTTGGCACTGCGGCACCGCAAGGTGGATTGGAACCAGGAGCAAGATCGCAGGTATACGATGCACCCGGTGCAATGCTGGGAGAGGAAAAGGTGTAAGGTCCGCCAGCTCCGTTCAGAGTGAAATTAGCGGTAACTGCTGAGCTACCTGTGTTCTGGACAATAATCTGGGAGTTGCCTATGCCAGTAGCAGTAGTGAGTTGCTTCGCCACCAGAGGGACGAAGAATGAGGAGTCTCCTGCAGAAAGACCCGCATAGGCGCCACTACTCGTCGGATTCTGACCACGCGCCAAGATCTGCACGACCGCGCCCAGAGGCTGATCGGCCGTAACCACCACCGAGCCCGACCCACTTGTCAGATTGGGATTACCAGGACTCCCTGAAGAATCATACTGACGGAAGATTGCCTGCCCGCCGTTACCAGGGATGGTGAAATTCTCGCTACCCCAGACTGTCCCATTCGGCTGGTAATACGTGATCGTTCCATTAGCAGCCGCGCTCCCCAGATTGACCAGTGTGAAGTTGGTTGAGAGTTGCTTGGTCGTAGACTGCGCCAGACTGGATGCGCTGGCGACTAAGGCAAGCGCTACAGCCAGCACAATTGCCGATACGATCCGCGTTTTGCTTCGCATGTTGATCCTCCTGACGACATAATTAAGAACGTAACACTCATACTGTAGCGGAAAGAGTCGCGGGAATCAATACCACCAACGGGTGATTAGCCCTCTTCAGAAGCCTTCCATCGGACGTAGACGTGGAGCGTCATACCAACCAGCAGCCATCCGACCTCGGCCAGGATCACGACCAACCGGGAGGCGACCGCCACGAGACCTGCCTGCCAGGGGAGCAGACCAAACTGACTGGACAGGAGCGTTGCGAGGGTCAACTCTCGCACGCCAATCCCGGCTGGCACTGCAATGGCAATGAACCCGATGAGCCAGGCTGAGCTCATGACGAATACCGCTCCCGGCAGATCCACGAGGGGAGCGAACAGGACTGCCTGGCTGACAAAGTAGATGGAACCGCCGTGGAGAACCCACAGGATGATGTAGAGCACGACAACCGCACTCCAGACATGGAATGGGGCGGAACCTCCGCTGTGCGGGTTACTTCCACCCCGCCGCTGGCCAAACCAGAATACCAGACGTGGTAAGCCTAACCAGGTGAATATGAGCATCCCTGCGGAGGCCAGACCAAGCGCCAACCCGCCCAATCCCTCCACGCGAAGAGAAAGCCACCCACCGGCAACTGCAATTGCCGTCAACACAAGCGCCAGAGTTTCAAGAACGGAAACCAGGGCCGAGTCGGTATAGTTGATGCCGCAATACTGCTTCAGCCATTCGCTTCGGCTCCAGTACCCCCAGACACTTCCTGGAATGTAACGGGGGAGAAAAGAAAGAAAGTACCCTCGTACCGTGAGACTCAGTCCCGGAGAGATCCCCCGATACTGCATAATCAGGCTCCAGGAGAGCATTTGAACAAAATAAGCGACCGTGACGAATGACAGGGCGACCCACAGCCACGCTGGCTGGGAAAGATGGAGCCTTCCCCGGACTGTTGCCGCATAGATCTCCCATACCTGTTGCAAGAATAACGCGCCCCCCAGAGTCAGTCCGATTGCAAAGAGCAGCTTTCGCCACGACATATCCCTCTCCCTCACGATGATCAGGCGCTCAAGCGCCCCCAATGCTGCTGACGAATGGAGGAGGGCATCGTTACTCACTGAACATGCAACAGCAAACCAAAAAACTATTACTCCAGAGGTTTGCGGAGAATCCAATTGAAGTTGGGGACAAGGGGCAACAAGGCGCTCCAGATCCCTTCCGGCAAACGCAGCAGAAACCTCCCGACTTTCCCGCACCTGGGCAGGTACCATTGCCTCAGGATGTCAATAGAAATATCCCGAATAACGAAGCGGGCTGCCAGGCGACGAAGCCCCCACAGGTGACGTGACCGCTCATAGTACGACGTTCCCCGTCCGCTCAGCCGTAAGTAGAACGATGCGAAGCGATCAGGGAGCCAGTGGAGAAACGGCAAAAAGTAGTGCGGCTCAATCGGGAACAGCCAGTTCGGACCGCTGAAGAAAACAACGCCGCCGGGCTTCAGAACACGGTAGATCTCCTCGAACATCTTCTCGTCGTCGGGAACATGCTCATAGACCTGGGCGCAAATGACAACATCGATCACGCCATCGTCGAAAGGAAGACTCATCGCGTCTCCCCGCACAAACTGAACCCGTGCCCGCGCCGCCTCGTCCACAGCCCGGAGGGCGACTGCGTCGTACTCCAACCCCACTGTGACGCTAAAGAGCGGTGCCATTGCAGCGGTGATCATCCCTGATGAGCACCCCACATCCAGACATACGGCAGAGGAAGAAATATGCTCGACGTACCGGTTCAGCGCCCAGGTGATCTTCGCCGCCTTTTCCTGCCGACTGGATGGGTCGCGCACACGCTGGGACAGGGTGTAGAAATTTGTCTGGTATGATCGCCTCATAACCGTGCTACGTTTCAGGCGCTCAATGTCCTTTTTGGGCGACTCCCACATACCCTAAGGCAAAGAAGTCGGAGGTTTTAAGCGCCCTGTCCATCCTGTAGAGCCAATACGTGATCAGCCACTTGTTCAAGAACCAGACAGCCTGACGCACCCCCCACACGGGCCACCCGATGCTGAGTAATAGAGTCGAGATCTGATGCCCCAGGAAAGCGATGATCCCGCCCTTCGCCTGGATCCCCAACACCTCGAAGCCTGCTTCCTCAAACAAGAGACGCAGCCCGTAGACAGTAAAACGGAAGTAGTCGTGGGGTTGATCGTGAAGCCGGCTCAGGTAGGGAACCGAGAAGATCACAACGCCGCCAGGCTTGAGAATGCGATGGATCTCGCGCACCGCCTGGAAGGGATGCGGAATATGCTCCAGCACCTCGAAGCAGATCGCCGAGTCGTAGCTCGCTGTCAGGAGGGGCATATGCTGCACGTCACCGACACACGTCACTGCGCTTGATCGGGGCCGGAGGTCTAGAGAGTGATACAGAACCTCTCGCTGAATCAGTACATCCCGGAAGGGCATTAAGCCGCACCCCAGGTCGATCACGCTCCCCTGAACGTACCGGTTTATCAGCGGCATCACGGTGACGTAATGGGCATAAAAAGACGGCGAGAAGCACCACCACTCGGGTGAGCCGACCATCTCCTCCTCTATCTTCTGTCTGCTGGCGCGCAGCCACTCCCACATATCCTTCTTCCAGAGGTGTAGTCTAAAAGTGGTATCGCCTTGGCCTGCAGGTAGTGTGATACTCCCATCCGACCGGGACGCTGTATCGGACACGATGCCTGCCAAACTGCCGCAGAATGTCCCCTGCCACCCGCCGCCAAATTCGCCGCGAATCACCGATATGTCGTCTACCGGAGTCATCAACTCATCAAGGAACGGCGCTTCCATCAGATAGAAGTGCCAGCCACTGCGATGCAATCGTCGTGCAATCTCGACTCATGACCCGCCCGGTGCCGTTCACAAGCCGTCACTGGTCAGCATCAGTCCTGGCGGGTGCTGAATGGTGGGCGTAAACGCATACCCTTCGTCCAACACGCTACCACTAACTCAATCAGGCGATACATGGCAAAAACTCTGCGAGCAAACGGATATCTGGAGTTAATCTCAATGAGAGGCGCATCGGCTCGCCAGCAATGTGGAATAGCAGGTAAGCGGTCATCCACGAAGGCAGTACATGGATAAATCTTGCAACCTTGCAGGCAGACACTTGATCTTGACTTTACTTTGTTAAGAAGTACCGCGCGCCATTGTAGAGCGCTACCTGAGATCTGTCAAGGCGCTGGATCATTCTTCCAGGCAATGCCTGCCGCCTGTTGGAGACGCCAGGTAACCGACGCTGGATCGAGCGGCGTATTCCTGGTGACACGATCAACGCAGACGGGTGTGCTGTTCTCGCGTAGTGCGATCACACCAACGCTTGTAAAGGCAGGGCGCCCGGCAGTGATTGTTCCGACGCCGAAGTCTATCTTTTGTTTACGCATACCTCCACATATCCGGGTTATATCACCGATTGATAGAGATCGACAAACCGACCGGCAATCTCATCCCACCCATAGTGCGTTACAGCTCGCATTCGTGCGCTCTGACTCATAGCCGTCCATCGGACGGGATCGCCCAGGATCTCTCGCATTCCCGCAAACAACGCTGCTGAACTGGCAGGGGCAACCAGCACTCCCACGCCGGGTGTGATGACGTCCCGGATTCCATCGACATGGCTGGCAACGATGGGGGTGCCACAAGCCAGCGCCTCCACAAGAACCACTCCCATCCCCTCCTCCAGCGAGGGCAGGACCAGAAGCCTGGCACGCTGCATCCAGGACCGAATCGCTTCCTGAGGTTGAAAACCGACAAAGGTCACGCGCTCTCCGAGTCTTAGCTGATCGGCCAGCGCTCTCAGAAAGCCAGCCTGAGGTCCGTCTCCCACCACTACCAGACGATAGTCTGGAAAATCACCAAAGATCGCTGGCATTGCTTCGAGCAAGTACCTGACCCCCTTGCGTTCGATCAAGGAGCCTACAAACAGGATGAGGTTCTCTCGCTCTCCCTTATCGGGAGGAACAAACCGGGTTGTGTCCACACCATTAGGAATAATATGCACCCGATCCGGATCGACACCCAGTTCGACGACCCGTTCCTTGAGGGCGCGGCTCAACGCCGTGACCCGGTCACAGGAGAGCAGGATGCTGCGCGTCAACCATGCTCCGACAGGGTGCCGGGGCACCTGGAAGATGTCGCTTCCCTGCACCGTAGCGATAACTGGCCGGTGATGAAGAGACCGACCCAGACAGGCGACTCCCGCAGACAGCGTCCAATGGGCATGCACCAGATCACAGAATCGCGCACAGCGGACGGTAGCCAGCATATGTGCGAGAAGGAATGGCAAAATCTGTATGCGCGTCAATGGCTCCTTTTGCCATGCGGCCGGAAGCCCGCCCCCTGCCTTTCGCATGACTTCCCACCGTTCTGGCCACCAATATCGGGGACGAACAACTTCTATTCCATCCATATATTCATGCGCGGGCACTCCCGGGCTGTGGGCAGCGACCACACGAACGTGGATTCCCTGTCGAGCCACTGCCCGAACCAATTCCCATATGAATGCCCCGTCTCCATCGCCTGCCCAACGAGGAAAGGCAGTCGTAACAAAGCAAACCTTCATTCGAATCTCAACCCCTTCCGGTGCATGCCTCTGCATCCGCGATCGTGATTCACGATTATTCGTTGGGGAAAGGTGTGCGGCTTAATGTCCCACATATGCAGATTGTTTGCCGAACCTTTACAGGTTCGGCTGAGATAAGGGCCTCCTCGTCGCTCTCGGTCGTCGATCAGGACGTTGCGATCACGTGCAATTAATGCCATCAATCACACTATCATGGAAGTCGTTCATCTGGAGGATATCTTTCGGTCTTCGCGGACAACGCGATGGAAGACAACATTCGCGTCCGAGCGCCGCGTTGAGGATCGACGGTGAAGAAGGTCTGTCTGGTCATCAGTTGTAATGCGTTTTGTGCAACCGTCGAAGGCGGGTTCATTCCGGAAACGCGCTATCGCCAGACCGAACGCCATAATCATGGCTTAACCGGCGCAAGCGCGGATACAACGAACCACTCTTGAGTGCAAACCACATCCAGCTGGCGCCAGATCGCCTGGATCCCAAAGATGCTTGATCACGGCAATGCCTGACGCTCCCGGTAAAATCCACCCATCAATCGGCAGCACGTCGAGACCTGTCCGCCGAATTCCTCACGACCAGGATCTTCCCTGTATCGTAGCGGTAGACCTCTTCGAGCCCGAGGTCGGACAACCACGCCCCTGATCGTATCAGATTGCTCTCGTAACCTGCCATAACATGGGTCACGCCATACCGGGACAGAATCTGGTCTGGAGATGCATTGTCCATCTTCTGTCCCAACCACATCCTGTGTGTAATTTCCACTCTCCCAGAAAGCCGGGAAAGATCGCCCCACTCCAAAGGATAGATCATCGGAGGCAGCGTACTGGCTCGCCGTGCTAACAGCGGAATCCAGTATCCTGAATCCGTTCCTACCACCCAGCCGGGGGACCAGTCAAACTGCAAAGAATCCACCAGGAAAAGAGCATCTTCGGGAGTATTGCTTTTTATCCACTCCATCACAACCAGATCTCCAGGTCGGATATACGGTTGCGCGGTGTATACCACATTGGGAAGATAGTATACACCCGAAACAATGCCGCCAACTGATGCAGTAATCAATACTCCTCGAACTGCGAGGCGCAGTTTCCCGATCATCGCATCCCATACATCATGCGCCCATGCCCCTATCAGGATAGCGACCGGGATGGAAAGCGTAAGCGATGCGGTTGTCAATTCCCAAAAATGACTGCCAGTGATTTGAGGAAAAAGAACCCCTCCTCCCACCAGGATGATGCCCCATACCACGAAAACCCATTCCAATCTCCTATCCGCTTCCCGCGAGATCAGACGGATTCCGGCAAGCAGTATGAGAGCGTATATTACAGGGAGGTTCGTTGCAAAAGATAATACGATCTCTTCAACACGCTCCAGATCGTTGTAATCGCCAAGAACAGGGTAGGTCATCCGCAGCGCGTAAGGGTCATATTGGGTCCAGACTGCTCGCACGAACCAGGGAGCGCTTAGAACAAGGCTGAACAATCCGATCAGCGTCAACTCGCGGATACGTTTCCAGTCGCCTTGCAGGATGTGCATTCCTCCCAGAACTGCCAGGCATACGGCGCCAAAGAGCGCAACCCGATAGTGGCTCACGATCATGCCCGTCGTCAGCAACACAGGCACGACCCACGCCGTTCGATCTTCTTTTCTCGCCAGCACGACCCAAAGGCTGGCAACAAGAAAAAGCGTTCCCGTTGTTTGAGTGAACCGGCTCCACCGCAACAGGCAAAAGGGAGAGACCATGACAAGCCCAACCAGTGCAGCAGCGATCACAGCGGCACGTCGGTTGCCTGTGATCCGCTCACTGAGCAGGCCCGCTATACCAGCGATAGATCCGTTGAGAACAAGTGCTGTGATTTTGGTTGTCGCTAAAAGATCGGCGTCGAACAACCAGCGGAAGAGAGCAGCGATACTGTGAAATCCGAAGTGGTAAGAGAAACTGACCAGCGGAGCGTAAGGCTCATAGGTGGACGGAATCCCGCCCTGTTCTGTAAATAATTGCACAATCAGCGTATGGTGGTATGCATCAACCCCCGGCAGCACAACGTATCCACGACCGACAAAAAGCCGCAAGGCTACACTAAGAAGCGTAACGCACCAAAAAGCAATGGTGTAGACGAGATTATAACCGGTCCAGAAGCCTTTTCGCTGCCAGACTCTTCTATCTTTCCAGAAAAAGTATGCTCCCAGTAAAAAACTCAAGACTGCCAGCCCTTTGACACTCCATGCGTCCAGACGAATAAACATCCCACACCAGACTAAAAAGGTCATCCAGGCTGCTAGAGCAATGCATATGCTCACAATCAGCGTAGAAGTAAAATCCGCAGTGCGACAGACCCATTTACGAGCGATCCAGTAGCCAGAGAAGAACAAGATTGACAGGCTGGCTATTCCATATGTCACCCAGCCCCAAACCATCAGCAACAAGTCCTGCGCTATGGATATCGGATCATACCTCAAACGGAAAACTGCCTGCGCTTTTTGTGGCTCACGGTCAACATAGAGCGCACCATACGAGTAAGAGTCGAGGTTACCAGCAGGCGCCCTGATCTTACCCGGACCATCGTATTCCAGGAAAGCATAGAAATAGCGGGTGTGCGAATGTACAATAGAGGGGAAACTGAAATGATAGTAACCCTCTTGACCAGCGCTCACGGAATGAGAGGCGGTCAGGATGTCAGCAGTGCTCAGGGGACTGTCGCGCAAATGCAGGGTAACGTGACCTTGAACAGCAGCGTCGGGAGAAAGATACACCTCCACCCCGTTCAACCCTCCATGCCGGGACACAAAGGTCTGACCGATGGTGTGGCCGGGTTCCAGCGTCAGCGCTATCTCCGGCACAATACTCGTCTGATCCTGGTCCACGAAATCTGAGCATCCGGTAAGAAGAAGCAGTGATCCGAGCGCTACCAGCACAAAACCCCACCGGACTTTACATCCTGGAGTATGTGACAATCTCCTCCTCCGTTATCCAGGCAATGGCGTGTTCCATTCTCTCTTCGCGCTTATAGTCTGGGGTGTAGCCATTTCAAGATCGTGTCAATGAAAGTATGCTCGTTCTTTACGCACATACCTCCTGTCACTAGCAAATCGTTTGGTCGATTTGTATGGTCTGGAGAAAACCGCCATACTCTACCACGCCCTCCCAGCCTCTGTCAACCCAAAACACGTGTGGAAAAAATGTTACCTTGATTGCTCGTTGATGCCCACACAAGCGAACGCCTCTGGCATGATCGCGGTTGCAGAATCACCATCATCGCCAGGAGGAGCCGATGGACGCCACGTGGATGATACCCGATTTTGTCGTGATGGACACGCTAATGGAACGCCTGGGGCAGCGCCGTGATGGGCGGGCGCAGGTCCCCGACTCCGAGATTCTGACGATGACCGTCGTCGCCGCAGACGAGCAATGAGATGAGAGGAGTGAGCAACGAGAGTCGTGCGTACCCTTCCTCTCACTCCTCACTCCTCTCCGCTCGCTGCTCGCCGTCGGCGCCCATCACGAGCGGGCAGTGCCGATCATGCGCGGGTGCGGCGCTCTGGCGGGGCGGATAAGCGTCGCGCGCGTCTATCGTCGTCGGCATCAGCGCGCCGATGGGATGGCCTGGATTCTAGAGGTGGCGGGGGAAGTGGTCACCACGGGCGACGGGTTCATCATCGATAGCCTCCCCGCGCCGGTATGCCGCCGGGCGCACGTCCAGCGCTGTCGCAAGGTGCGCGAGTGCGCATGCTGCGGCTCCTGCGCGGCCGAACGGGAGACGTTCGTTGGATGGCGGTTGCATCTGGTCTGCCGCCCGGATGGCAGTCCCGGGCGCGTTCCGATGCTGCCCGCAGGGGTGCACGACCTGACTCCGTTACACGAACTGGCGTCTGGCCTGCCCGCCGGGGCGCGGCTGTTGGGCGTAACGGCGGTAAGGGCGGTAAGGGCGGTAAGGGCGAATAATCATTCGCCCTTACTGTCGCCGTTACCGTGTCGCCGCAACTGCGCCGCTGATGCGGCGAGTATCCTGGCCGAGACGGGTCGGGGCGCAGCGCCGCTGCGCCCATACGCTCGTGCGCCAGGCGACCATGCGTCCGCACGCCTGGTTGATGGACGTCATCGAATTGCGCGCGCATCGTCGTCGCGTCGAGATGACGAACGGTCAACCGTCACCTGGAGCAGATGGGTATTGAGCGACTGCACAGAGGCGCCTATGCCGGGTTTGAGCGGAAGGTGCATGCAACACTCATTGCACGCATCTGTACGAACATGAACGAGCAATCAAGGTATGTTATGATAGACACGAAGCGATTTGCACTCTGACGTGTCAGGCTATGGCTGATGAACATCCAATAAGCGAGCGAGAGCGCGAGATCCTCCGTCTCGTTGCTACCGGAGCGACCAACCAGCAGATTGCCGCCGCGTTGAACATAAGCGTCAACACGGTAAAGGTGCATTTGCGCAATATTTTTGCCAAAATTGGGGTTGAGTCGCGCACCGAAGCTACTGTCTATGCAATTCGCACCGGAATCGTTGCGGTCGAAGAGACCGGTATTTCAACCATCAACGACGCAGAAGCATCTCCTGAATCGGGATCGACTGAGACCGGTGAAGCGGAAGCAAAAGACCATACCGATGTTGCATCGATGGCGCTCTCGGAGTCATCAACGTCATCACCCGCTTCATCGACTGTTACGCTGCCAGACTCTTCCGAACAACCAACAGTCACGCTGCTCAGCGCTCGCAACACGTCGGCAACATCATCACCAATAGCGAAACCGATCACCTCTCCCTTACCTGCAACATCTGCTCCACGAGCGCTGCCATGGCTGATTGGCGGTATAGCACTGGTAGCTCTAACGATCACTATTCTTGTCGCAAATGCACGTCCTGATAATCCGCCAATCACAGTCACCCCAACTTCCCAATCAGTTGTCAGCGATCAGCAACGCTGGTTTATGCGTCAGTCACTAGACGAACCGCGCGATGACTTCGCGCTTACAGGCTACGACCTCGAACGTCGGCTCTACGTCGTCGGCGGCCAACGTAATGGTGTTGTCAGTGCAGCAGTTGATCGCTACGATCCCGAAACTGATCGATGGGTGAAACTCATTGATAAGCCAACTGCAGTGAGCCATGCTCGCGCGATTACGTTACGCGGCTTGATTTTTGTACCTGGCGGCGAAGATAGTACTGGCGTCGTTATCGATCGACTTGAGATTTATGATCCTCGCGAACAGCGCTGGTATGACGGTCCTGCGCTCCCGGCGCCGCGTAGTCGCTACGCGCTGGCTGCCTGGGAAGGACAACTGTACCTGATAGGCGGCTGGGATGGGCAGACGATTCGATCTGAAGTCTTTGTATATGACCCGCTACGTGAACGCTGGGAGTCTGGGCCAACATTGCCACAACCACGCCGTTATGCGGGTGTGGCGGTTGCAAGCGGACGTCTCTACGTCATTGGCGGCGAGGGTGTGGATGGAGCGCTCCGTGACAGTGCGTGGGTCGAGCCGGGCAACGATCCCAGACGGCGCTGGATTGCTGCTGCACCATTACCACAGGCGATTTCTCGTCCTGCTGTGGTTGGTCTTTCGAGTACGCTGTTGGTCTTCGACAGCGAGCGCCGTGAAGGGCTTACCTACGACATAGATGCCGACGCATGGACTCATCTACGACTGCCTGTCGAAGCACGTATCTCTGCCGATGCTGTACTACTTGACTCCAGCATCTATTTTGTAGGTGACACCCGATCTTATGGTATGTTGAGCGAATACCGTGCTTTGTACGTTATCTTTATTCCAGGGCGATAGCTGCTAATATGAGTTCTCCAACATACCAATAAACCTTGATAATACTTAAGAATCATCAGAAAGTTTATAAAAGTCTCGATAAATTCTATGGAGCCTTGATGAAGTCTACTTTACAAAATAGCTACACCCGTTATTATCGCCACTCTGTTCCCTCTCCAAACTTGCCGCTTCCGACAATCGAAGATACATCAGACCTGGAAGTTCTGGTGTACGTCATATGTGCATGGCTTCTTCGCCGTCCATCCAATGCTATCACTTTTCTGCTGGCCGTCGCTGGTTGATAGGCGGCCTTGTGCTGGCGATCATAGCAGCCTTCTTTCCCGTTGGAAGGATACTGCTTGCAACCGGCTTCTGGTTGGTGACGCCGGGGTATCTATTGGAACGCCAGGTGCTTGCTGCACGTCCCCACTGGCTCTTCCGAATCGTCCTGTGGAACGGCCTTGGTCTGAGTATCGTGCCGCTCCTCTATCTCTGGATCACGACGGTCGGCGCTGCGCTGTCGGTATCGTTCCTGATAGCCGGTGCTGTCGGGTTGACCGGCGTAGCGCTGCGGGCAGCCTGGCACGATCTGGCAACGGTTCAGGTGCGACCATCTGCTACGACGTGGCTGCTTATCGGCGTGCTGGCGATTGCCGCATGGCTTCGTGCTGTGCAGATCGCCGATCTTGCGCTGCCAGCGTGGGTCGACCCGGTGCACCACGCGCTCATGGTGCGCGTCGCCGCCGAAACCGGACGCGCACCGTGGACGCTTACTCCCTATGTACCGGTGGTTGAGATGCCGTACCACTGGGGGTATCACGTGCTCATCGCAGCAGCGTGGCATCTTGGCGGCGGCGATCTGCCTGCGATGTTGTTGTGGAGCGGGCAACTCCTCAACTGGTTGCAAGGGGTGGTCGCTGCTGCATTCGCTTTGCTCTGCTGGCGACGACCACTCGCTGCTGTTATCGCAGCAGCCATCGTGAGTTGTATCTCGTGGATGCCAGCCTACTATGTCTCGTGGGGGCGATACACCCAATTATCCGGGTTGCTGCAACTTGGAGCGCTTGCAATCAGCTGGCAACAATGGCTGCGCGCGGAAGATCGTCGCGATCGTATTGGTTGGCTGACTCTGAGCGTTGCAATGATTGCCGGACTAAGCCTGGTGCATATGCGGATGTTTATATTCAGTGGGGCGCTGATCATTGCCCAGAGTATTGTCTGGGCATTACCCCAATCGCGGCATACCATCGGCACGCGAGCGATACAGGCAGTCGGGGCCAGTCTGACGGCCGTTGCACTTACAGCGCCATGGTGGGTACTGCTGATCCGTCGGATCTTGTTGCCGGTCGCTGCCGGAACGCAAAGTCTGACAGAGAGTGGTTCCTATGTTCAGTTGAGCCTCGACTTGATGTGGGTTGAACCGAACCGGTGGCTGGTTGCGCTGGCTCTGATCAGTGCCGCCATTGGCATTGCCCG
>Ga0308402_1000314_pt1 | contig 14989 bp, 18 predicted proteins | sample HotsprSampleOSM2_FD_203471 | JGI IMG/M metagenome (GOLD analysis project Ga0308402, IMG submission 203471) | Hot spring phototrophic mat microbial communities from Octopus Spring, Yellowstone National Park, Wyoming, United States - 20060913_OS-M2 ... | reverse complement strand
TTTTCGGCTCGCTGAAGAGCACTGAAACTTCTTAGCCTCCTTGTGTTGTAGACACCCCGTCCGATTGAGGAATTTTCGGCTCGCTGAAGAGCACTGAAACGGGTGCGACAGGCGCGCGGGCTTGCGCACCCACTTCGATTGAGGAATTTTCGGCTCGCTGAAGAGCACTGAAACATACGCCGGTCGCCAGACCCGTTCTAGTTACTCCTAATTGAGGAATTTTCGGCTCGCTGAAGAGCACTGAAACGGAATGGACGAGCGGCGGGTTGCGACGTTGGTACGCAGATTGAGGAATTTTCGGCTCGCTGAAGAGCACTGAAACGTTACCTCCGGCAAGTGTTCGCTGTACGCGATTGGGATAATTGAGGAATTTTCGGCTCGCTGAAGAGCACTGAAACTTCTTACTGCTTCGGCACAATCGCCTTAGTCCGCAGTATTGAGGAATTTTCGGCTCGCTGAAGAGCACTGAAACTTCGGCGTTGCAAACTGGACGAGAAAAATACGGGAAATTGAGGAATTTTCGGCTCGCTGAAGAGCACTGAAACGCCAGCCGCAGCGCCGTTCTTACGTCGAGACCGGCAGATTGAGGAATTTTCGGCTCGCTGAAGAGCACTGAAACAGCAGCGCCGACGGACTATCGCCGCGCGGCGCATCCGATTGAGGAATTTTCGGCTCGCTGAAGAGCACTGAAACACCACACCCCGCGCGGGTTGTCAAGCGTGAAATTCGCATTGAGGAATTTTCGGCTCGCTGAAGAGCACTGAAACGTTCAAGCGTTTACAACGACGGTCGCTTCAAAACCGATTGAGGAATTTTCGGCTCGCTGAAGAGCACTGAAACGCCACGGAAATTGCAGCAGCGGCGCGGATCGCATCGATTGAGGAATTTTCGGCTCGCTGAAGAGCACTGAAACGGCAAGTCGGCGGCGCGATTCGAGCGATTGAATCGATTGAGGAATTTTCGGCTCGCTGAAGAGCACTGAAACGACGGTTGCCGACGGCGGGCTGGTTCTGCTGCCGTCGATTGAGGAATTTTCGGCTCGCTGAAGAGCACTGAAACCCTCCTAGAAGCCCCGCCAACGCTGGCGGGGCTTCTAATTGAGGAATTTTCGGCTCGCTGAAGAGCACTGAAACGGCGGCTGGCTGGTGCGTGACGGGCGGCTCATCTACATTGAGGAATTTTCGGCTCGCTGAAGAGCACTGAAACGGCGGCTGGTCGGTGCGCGACGGACGGTTGATGTACGAATTGAGGAATTTTCGGCTCGCTGAAGAGCACTGAAACCGCTGCCGCTGCTCACACGCGACGCGGTGACGCAACATTGAGGAATTTTCGGCTCGCTGAAGAGCACTGAAACGCGCGCCGTTTTCGGTTCGGGTAGGCACATCATCCCATTGAGGAATTTTCGGCTCGCTGAAGAGCACTGAAACTCCCGACCCGCTGCCCCCGCCGGTTGACCACCTCGATTGAGGAATTTTCGGCTCGCTGAAGAGCACTGAAACGAACTACGTGGATGATGATCTCATTTTCAGTACGGATTGAGGAATTTTCGGCTCGCTGAAGAGCACTGAAACGCCAACGCTGGCGGGGCTTCTAGGAGGAGAAGGAGGATTGAGGAATTTTCGGCTCGCTGAAGAGCACTGAAACCACCGCGCGGTTATCGTCGCTTGCTGCGACGCGCCGCACCATTGAGGAATTTTCGGCTCGCTGAAGAGCACTGAAACGTGAGGGGGCGCGGTCATACGCTCTACGTCGGGTCGATTGAGGAATTTTCGGCTCGCTGAAGAGCACTGAAACGAACGTATGTTTTACATCGATGTGCAACGGGCAAGGATTGAGGAATTTTCGGCTCGCTGAAGAGCACTGAAACGCCAGCAACTCGATAATGTCGGTGACGGAACTATACGAATTGAGGAATTTTCGGCTCGCTGAAGAGCACTGAAACCTGCGGGCTGCGGGTTGACGCAACCCGCTGGAACGAACATTGAGGAATTTTCGGCTCGCTGAAGAGCACTGAAACCCTACGCTTCTGTCGTCTTCGCGCCCCGATACATCGCCATTGAGGAATTTTCGGCTCGCTGAAGAGCACTGAAACGGGAGAGACGGTCAGGTGATGCACGCCGTGGAGCGCCGATTGAGGAATTTTCGGCTCGCTGAAGAGCACTGAAACGGCACAATCACGTAGTCGCTGACATCCGCCGCCCAAATTGAGGAATTTTCGGCTCGCTGAAGAGCACTGAAACGGAATAAATTCATACTCCCACAGGTCGGGGCGCGAAATTGAGGAATTTTCGGCTCGCTGAAGAGCACTGAAACATCAAGACCGAAAGCGGGCTTATTCTGATTGAAGACCAGATTGAGGAATTTTCGGCTCGCTGAAGAGCACTGAAACCGGCGGTCGGCGAGATCACCCTTGGCGAGTATCACGAATTGAGGAATTTTCGGCTCGCTGAAGAGCACTGAAACCTCGCGCTCCGAGGCTTGTCCGGCGACGAACAAAGAATTGAGGAATTTTCGGCTCGCTGAAGAGCACTGAAACCTGATGATGCTGCGATGTCCGAACCACAATGTGTACGATTGAGGAATTTTCGGCTCGCTGAAGAGCACTGAAACAGAATGTCCGCGGCGTCGGTAAAGCCGCGGACGCCCAATTGAGGAATTTTCGGCTCGCTGAAGAGCACTGAAACCAGCGCGGGCGCGGTCGATCTCAAAACGCATCTCTTATTGAGGAATTTTCGGCTCGCTGAAGAGCACTGAAACAGATTGCGGACGAGTTGGGCTGGTCGAGCGGGACGGCTATTGAGGAATTTTCGGCTCGCTGAAGAGCACTGAAACATCTGCTCGTGCGCGCAACTACGATTATTGAGCAGAATTGAGGAATTTTCGGCTCGCTGAAGAGCACTGAAACCGTTCGTACATCAACCGCCCGTCGCGCGTCAGCCAGATTGAGGAATTTTCGGCTCGCTGAAGAGCACTGAAACGTTGTGCGTGTGGACCGCACGCTGGTCTGGATCGCTCATTGAGGAATTTTCGGCTCGCTGAAGAGCACTGAAACGGAATAAATTCATACTCCCACAGGTCGGGGCGCGAATTGAGGAATTTTCGGCTCGCTGAAGAGCACTGAAACCGCTTTGCGGAGATGCTCCATCAACGCGCCGACAGCCGAGATTGAGGAATTTTCGGCTCGCTGAAGAGCACTGAAACAATCCGCAGTCGCAACGCTGCGAGGAGCGCGTTGAAATTGAGGAATTTTCGGCTCGCTGAAGAGCACTGAAACAGGTCTTCCCGCCGCGCGGGACTTCGGCGAGGAGACATTGAGGAATTTTCGGCTCGCTGAAGAGCACTGAAACGCTCTCGACGTGATCGGGCTTCCGGTGCTTCTCCCAGATTGAGGAATTTTCGGCTCGCTGAAGAGCACTGAAACAGCAAGGCGGTTTCGTTGGCGGCGAACTCGTCTTACATTGAGGAATTTTCGGCTCGCTGAAGAGCACTGAAACTCGATCAAAGTCGAACGGTTCAAGGATTCCGAATGCGATTGAGGAATTTTCGGCTCGCTGAAGAGCACTGAAACCAAGCGACCGCCGCGGCAATATACCCCTCCAGCGCCAGCATTGAGGAATTTTCGGCTCGCTGAAGAGCACTGAAACGCGCGAGGGCGAGGTTGAGGCGACGTTGGGGATCGAGATTGAGGAATTTTCGGCTCGCTGAAGAGCACTGAAACTGTGGTATGCCGTAGGTACGACAGTTATCTATCTACAATTGAGGAATTTTCGGCTCGCTGAAGAGCACTGAAACGTTATATTCCGCCCTCACCGCGCGGGCCTATATTGGAATTGAGGAATTTTCGGCTCGCTGAAGAGCACTGAAACTTCCGACGCGCACGCGAAGGATACGCTCCCCGCGTATTGAGGAATTTTCGGCTCGCTGAAGAGCACTGAAACCGTAGGCGACGTAATCGACCAGCATGTACATCAGCCATTGAGGAATTTTCGGCTCGCTGAAGAGCACTGAAACTTCGGCGCGGGTTCGCTCCTTCGCTGCTCGTTTCTCATTGAGGAATTTTCGGCTCGCTGAAGAGCACTGAAACGCACCGACAGCGCCAGCAGCAAAACGTCGAACGTTGCGATTGAGGAATTTTCGGCTCGCTGAAGAGCACTGAAACTAACTCTGGTGAGGAGCGCAACCTGCTTGACGATCTTATTGAGGAATTTTCGGCTCGCTGAAGAGCACTGAAACTCCGTCGCGCACAAGCCACCCGCCGGGCTTGGTGAGATTGAGGAATTTTCGGCTCGCTGAAGAGCACTGAAACCGTCGCCGACCTGGACTCCCCTGCCGACGTCCACGCGCATTGAGGAATTTTCGGCTCGCTGAAGAGCACTGAAACTTGACAACTCGCCGTCTGTGCGGTATGATAGAGACAATTGAGGAATTTTCGGCTCGCTGAAGAGCACTGAAACTCGAACCCGGCCCTGCGCTGGGTTGTGGATTGGTTATTGAGGAATTTTCGGCTCGCTGAAGAGCACTGAAACGGCGCGTCGCTGGCGTCGGTGAGTACGGCAGCAAGACGATTGAGGAATTTTCGGCTCGCTGAAGAGCACTGAAACTCTACATCGATCTCTACGCGGCGGCGAAGCGGCTGATTGAGGAATTTTCGGCTCGCTGAAGAGCACTGAAACCTGACGTTCACCGCCCGCCTCCCCCGCCGCCTCCGCCATTGAGGAATTTTCGGCTCGCTGAAGAGCACTGAAACCGCCGGTGGTGGCGCGGCTGGTGCGGAAGGCGATTGATTGAGGAATTTTCGGCTCGCTGAAGAGCACTGAAACCGACTTGCTCTACGGTGACGATACCGCCGCCTATACGATTGAGGAATTTTCGGCTCGCTGAAGAGCACTGAAACAGCATCAGGCACCGGAGTCGGAGTCGGGGAGGGAGTATTGAGGAATTTTCGGCTCGCTGAAGAGCACTGAAACTGTTGTTGGGCTCGGGTTTCGTGCGTGGCTGGTTATATTGAGGAATTTTCGGCTCGCTGAAGAGCACTGAAACTCACAACGCCCCAGCCGTCGAACACATACGGGTAAAATTGAGGAATTTTCGGCTCGCTGAAGAGCACTGAAACGTCGCGTGAGGTTGTCGATTTCGCTGCGTACCAGAGATTGAGGAATTTTCGGCTCGCTGAAGAGCACTGAAACTTCTCAGTCATCACTCTTCAACCGCGCAGCCCGCGATTGAGGAATTTTCGGCTCGCTGAAGAGCACTGAAACTGCGATTCTCCCTTCCCCCTCCCCTGCGCCCGCTCCTATTGAGGAATTTTCGGCTCGCTGAAGAGCACTGAAACCGCTATACGCTCGTGCCCGTCACGCCCCCGCCGTCCGATTGAGGAATTTTCGGCTCGCTGAAGAGCACTGAAACCCAAGTTGAGCGCTTTGATGTCGTAGCGCTCAGTCGGATTGAGGAATTTTCGGCTCGCTGAAGAGCACTGAAACCGTATACGACATCTACATCAAGCGCGCGTCGCAAAATTGAGGAATTTTCGGCTCGCTGAAGAGCACTGAAACAGTTGTTTGGCGACGATTGTTGCGGCGTTCGCGAGGTTGAATTGAGGAATTTTCGGCTCGCTGAAGAGCACTGAAACCCAAAATCCCCGCCGGTCGCTCGTATGCGCAACTGATTGAGGAATTTTCGGCTCGCTGAAGAGCACTGAAACAGCGTGTGCTAACTGAGGCTGGCGCCGGCATCGCGATTGAGGAATTTTCGGCTCGCTGAAGAGCACTGAAACATCTGCGCAGTGAGCGCCTGCTGAACGATGGCCGCGATTGAGGAATTTTCGGCTCGCTGAAGAGCACTGAAACGCACGCGCTTGAGCCGAACCCGGTGCAGGTCGAGTACATTGAGGAATTTTCGGCTCGCTGAAGAGCACTGAAACCGTTCAACTCCCCTGGTACTAATCAGGGGAGTTGAATTGAGGAATTTTCGGCTCGCTGAAGAGCACTGAAACTCATCGGGTGGATTAATGATTCGCTGATTGCTACTTGGAAATTGAGGAATTTTCGGCTCGCTGAAGAGCACTGAAACAGGACATATCACTGCCGTCGGGGGGCGGCGTGATCGGCAATTGAGGAATTTTCGGCTCGCTGAAGAGCACTGAAACACACATTTGAACTTTCAGACTTCTTTATGGCAACTAGAATTGAGGAATTTTCGGCTCGCTGAAGAGCACTGAAACTAACTAATTCCCGTCGGGTTCGGGTACACCAGGGTTATTGAGGAATTTTCGGCTCGCTGAAGAGCACTGAAACTCCCGACCCGCTGCCGCCGCCGGTTGACCACCTCGATTGAGGAATTTTCGGCTCGCTGAAGAGCACTGAAACTTTGACGCCGACGGGGCGCGTGGGGCACCTCACACATTGAGGAATTTTCGGCTCGCTGAAGAGCACTGAAACTTCTGCCGCAATCCGTCGTTGACGCGGCGCGTCGCTTATTGAGGAATTTTCGGCTCGCTGAAGAGCACTGAAACATCGGCGCGAAGCCAGGCGGAACTGCTCAGACAATATTGAGGAATTTTCGGCTCGCTGAAGAGCACTGAAACCTGAACTCCCAGACGCCCATATAGTGCCAGTAGCGACATTGAGGAATTTTCGGCTCGCTGAAGAGCACTGAAACTAGTGCGGGTCTCCAAGAGTGCTCGTCCAGCGAACGATTGAGGAATTTTCGGCTCGCTGAAGAGCACTGAAACGCGCTATTCGTTTCCCTCTTCGGCGACGCTGTCAAAATTGAGGAATTTTCGGCTCGCTGAAGAGCACTGAAACCGTCTACACGCAGTATCGCGGCTACTGGACGGATCATCATTGAGGAATTTTCGGCTCGCTGAAGAGCACTGAAACAGACGCCTCACGCCGGCGCATGTACCAGACGGCAGCGATTGAGGAATTTTCGGCTCGCTGAAGAGCACTGAAACTCCGGACGGTCGTACATGCAATTGCTGTACGACTACGATTGAGGAATTTTCGGCTCGCTGAAGAGCACTGAAACTTGAACTCGACCCACTCCCACCGCGAAATGTCCTTCCATTGAGGAATTTTCGGCTCGCTGAAGAGCACTGAAACGCGACCGCACCGCCTCGTCCGGCTCGAAAATCTGCATTGAGGAATTTTCGGCTCGCTGAAGAGCACTGAAACAGACGACGTTTTACCGGACGCACGACGGGCGCATTGATTGAGGAATTTTCGGCTCGCTGAAGAGCACTGAAACCGACCTCGAAATTGAACCGGACGACCAATACCCAAAATTGAGGAATTTTCGGCTCGCTGAAGAGCACTGAAACTTTTTGTAAAGATACTCATCACCCAATCCCGGCAGATTGAGGAATTTTCGGCTCGCTGAAGAGCACTGAAACGTGAGGTGTGGGGCTTTTCGTTTGTCTACGCAGGTCGGAATTGAGGAATTTTCGGCTCGCTGAAGAGCACTGAAACCTCGACCCGATACGCGGCGTCGTTCAGTGTGTGGTATTGAGGAATTTTCGGCTCGCTGAAGAGCACTGAAACCGCGCCGGACGGGGGGCGCGGCGACGCGCGAGACGATTGATTGAGGAATTTTCGGCTCGCTGAAGAGCACTGAAACAGCGTGAAGAACCTGCGCGATCTCCGCGCAAAAGACTATTGAGGAATTTTCGGCTCGCTGAAGAGCACTGAAACGGCGTCCAGTGATCACGAATCGCGTTGCGCCACGGCATTGAGGAATTTTCGGCTCGCTGAAGAGCACTGAAACCGACGCAAGCGATGCCCGCGCGCGGTCTCTACCGTCGCGATTGAGGAATTTTCGGCTCGCTGAAGAGCACTGAAACCTACCCAGACGCAACCCCAGACCCGCGCACCTACTAATTGAGGAATTTTCGGCTCGCTGAAGAGCACTGAAACAGTTTCGCAACGAGTTCCGGCAGTCGGTCTCTGACGTAATTGAGGAATTTTCGGCTCGCTGAAGAGCACTGAAACACTGCGCGCCCGGTTCGTTGAGCAACGCCGCGAACCATTGAGGAATTTTCGGCTCGCTGAAGAGCACTGAAACCTGCAGCCACTCCAGCGTCGCCCAGCGGTCGCGTTCCATTGAGGAATTTTCGGCTCGCTGAAGAGCACTGAAACGAAAGTAGTACTCCCCCGCGCCCGCTGTCGGATCAATTGAGGAATTTTCGGCTCGCTGAAGAGCACTGAAACGTTGGGGCGAGTTGGCGGACGAAGCGGAACGACGACGATTGAGGAATTTTCGGCTCGCTGAAGAGCACTGAAACTTCGGCGTCTGGCGTCACAACCGAACTGGTCGGACGCGGCATTGAGGAATTTTCGGCTCGCTGAAGAGCACTGAAACGAGATCAACCGACGGTTCGGCGCGATTGATACGCGCAATTGAGGAATTTTCGGCTCGCTGAAGAGCACTGAAACTATGATAAATGATTGCCACGCCGACAGTATACCGCATTGAGGAATTTTCGGCTCGCTGAAGAGCACTGAAACGTTATCGTCTCGGCGATCTGCGGTTGACCGTCCCAACATTGAGGAATTTTCGGCTCGCTGAAGAGCACTGAAACTCGACGACGGCGACGAGCGCGGGCGCGTCACGCTGCCGCCATTGAGGAATTTTCGGCTCGCTGAAGAGCACTGAAACAAAAAGAAAAGCGCCCCGCATTTGGTGCGGAGCGCAGAATTGAGGAATTTTCGGCTCGCTGAAGAGCACTGAAACCGGTGTACGGCGCGTCGGGCGGGTGCGTGTCGATCTCCGTATTGAGGAATTTTCGGCTCGCTGAAGAGCACTGAAACCAGACGGCGCGTAACGCGGCAGTATCTGGCGCAAGATTGAGGAATTTTCGGCTCGCTGAAGAGCACTGAAACATTATGCAGTCTACCGCTGGCATGAGCATCCCTATGATTGAGGAATTTTCGGCTCGCTGAAGAGCACTGAAACGCGGACGGCGCGCGCGCGGGAGAGCTGTCGGGATGATGAGATTGAGGAATTTTCGGCTCGCTGAAGAGCACTGAAACTCACCCATCCTGCCGTACCGTTCCGATCGCCTGCACCGATTGAGGAATTTTCGGCTCGCTGAAGAGCACTGAAACCGCGCTGCTTGACCGGCGCGGGCGCGCAGTGTTGGCATTGAGGAATTTTCGGCTCGCTGAAGAGCACTGAAACATGATTTCGTACTTCTCGTACCCGCTGTCGCCGGGCAATTGAGGAATTTTCGGCTCGCTGAAGAGCACTGAAACTCGAACAGATCGCCGACGAGCGAGCCATCCCAGGACAATTGAGGAATTTTCGGCTCGCTGAAGAGCACTGAAACAAGAACAAATCACGTATATCCAGGCGCACCCGCCGCGATTGAGGAATTTTCGGCTCGCTGAAGAGCACTGAAACTCGATCCGCTCCAGTCGCACGCCGCACCGACAGCGCATTGAGGAATTTTCGGCTCGCTGAAGAGCACTGAAACTCAAACCCGTACTTACGTGCGAGGTTGACGAGGACGATTGAGGAATTTTCGGCTCGCTGAAGAGCACTGAAACCGCCGAGCGACGCCGCGCCAGAGAGTGCAGACCGGATTGAGGAATTTTCGGCTCGCTGAAGAGCACTGAAACGCTTTCGACATCCTCCGGCTTCCGGTGCTTCTCCCAATTGAGGAATTTTCGGCTCGCTGAAGAGCACTGAAACTCGTAACGCAGCGCCTCGACCAGACGGCGCGCCTCGATTGAGGAATTTTCGGCTCGCTGAAGAGCACTGAAACCGCTGCGAACCGACGGTTCCCAAAGGTACAGCAGTTCGGATTGAGGAATTTTCGGCTCGCTGAAGAGCACTGAAACCGTAGCGCAGCGCATCGACCAGACGGCGCGCCTCGATTGAGGAATTTTCGGCTCGCTGAAGAGCACTGAAACGCGCCCGCGAAATAACCGCGATGTTGCAGCCGCACATTGAGGAATTTTCGGCTCGCTGAAGAGCACTGAAACCGCCGACGCCGGCGGGGTTTCTGTTTGTTCAGCAGTGACATTGAGGAATTTTCGGCTCGCTGAAGAGCACTGAAACGTACGAGGAAGGTATCGTCATCTTTTTTGTCGAGCGAAATTGAGGAATTTTCGGCTCGCTGAAGAGCACTGAAACGCCGTCGGCGACCGTCGGGCGATCCGGGTCGTTCGATTGAGGAATTTTCGGCTCGCTGAAGAGCACTGAAACGCGACACAGAGTCAGGATCATCCGCGTCGTAGACGAATTGAGGAATTTTCGGCTCGCTGAAGAGCACTGAAACATGTGCTGGTCAGATCGTCGCTGCTCGGAGCGGTTGAATTGAGGAATTTTCGGCTCGCTGAAGAGCACTGAAACTCCATCCGTTCCAGATGTCGATGAGCGAGTTGATCATTGAGGAATTTTCGGCTCGCTGAAGAGCACTGAAACCACGGGGCGGGCGAAATATGACAGGTGCATCATCGGATTGAGGAATTTTCGGCTCGCTGAAGAGCACTGAAACATTTGTACGGCGCCGCCAGACCCGCACGCTCGATAAATTGAGGAATTTTCGGCTCGCTGAAGAGCACTGAAACACACGACGCGCCGGCCACGGCGCGCCTGAATAAAATTGAGGAATTTTCGGCTCGCTGAAGAGCACTGAAACACTCGCGGGCGCGCTCAAGCGCCTGGTGCTCAATAAATTGAGGAATTTTCGGCTCGCTGAAGAGCACTGAAACGCGCAGGCCATGCCGTCTGTTCCCGCGCTGCGTTGGGATTGAGGAATTTTCGGCTCGCTGAAGAGCACTGAAACCCTACGCGCCGGGGCGCCGGGCAGGCAAGCATCACGGTATTGAGGAATTTTCGGCTCGCTGAAGAGCACTGAAACGTCCTATCTCCACCGTCTCGCTCGCGCGCTCATGCATTGAGGAATTTTCGGCTCGCTGAAGAGCACTGAAACCCAAACCCTGCAACGCCGACACCTGCGCCCACGTGATTGAGGAATTTTCGGCTCGCTGAAGAGCACTGAAACGGTGAGTGTCCTGCGCCTTGGTCGGGGCACTACTGGAATTGAGGAATTTTCGGCTCGCTGAAGAGCACTGAAACACTGCGACCCGCGATCCGTACCAACCCCCGTCGGCCGTGATTGAGGAATTTTCGGCTCGCTGAAGAGCACTGAAACAGACGCCTCACGCCGGCGCATGTACCAGACGGCAGCGCCAAATTGAGGAATTTTCGGCTCGCTGAAGAGCACTGAAACTCGCTCTTTACCCGCGACGGCGCACCGATCACGGTATTGAGGAATTTTCGGCTCGCTGAAGAGCACTGAAACTTGGGTGATGCGTCACGTCGCCCGTCTGCTTCTGAGATTGAGGAATTTTCGGCTCGCTGAAGAGCACTGAAACGGTCACGCCGCGCGAGGACGGTGTACGGCGCGTCGAATTGAGGAATTTTCGGCTCGCTGAAGAGCACTGAAACGCGCTTTGCTGACGAGTGCGATCAGCAAGCGCTCGGATTGAGGAATTTTCGGCTCGCTGAAGAGCACTGAAACATAAATCGCCGCGTGAATCGTAGCCGCTTCCCGCCAATTGAGGAATTTTCGGCTCGCTGAAGAGCACTGAAACAGCGCGCTTGGTGCGCTCAGCAGCAGCACTGATAGCGCATTGAGGAATTTTCGGCTCGCTGAAGAGCACTGAAACTTCGGTTTTTGAGGTTGCGGTCGCCGACCAGCGCTTTCATTGAGGAATTTTCGGCTCGCTGAAGAGCACTGAAACGGACGGTGTTGGGATAGATGACGGGGCGCTGTCAAATTGAGGAATTTTCGGCTCGCTGAAGAGCACTGAAACGGACGGTGTTGGGATAGATGACGGGGCGCTGTCAACGATTGAGGAATTTTCGGCTCGCTGAAGAGCACTGAAACCGGTGCGGATGATGCGGTACTGAATATCACTGTCAGATTGAGGAATTTTCGGCTCGCTGAAGAGCACTGAAACTGCTCAACAGCGATGAATGGTTGTCAATCCTTAACTCTGATTGAGGAATTTTCGGCTCGCTGAAGAGCACTGAAACGGCGGGTGGTCGGCGCGCGACGGGCGGTTGATGTACGAATTGAGGAATTTTCGGCTCGCTGAAGAGCACTGAAACAGCATACGTCTATGTATTCCCGTCCCCTGTTCTTGATTGAGGAATTTTCGGCTCGCTGAAGAGCACTGAAACTCGCCGTCAACGATGTAGGCGTCGGCGAACCAAAAATTGAGGAATTTTCGGCTCGCTGAAGAGCACTGAAACGGGTAGGGTGCGGATTGAACGTCAAGAGCGACGTTCAGATTGAGGAATTTTCGGCTCGCTGAAGAGCACTGAAACCCAACTCCTCACCCTCAAAGATGACAACTTCACTGTATTGAGGAATTTTCGGCTCGCTGAAGAGCACTGAAACGGAGAAGCGCCGCTTCTTCGACCTCTACCGCACCTGATTGAGGAATTTTCGGCTCGCTGAAGAGCACTGAAACCTACGACCTCGTACCGACGTGGCGGTTTATGCAGCCATTGAGGAATTTTCGGCTCGCTGAAGAGCACTGAAACCGTTGAGCGTTGGGTGCGCGGCAAGAGGGGGTGGACGATTGAGGAATTTTCGGCTCGCTGAAGAGCACTGAAACATCGGAACAACGCCAGCAACGCCGGGTCTTCTGAGAGATTGAGGAATTTTCGGCTCGCTGAAGAGCACTGAAACGCCAGAACATCGCCGCCGCTCCGTTCACTCCCTCCAAATTGAGGAATTTTCGGCTCGCTGAAGAGCACTGAAACTCTACCTCGATCCTACTGATCCACGTCGCCTCCGCCAATTGAGGAATTTTCGGCTCGCTGAAGAGCACTGAAACTGCAGTTCTGCTCGCGTTGACGGCGCTGCTGCTTGATTGAGGAATTTTCGGCTCGCTGAAGAGCACTGAAACACCGACAGCACGCGCGGATAGCACTTCGCCGCCTCCATTGAGGAATTTTCGGCTCGCTGAAGAGCACTGAAACTTGACGCCCGCAAGTCGCAGCGCCGTTCTCGTATCATTGAGGAATTTTCGGCTCGCTGAAGAGCACTGAAACTCTATAAATAAAGAAGAAGTGGGTGTTGTGACGGAAGATTGAGGAATTTTCGGCTCGCTGAAGAGCACTGAAACCATACGGTCTACCGTATGAGCATCTGATTGCGCAGACATTGAGGAATTTTCGGCTCGCTGAAGAGCACTGAAACTCCGCTCCTTCCCGACGAGTTCATCAAGCACACGGATTGAGGAATTTTCGGCTCGCTGAAGAGCACTGAAACTCTGGTCGATGCGCTGCGCTACGAGGACGCGCGGCATTGAGGAATTTTCGGCTCGCTGAAGAGCACTGAAACTCGTGACGCAGCCGTCAATCTGTCGAGCGTCGAGACATTGAGGAATTTTCGGCTCGCTGAAGAGCACTGAAACGCTCGCCGTATCGTATTACGTCCACTATTCCGCTCACGATTGAGGAATTTTCGGCTCGCTGAAGAGCACTGAAACTCTTCGATGCGCAGTCGCAGCGCTGCAAGCAACGCGATTGAGGAATTTTCGGCTCGCTGAAGAGCACTGAAACTCCGGAACACGCGAAAGATGATGCCGCGCATCTCGTATTGAGGAATTTTCGGCTCGCTGAAGAGCACTGAAACGCGCGTCCGGCGCGGCGGAACCGGCAACGGAGTGGGAATTGAGGAATTTTCGGCTCGCTGAAGAGCACTGAAACCCGCCGGGGCTGCGATTGCCACCGCAGCCCCCGCCGCCATTGAGGAATTTTCGGCTCGCTGAAGAGCACTGAAACGCGCCAGACGGTCTTTGAGAGTTGGGTGCAGTAGACGATTGAGGAATTTTCGGCTCGCTGAAGAGCACTGAAACACGCGACGCGCGGAAAAACGCCGGTGGTGTGCAGTACATTGAGGAATTTTCGGCTCGCTGAAGAGCACTGAAACTTGACGAGTTCGGTCATCGCGTCTAAGGCTTGTTGATTGAGGAATTTTCGGCTCGCTGAAGAGCACTGAAACTCCCGGCAGACGTATACCGTCTTTTCATCGAGATTTTATTGAGGAATTTTCGGCTCGCTGAAGAGCACTGAAACCTCACGCCCGTCGTGCGCGGTACGGCTCTCGTGCCGGTGATTGAGGAATTTTCGGCTCGCTGAAGAGCACTGAAACGCGCACGCCGAGGGTCGGCGTGGCGCTCTGGAACCGATTGAGGAATTTTCGGCTCGCTGAAGAGCACTGAAACCTGCTCGTTGTTCGTCGCGGTAGACTTCGGCAACGTAAATTGAGGAATTTTCGGCTCGCTGAAGAGCACTGAAACCGACGTAGAGCATCGCGAGCGTCACCAGATACGCCAAATTGAGGAATTTTCGGCTCGCTGAAGAGCACTGAAACTCTTGCGGTTTCAACCCTGATTGAGCGGTTTTGTTGTATTGAGGAATTTTCGGCTCGCTGAAGAGCACTGAAACCTGACGATCCTCACCCGCGCCCGTGAAATAACCGCGATTGAGGAATTTTCGGCTCGCTGAAGAGCACTGAAACTGTTTCCGTTCGAATTCGTTTCGTAGTGCCACAGGTCATTGAGGAATTTTCGGCTCGCTGAAGAGCACTGAAACAGCGCATCGCCAACGCCCCCGCGCCGGACGACGCGCAGAATTGAGGAATTTTCGGCTCGCTGAAGAGCACTGAAACGTCGTTGTTAGCGACAGTAAGGTTAGTCGTTCGTTATTGAGGAATTTTCGGCTCGCTGAAGAGCACTGAAACGACCACGCCGCCGCCGCTCCGTGTTAATGCGATCCATTGAGGAATTTTCGGCTCGCTGAAGAGCACTGAAACCTACAAAACCCTTGCAGCGCTATACGGTAGACTTCATCAAGATTTGTTTTGATTTTCGGACTGCTTTTTGCGTTTCAGCCAAATTCGGAAGTTATGCAGCCCACAACATGTTTCCATGACCATGTCCCGAAATTCGGAGCAACTGAAACGGAT
>Ga0308402_1000310_pt1 | contig 15145 bp, 13 predicted proteins | sample HotsprSampleOSM2_FD_203471 | JGI IMG/M metagenome (GOLD analysis project Ga0308402, IMG submission 203471) | Hot spring phototrophic mat microbial communities from Octopus Spring, Yellowstone National Park, Wyoming, United States - 20060913_OS-M2 ... | reverse complement strand
GCGAGCAACCCGGTTGCTACGATACCGGCGCAGATCACCACAATCAATCGAGGCATGCGGGATGCTCCTTGTCGCTTCAGTACGCGATTGCGGCTATAGTACCAGAGGGTGATCGGTTCTTCAAGCGCCTCTTTTGAACATTGAGTCCGCTGCAAAAAGGGCGTGTCACCGCTGAGGCGCAGCGTTCGCAGCGGAAGATTCTCTCGCGCGTCTCACGCACACGTATGCATCGCCACGCATCCATCCTGGGACGTTTGTAGGGTTCTCTGTGCCCTCGGCGTCTCAGCGGTGCGTTTTTGCAGCGAAGTCAACACTGCCTTCACACCGCTTCACGAGACTATACCGCTTCACCCAGTTTCACCGCCTCGAAAATGCGCATCCGATGCAACAAGAGCACGATCACAACAATCGTCGCAGCCAGCAAACCGCCGGAAATACCGTACACCAGCGCGATCCGTTCCCAGTCGATCTGCACCACGAACGGCGGCGTCTCAGGATAGACCCCTGTGCGCACCTGCAAGAACGGGATGAACAATCGACTCGTCAGAATACCGACCGCAGTGCCAGGCGCCGCGCCAAATCCAACAACCAGCATTTGCTCAAAGACGAGCAGCATGCTCAACTGTCGCGTACTCAAGCCAATTGCGCGCAGGACTCCCAACTCCACCAGGCGACGCTGGAACGAGAGAAGCGTATAGGCGACAAATCCAATCACCGTCACCACAGTTGTCGCCAGAAAACCGACCGAGAGCAACCCGAACAACCCCTGTCGCTCCGGTCGGCGCAGATCGAGATCGAGCAACGTCTGCGGCGTCGAGCGGATCATGCGCAGCCCGTACCCGATGCCTGCCGCCGCCACTGCTTGCAGACTGGCGTCGGGCGCCAGCGATAGCCAGACTTCATACGGATACAGCCCGCCCTGTGAATCGAAACTGTAGTCCAGGTTCCCGATCACAAATGGCGGACCCTGATCGTAGAGCGTTGGAAAATACCTGAGCATACCAACGACCGTAAATGTGATATTTTGCGTCTGCCCGCGATCATTCATCGCCAGCGTAAACCGGTCGCCGATCCGCAGCCCTTGTTGTGTTGCGAATGTTTCAGAAACCAGCGCCGCATCGGGATAATCCGCCAGACGGTTCATCAACGCGCCGAGGGACTCATCGGCATAGTCAGGTCGCCACGCATCCGCCAGCACCGCCGCCAGGGTCGTCCGATCGACGCCGTAGAAAATACCGCTGATTGCAGGATTGTTCCCCACAATAATATCCGTCTTGCTCGGAGCGACACGGGTGGCGCCGGTCACACCCGGAATGGTCAGGTACTCTTCCATCGGCACGAACATATACGCAGTGCTGGGTGTTGTATCGGCTTCCCCTGTCGTGCCCAGCGTGCCTCCGCTCAGATCAAGACTGGTTTCCGCCGGAGCGATCTCGCGATCGCCAGCAATGTTTGCCGATGTTATCGCCGCGCCAGGATATACGAGACGCACATCCGCCGCGCCTCGATAGTACGCCCGTTCTTCACTATGACGATCCAGTGTGAGCGCCATCGACGATGTGAATGTTGCAAGCGCCAGGGTCAGCGCAACGAGCAGCGCCGGTCCGCCATAGGCGCCCGGCGTGCGCGACAGGAAGCGCAGCGCCGTCACAAGCGCCACTCCCGGCAACAGCCCCGCAATCCATGCCAGCGCGCGCAGCAGCAGCGGTAGGAAACGCATACCGACCAGCGTGCCGGCAAACACCATCAGCGCCGGAGCGAGCAGCAACAGCGGGTTGCGAAAGGGGTCATCCGTGCCGACAGTCACGCCCGGCACACCGATCATACCGCTCAACCGTAACTGTTGATAACCATAGACTGCCGGTATCAACAACAGAATATCGAGATAGAGACGTTGCCAGAGCGGTGGGCGGGTTGCGCGCGCGCGTTCGATCTTGTAGGAAATGATCGTCCGACCGGCAGCGCTCAGCGCCGGGATCACAACGGCTGGCAGCGCCAGCAGAACCGTCGCCAGTGCATGCCAGGGGCTTACTGGCAACAATGTCGGCGCCGGCGCGTCAAGTGGCGCAAACCGCAAAAAGGAGACAGTCCAGGAGATCACATGCGCCAGCAACAACCCCAACGGCAAACCAGCCGCCCATGCCGCTGCGCCGAGCAGCAGCACTTCGCCGAGCGCCAGTCCCAGCACCTGCCAGCGCGAACTGCCGCGACTGCGCAGAATCGCCATCTCCTGCTGCTGGCGCGCAACCGTCATTCCGGCGACCTGGAACACGAAATAGCCGATGACGACCAGGAGTGGCACGGCAAACAGCGCGAGCGTGACCGTCAACACCCGCACCTGATCACGATGCCGCTCCAGCGCATCCATTGGCGAGCGCACGAGTTGCGCGCCGGGCAGACGCTGCTGGATGTCGGCGGTGGCGGTTGCAATTCGCTCACGTAGACGCTCGACATCGCTGCTGCGCACACTGCTGCCATCGATCGCCGTGTACCACGCCGCCAATGTCACAAATCGCGCATCCGGCACATCCGCAATCAGGGCAAAACTTTCCTCGGGCACAAGGAAGACATCGCTATACGTCGATGGCGGCTGAAACCAGTAACTGGCGTCGGCATCCGCCGGTCGCCAGATGCCTGCGATCCGCACCAGCACATCGATGCGCGGTCCGCGACCGGTCGACTCGACCCGGTAGAGATCATCGATCAGCAGCGTGTTCTTCGCAGCGGTTGTTTCTGAAACCAGCACGTCGAGCGGTCCGTCGCCGGTGAAGGGACGCGGCAGATCGCCATCAACAATCTGGATATGCCGTTCGATGCCGCTGAGGAAGCCGATACGGGCAAACAGAACTTCCCGCCCTGCACCGTCGGGAAACCCGACACGCAGTTTTTCGGTGGCGGCGAAGCGCACGCCCGGCGGTGCAGGCAGGTCAATCCCCGCCGCTGGCAGATTGCCCGCCAGTTGATCCGTCAGCAGGTACTGTTGCCACGAAATCGATGGATCGGACGCACCGCCGTAGCGATAGACCATGGCGAATGGCGGCAGCGGGTCGGCGACTGCGCGTTCGGTGAGCGCCGCCAGCAAAATGCGGTACCCCGACGCTTCGGCGTAGACCGGAATGCTGACCACCATGCCAGTTGCCAGCGTCATGCCAGACCAGACCGCCAGCGCAAGCCCAAAGTGACTCAGCAACCGTCGCCAGATGACCGGGGGAAACGAGAGGGCAATCGTGAGTTGACGCAGCATACCGTTGCCTGCTCACTCCCGCGCTGCACTCACCGTGTGGCGCAGGGCGCGAAAGCGTTCGTGAGCGCCAGCGAGGGTCGTCGGAACAAGATCATGCCGTTCGCCAAGCGCTTCGAGATAATCAAGGACGGCTTCCAGCGTCCGACTATGTTTATCATTGTCATTGTCATACGCCGGACGATTATCGGACGTGAAACAGAGTGCGCAGAACGACGCGGCATCCTCGATCATGCGCTCGATGGCGCGCTCGATCACCGGTTGGTGCAGCGCCTCGAACGTTCCGGCATCGATCCGCAACTCATACGGTTGATTGGTGATCTGTCGCTGATCCGGGTCGGTCGTCACCGGCACATCGAGAAACGGCAGGTCGCCGATACGCTCGTGGTGCTGAGCATCGACATAGCGTGGGTGATGCGCCACGTGCTCCCAGTCCACCCCAATGCGCGGCAGCACGAAACCGGGCTGCGCAATCGAACCCTGCCGAAAGCCGAGTTCGTAGAGCAGGCGATAGGTAGCGTCGCTCGCCGAATGTTTGCAGGGTCGAAATGAACGCGGACGAACGCCGATGGCGTCGGCAAAGCGTTCGGCTGCGTCGTCGATCAACCGGCATTGTACATCCGGCGCCAGCGTGCCGAGAAAGTTGCGATACGATCCGCTCTCCGCCTGCAACGGATTCACGTACAACCCAAGTTCGACGCCACGCCCCGCCAGTTCTTCGAGCAGCGGCGTGTGTTCGACTGCGCACTGCGGTGCGAGGAACAACGTCGGCGGATACCCTGCCCGAAGCAGACGATTGCAATACCCTTCAATCGCGCGCGCGCTCTGCTCCCAGGAGCGTGGTCCTTCTTTCGCCGCGCGAATCGCAATGCTCTCGCAGTCCAGCGTAAAAAGGACATGGATCGTCAGCCGTGTTGCCATCGGCGCAATCACTCTTCAACACACAACTGTTTCAATCCGTCGCCAGATCGGAAACCATCAACGTTTTGTGCGCAAATACATACGTGCAAAACAGATGATCAGCCTCTATTGGTTATCGAACGTTAACGATCATGTCTCAAAAACGTATTGCCAAACCCGATCTTCAATGGTATATTCTCTACAAATCCCACCGATGGAAACCAACAGTGGCGTTGAGCGTGCTGGCGCGATGCACGTATCAACACCGTCAACCCTGCAACGCCACAGTGTCGTGATCCTCAATGACGCCTCTTTGCAGTGTTGCACGAACTGCCTGAGCAGCATGTCACAACCGGGTTGAGCATCGGGAGTCGCATTCAGACGTCTACAGGGAGCGGTTGCACTGGCACTGCAATCACTATCCTGGCGATAGTGCAGCCCGGTGTCTGACAGATCGGTTCAGGCAACAGGCGATCCCCACGCCGCTGGCACCGGCGGGGGATCGATTGCAGCGGCGGCGTGAGCGCCGATGCGGTGGCATTATACCACATGTCCCCCTTCCTGCTCATGCCGTCAGACTGATGTTCGATGCACCCTGGATTGCTGCCGGGGTTGCACAGCGACGGCGTGAGCGCCGGTGTATGTCCTTCGCCTGATCTGCACCTGTTCCGCCGTCGCCGCGCACCCGGCACACTCCACGTTTGTGCATTCAAGAACGATCTGGTTTGCACTCGCGCGCATACTGTTGCGCGTAGTTCGATGGAAAGGAGCACAACGATGCGACAGGTCGCTTTCTACGGCAAGGGCGGGATTGGCAAGTCCACCACGCAGCAGAACACCGCAGCCGCACTGGCATCGATGGGATACCGGTTGATGGTCGTCGGGTGCGACCCCAAGGCGGATTGCACCCGTCTGCTTCTCCGCGGCGTGCGCCAGCCGTCGGTGCTCGACACGCTGCGCGACGTCGGTCCCGAAAACATGAAACTTGAAAAGGTGGTCGTGCAGGGATACGGCGGCGTCAAATGCGTCGAGTCGGGCGGACCTGAACCCGGCGTCGGGTGCGGCGGACGCGGAGTGATTACCGCTATTCAAACCCTCGAAGCCCTGGGCGCATACAAGGACGATCTGGATTATGTCTTCTACGACGTCCTTGGCGATGTGGTCTGTGGCGGGTTCGCCATGCCGATCCGCGAGGGGTATGCCGAAGAGATCTACATTGTCTGTTCCGGCGAGTATATGGCGCTCTTTGCAGCAAACAACATCTGCAAGGGCATCAAGAAGTTCGCGGAACGCGGCTACGCCCGCCTTGGCGGGTTGATCTGCAACTCGCGCCTCGTCGAAAACGAGCAGGCGCTGGTTGAGGAGTTCGCGCGCCGACTCAACACGAAGATGATCCACTTCGTACCGCGCAGCAAAGACGTCCAGCGCGCCGAGATCAACAAGAAAACTGTCATCGACTACGACCCTGAACTGCCGCAGGCGCACGAGTACCGTGAACTGGCGCGCAAGATCGATGAGAATGATGAGTTCACCATCCCTACCCCGATCACACAGGACGAACTCGAGGATCTGATGCGCGAATACGGTATCGTGGATTAGCGGCGCGTCAGCGTCATGGAGGCTCTCATGGACGCTTCATCCGCCGGATCGTGTCAGGGCGTCTGTTTTCCCAACATCGACCTGAGCACGCATCCATGTTACAGCCGCGCAGCGCATTTCCGCTTCGGACGCATCCACGTTCCGGTGGCGCCGCGCTGCAACATTCAGTGCAACTACTGCATTCGCCGGTATGCCTGCCCGAATGAAAATCGCCCCGGCGTTACGATGCGCGTGGTATCGCCCGATGAGGCGCTGCAAACTGTGCGCCATGCGGTCGCCCGCGACCCGCGCCTGCGCGTCCTTGGCGTCGCCGGTCCGGGCGATGCGCTGGCAAACAATGCAACACTGACCACATTCGAGCGCGCACGCGACGAATTTCCGCACCTGATCCGCTGTCTCTCCACCAACGGCTTGCTGCTGCCGGATCAGATCGATGCCATCGAGCAGGCTGGCATTACCACGCTGACTATCACGATCAATGCAGTTGACCCGGCAATCGCTGAGCAGATATACGCTCACGTGCGGTATCGCGGTAAGACCTATCGCGGGCGTGAGGCGTGTACGCTGCTTCTGCGCAATCAACTGACCGGTCTGCGTGAAGCGGCGCTGCGCGGGATGGCGGTCAAGGTCAATTCGGTGCTGATACCGGGCGTCAACGATCATCATCTGATCGATGTCGCGCGCACGGTCAAGGATCACGGCGCGTACATCATGAACATCATCCCGCTCATGCCCCTGGCAAAGTTCGCCCACCTGCCGGAACCTTCACCCGCGCTGGTCAATCGGGTGCGCGACGAATGCGCGACGGTCATCGAGCAGTTTCGCAACTGCCAGCGATGCCGCGCTGATGCTATCGGCGTGCCGGGCGAGGAGGGGTGCGGCGCGGGCGAACGAGTCTGTATTCCGAAGTTTCTGGCGCAGCGAAAGGAGCAACGCGATGCAGTTCAAATGCAATCAGACCCTGCCTGAGCGAGCGATCCATATCGCGCTCAAGGGACCGGGCGGGAAGTGTCAGCGCGGCGATGGCACCACCTGTTTCATTGCCAACAACGTGGCAACGACGCCTGGCGATATGACCGAGCGCGGCTGCACCTACGCCGGCTGTCGCGGCGTCGTCGGCGGACCGGTCAAGGACGCTATTCAACTGACCCACGGACCGATCGGGTGCGCGTTCTTCTCCTGGGGCTACCGTCCGCACCTCGCCGACAGCGATTTTCACATGAAGTACACCTTCGTCACCGATATGAACGAAACCAACATCGTCTTCGGCGGCGAGAAAAAGCTGCTTCAGTCGATCATCGAAGCCAATGCCGAGTTTCCCAATGCGAAGGCGGTGTTCGTCTACAACACCTGCTCTACGGCGCTGATCGGCGATGACGGGCGCGACGTCGCCAAACAGGCGGAAGCGATCATCGGCAAACCGGTGGTGTTCTTCGAGTGCGAAGGGTTTCGCGGCGTCAGCCAGTCGCTGGGGCACCACGTCGGCAACGAGACGATCTTTCGTCAACTGGTCGGCTCGGTCGAGCCGGAGGGCGATTTCAGCCGCTCGATCAACATCATCGGCGACTACAACATCAAGAATGACATCCGTACCTTCGAGTATCTCTTCGAGGCGCTTGGCTTGCGGATCATCGCCCGTTTCACCGGAAATGTCTCGGTGGACGACCTGAAGATCATGCACAAAGCGGCGCTCAATATCGTGCACTGCCAGCGATCCGCAACGTATATCGCCGACATGATGAAGGAGAAGTATGGCACGCCGTACATCAATGTCACGCTCTGGGGCATGAAAAACATGGCAAAAGCGCTGCGCGACACCGCCGCGTTCTTCGGGCTTGAAGCGCGCGCCGAAGAGGTGATCGCCCACGAAGTGGCGCGCATTCAACCCTACATCGACGCTTATCGTCAACGCCTGCAGGGGAAGCGCGTCTTCATCTACCAGGGCGGTCCGCGCGTCTGGCACTGGATCGAACTCCTGCGCGAATTGGGCATGGAGACCGAGACGGCAGCCACAACCTTCGGGCATACCGATGATTACGAGAAGATATTCAACCAGATCGGCGAAGGTGCGCTGGTCATCGACAACCCGAACGTTCCCGAAATCGAAGAAATCCTGACCCGTCGCCGCCCCGACCTGTTCATCTCAGGCAACAAGGAGCGGTATCTGGCATACAAACTGGGCGTGCCGTTCGTCAATGGGCATACCTACGACACCGGACCCTACGCCGGTTTTGTGGGCATGGTCAACTTCGCGCGCGATATTGATAAAGCCCTGCACGCGCCGGTCTGGAATATCGTGCATCAGCACGCCCGACCTGCACCCGTCGCCCGCCACGCAGTCCACGGATCTGAGGAGGTGGAGTCATGACCAGCTGTCTGACCCTTCAGGAACGAGCCGTTGCCATCAACCCGACCCGTTCCTGCGCGCCAATCGGGGCAATGCTCGCCAATTACGGCATTCACGGCGCTATCACCATCAACCACGGCTCCCAGGGATGCGCCACCTACCCGCGTCACCAGATGTCACGTCACTTCCGCGAGCCGGTTGAGGTCGCCACCACCTCGCTCACCGAAAAGACAACGGTCTACGGCGGCAAGCAGAACCTGCTCGCGGCGCTCAAGAATATCTGGGAACGCTTCCACCCGACCATGATCATGGTCTGTTCGACCTGTCTCTCAGAAACGATCGGGGACGACATTCCTGCGATCATCGATGAGTTTCTGGACAAACATCCGGACGTCACAATCCCGATCCTTTCGGTCAAAACTCCGTCGTACATCGGCAATCACACGACCGGCTTCGACAACTTTCTCAAAGAGATCGCCCTCAATCTCCCGGATCGCCGCAAGAAGAAAGGCGAGACCAACGGCAGGATCAACATCATTCCCGGCTGGGTCAACCCCGGCGACATCCGCGAACTGAAGCATATGCTGCGGGAGATGGGGTTGCACGGACTGTGGATCACCGACTATTCAGAGACCCTCGACGGCGGCTACTACGACCCGCGTCCCCATGTTCCGCGCGGCGGCACGACCATCGAGGAACTGCGCAGCTCCTCGAAATCGCTGGCGACGATTGCGCTCCAGCGCCACGTTGGCGGCGAAGCGGCGCGCATCTACGAACGACGCTACAACGTGCCCGCCCATGTGTTGACCATGCCCATCGGGCTGAAGAATACCGATGCTTTCGTCAACACGCTGATCGAGATCACCGACCATACGATCCCCGAATCGCTGGAAGTCGAGCGGGCACGCCTGCTCGATGCACTGGTCGATACGCATATGTACACTACCGGACTGCGGGTCGCACTCTACGGCGATCCCGACCTGCTCGAAGGGTTGGTCGGGCTGATCGCCGAAATGGGTATGACCCCGGCATACATTCTGACCGCTGCCGACAATCGTCCCTGGGGCGAACGAATGGTCGAACTGACGGGAGAACTGGGGGTTGAGAGCGAGATCATTCTCAAGGGTGATCTGCACGAATTGCACAAGCGTATCAAGCAGCAACCGGTTGATCTGCTCATCGGGCACTCGAAAGGCAGGTTCATCGCCGAAGCCGAGAACATTCCGCTGGTGCGGGTTGGATTCCCGGTTGAAGACCGCTTCGGACATCATCGACGATCGATTGTCGGTTACAACGGTGCGATTGCGCTGGTCGATGAGATCACCAACACGATCTTTGAGCGCCGCGCAACGACCATCGTGAGCAACACCCTGATCGAAACCGGCGTCGAGGGACCGACTTCGGTTCCAATTGCGCTGCGCAACGGCACGACGGCGCACGGATAGCCGGATAGCAGAGCGCCGCCGATGCTCCCGGCAACGGCGGCGCCCATGCGTCGTACAGGGGAACGTTTTTCTGGCAGGTTCTTGCATTCCATATCGAGCATCATGACCAACAGCAAACGATCACCAGATATGCGCACAAACGGGTGCAAGCATCTGGCAAGAGCGATCACGAATGAAAGGATCATCCAGATGGACGACGTGTACGGCTGTGACGAAACGGTAGTCAACGGCAGCGATCCGACGATCCTGAACCACGGCGATTACCTGCTCATCGAGCACGAAACGAATACCCGCTACATCTACCGTCGCGCTGCCGACGATGCACCGCTTCACCCGCTCGTCAGCCGGATCAGGCACGGCGGGATCATCTACGCGCTTGAATGGATTGAGGAAGAAGATTGAGACGTTCTGCTAATGGTCTTTGAGTAAATAATCCGGTATAGCCCGCGCAGGCGGGCTTCGCATTATATAGCCGAGGGCTTTAGCCCGACGGCAAAAGGCGCATACCGGATTATAGCGGTTCTCACAAAGGTTGAACCTGTTGGACAAGGTTGAACACTCCTGGGAATTGCGCGCCCCACGCGATGACCGAAATACATTTCGGTCTACACTCCGCTGGACACGGGCATCTCGTGCGACACGGCAGCCCCAGACAGGGGTCAACGTATCTGAGAACTGCTATAAATTCTCAATCTTCATCACTGTCGGGCGTGGGTGAGGCGGAGTTCACGCCCGCGCGAGCATGTATGCCCGCGCTGATGACACGAATCCCCGCTGGCGCGGGGCTGAATGCATCTGCACGCTGTAGCAAGGATGTTTGCCTGCCTGTTTGACCCCGGCAGACGCGGGCAGGCGGCAGCGCTCCCAGTGTGATCAGCCTGATGGCATTGTCGAACATCAGAAATGAATTATGGAAGCCCCTGCGTTCAGGCGAAAACAACCACAGATATTGCTCAGTCCCGGCACTACAACGACTCCAAAGACTCCTGGAAGCGCCGACCGCGCCAATCGCTGCGCCCGCGCTTTGTCCCGGAACACAAAGCCTCTCCTCAACTAAGGGTCTTTCCCGGATAGACATTGCCGTGTCGTCGCTGTAGACTCGCCGTAGCAGTGACGTGCCAGGGCGCGGGCGGTCAGCGGATAACGCTCAGCCTGCGCTGGAGACGATTCTGATGGTACAGGTAATCATCGTAGCACCGGCGTCGATCATTCGCGCTGGCGTGCACGCCATTCTGAGCCGCGCCCCCAACGCTGCGCTCTCTGGCGTCACCGGCGACCTGACAGTTGCCCGACGCTGGATGCGCTCAACCGCCGGACGTCCTCATGCTGGCGTGGACCGCATCGGATCGGAATCTGCTGATCCTCATCCGCTGGCAGCGCCGCCGTGCGCTGCAGGTTGCTGCGCTTGTTCTCACGTCCTGGTGCGACGACGGCGCGCTGGCGCTGCTCGTGAGCGCTGGCGCGACTGCCTGTCTGCCGCTCGCGCTGGACGCGACCGTCCTGGAGCATGCCAGCTGCTGCGCAGCGCACCACGGCTGGCACGGCGACCCGGCGCACTGCATCCGGGCGCAGCGCTGGCAAGCGGACGTCGGCCTGCGCTGGCGGCGCCTGACCCGGCAGAAACGGCAGGTGGCGCTGCTGCTGGCACACGGACAGGATACGGTGGCGATAGCGACGCTGCTGGGGATGAGCCGCAAGACAGTCGAGTATCACACAGGCAGACTGCTGGCGAAGCTGGAGATGAAGACGCGCCTGAACGTCGCGCTCTGAGTGCGCGAGCGCGTGCCGCCAGCGCTGCTTGATGCTGACGATGGGGAGGATGACGGGGAGCGGCAGCGGTTGATGGATCACAGCGCTGGCTCAAAAAAATCGGATACAAAACCTGGGTTTTTCCCAGGGACGAATCCCGACGCAAGGAATATACTTCGACATCAGAGGTCAAGTCTTTTCCAGACAACACGCTACCAGTGCCCAAACCTGCGATGCATTGGCGACCGTCGTTCAGAAGAAGATAACCTCTCCAGGGTATCCATATCGATGCTCTATGCGAAGGAGGTCTGCTATGCGTGCAAGAAGTCTTGGTATCATCAGCTTGCTTCTGGCACTGTGGCTTTCTCTGAGCGCCGGAAGCATTGCAGCAATGCCGTATCCGAATGATGACTCGTCTGGGCACAAGGATGAGTATGTTGGTGAATATACGTACACTTCAACACCAAATGGACAACAACTTTCAGAGCTGGCAGGATTAAGTTCCGACGTCTCGTGTCAAATTGTCGTAAGTGATCCGACATTTCATACACATAATGTCAGCACAGCCGCCTCACAATTATGTTCGGGGGTATTTATTCGGCAGTCTTTGATCGTATGTGTACAGGTCGAACGATGGTTTTTATTTCTTCCATACTGGGCAGATCTCGGATGCAAGTCTAACTCCAAAAGTAGTTTTTTTCTGTCAGTTGAGACTGATCGCTATGGGTATGATTATGGAACGACACGGTACCGAACACGAGCGGTTGGAAGTTTCACCTCTGGTGATGGAACTATTTATACGTTCCCCAACGTGGTTTCCAGAGCGTTCCCCTTTACCTATGAACCTTAGTTCTCATGGACGGCGAGTGTATAAGCATAACCCGATGTCCAGCAGCCTATGGTCAATCAGAATCCTGATATTCATATGCTCAATCGCGCAAGAATGTGCCAGCGCTATCAACTCAGCGATGCTGTTCTAACAGTTGCAGTCGATGAGTGGGTGTTTTCGCTCCATCGGCGCTCTATTGACAGCAATCTCTGGTCTATTCAGACGCATGCGCATGGAGGGGTGACGGTCGCTGGAGGAGGGCCGCTCATGATCGCAACGGCTGACATTGGAGGACGCCGGGTGATCTATGGAATGCTGCCCCCAGCAGTCAGTACTGTGCGGATCACGACGAATGCCAGCCATCCGATCGAAGCAATCGAAGCGCTGGTCTCCGAGGGGTTGTTCTGTGCCCTGACACCACTGTTTACCTTCGCCCTGGTCACATTCTATGATGCAGACGGGTGCGCCCGGCATGTTCAACCGTTGCTGGATCCCGATGTGATACCAGCGCGGCAACCATGCAGGGCGCGCTGGTGGGCGTGGCTGCGCCGATGGCTTGTTTCGGCGGTGTCGGTCCGTGATGCCTACACCTATCATAGCCGATCTCACCGTCGTCGTCAGTGAGCGTCCAGGTGTGGCGGTAGCCTTCGTTACGATCCGTCGCCGCACGCCGTCGGACACGGCGCGCGGTATGGGCGCCGGTGGTGCTGCTCGTGCCCTTCCTGGATCAGATAGCGTTCTTTGTCGTCAATGCCGGGAGACGACGATAACGAGAGAATGGCGCTCCCTGAAACAAAAAGCGGATAAAAAATCCGGAGTTTTTCCTGGAGGCAAACAGTCGGGCAGCAGGTATGTTTCAAACAACGATAGGCGCTTTTCTACGCATCATTGGACGACTGGACTTATTGTGATGCTTACGGAGGGAAAATGCACATTTCGTCGCATCTACGAGGGCAAGATGACCTCGCTCCCAGGAGAAATGTGAACACATAAGGGTCATAGTGGTCAGGAGGAAAACGTAGACGTGCGCCTGCGTCTGTCCCGGATGGGCAGGCTCTTGATGCCCTCGGCTTTCCAGCGACCCAGCCAGAGCGAGACAGCTTCGGGATGGCGCAGGCGCAGCAAGCGTTCTTGGGGCGCTAGCGTGGTGGCATCCACTCCAGCGCATGCCACCTCGATCCACACATAAGCACACAATTCCTCCGCCAGTACATCACGCCAGCGCACCATCACTCCTGTCACGCTGACGCCTGGAAACATCGTGCCACACGACATACTCAACAGCGAGGATTGGCGAAGTTGGACGGATCGCCCGGCGTGTCGGGCGGAGTCGGGGCAGCGGATGGCGCCGAAACCCCGGCAGACAGATCGGTCTCAGGCGACCCGTCCCCAGAGACGGCAGGCGCGTTTGGTTCAGGAAGCGTATCATCAGAGTGGAGATCGCCGGATGGTGCAGGTACCTCAGGCGACCCGTCCCCAGAGACCGCAGGCGCGTTTGGTTCAGGAAGCGTATCAGAGTGGAGATCGCCGGATGGTGCAGGTACACCAGGCGACCCGTCCCCAGAGACGGCAGGTGCCGCTGGCGCCGCATTGGTATCGTTGTGCCCATCTACGGTAGGCTGCGCAGCGTCCGACCGTCCGGCGTACTGCTGCGCAGAACCGCCGGCTGCCAGCGCACAGATGATACCCACCGCCTCCAGACGCCGCAGTTCGGCATAGGTGCGGGCAAAATAGATCACGGCTGGCAGAATGATGATTCCCACTGCTATCACCGGCAACAGAGCGCCGCCATTACCACTCGACCCGGTTCCCAACAACCGCGTCCACTCTTCCCAAAGCCATACTAGCGCCCTCTTAACGTCATCCTGGGTGAAGACCAGCGCAAGAATGCCGAACAGCGCCACGGATGCAATACCAAACGAAAAAGTCTGCACCCGCCCATTGATTCCATCAAATTTCCAGCGCGCAATCGCTTCGATCTGATGCCATTCATCCGATCCAGGAGCGGGCATTTTCGGATCATCCTTCACTTTCTCAGCGGCACGGCGCACAAAATGGATGTAACTGGGAATGAGATCGTCTTCCTTGCCGCGACTAATCGATGAAAGGATCACAAAAACAAAAAGAGAAAAGCCTCCAGATATGATAAACAAGAAACCAAGGATAAGCAACCAGAATGCGAGGGAGGTAAAAGACCAGAATAAATACATTATCGATATAGATTGAAAATCTCCTCCGGATATCAATGAAAGAAATGATAAAATAGGAAGGAAAAATACACTATGAATTAGCAATATAAAAGGAAAACGATCTTTACATCGATAAACAAAATTACCAATAATCGCAAACAAAACACTCCAACCTGCAAAACCAAACAAGAGCAGAAACATATACATACCGTCTATATAGACGCCTGATCTGCGTAAGATGTCCACCAATGCCACCATGGCACGTGGACCAGGATCAAAAAACCAGGAAACGAAAACAAACAGATTAGCCAGCAAGAAATGCCATCTGATCGACGTACCTGGACGACGAAGTCTTTCACTCGCAGTTTTGCGCATCTCCTCGAACGACGCATCCACACAGTCATACACGCGGGCGAAGTGATCGAACGCCTCCAACGGCAGCCGTCGCATGTCCAGCCCTCCTGATCTGCCGTAAAATACGCACACCGCTTTATCAATTGTATACGACGGAGCATCGCTCCGGTTTCCGCTGCACAGCGCCTGAAACGCAAACAGGGCGCTCACGCGCCCTGAAAAGCCACACACCCGACGGGAGATCACCGTCGGGCATGTGATCCTGGTACCCCCAGCGGGATTCGAACCCGCGATCTTCACCTTGAAAGGGTGACGTCCTGGGCCGCTAGACTATGGGGGCGACTCCGCCGGAATTATACCAGCATTCGCTCTAACCGGCAAACCGTAGCGGAACGTGGTGTGATGACGCCCGGTCGCGTCATCACACCCGACGTGCTACTCCTCCAGTTTTTTCGTCTCACCGGTCGCCGGCGCTTCAAGCGGAACATGCTC
>Ga0308402_1000307_pt1 | contig 15346 bp, 10 predicted proteins | sample HotsprSampleOSM2_FD_203471 | JGI IMG/M metagenome (GOLD analysis project Ga0308402, IMG submission 203471) | Hot spring phototrophic mat microbial communities from Octopus Spring, Yellowstone National Park, Wyoming, United States - 20060913_OS-M2 ... | reverse complement strand
GTACACAATTTACAGTTACAAAAATCTAAGACGCTGGGAATCCTTTAATTTACCACAAATACTAGCCAGTTTTGACCAAGGTCTAGACCAAGCTAAAGTTGAGTTATTATCAATACAAAAAAAATATGCCCAGTCTCTCGATTGGAAATGGCACTTGCAACAAGATATTAATTATTTACCCGAATTAGCTAACACTAAATTTAGTAAACCTAACCAAATTGTACATATACCTATTTTTTCTGTTTATAATGAATCGCCTGAAATTTTGATTAGATCCCTAGAAGCTATTTATAAAAGCGGTTATGATTTGAGTAAAATTATAGTTTTCGTAACTCAGGAAGCCAGGCTAGGAAAACTACCTAACCAACAATTTCGTCAAGTCATTAACCAATTGGACTGGGTCAATTCAGCTTATTTAAACGAAACCAATCTAGATTTAGTTTATCGCCAAAACCATTTTACTGATCTAAAAGAATATACCCATCCAGAATTGGCACAATTCCAAATTAAGTCTAATCAGTTGAATTTGATTTTTACTGAACACCCAGATGGTTTAACTGGCGAAATCAAAGGCAAGGCTAGTAACGAAGACTGGGCGGGCAGGCAGGCATCTTTGTTTGTGCAAACCCAAAATCTCGATCCCGAATTGGTATTGATCACCAGTTTGGATGTTGACTCTCGAGTTGGAAAAAACTTCTTTCATCTACTATCATTACGATTTTGTTTAACTCCTGACCGTTTCCAGTGTGGTTTCCAACCAATACCGGTATATAGCAACAATTTTTTTAACACCGGATTAATTCCTAGGTTAATTGCCACCCAAACTACCTTGTATCAATTTGCCCAAAATGTTCTTGAAGAGGAAGCAGCTTTATTTGCCAATTATAGTGTGCCTTTGGTAACCTTAAGACAGGTCAATTTCTGGGTTCGAGAAGGTATTGCCGAAGATTACCTATTGTTTGCCAAATGCTACTTACATTTCGGTTCTCATTTTAGAGTCATTCCTTTTTACGGTATTTTTGAAGGCGATGCGGTAGAAGCTGACGACTATCTTGAAGCCATTACTAACCAATACAAACAACTGCAAAGATGGTCCTGGGGAGGGGTGGAAAGTTTTCCTTACTTAGTGTATAACTTGTTCTTTAGTGCTCACCTACCAGTTATACCCTTGACCAAAAAACTGGCTAAAGTTTGGTCTTTATTTAGTAATCACTTCTTTTGGGCGACTACTCCAATTATTTTTTCTTTGGGGGTGTTTTTACCGGGATGGTTTGGTGGAGAAGCTTTTAAAAGTACACCTACTGGCCAAAGTTTAGCTAATTTTTCTAGTATTTTTGCTACTATTAGTTTAATTTTTTTATCAACTTTTACCTACATTACTTTTCAGTACATTGCTCCCAAAGCTAAACCTCAATCCAAACTAAGTTATGCTGACCTATTCAGAATCACTGCTCAGTGGCTGGCCTCACCAATCCTGTATGGTTTAATGAGTGTGCCGGCCTTAGATAGCCAATTACGGGGAGTTTTAGGCAAATATCTGGGTTATTGGGTCACCCCTAAAAAGTGATTACATGGTTCTTTATTGGAAAATTTACCAAATAATCAATATTCGCTAAGTTTTCTCGAACACAGTTTACGGTAACTATTTAATAGCCATAAAATTAGAATTTGTCCATACTGAAACGATTTAAGTCGTCTTGCAAATCTAAAAAAGTGGGGTTTACATACTTAAAAATCACTTATTTCAACTGAAATTGTTAAGCTTTATGAAAAAGGCATTGTCAAATAAAGTTGAACTTAAATGAGATACTAGCTTGGCCAAGTGCAATTAGTAGCAGGTGTAGTCTCAACTACTATCACGGATTGCAAAACTACCCCAAAAAGTTTTTTAGTAGCCTGAGCAGCATTTTGCCCAGCGGTGCTCAAAATTTGTTCAGTACAAGCTGCTTCCACTAAAGCTTTTTTACTTTCTTTAAGTACTAACTGAAACAGTTTTTCATTTAACTCTTTTCTTCTGTCCGGGTTTAAACTTTCTAAGTTGTATAACAAAGTAATCTTATCCTTCAAAACTTGCGTTTGTTCCTCTAAGAGGTTTACGTCCAAGATTTCAGGATTTGGTAAACGAACTCGAATTTGTCCGGTTTTTTCATCTAAATTGATATCTTCCGGTTTTAGCTTAGATAAATCTACTCCGGCAATCACATAACCAGTGATGGCAAATTTTTGCACACGTTTATTTTCCAACAAAGTCCAGCCAAAAATCGAAAAATCGCCTAAATCTAGGGTTACTTCCACCTCTCTTTGCAACACTTGCTTGACCGTTTGCAGTTTTTCTTCACTCTGAATTTCCTTCAGAATCACTAACTTATCCACCACTACAGTCACTTGCTCACCCTTGGGAAAAATGGCCAACGGTTTTTGGTTAAACACGTTTTGCCAAAGCCAAACCCCAGCCAAAGTGATTATGACTGTTGAAATCACTAGACCAATTTGGGTTAACCAATTTCGGATTTTAGACATACAACACCAACCTTTTTAGCCCTAAGACTTGCCAATAAGGGCTAAACTTAGTACTTTGGTACTTTTGGTCAAGTGAGTTCTTAATAAAACTCAGCTCTCTAAACAAAGTTAAGCCAACTTAGATAGCGTTAAGGCTAGAGCAATTAGTAAATATTAACCATTTAGAAAAATCAACTCTACTGGATTCTTTGAGTTTAGTTTAGTCATTGGGAGATCTAGTTGGTTAATTTACTCTTAAGTTAAAAAATCTAGTTAGAGAAAGCAGGCTTTTGCAAAGCCAATTAGCTTTTGGGTCTGGAAAAACTTGTACAAGTTCTAACTAAATCGGATGCTAGGCCGTAAATATCATTTTGACAACAACTAATTCAGGTCCTCTCAAACAAGGTTTAACCTCGTTAACTCCAAAAAATTGCTGACTAACCTGAGCTTAGAATTTAGTTAACTGGCCAAAAATTTATCTAAAATGCTCAGGCAACACCAAAAATCTAAGTACTTCTGAGTAATTTTCCCAAGTTAAACGCTGCTTTTGCCACTCGGACAGATACTCACTCGTCACTACAGTTTTCAAATTATTGCCAATAGTCTTACGTGGTTTACTAAACAACTGTTTTAACCACTGACGCGCTCGTTGTCTTAAGTCCGCAGTAGCTAAAAAATCCGGCAGCTGCGATTTGGGACTAGCTGTCACTAAGCTTGAAAAAACTTTAGGAGTTGGATAAAAATTTCCCGGGGCTATATCAAACTCTATTTGCAAATTCCAAAACAAATTCAACCAAAAGCCAAAAAACGTGGGACCAGAGTTACGCCTGGTTTTATTAGCTACATCCGTTTGTAAAATCACAGCAAAAGGTACCTGAGGATAAAGAATTGGTAATTCCACCAACATCCGAGATCCTGTTTGAAAAGGCAAATTAGACAATAATACAAACTTTTCAGAATGTCGCTCTGTTAACCAAACTAAAGCGTCTTGCTGTAACACGGTTAAGTTACCACTTGTTGGCCAGCGCTGTTTTAAGTAACTTATTGCGTCTCTATCTATTTCAATGGCTATTAGTGGCAGTTCAGCTTGCAACAAATATTGCGTTAACTCACCCCTTCCGGGGCCAATTTCTACTAGATACTCGGCTGAAAACTGCTCTATAAAAGCCAACATTCTTCGACCCACTTTGGCTTGCATGTGGGGATTGACCAAGAAGTTTTGACTGAATCTCTTTTTAGGATGCCAATTTGGCTTTAGAGTTTGAGATGGCAACATAAATAGGACTTATGAAAGTAAATCTCAAACCCATTTTTTGTAAACCTCTAATTTCCCCACGGCATCTAGAAATAGTTAAATCAGGGTTTTTTATGCTATTTTACCAACAAATAGTCCAAATCTGAGAATCTAAATATCAACTATCAAAAGTAACGAAACCTATAAAATTTAACCATTGCACATTAACCAAGGCTTGAAAGTTAAATTGCCAGTACGTAAACCTAGATAAATCTAGCTGAAATTGGTAAATAGTAAATTGAGACTCAGTCTTGAAGAAATTGTTATTTGCTAAAAATGATAAAACTATATATACTTTGAGCGTAAAAAAATAAAATAGCTTATGTCTCAAAATTACAAATATCTTTTGGCTGTAGTTGCCACTCTTAGTTTTAGTTTGTCAATCATTGGTTTGTCGCTACCAACCATAGTAACCAATTCCCAAACCTTAGCTGCACCTAATTTAGGTTTCTTAAATACTAATAGTAATGTGGGTATAGTACCGGGTAAGCCCACTAACGATCCGATCACTAAAGTCTGGTTTGTAGAAACAATCAACCCAGGTCAAACTGTTGAACAGGTAGCCCTAGTAGTCAATAATAGTGAACAAGCTCTGCCAGTAATTGTAATGGCTAAGGACGCTACCCAAACCTCTGAAGGTGGCTTTTCTTTCAAAGAAAACCAAGAAGCTGACACTCAAGTGGGTAAATGGGTAGAATTTTTAGATAAGACTAATTTTATTGCTCAACCAAAAAGTGTAACCGAAGTTAAGTTCAGAATTAAAGTTCCAGAAGGTACTAAACCAGGTGAATATGCTGGAGTGATTGCTGTTCAGCAAGACAAATCAGGAGAAGCTAGAAATGGAGTGCAGATTCAAATGCGTATAGGAGCTAGACTATACATTACCGTCCCTGGGGAATTAAATATGCATACCAAACCTAAAACTTTTGAATTCCTAACTGATAACAACCAAGAATACAAAGAATTTTTACAAAGAAACCTACTAGCTAATTACAAAGATATTTACTTGAATGTTTCCATGGAAAATGCCGGTAATATCTACACTCGCATTTCTGGTAAAATTACCCTGACTGATCCTGAAGGTAAAACTTTCAGCACCGTATACAACAAAGAATTAGCTCCCAACACTGCCACTGTGAATAATCGAATTAGTGTGGAACAACAGCAATGGAAACCTGGTAAATACAAGGCAGTTTTAGAGTGGGACAACCAACCCCATGTCTCGTTAAACAAAAATTCGGTTAAAGATCTAACCACTAACAAAAGAATCGAGACCGAATTTGAAATGACCGAGGAGCAACTGGCTCGCATGGCCAAACTGCAAACTGAAGCTGACGCTGACAAAATTACTACTGCCCCCAAAACCAACAATCAGCCAACCAATACTACTGAACCTAACACTGAAGCTGTTATTAATCAACCTCAATCAGATAACACAATTTTATACGCCATTATCGCTGGCTTGTCGGTACTAGTTTTAGCTATTCTTGGTTTGTTAATTTACCAAAACTTCAAAAATTCCAAAGTTAATAGTCAAGACGATTCTAGCTCTTCAGAGGAAGCCACTACAGACGAAAAGTAATTATCTCTTATATCCGACAATTTAGATTTAAGGCTGGAAAAGCTAGCATCAACCAGATGAAAAAATTAGTCTAGCTAAGTTAGTAGTTAATTGCTGAAAATCAAAACAATTGCGGTAGTCATCTATTCATTAAGTCAACGTTGATTTGACGTCGACTGAATTACTAACTCGTTAGGTTTACCACAAACTCCAATTTAGTTGACAACACTCAGACTTGAGCTTAGTAAAAGCTAAATTATGGTCTAAGTTTTTCCTGAAACTTTACAGTGGTCACTTATACATCTAAACCTAGATTTAACTGCCACTCTTAGTTAGATTAACACCATGTTTTCCTTCTCACAAACCTGGTCTCAACTGTCTAATACCAGGTATTGCAGTGTTAACATTTCGCAACAGTTCTTTAAACACAAGCTGCTAACTTATTAGATTGACCTAATTACCAACTTGGCTAGTTACAAAACATTTAATTCCAATTAAAATTGAACAGCTAAACCAAAATTGACTAACACAAAACTTACAATCAACCTTGTAAAATAATCTAGGCTAATCCAAAGCTGCTTTTGAACATATCCTGCACCCTACAAAACCCCATCAACCGACTCAAAACAGCTTACTTCTTTTGAGAAACCTTACTCTAGATATAAAAACATTAGGTTTTCACTGGAGTGGATTAGATTATCTACTGAATTACTCAATTAGCTTAGCCGACATTAATATTTTTGTAGTTAGTTAAAGTTACTAGTCAACTAATCCAAGTTAGCCAACTGCTCATAATACTGCCAGTATAATTTAGCTAAAGGGGATAAACTCTGATTAAATCGAGTTGATTCTAGCCAGAAAAAAGGTGGATTAATCACAGAGCTAGTTTCACTAGTTTGAGTGTAGTCAACGCTACACAAAAAAGGCTGAACATACTCAAATTTATACTCAGCTTGACGCCAAGAAGTTAAACTAACTGGAGTTAACCGATGTTGGGGTAATCTAACTGGCCTGATGGCAAAATCTAACAATTGTAAATCTAAACCAGTTTTCCGCTTGGTCTGCCAGTAGTTATGTTGCAAACTCTGACGAGTCGCAAATTTTTCCACTGGAAAATTAGCCCCTAGGCTATCTGGATAAACCAAAAATTGTCCGTTTTGGTTACGAATTAAATTTACAAACCGATTTTGCACTAAGCTAGTCTGCACAAACTGTTCCAGTGTAGTTAACCACCATAAACCAACCACCGCTTGCCAAACGCGTTTTCGTCTGTAAGGTAAGAATATAAACCGATATAACCATTCCAAACCTCGATCAGCTAACCACTTAGGCGGCTTAGGTTGTCCTGCTCCCACCCCTAAATGGTCTAGGGCAGCCCCCAACCCAACAGCTAATGTAAATCTGGTTTGCGGATCAGCTTGCAAGTGATCGATAAAAAATTCTTGTTTACCACTAGCTCCTCCTAAACAAACCAAGATTAAATCTGGACTAGTAGCTACAATTTGGTGCTTAACTAACTCTAATTCTGGATAAAGTTCTAGTAAATTAGTAGAATTTAAGTACTCAGATTTACTAGGAATATCTTGCATCAATTTAGAATCACTTGGATAAGTATAAACTGTTAGGTCTAACTTAGGATAAAGTAAACTTAACTTAGCTAAGCTGTCTTTAGTTTGACCTTGGTAATCACCAGCAATAATTAGAGTTTTCCAACCTAAAGTTTCGCCCAAAAGCAACAAATCATACACAAACTCTCTACCTAAAACTAGTTCATTGTTAGTCAATTTACTTAAATTAAATCGAAAGACTAAAGTCACCCATAAACTAACTAGGTTAAACAATAATTGCCCAATAAAGCTAATATAAAAAGCTAGTTGTCTTAAACCAGTTGGTAATTTAACTAACCATTGTCGATACAAACCAGGCAGCCACCCAGGTGTTTGCAAACACCACATCGACCAATGTAAACCTCTACCATCAATGGCCTTAAAAGTGGCCCGGTTAAGCACTTTTTGGTAATCTAAATTCCAGTTGGCACGCAATAAAAACTCACTGTACAAAAAATACAAAGTAGCCTTGGCTCCTGACTTTAAATCCCTTAACTCTGATCTGAGTTTTAAACGATTAGTTGATGGTAAATTAACCCCAAACAAACTAACTTGAGCCATTTAGAAAAATGCTTGTTAATTTAAAACAAAACCCTAAAAATGGCAAGCAAATACTCTACCAAATCGTGAACTAACCATTAGTTTATGAGCAAAAACAAAAAAACCCACCCTAAAAGGTGGGAAGCTAGTCGTGATCAAACTAGACTTTAAAATTTTCAATTAAACCGAGTTTTTCAAAGTTTTTCCAGCTTTGAAGGATACACTCTTAGACTCAGGAATTCTAATTTTAGCACCAGTTTGTGGATTTACACCTTGTCTGGCGCGACGTACAGAAGTACGAAAAGTACCGAAACCGGTAATAGTAATTTCTTTTCCTTTCTGTAAGTTGGTGGTAATTAAATCAATAAAAGCTGACAAGAATTTTTCAGCTTGGGCTTTAGAAACCCCTAAAGAAGTAGCTAATTCTTGAATTAGCAAGATCTTAGTAACTTTGGCGTTTTTAGACATAACACATTAATATTAAAACGTTGATTTTTAAAAGAAAAAAATCATTTTTGGCAAGAGTAGTTTTTTCTAATAAGTTTTACTATAGTGCTATCTGTTACTTGCAAAAAACAAAGTCAGATTTAAATAATTAGGCTACAAAAGGCTAATCTAAAAGGTTTTAAAATTTAGAATTGAAAACTATTAACACGTTTTTTCCAAAAATAGCTGAGCGCCAGTATTATACCATAATACAAAAACCACCAAATTAGATTTGAAAATTCTAAACTAAAGGTTAACCAATTAGCTACTGACCAAGTACTTATCTCTTGAATCAAAGTTAGCAATATACTTTGCAAAAGTATAGCTAAAATTAAAAACAATTGACCCACCCAAGGCACTAACCCTAAGACATTAAGAACAGATACCACTGGTATAATTGGTAAAACCAAAACATTAGTCACGATTGCCAGCAAATTCACCTTACCCGATAAACCCACAATTACTGGCAAAGTCATCAAAAAGGTAGCCACACAAGACGCTAACAAATCCTTTAAATTCTGTAACCACTGGTGACTGAGTTCAGAATTACTTTGGTTAGCTAAGATTAAACCTAAGCTGGCTAAAAATGACAACTGAAACGAGGGACTAGCCAAATATAATGGGTTGATCCACAACAAGATCAGGCCACTATAAACCAAAGCTCGCCAACTGCTCAGTTTTCGACCCAAAAACACTAGTACTATCATAGATAATAACACACTTACACTAGAACGTAAGACTGGTGGTTGTGGACCAGCTAAAACAATTAGCAAAACTACACCTAAAACACTCAATAGTAACCTGGTTTTTCTAGCTAACTTAATTTTTAGAGACAAAAACTCTAGGATGGAAACTACCAAAACTACCTGAAAACCAGATACAGCCACCAAATGAGTTAAACCTAAAGTTCTGATTTGAGTATATACTGACTGGGAAAATTTTTCTGTGCCGCCTAAGACCAGTCCATAAGATAAAGCAAACACATCCTGACAGTTGGTTCGGACTGCAAAAATGTCCACTAGAACCAGATAATCACGACAACTAGCTTGGTAATATACTTCACTAGTGTAATTTCTAATTGATTTAATTGCTTGTAAAAATTGACACACTAAATCACAATTGGTATTTTTGGCCAAAAACTGAATGACTTTGAGTCTCCCAAGCAGACCTAAAGCCAGCTTAGACTGGTCAAATTTGTTGGTTCCTGAGGAAAAATCAAAATAAATTAACCTAACCACAGCTAAATATTCCTGACCAACAACTAATTTTTTGGGAGATTCTAGCTGCCAAATACCACCCTCTAACCAAACATAATAAAACAAACGATGGAACGGATCTGGTTTAGTACTTTCTTCCAACACTCGAAATTCAGCTATTTTGTTTGTTTCCAGATCTATTTTGGAATAGGTATCAAATTTCCACCAACAAAGTAACAAACTGAGCAATATTAACGTCAGTAACAGAAAGTTTGCCCCATTCAGAAAATTCTTTGAACCAAAACGCCCTAACATAACTTCAACAGTTCTTGACTGGAATTAGATTTTGAAAAAAAGACAAGATTATTTATTGACAAAGATAAGTCTGTAAATCATAGGGTCCCAAACCCTTATCGGTTCTAGTTTTAATTTAAGTTCTTTTCACCGCCTAAATTATGCTGTTTACTCCTGTTATTGGCCTAGAAATTCACGTGCAGCTAAATACTAAAACCAAATTAATGTGTCGCTCGTTGAATGTCTACGCACCGGATGAGCCAAACCAATATATTTCTCCGTTCAATACGGGACAACCTGGAGCTTTGCCAGTACTTAACAAAGAAGCCGTTAAAAAAGCTATTCTTTTTGGAGTAGCTGTAGGTGGCCAAATACCTGAGTATATCCGATTTGATCGGAAAAACTATTTTTACCCGGATCTACCAGCTGGTTACCAAATCACCCAATACTTTCATCCTATTGTCCAAGGTGGAAGTTTATCCTTTTATCTAGAAGACAGAAAAACAGGTCAACTAGTTGAAAAAACCGTTCACTTTCACCGAGCTCACTTGGAAACAGACGCCGCTAAATTGCTTCATCTCAACGGCAAAACGATGGTTGATTTTAACCGTTCAGGAGCACCTTTAATTGAAATTGTCACCGAACCAGAAATTCGTTCCAGCGAGGAGGCTATCGCCTTCGTTAATGAGCTGCAACTACTAGTCAGAAGACTAGGGATTTCTGATGGAGACATGGAAAAGGGACAAATTCGTTTCGATTGTAATATTTCCTTGCAAACCGAAGAACAAAAACAACAAAACCAACTACCACCTTACAAGGTCGAAGTAAAAAATATCAATTCTGTTAGAGCTTTAGGTAGAGCGATTGAATTTGAAATTCAAAGACAAACCAAAATTTTGCAAGCTGGCCAGCTACCTAGCCAAGAAACTCGTGGTTGGCGCGATGACTTAAATAAATCTGAGCCTCAAAGAACCAAAGAAGAAGCTCACGACTACCGATACTTTCCCGAACCAGACTTGCCTATCGTGCAAATTCGACCACAAGATGTGCCCAATCTTAACGATCTTCCTGAATTACCCACAAAACAAAGAAAGCGTTATTTAAATATGGGTTTAAGTTTAACTATAGCCAATATTTTTGTTACCCAAGCTAACGTAGGTCAGTTTTTTGATCGAGTTGTGCAAACTTTAAATAACCCAGATTTAAGCTTAACTATTGCCAACTTAATCACAGTTAACTTACTTAGCCTGGCTAATAAAACAGGTAAAACCATAGAAGATTTAATTACTCCTACTAATTTAATTACTACAGCGCAATTATTTTACGATAAAAAAATCAACAACCAAGGAGTGCAAATCATTCTAGAAAAACTGTCTGAAAACCCAACAAGTAGCGTGGAAGATATAATTAACACTCACAACCTCTGGCAAATTACTGACGACACGACCATAGCCGCTTTTGTAGACATTGTTTTAGAAAAACATCCACAAGTAGTAGCTCAATACCAGCAAGGTAAAACCCAGGCCTTAGACTTTTTGGTCGGGCAAACTATGAAGGAAAGCCGAGGTAAAGGTAATCCACAAAAAATTCGGGAAATTTTAATTCAAAAACTACAAACTCCTAACTCGTAGAACCGACGCATGTTTGTAAACACAAGTCTGCAAAACCATTTTGTTTATTGCGAGTTAGCAAAGTAGACCGGCTCACTTGAACTAGCGTTAAAACCTGACTATTATATAAACGGTTCCCACTTTGGTCTCTACAATAGATCCTAGCCAGCAAACTTGGATTGTGTAACAGATTAACAAAACTAAACCAAAAAACCAGAATTAAGCCTAGAACAGTTTTAACTGAACAAACTTAACCAACTTAAACCAACCTGAAATTCTCTTTCTTTACTCTTTTTTCACCAAAACTACTCGACTTTCCAAAACCACATCGCACATATTAATGTTATTATCTGGCACCCGCAGACCGACAGAAAACTTCAAATAATTATCTTGAGTACCCATAATCGGCAAGTAACAAGAAACGATTTTACCGTTCTCTCGTTTAGCCTCCGGATCTGTATTGAGAGCAGATTCATACTGACACTCTACTGCTTGCCATTGCGACAATTTAGCAGTCACTGATCGACAAGTTACGTACTCCATAGTACCGTAGTCTGGATAATCGATTTTAGATTGCAAGCGAGAATCTTTATCTAAGGTAGTTTGGTCGACAATTTCTATCGAGTAATTTTGAGACGGCATTAAATAAACCATTTGGTTATTTTTAACAAAATAAACTAAACTATCTACCCGCCAGTCAGTTGAGGGAATTTGGTCCACTGTCAACTGAGTTTCTTTAACCACTTCGGTCTTTAACCAAGAATTCGTGGAATCAAAATAAACTAGCACGTTATATTGCTCGAAAGGTAATCTTTTGGCTGCTTTAAGTTGAATCTTTCTAAGGCTAGTATTACCTAAAGACTGATCTTGGTTTTCCACTGGCACATCTGTTAGATAGAGATCGTCTAAATTTGCTTCTAACTCTGGATTGTCTATGTTGGTGTTAGGAATTTCCACAACTTCTGACTCTAGGTTAGCAGACTCGTTGACAACGGTTGATTGTTGTGACTCTTGAGAAGACCTGTTTGAATTAGTGTTTTTAGAAAAATTAGAAAACCAGTAAACTGCACCTAATGCCGCAATTAACAAAACAATGGTGACAGAAACTATAACCACTGTAGTGGATGTTTTAAGCTTTGTGAATTTATCCATAAGAGATAATTTTACTTAAAAAATGGCTTAATTAGGCAAATTCGCAAGAAGCTAAAACTCAAATTTGTCAAATCGGTTAAGCCCCTAGCTAAATCTGCTGCAGTTAAAAGTAAACCAACGCTAGATTGGCCTAAGCTAAACTAGCTGAACCATTGTCATTGTATCAAACAATTAGAAACCTCAAAATAACTATCATTTAGCCGAAATTAGCTAGATGATGAATAGTCTAATAATACCTAGCAAAAATTTAGGGATGTTCAATAATCTCTACTTCGATCTTCGGACTAACAATTGGAATATTAATTCCGGCTTCTCTTTTTTCGATTTTTTTAATGCTAGGGAATTGTTTTTTCAAAATTTCTTCAGCTTTGCTGGGATCTTTTTCCGTAGCCAAAGTTTGGCCAATTAGGTTTTTGTCTAATTGGTTTTTTTCAGTATAGGTAAAAAAAACGTCTAACCTAATTTGGTTGTCTGGTTTGCTTAAGTCTCCAGAGTAATTTTTAATGACTAAATCGGTAACTTGGTTAATTTCTGAGTTGGAAACTTGAATGGTTTGAATTAGATAGTTCTTGGGTAGATAATACAAAGTAATCACCGCCTCAGTGGTTAAAGTTACTTTAGGTTGCGTCTGACCTACCTTAGCATCAGCTTGGTTATTGGTAATTTGGATAGTGTACCAATCCGGATTAGTAAAGAGTTCTTGGGAACTGAGTTTGGCTAGTTCTTTGCCCACTTCTTGAGCTAGCTTTCCTTGATTGAGGCTAGCTAATAAATCTAAATCAGACTGGGTTACTACCCGATCACCGCTGAGCTCTTTGTTTTGAATTGGAGTTACCGATACAGCAAACAAAGCGTTACCCAACGTCTGCTCTTTCAAATTTACAATACTAAAACGGGTATTTTCTGGCAAGTTTGCTCCAGCTCCGGGATCAATTGCCCGAACGGTTACTTCAACTCTAGAACCATTGAGATCGTTTCTGGCTGGAATAGTAATCACTGCAGGCAAATTAGGATCAAATTCGTGTTTATATTTTTTCCCATCTTTAATCAAATAGAAACCACCATTAGTTAAGCTAATGTTGTTGCCACTTGCGTTAACTAAAATAACTCTACCAGTGGCGTTAGTGGTTTCTACTTCTTTAGTGCCAGTTGATTCAATTGTGGAAGACACGGTAGCCGAAACAGTTTTTTTAGCCAATTTAGATACCGGCAAACTGATGGTCGTGCTACTTTCGATTAATGGAGTATCAATTTTAATAGTATATACGTTGGTAGGTAAAGTAATTAGTAAAAGCATCAACAAAAACAAACTTAACAACGCACTAGTAAACAAGTACAATCTTTTAACAATTTTGGTAGCTTTAGTCTTGGGCTGAAAACTAACAATTTGAGTGTTGCTTTTGACAGCTTTAGAATTAGCCAACTTAGAGCTATCAATAGTTTGTTTAGTGTGTTTAATTTTAGCTAGCCATTGGTCTAAATCTTGATCTTGGGTTGTGTGAAAATGGTTATCTTGAAAAAGTTTATTCGATTGATATTGTGTTTGCTTAGTTAAGTTGTCTAAATTTAGTTTAGGAGTGGACTGACGATTAGTCAACCAATCTTGCCAAAGATTAAAATCGTTAACAGGTTTTGGGGGAACCTCGAACCTAATGGAAGCGTCTACATTGCCCGCTGACTTTACCTTTGTGGTTAATTCGGAACTAGCAGTAGTTTTTGAATGATTGTCTATCTCTGGTTGGGTTGGTTTGGAATTTTCTAAGATCGGGTTATTGGCAGCGTTACCGGCTGAGACTTGTACTTTTTGCTTAAATTCAAGCAAACTTCGAGCTTTAGAAGTGACCAATATTAAACTTGAATTAGAGCTAACCCCTCTGTTAACTGCTTGATTTGACGAGTCAGCCCAATTAGTCGAATTGTCTTGAGTTAACTTAGATTTTGGTGCGGATGTATATAAATAGTCAGATTTAGCATCAACACTGACACCTTTTTCTTCTCTGGCTAATTGACTATTGTTTCGACCATTAAAAGTCCGATCAGGATCGGATGGACTTGTAGTCTGCAAATCACCTGTTTTCACTTCGGTTTGAGTAGCTGCTTGACTCTCTGAATCTACATTTGTTACAGTAGAATGATTAATCTGACCCAAATTCTTTACCACAAAACCAACACTGTCTAAAAATTCCAAAATCGCTTGATCATTAGTTTGCCAGATGAGTTTTTTCGGATAATTGCTAATTTGGTAAGAAAAAATACTTAAGGCAATTTTGGTACTCATAAAAGGAGGCAAAGAATCGACAAAAATCAACACCTCCTTGATTGGTAGTTGTAAATTGGCTTCTAAAAACGCAAACAGTTCTGATTTAGAGGTAAGTTTGGTTAATTTGAACATGAAACGCAAGTTCTATTTTTATGAGTTTTGGCAGCGCTACGGGGAATCGAACCCCGGTTCCAAGAATGAGAATCTTGTGTCCTAACCACTAGACGATAGCGCCAACTTAGTCAAGTTGCGGTATTTTTCAAACTGCTTTTAAATTGGAAAACAAGCAAATTTTGTCAACCTAGAACCCTTCTGCTTACCAATTAGCCATCATGGTCCATCTACTCCAAACCAGCTCAAACCTGATAGCTTGACAAGATTCTAGATTTAACTTTAAAGTAGCAATTATCGCTTAGGCGGGTATAGTTTAATGGTAGAACACAACCTTGCCATGGTTGAAACACGGGTTCGATTCCCGTTACCCGCTCCATTTTTAAACACGTTTAGTTATTGACCTTAAAGAATTTTATTCAGATTTAATCACACTTTATGCCAAATACTGCTTCTGCCAAAAAAGCCTTACGCAGTTCTCAAAGGAAAAGACTGTTTAACTTAGCTAGAAAAAAGAAAATTACTGATGCTCTTAAAAATTTGCGTAGAGCTATTAAGACTGGTGAAACCAATCTAAGTCCTTTGATAGCCAAAGTCTATTCGGCTTTAGATAAAGCTGCCAAATCAAATTACATTCACAAAAATAAAGCTAGCCGTAAGAAGTCCAGAGTGGCTAAGATGGTTAATAAAGTATTAGCCAAAAATTAATCTGGGTTGTAAATTTTTAGGTAAATTG
>Ga0308402_1000305_pt1 | contig 15460 bp, 25 predicted proteins | sample HotsprSampleOSM2_FD_203471 | JGI IMG/M metagenome (GOLD analysis project Ga0308402, IMG submission 203471) | Hot spring phototrophic mat microbial communities from Octopus Spring, Yellowstone National Park, Wyoming, United States - 20060913_OS-M2 ... | reverse complement strand
CGATGACAATTCACCTACATTGCTAGGCAACCGCGTACTTGCCTTTAGCCCGATGGCTGCTGCTGCTGCTGCACGAGCGCTTAACGATAAGCTTGACAAGACCGATTCATTGCACATTGACTACGACGGTGACAAAACCATTATGCTTGTAGCACAAGGCATCACAATTTGCTTAAAGGCAACAGAGTCAAAACATCGAGACAACATACGCAAGCTTGCTTTATCTTTTGCTGAAGAAATCAGATCGGAGACGATCAAAATCAATGCAAAGGAGTTTTTGACGATGTTGCCCAAGCCGCGTCGCAACAACGATCGAATGTATATGCTTGTTCACTTTTTCGAGAATACATGGCAAGTTGGAATTCAACCGGATTTGGATAGTTGGCAACCCACTGAACACAATGGCGTTTTTGACGCAGAAGATGTTCAAGGAAAGCCTAACCTTAAATTGAACGTCCCAAAGTTGCGCGAAGCATTGGAAGTAGCAGAACGTTATCATCCGTTTGCTGAATGCGCTATTGAAACAACAAATCAAAACGAACCTGTTTTGATTCGCGTCAATGTTGGCAAAGCGATGTATTTTAGGGCGTATATCATGCCTGTTGTGGAGATACAAAGATGATTAATAAGCTGATTGAATATATGCAAGCAAACCAAGTGCTGGACAAGTCGCCACGAGAAGCATTGCTTTTTGTGGCAAATCACGTTTTGGCGCACGAGATCATTGTTACTCCCGATGCGCTTAAGCGGGCACTATGCAAAGCGCTGCCGGAGCGGGGCGAAGCCCTGTTTAACCTGCTCGGCGTTCGCACGCCATATCCTCTCGCCGCACTGTGCTATCTGGCCCTGTATGACAACTGGTTATGCTATGCCATGTGTCTGACGCTAGAGATGCTCTTGACAAATCGCCAGGACGCGGTATAATATGGGTATGAACTGGAGCAAGTTTAACTTCAGGGTTAGGTTTGACGCCCATCGAGAGATTTTTGTTCTGCTGGTTTCGCCGGTCCATAATGAAGGGGCAGCGAGATACGGCAACAAGGAATACGAAGCCTACGTTGTCTCCATGTCGCCAAACGTATTCAGCGTTTACATCCCGGTCGACGAGATTCCCGACGGATTCTTTGTTATCGGTGCCGAGTTGCCGCTTGGTGTGTGCTTGATCGGTATGCGTTTTATCGCCGGCAAAGCTTGTTTCAAATTCGAGTTATCGAATGAAGCGTTAATTCAAGCCACGCCTTTGATTTATCGTAACTACATAAAGGCGTTGATTAACGAAGGAGTCATCTTTGAAGTGTTTGCTCAACAATAGTTGGTCAACGATGGGACGATAGAACGTATGTTCTATCGTCCCATAATAACTTATCACAGGAGGACGACAGATGGACTACGGACTTTCTTTCCACTCAGACAAAATCGTGAACACTAGGATAGGCGCGCGTCGCCTTCGTGTCGCAATCCCTACTGACGATTTTTGGAAGGCATGGCGTGAGCGCAAGGAAGCGCTTAAACGTGCTGGTTACAGCGTTGAACGTGCCAAGGATGGGCGTTGGCAGGTCTTGCACTGGAGTGAACCCAAACAGACGCTCGATACCAGTGCATCGTATGCCACGGACGCTGATATTATCGTCCCTGCTCCACCAGGCCGAGAATATATGCCGTTCCAAAAAGCCGGCATCGCTTACGCGCTTTCCAAGAGAAACGCCCTAATAGCAGACGAACCAGGTCTAGGCAAGACTATACAAGCCATCGGCGTGTTGAATGCTTTGTCAGAGCAGGAACGCAAGCGCGTGTTGATCGTCGCGCCGGCGTATCTGCGGCTGAACTGGAAAGCGGAATTGCACAAATGGCTTACATGGCGTACAAACATCTACATTGATAAACTTAACGCTGGCGAAGGCATTATCATCGCGAGCTACGAGAAGGTGAAAAAGTATGTCAAAGAAGCGCGCGAGAAGAAGATTAGCTTGCCCGCTTTTGACATCGTGATCTGCGACGAAGCCCACTATCTGAAGAACCCCAAAGCGCAGCGCACTAAGGCAGTGCTTGGATTAAAAGCGCAGCGCTGGTTGTTCTTGACCGGTACGCCAGTATTGAACAGGCCAGTTGAGCTTTGGCCACTGTTGACTAAGCTTGATCCGAACGGTCTAGGAAACTCATGGCGTAATTACGTTGTGCGTTACTGCGCTGCCCAAAAAACCAGGTGGGGATGGGATGTGAACGGCGCTAGTAACACGGATGAGCTGAACCAGTTGCTGCGCAATAAGTGCATGATTCGGCGGCTGAAGAAAGATGTGCTGAAGGAGCTGCCATCCAAGATTCGCAAGCGCGTTTATCTTGATCCTGCAGATTCGCGTGAGCTTGAGCAGGCATTCGCGCGTGAGCGCGAGATATTCCAGGCGCTTATCGCTGAGTTTGGTAGCCTTGAGAATGCGCTTAAGCAGCGCGGTCTTGGCGGTCTTGAGGAGTTGACAAAAGCGCGTCACGCTGTCGCACTGGCCAAGATTCCCTTGGCGTGTCAATACATCTTTGAAGCGCTTGAAGAAGCTAATCAACTGGTAATCTTCACCTGGCATCGTGACGTAGCCCATACTTTGCGGGATTGTCTTGCGCATTCGCAGGTGTCATGCGTCATCGCCACTGGTGATATGTCCACTGAAGCGCGCTATGAAGCGGTAAAAGCGTTCCAAGCTGGCTTGGCGCGCGTGTTCATCGGCACAATCGCCGCTGCTGGAACCGGCGTGACGCTTACGGCAGCAAACCGCGTCATCTTCATCGAAGAAGCATGGCAACCAGGCGTCGTCGTACAAGCTGAGGACCGCATTCACAGAATAGGTCAGGAAGCTGATTCAGTGTTCGCTGAGCATTTAATCGTGCAAGGTTCAGTGGACGAGATGATCGTTGACCAGTTGGACTACAAAGCTGGCTTGATCGGTAGCATCCTGGATGGAGATCACACCAAGATGTTCAGTGACGAATGAACAAAACTCAGAGACAATGTGAACAAAGTCACTTATGCAGTTTCCGACCAAAACTTGTAACAGCGCTGGAAGAATTCTTTCAGCGCTGTTATGTTTTAATAACAAACGATGAGATGAATGAAAACTACTATCGCACAATGTCTAAAATTATTTTATATCAGTTTTGCATAATAAACAAGTATTATTTTGATGTTAAAGGTGCGATCTGCGACGAACGTCGCGCGCGCGGGCGGGCGCGGGCGGGCGCGGGCGCGCGCGGGCGAGCGCGGGCGGGCGCGGGCGCGCGAGCAAGCTTAATATTATTATCATTGCGTATCCGATGGTTAGCGCAAACAATACAAAATCATGCCACCTGTGTGCCGATAACCGCCTCAAAAAATGGCCAGAGGTAATGTTTTTGGGGTGAAGCGCTTGTGAGTTCGTCGTCGGCGGTTGACAAATCGAGGCAGGGGTGGTATAATTAAACATATGAAGGTAACAGAGCTGCTCAAGGAACTGATGGCCGTTCCCCAGATCAACAAATTTATAAAAAACTCAGATCAAAAAATGCTCGCTTCACTGATTGCATTGTGTAATATTATGCTTTTACAAAAAGGAGAAAAAGCCATCAGTATCATAATTGCAAATTGGGTAGTGCTTGGTATGAATCAAAAGATAGACAGAAAAACTATCGAGAGGAATGCAAGAGATGAAAGAACAGATTTCATACTTCACTACAAAATGTTCGAGGCTTCTAATCAAATGCTTGTGTACAAAGTGCGCAAGAGCATCAAGCGAATATATCGTAAAAACATGGTCAACATTGATCCGGTGGAAAGATTGATGAATTCAGCACAACTTACTTCACTTTATCTTCTTCTCCTTCTATCAGGCAAAATGTACTTCATGTCGAGGGCACAATGATTACCGAGATCAACCCCTTTCCTGCTCTAGAATCGTTACTCAATTTGTTGCGTCATCGTGTGGAAGCTGGCGCAACAGCAGACGAGTTTAACTTGATTACGCGCGCCATCGAGTTGATAAACGAGCGACGACCTATCTTTAAGGACGAAGAGCAAAGCGTTTATTACATCGGTGCGGATGAACCGTCGCGCGCGCCCTATCGCGTCACGCTTAACTCATGCACATGTCCTCGTGGCAATGAACGAACATGCAAACATCGCTTGCTGATCGCTGCGTTAGAAAACAAGACGATTAACACCGAAGGCTTTGAATACACTCGCAGAAAGAAAGTCGCCAAACAAGAAGATGTTTTACAGTTTGCATAAATAAAAACGGGGCTGGCAAGACGCCAGCCCCGTTTTTATTTATGCAACGTATTGTGCGATGTAGTAAACGTAATCTGTTTCTGAAGGAACAAACTGTCCTTTTTGAATTGGATCAGCGATGCGATATTTCAGCTTGACGACAAAGATCGTTGCTGCTTTACCCAAAGTTACTTCAGAACGATTGATTTCAATCGGTAATCCAGTGATTTCTTGGACGTGCTTTGCTGTATCTGGATAACCGATATAACTTTGTATGCTCTCTTCCTTTGCCGCAATCTGAATCGCTTTCACCCAATCTTTTTGCGAGAACTCTCTAAGAAAATATGTTCCCGTCGCAGGCATCATGGCTGAGTTAAGCAAGACGTAAGGCGGACGAAAGCGCAACTCTTTTGTGCTCATCGTCAAATCGTCATCGTGTCCCACAAGCCTGTTCGCTAAACGCAAGACAGAAAGAAAGTGACGAATGTATTGCGCGCTGCGTCTCTGCGAGCTCATCTCGGCAACGAATAGGTCTAAAGTGTCTTGCGTGATTGGAACGGTAGCGATCCCGCGCCCTTTACACCAGTTGCACCATCTGTTCCACAAGTTGGAGTAGATGGCTTGCGTTGAAGGACGCATATCTTGTATAGCCGAATTAAAATCTATCTCATTCATCTTGTCACCTCCTAGTAGGACGTAACTATACCACATTAACTGTCAATTGTCAAGTGGTATGATAGAGCAAGTATGTGAAGCGGTTGGCTTGCCGATGCCTATCAAAGAGTATCGGTTTCATCCTCGGCGTCGTTGGCGCTTTGATTATGCTTGGCCTGAGTATATGGTGGCGATAGAAGTAGAAGGTGGCGCATGGACGTACGGCAGGCACAACCGCGCGAAAGGATTTATTAACGATATGGAAAAGTACAATGAAGCTGTGTTGCTAGGCTGGCGCGTGCTGCGCTACACGCCTGAGCAGATTAAAGAAGGCAAATGGCTTGACAATCTGGCAAAGCTGATGTATAATCATAGTCATGAGCACAGAACAGATGACGAAACAAGAAGACAACGTTAGCGAGATCGATTTACTTCGTGCGCAAACCACTTTGCTTAATGCGCGAGTCACTTTGTTTGACCAAAAACGCAAAGAAGCTTTAGAGAAATTGGTTAATCAATTTTGTGACTTTTATTGCATTCCTAAATCACGTCGATTTGACGTGATGAGAACAGAAGAGGAATATCGCGGCGCAATTTGTGCTGTCCTGTTTGCTGTGAACGAATTAAATAAGCGCGGGATAGCTGTTAAGCGCGTGTACTGGGATAGATACGGCGGATTGCTTATAAAGCTAGCTGATCCAAAGCTAAACGAAGTCAAAATTGATGAAGAGATAAAGCAATTGGCTAAAAAGAGAAGAAAGCAAAATCAAGGTTGGTTTATCGTATGAAAGAAAAAAAGCCAACTTACAAAGCAAGAGACATTTTAGACGACGATCCGCCACTGGTTATCGTTGAATGCGCATGCGGTGCAAATACTGTCGCGCGCACGCCAATTTCAATAACGTTAGAAAATTGGCGCGTTGAATGGCCAGAACAGACCTTCAAGATGATGCGTGTACGCGGCGTCTGTCCTAAATGTCTTAATAGGCAAGCATAAGCAGACGACGAAAATCCGCTTGCGTTACAGGTCGCGCCAATCCTTTCTGAATTGCCTCTTGCGCAGCCTGTTCGCTTTTGCAGTAAGATAGCATCGCAGTGCTAAAGCGGTGCGGCGTGCCGCCGACAACCTCGATTCGCTCTTTCAGCCCCAAAACAATGCGTGAATTGTCAAGGCGAATACATTGACCGGTTGCGTAGTTGTTGCATCCGCATCCCGTGCACCACTCCGAGCGCTCGGCAACCCATTTGTAAGTAACTCCTGGTTTTAATTCGCTCATTGCTTACTCCACTTCTATTATAAACCTGATTCCCGTACTGTCACGCTCAAATTGTAGCACACACCAAACACAGCCATGCACGCGCGGCGGCTTGCCGGTGCGTGCCGTCCATCCGCGTGATGAAAAATCGTCAAGGTAGGACGGCGTGCGCACGTGCCATACTATGCTGCGCTCAACCTTGCCGTTGTGAAGTCTCTCGCGCGCCAAAGGCAAGACATAGCAATCATGCGTATGTCCCTGAATGACGATATCAGCGTCTTGCAAGTAAGACGACATCCGTCTAACGTCAAGCGTTCCAAAGCTCATGAGACCGCCATTGCTGCTGCCGTGGTTGTAGTAGATATTGATTTTGTGCAAATGATGATTGGATGTTCGCGCTTTTATCGTCACCCACCCAGCATATGGCATTGCCTGCACGTGTTCACCTAACCCTTGCGCAAGCCTGGCGCTTAAGTTGGTGCCTATTTTGTCCAGTATTGTTGATTCATGATTACCTAACGCTAACATTGCGAAATTTTCAGCGTAAGGCTTGTATCTTTTTATCGCCATGTTGACCAGCTCATCTAAATAAGCAGCGCACTTGTATTTATCTTTAAGTAAGGCATAGTTTGCGCGAGGATCATTTTTTGTTTGCATTGCGTCAAACAAGTCACCGAAATCCAGAATGATTGCGTTTTTCTCTTTTGCCATCTCAAGGTGTTTTAACTCTAGGTCAGAAAGTGAGAACATGGAATCATGATGTCTGTCTGAAGTAAAACAAATTACTCGCCCACCGCCTAAACGAACTTGGCCAAGGTCTATCTCCATTACGTCATCACGTATTCGATTTATCTTCATAATTTATGTCAACCTCCCCCCCACCCGCCGCAAGATGTACATGATTTTGAGCAACGTGTTTTGGGGATACAGAGTAAGCAAAGCTTAGAAAGGCAAACATCGTTGGCTATGCTTGCCTTGTTGAGCGATGCAAGCGTCGTTGCTTTAAGAGAAATGACCATTAAGGTCACTTCTCTTTCTGCTCTCTTTTTTAAATTCATATTTGTTATTCTGGATGTTCGCGTGGCGAACATCTGTCTTGGTTTTGGTGTTCACGTGGCGAACATCTGTTAAATGGAGTTAACTCTGAATTTGACATTGCTTGAACTATAAGAACTAATTTCTAATAGAAATTTCGTTAAGTATGCCATTTACGGTTGTCATTTTGACCATGACGCTGAAACTGACGCCTAGCTTGTCACCTATCACCCTAAACATGGTGATGTCAAATGGTGTGATATACACTTGGTGATTGAAGATGTGTAGTTCTAGCGTGGTCATCTGATATGGTTCGTCCAGCAGGATTTCTCCTTCCAGCAAAGCCCGATTGTCGTCCACCTGAAACACTTCTAGCCTTCCATTCAGCATTGGTCACCTCTCAAAATGATTTCTGAAACAAACGGTCGTCGCGCGCGAACCCAAAGGCGAGTGCGGGAAAGAGATAGGCCAGAAGGGGCTTGACAAATCCGAATTGACGTGGTATTATCTGAAGTATGAAGCGAGCGAGAGAAGAGCAGGTGCCCCAAACGCTTACTGAGGCTGTCGCCCATCTTATGGCTTTGCCTGTCGCTTCTTTTGAAACCTTTGCTCCGCGCACCATCGCAGAAAAAATTGCTGTCCAGATTATACGCGATGCTGCGATGGGCAACTCGGACAGCTTGACCGCGGTGATTAGAATAGCACTTAATGAAAAGTCAAAGCCCAGGTCAAACCAAACCAAGATTACCGTGATTGAGGAGTGATATGGAGATTATCGAGAGCGTGCAAACTGGCATTGAGCGTATAGACGAGACCGTGCGCGATCTTGCTGAACTAGCTGTTGCGATTCAGCGCACTGAGCGGATGGAGCGTAACGCTGTTACTTTGCGTTTGCTATTGATTGCTCGCGCTATCGAAGTTCATAAATATGACGTGACGTTTAAGCTTCTGACCGAGACGCTTAGCTACTCAGATTTTTACGCTGTCCAGCTGATGAAGTTGGCGCAGGAAGTTGGAGAACAAGCGCTGATGAATGCGGTGACCAGTGGTAAGCCCTTGACGCTAGCGCAGTGGCAAGCGCTTGCCGAAGTTGGTCAAGAGTCGCGCAATGAAGTGATTGATCACGTCATAGAGGACGATTTGCCACCAGTTGAGATTACGGCCCGTGCAACTGGCCTTGATACTGAAGAAGTAATCATTACAAAGTTGCTGAAACGTCTTAACCATTTGCTTGTGCAAATTGAGAAGATGAATGCACGCGAGCGCGCCGTTGACGTGTTGGCTGAGCATGGCTACGTCACCAAAATAATCCGCAACAGATGAACGATAAAAAAGACATGATCTTGGCTGCTTTGTTGACTCTGGATCAACTGGCAGTTCAATTCGCGGTTTTAGATGAGATATATCCCGATTTTAGGGCTTTATCCAAAGCTTTTATCTCTTACCGCGATGATCTTATGCGACGTGCTGATGTATCAGAGAATGATTTTGAAGCATACAAGCGTATGGTTTTGAACGAGATTGGCGATGCAGTGGAGTGAAAGCGAACACGACTGGTTGTCAAAAGTCGTGATGTCTAATCCTCGCATTCGAGAAGTGGCGCGCGATGCTATCGCGTCATCCAAGTTTGCGATCAGCGCTCGTTACCGTCGTTTTGTGGTTGAGCACGTCCTTACACAGAATGAGCGCGCCGAACTATGTAAGATGGTGTGGGACAGATTTAAGGTTACGATTTCTGGACGCGAAGCTATTTTTACTATGATTGTTCGAACCAAGTTGCCTTCATCATTGTATTCTCGGTTTCAGGAATACATGTCTAAATTTGGCATTGTGCTTATTCAGAAAAAAATAGGCAATGTTCGTGCTTATGTTGTGGACGTGCCTCTATCCAGAGGAAAGCGCTTTATTTGGTTCTGCAAGCTTAATCGTAAACTGGCAGCTAGATACAACGTGGATTTTTGCGATGTTTCATTCAATCGAGCATATTTCCTCGTGCTTGACGCTTACGCCCAAAACTTCGTTGGTTTTGATTATGTAGAAAAGGCGTTTGAGCATTTGGTCAAAGGGGAACATTACATGGTTATCGCAATGGCCAAAGCTCTAGGTGATGATCGCAAAGGAACGCTTATTACAGGTTGGGCATGGGAAGGAAAAATCACAAAGGTTGGACGAGGAATGTATAAGATTCATTGTGAAGCTTATCATAATGCTATAAAGGAGAAGAATAATGAAGTACAGGTTTCATCCGAAGGCTCTTGAAGTATATGCAAGCGCTGGATGGCGGTTGTATCCCTGTGCGCCGAGACAAAAGAAGCCATTGATCGAAAATTACCACGAGCGCGCCACAAATGACATGGAACAACTCTTGGCGTGGCGCGAACAGTGGCCAGACGCAAACTTTGCCGTGGTGACGGGTCAAGCATCTGGCATTGTGGCGCTGGATATTGACGCGCCTTACGGTTTATCGGCGTTGCGTGCGCTGGAAGAGGCTTTTTTGCCTTTGGACGTAGATTCACTGATACAGGCTACGCCGAACGCAGGATGGCACGTTATATTCAAAGCGCCTGAACAACCACTCCCTTCTCGACCTAAACTGCTAGGTTGGGGCGTTGAGCTTCGCGCCGAGAAAGCGTCAATATTACTTGCGCCATCTTTTGTTGACGATTCTGAATACAAGACCTATGCATGGACGCTTCATGATGTAGAACGATATATTGCTAGTCCTCAGCCTTTGCCACAATGGATTGTTGACCTTGTTCGTCATGCCGAAGCAACTAAGCCAGCCGTTGGCACGCTAAAAGCATCGCGCGAAGCGTCAATCAACGGTTTAGTGAATTGGCTAAGTAGTCAGGTGGAAGGGAATCGTAACGCTGCGCTCTACTGGTGCGCAAAGCGTATGCGTGAAGGTGGGTTGCCAATGAGCGAAGCTATGTTGCACCTTGGTAGCGCTGCTCGAAAAACTGGTTTGCAAGACAAGGAGATTGAAAGAACTATAAGGAGTGCGTACAAATGATAGATACAATGTTGAGTATCCCGTTCCGTTATCCGCTTCTAAAAAAGATGAATCGCACTGATGCGATGGTAATGAGTGCGATTCTGTTCGCCTTTAGGTTGCACCAGCAAACAGGACGATATTTTTATCTGTCCGATGCCAAAATTATGGAGTGGACAGGATTTAAGCGCACAGCGATTTACGAAGCGAGAAAGCGCTTGGAAGCTGAAGGCTGGTTGGTTGTCAAACGTGGTCATGGCGGCCATAACATGTACATGATTACGGATGCTGTGATAGCGCGTCTTGAAGAAGCTGACGGTCAATCGCGTGAGCAACAGCAGGATAAGTTGCGCAAGGCTGCTGAGAAAGCTATCAGCAATTTGAATGTTGAGCAAGCTATCGCTAATATCATCTTGACCTTTATTTTGCGCACTGGTCGGATGCCAACTAAGAAAGCTTTGCGCCGCTGGATAGTTGCTGCACGCAAGATCAAGGAGCATGGTCACTCTGCCGATACAATCGCTGACTTTGTTCGCAAAGAGGATCGTTCATTGTTTGCTTTGCTAAAACGTATAGAGAAGGGTTTGGTCAAAAAGAAGACGCGAATTGAGTATGAATTTATTAACGACCCTGAGCGTGGATGGATTGCGATTCCGCATGAAGTGGAAGTTATAGAAGATGCGCTGGAGGTAATCAATGAACGATTTTGAGCGGATTTTGATTTCTAGTTTGTCTCATCAGCCTCCACTACTATCGGCGGTGTCGTCCATCGTTAGCCCAGAACATTTTGAATCGCCTGAAGCTGCTGACATCTACGCACAGATGCTCACGCGACAAGCGTTTGATCCGTCAACTGTTGTCAAGCTGGTTAAGCCAGAAACGATTAACAAGCTGGGCGGCGTGGCGGGTTTGTGTGAAGTGATGGCTTTTGCGCCGTCGCGTGATCCGCTGATGGTGGCACAAGCGATTCGCGCCGATTGGGAACGCAGGCGTGCCGCGGCGATATTCGATTACGCACACAGGCGCTTAGATAACAGGGAAGTTACGCCGTTAGACGCGCTGAATGAAGTGCTCGACAAAATATCGCGCATCGCTTCTCCTTCATCTCATGTTGTTTCAGCGCAAGAAGCAGAGTTGGCGTTACAGGAATACGAGGAGAGCGTGTACAGCAAGGATGCGCCAGGGCTGGGGATAGATGCGCTAGATCGAATTATTGGCGGTGTTCGTCCGGGTCGACTACACATCGTCGCTGCTTATCCCGGTGGTGGCAAGACAACGATGATGGTACAGACAGCGCTTCGCATGGCTAAGCATGGGCGCGTTGTGTTCGTGTCTGGCGAGATGACCGCTTCGCAGATAGTGGCGGTGGCGGTTTCTAATCTTGGCCAAGTTGACATGTCGCCTGAAGCAATTCGTCGGCGCAAGATGAACCAAGACGCTGACGGCGTTGTACGTGTCAAGGCTGGTCTCGAAGCGCTTAAGACGATGCAGCTATACATCGTTGATCACAAAGCGCCGTCGCTCGCTGATCTCAATCTGTATTGTCAGCAATATAAGCCCATGCTTTTGGTATGCGACTATCTGCAAATCATGAAGTCCCCTGAGAACGCGCAGAACCGCGAGCAAGAAGTGGCGCGTAACGCACAAGGGTTGAAGTCAATTGCGATGGAACATCAGTGTGCTGTGATGACGGGAAGCCAGCTTAACCGCGATGGACAGACGCGAGAAAGTGACGCGCCCTTCCATCATTGCGATGTGTTTATGCGCATTGAACCGCAGAATGACGCAAACGGCAGTGTTGACTTAAGTGTTAAAATTAATGTGCTGAAGAATCGTGGCGGGATTACACGTTCGGTTGAAGCTTTGTTTAGACGCCATCTCGCCACGTTTGCAGCCTTAAAGTGATATGTGGTATGTAACTTATACCCAGACAGTTAAGTTTATCTGTTTTACAATAGCTTTACCATATGTTGGCTATGTTCAACTTATACAATATACCGTTGTACAGCCAGATTGACCCTCGCTGGCGCAATATCGCTTTGGGTGAATCGCGCACTCTCACGCTTGGAAGTCATGGTTGTGTAGTGTGTTGCTTGGCCATGATGCTGTCGGGCGTTGGTTACAACGTTGACCCGATAAAAGTGAATGACGATATGAGAAAATCGCGTGCCTTTTTGCCAGGCACGGGACGTGCAATCTGGGCGCGCGTGGCCGACGCTTATCCTTTGATCAAGTATTCCTATCAGGTGATTTACGATAAACGAGAAGCTGACATTAAGCTTATCAGCGAATTGACCAATTCATTGCCGGTGCTGGTTGAGTTGTTGTTAAACAACCGCGAGCCGCATTGGGTGTTGGCAGTTCGCGGAGACGTTAATGGCTTGCTGGTTCACGATCCCTTGTTCCCGCCTGCAAGACAAAAGCGCGATTATCTTCACGTGCTCAGGCCAAACACCAGAATTAGGAGAATAGTTGTCTATGACGTTGTCAGAGCCGAATAGCTGCGACAAGATTAGTAAGAGCACTTGTGTTGACACAACACCTGCTGCGTTGAACTCATTACTTAAAGGGATTCGCATTGAGCGTCGTCGCTGGTGGTTTATAACGACGGAACGCTGGTCGCCAACTCATTGCCACCCGCAAACTAAAAGCTCAACTATTTTTGATTGTTCAAGCCAAACGACAAAGTCAGAAGGATAGTTATCTATGACCTTATCAGGGCCGAATAGCCGAGGCAAGATTCGCCAGCGCACCCGCGTTGACACAACGCCTGTTGCGCCAGACGCATCGGGCAAATCGCTGACGATAGTCACCGAGGCCGATCTTGAGCGTCAGTACGGCACATTCACGACACTATACCAGCCGTTTCAACAGACTTACACTGTTTATCCTGCCACTGCCGACGAGCTTGCGCTGAAATACGGTTGGAAGATATATGACACAATGATGATGGATGCGCAAGTGGCGGGATGTATTCACGACATCGTTGACGGTGTAATCAATGATCGCCCGCATGCAGTGCCTGTTGATTCATCACCCGTTGCAGAAGCTATGGCAAACTGGGTGAACAACAATTTGAAAATACTTCAGCACAAAACAAATTACTCTGTAATGGCTTTGTTTCGCCAGATTCTACGTGATTCACTGGTGTATGGTCACAGTGTTTCAGAACTGGTGTTTGACGCTATCAATATTGAAAGCGCGCCAGCGTATGTTTTAAGAAAAATAGTTCCTCTTTTGCCAAATCGCTATGCTTTTAGAATGTCTTCAGAAGGCGATGTTTTAGGCGTCGTTCCATTCCGTTACGATGCAACTGGTGCATTTGCGCCTGTTTACACTGCCGAAAACACGTTGTTTGACAAAAAAGTAGTGCCTTCAGCTAAGTTGCTTCATCTGATTTGGGATAGGCGCGGTTTGTTCCCACAAGGTAGATCGGCGTTGGTTTCAGCGTTTAAGGCTTGGGCGATGAAACAAGAGTTTCTGGAGCACGTTAATATCTTGGCTAAGCGCATCAGAAAGTCATGGTTGGGTATTCTACCGCCTGATGCGCGACGTGTGTGCATTACAAATCCAGAAACTGGTGAGCAGGAAGTGGTTGATCCACGCCAAGACTTGCTTGAAGTTTTGCAAGCGCTGGCTAATGGTGAAGGCGGCGTAGTGCCGCATGCGACGCAAGTTGAATCGTTTGACATCGAAGTAAACGGTGCTGGACAATACTTCATGGAAGTGCTTAAGTATCTTGACCGCTCAATCCTGCGCGCTATCTATCGACGAATGTTGGCGAACAATAACGACGCGGCAGCAAGCACAACTGGCGAGTTTGACCGCAACATGACCAGCAAGTTGGTCAAGGCAGTGAGGAATTGGTTCGAGGATTCGTTGTATTCACTGTCTTACGCCCTTTGCTATTTCACTTTCGGCCAAGCGGCTGACGATTATTCTCCTCGCATCGTCGTTGGCCGCGGTGATGGCTTGCCTATTACCGTCCAGGATATTGCCTTGCTGCATCAGAGCGGATGGTTTACGCGCCAGCAGAAAGCAGCGCTTGATATTGAACTTGGCTTGCCACCTGATGATGGTGGTGAGATAATAGGCGTCAATGCTGATGAAGGAGACGAAGATGAACGATCCCGTGATTCCCGTGACGATGCACTTGCCTAAAAGCGTAGTGGAGCGCTTTAAGCGCAAAGCTGTTGAGCTTATTCCAGAAGAACGAGAAGAAGCACCTTCTCTTCTGTTAACGCTGTTTATCAACTACATGTCTAGCGATGATTATTGGTGTTTGTTTCTCCCTGATTTGACCAGAGAAGACTACAAAAAGTGGCAGGAAATGGCCAACCAGGTTTACGATTCGATATACGAGACGGTTAAGTATCACGGCGCTGGTATGTTTCCAGGTGAGATTGCGGATTTAGCGCAAGCCGTGGTTGCTGCGCGTCGTATGACGCCGGATGATTTAATCAAGCTGATTATTATCTCGGCGAGATATAATCAGGTGATGTGGAAGCGGAACGACTTAAACAAAGACTCGCCCGCACCATCGCAGTAATGCACAGGTTGCGCGCTCCAGCAGATCGCGTTTACACCAAAAAGAAACCAGATGAAGAATCTATCACAAACATGGAGATGATGTTGTATGAAGAAGGATTTTGGAAACGAGTATCAGAAGTCGTCAAAGACGTTGACCCAGCCACAAATGCAAGAGTTGCTTGCGGATATGCTAAAAGTGCCCGTTTATATTTTGGGCAAAACTCCGAATCTTGACGATCTCAACGCTTTCCTTGCTCAATTTGGTTATCAAACTAACCTTGCTCTCTTGCGTCCTGTCAAGGTGTGGGCGAATTTAGAAGAGGACATAATCAACGAAGCAGACAAAGTGATTGCGCAGTTTATAAAGTCCGACTTGGAAAGCCCAGTTATCGTCGTCATTTTGCCGCCGTTAGTTGCGTTAGCCGCAGCATTGGTTGTGCGAATGAAGGAAAAATGCCCAACATTAAAAGTTCTTGTCGTGCATTATCGAGTGGAGCACGAACCACACTTTTTGGGCTTTGAGTTGTTTTGTACATAAATGCCTGTTGCTGCTTTATTAAGTGCGCTTGCTCGTGTTGCTGCTGTTACGGGAACGACCATTCTTCGTGCTGGCGCGGCAGGGCTTCGCATATCAGCAGCGAAAGCGCGCGCAGCATCGGTAGCGGCGCGAGCGCTTGGGCGCAGCACGGTTCGTTTTGCCCAAGCAGTTGGGCGAATCATCAGACGAAGCGGCGCAACCATTGCTAGAGCAACGCGACAAGTAAT
>Ga0308402_1000304_pt1 | contig 15463 bp, 21 predicted proteins | sample HotsprSampleOSM2_FD_203471 | JGI IMG/M metagenome (GOLD analysis project Ga0308402, IMG submission 203471) | Hot spring phototrophic mat microbial communities from Octopus Spring, Yellowstone National Park, Wyoming, United States - 20060913_OS-M2 ... | reverse complement strand
CGCGCCCGCGTCCAACGGTTTCAGTGCTCTTCAACGAGCCGAAATTGCTGAAATGTCTGGTCAACACCCAGCGGAACCGCGAACCGAGACGTTTCAGTGCTCTTCAACGAGCCGAAATTGCTGAAATCCTCTACGAACTTGATTTCGTCGCCGCAGACGACACGCTGTTTCAGTGCTCTTCAACGAGCCGAAATTGCTGAAATCAACGCGGATACGAACATCGTTGTGGACGCAAACAACCGTTTCAGTGCTCTTCAACGAGCCGAAATTGCTGAAATCAGACGGCGATTTTACCGTTCTTATTGCCGAAAAAGAGTTTCAGTGCTCTTCAACGAGCCGAAATTGCTGAAATTTGCAGTCGCTGCGGCGGCGATCATCTGCTGCACACCGTGTTTCAGTGCTCTTCAACGAGCCGAAATTGCTGAAATGTAGTGTACGTGATTGGCGTGTGACTATCGTACCGTGTTTCAGTGCTCTTCAACGAGCCGAAATTGCTGAAATCGCACGCTCCGTGACGCCCTGCGCGCGCTCTCATTAGGTTTCAGTGCTCTTCAACGAGCCGAAATTGCTGAAATGCCGGGATTCCGCATGTGCCGCGTGCTGCTCTTGCGTTTCAGTGCTCTTCAACGAGCCGAAATTGCTGAAATTATTCCCGATCCAGCGCCAGCAGCAGCGCCGGGCTGGTTTCAGTGCTCTTCAACGAGCCGAAATTGCTGAAATGCTGAAGCAATGTTCTGGTGGGAGTTGGAACAGGCGGTTTCAGTGCTCTTCAACGAGCCGAAATTGCTGAAATCTATCCTGTGCTCACTGTATCCGCTCTATCACAGACGTTTCAGTGCTCTTCAACGAGCCGAAATTGCTGAAATTTCGTCCAGGCTCGGCGCGGCCGGCGCGTGGTGTGGTTTCAGTGCTCTTCAACGAGCCGAAATTGCTGAAATGGTGAAGTATCGCGGCTATTTCCGTCTCAATCTCGAAGTTTCAGTGCTCTTCAACGAGCCGAAATTGCTGAAATAGCGCCGCAACCAACCCTTTCCGCCCCTGTCGCTTCCGTGTTTCAGTGCTCTTCAACGAGCCGAAATTGCTGAAATACCAGCAGCACAACCCCCGTCTGCGCCTCGACCAGCGGTTTCAGTGCTCTTCAACGAGCCGAAATTGCTGAAATCGCGATCCACGCGCACCTGGAGGCGCTGCTGGTCGGTTTCAGTGCTCTTCAACGAGCCGAAATTGCTGAAATTTACGACCCCGGCGGGCGGAAGTGCCTTCCTTGATGTGTTTCAGTGCTCTTCAACGAGCCGAAATTGCTGAAATACGCAACCGCCTCCGGCGTCGGCAACGGTCAACGTCGGGTTTCAGTGCTCTTCAACGAGCCGAAATTGCTGAAATTGCGGTATGATATCAGTGCGACAATTCTACTCAGAAGTTTCAGTGCTCTTCAACGAGCCGAAATTGCTGAAATGACGTTGACGTTTCTCCAAACAGCGCTTCCGGATAGAAGTTTCAGTGCTCTTCAACGAGCCGAAATTGCTGAAATGTAGTTGAGAGGAACAATCCGGTCTTTGTTCGTCGCGTTTCAGTGCTCTTCAACGAGCCGAAATTGCTGAAATATTAGATAATACACGCTACGAACTGATGCTGCGCACGTTTCAGTGCTCTTCAACGAGCCGAAATTGCTGAAATCGCTTGCGGCGCTTGACGACGAGGTTGTACCGGCGTGTTTCAGTGCTCTTCAACGAGCCGAAATTGCTGAAATGATGACGTACTGACCGTCTATTCCGACCTGCACCGCGGTTTCAGTGCTCTTCAACGAGCCGAAATTGCTGAAATTCATTCACATCTACGACTGGTCGAACGTCCCCGGCGGTTTCAGTGCTCTTCAACGAGCCGAAATTGCTGAAATCGCGGTAGCGCCATTGAGCGTACCGAATCCGGGTTATGTTTCAGTGCTCTTCAACGAGCCGAAATTGCTGAAATTTTCACGACGCTACCCGTACACGTCACAGGTTCCGTCGGTTTCAGTGCTCTTCAACGAGCCGAAATTGCTGAAATTGATATACCCGATGCTCGATCCGTCGGCGCGCTTCGGTTTCAGTGCTCTTCAACGAGCCGAAATTGCTGAAATACCCCAAACTGAAAACGGCCAAAGAAGCCGGCGCGAGTTTCAGTGCTCTTCAACGAGCCGAAATTGCTGAAATGGTGCGGATAATTTCCTTGCCGAGACGCCAATCCCGGGTTTCAGTGCTCTTCAACGAGCCGAAATTGCTGAAATACGGTCGGTCGTTCCTCGCGCACATCCACCCGCTCACGTTTCAGTGCTCTTCAACGAGCCGAAATTGCTGAAATCAGATCGCCAAAGTCGTTGCGTTCTTATACTTCTACGGGTTTCAGTGCTCTTCAACGAGCCGAAATTGCTGAAATTCGACCCGATTGCGGGGGTATTCGCGTTCCTCGCGCGTTTCAGTGCTCTTCAACGAGCCGAAATTGCTGAAATAAAAACGCGGCGCTTCTCTGGTACAATTAAAGTGAGGTTTCAGTGCTCTTCAACGAGCCGAAATTGCTGAAATGATACGCGCATCGACGCCTTCACCGGCTCATCAAGTGTTTCAGTGCTCTTCAACGAGCCGAAATTGCTGAAATACACTCGATGAGGTTGACAGTCAGTAGTCAGTTCGGGTTTCAGTGCTCTTCAACGAGCCGAAATTGCTGAAATCGGGCCGTAGACGGTTCCGGATGGGTTTGTGTCGAAGTTTCAGTGCTCTTCAACGAGCCGAAATTGCTGAAATGCAGAAGCGGGTGACGACCTACGGGCGCGGTTTTCGTTTCAGTGCTCTTCAACGAGCCGAAATTGCTGAAATTCAAGCCAGCCCGCCAATTCCCCGCGCGTCGGGGCGAGTTTCAGTGCTCTTCAACGAGCCGAAATTGCTGAAATTTAAAATGAGCGGGCGAACATCACCCGCCGAAAGGTTTCAGTGCTCTTCAACGAGCCGAAATTGCTGAAATTCACCTTCAGTACGCGCGCCTCCGGCGCGTGCTGGGTTTCAGTGCTCTTCAACGAGCCGAAATTGCTGAAATTCGTTGCGTATACCCACGCGCCGGTGACCAGACCGCGTTTCAGTGCTCTTCAACGAGCCGAAATTGCTGAAATGCGTCCAGCCGCACCAACGTCAGATCGAGACGATGCGTTTCAGTGCTCTTCAACGAGCCGAAATTGCTGAAATCGACGCCGGCGAACGCGCGCTATATTGTGAGTTGGAAGTTTCAGTGCTCTTCAACGAGCCGAAATTGCTGAAATATTTCGTTGTGACGCTCGTCAGACGCTGGCAGAGAGGTTTCAGTGCTCTTCAACGAGCCGAAATTGCTGAAATCGCTCGATCCGAGCGACGCAGAACCCTACGTCGCGAGTTTCAGTGCTCTTCAACGAGCCGAAATTGCTGAAATGCGTCGCGCGTGAGCAGCGGCAGCGGCGCTAACCCCTGTTTCAGTGCTCTTCAACGAGCCGAAATTGCTGAAATTCTGCGCGTCATCCGGAGCGGGCGCGTTGGCGATGCGCTGTTTCAGTGCTCTTCAACGAGCCGAAATTGCTGAAATAATGTGCGGTTCGCCGATGCCTGATTTCCAATTGACGGTTTCAGTGCTCTTCAACGAGCCGAAATTGCTGAAATCAAGTGCGTTGCGCAAACGCGAGAATATCCGCGCCGTGTTTCAGTGCTCTTCAACGAGCCGAAATTGCTGAAATGATACCGCGCTTACTGTGCTGCGCGGGCTGTTTGAAGCGTTTCAGTGCTCTTCAACGAGCCGAAATTGCTGAAATGCAACAAGCATTGGACGCGATGACGGAACTCGTCAAGTTTCAGTGCTCTTCAACGAGCCGAAATTGCTGAAATCACCGCCGCGGACTACGAGTTCTCAACGTCTGATGAGTTTCAGTGCTCTTCAACGAGCCGAAATTGCTGAAATCGGGGCGTATCTCGTTGAGCGCTGGGTGCGGGGCAAGAGTTTCAGTGCTCTTCAACGAGCCGAAATTGCTGAAATCGTGGGATGTCGTCGTAGCGGATCGCGTGATTACGTTGTTTCAGTGCTCTTCAACGAGCCGAAATTGCTGAAATCTTTGAACCCGACGCCGCGATCCGCGCGCGGGTCGAGTTTCAGTGCTCTTCAACGAGCCGAAATTGCTGAAATCACCGTCGCCATCGCAACATACGGCTCCGCGTCGCTGTTTCAGTGCTCTTCAACGAGCCGAAATTGCTGAAATCCACAAACATCGGCGGCGTCGAGGTCGACGGCAACCGTTTCAGTGCTCTTCAACGAGCCGAAATTGCTGAAATGGACAGGCGCAAGGTCTCCACTACGCGCCGGTAACGGGTTTCAGTGCTCTTCAACGAGCCGAAATTGCTGAAATGTCGCTTACCAAGCCCGGCGGGTGGTCGGCGCGCGACGTTTCAGTGCTCTTCAACGAGCCGAAATTGCTGAAATCAAGTGCGCCGCCGTCCCGCTCGACCAACCCATCTCGTTTCAGTGCTCTTCAACGAGCCGAAATTGCTGAAATGGGACAACGGGCGCGCCTGGAATAGTTATTCAACAAAGTTTCAGTGCTCTTCAACGAGCCGAAATTGCTGAAATTCGACGGATTACGTTCGCGTTGCTGGGGTGCGAACGTTTCAGTGCTCTTCAACGAGCCGAAATTGCTGAAATTTTGTGAAGAACTCGTTTTCGAGATCAACGGCGTCGGTTTCAGTGCTCTTCAACGAGCCGAAATTGCTGAAATTCCGGCGTTGTGACGGCTGCTGCTGCTGTACACTAGGGTTTCAGTGCTCTTCAACGAGCCGAAATTGCTGAAATCCGATCCTACCGAAGAGCGCGCTGATGAACGACATGTTTCAGTGCTCTTCAACGAGCCGAAATTGCTGAAATCTCAAAAGCGCCGAGCCGCGTTTTTGCGCAATATCGGTTTCAGTGCTCTTCAACGAGCCGAAATTGCTGAAATCGATCCAACGCCGCCAGCAGCAGCGCGCTGAGGCGCGTTTCAGTGCTCTTCAACGAGCCGAAATTGCTGAAATCGTCGGCGAGTACGGCAGCAAGGCGATTGCAGACGCGGTTTCAGTGCTCTTCAACGAGCCGAAATTGCTGAAATACGCTCGCGATGCTCTACGTCGTGGATAGGTGGTATCGGTTTCAGTGCTCTTCAACGAGCCGAAATTGCTGAAATATCCCGATGACAGCGACGATTACTATCTGATCGCGATCGTTTCAGTGCTCTTCAACGAGCCGAAATTGCTGAAATCGGGATAATTGTGTATGAAGTAGACTGTTTTGAAGGTTTCAGTGCTCTTCAACGAGCCGAAATTGCTGAAATCGCGCTCGCCGCCGCGACCGTCATCATTCTCACGTGTTTCAGTGCTCTTCAACGAGCCGAAATTGCTGAAATCTTGACAAACGGAGTAACGGCGAAGGTGTAACCCCACGTTTCAGTGCTCTTCAACGAGCCGAAATTGCTGAAATCGCGCTTCTCTTCCGCAGTCTGCGCGTCGTCCGGCGCGTTTCAGTGCTCTTCAACGAGCCGAAATTGCTGAAATCCTCTGGGAGCCGTCGGTGAGGAGCGAGGTTGAACCGTTTCAGTGCTCTTCAACGAGCCGAAATTGCTGAAATTGAAGATCGCCCCGCCGGAGAGAGGAGTAGTAGGAGGTTTCAGTGCTCTTCAACGAGCCGAAATTGCTGAAATCACTGCTGCTACTCAACGGCGGGCGCGCCCGGAGCGGTTTCAGTGCTCTTCAACGAGCCGAAATTGCTGAAATTGTATAAGGCGCTGCGGCTGCAGTCGCTGGCGTTTGAGTTTCAGTGCTCTTCAACGAGCCGAAATTGCTGAAATCTGCTGCCGACGCTGATTGAGATTGCGGCGGCGAAGCGTTTCAGTGCTCTTCAACGAGCCGAAATTGCTGAAATTATACTGCGGACTAAGGCGATTGCGCCGAAGTCGAAAGTTTCAGTGCTCTTCAACGAGCCGAAATTGCTGAAATCGACTGTGAGGCGACGGTGATACGTGCGCGGCTGTTGTTTCAGTGCTCTTCAACGAGCCGAAATTGCTGAAATCACAACGAACGACCGGAACTGAACGGGGCGTACATCGTTTCAGTGCTCTTCAACGAGCCGAAATTGCTGAAATCATCGACACTCTTTTTTGTCGCTTATGTCTACAAACGTTTCAGTGCTCTTCAACGAGCCGAAATTGCTGAAATCTTTGTTGTTTGCAGAAAGAGAAACCCCGCGCTTGTGTTTCAGTGCTCTTCAACGAGCCGAAATTGCTGAAATCGCGGCTTTCTGGCGCACATCCACCCGCTGACCGTGAGTTTCAGTGCTCTTCAACGAGCCGAAATTGCTGAAATTTCAACCGGCATATGCAGTCTCTTCGCCAGTCCAACGTTTCAGTGCTCTTCAACGAGCCGAAATTGCTGAAATCGGAACTGGAAAAAGCGGAAGCGATCCAGAGACTCACGTTTCAGTGCTCTTCAACGAGCCGAAATTGCTGAAATAGGAAACGCATCCCTCATCCCGTGCAGCTCCGGCGCGTGTTTCAGTGCTCTTCAACGAGCCGAAATTGCTGAAATGAAATTGGAAGAATACGTTGACCAGATCAGTGTGTACGGTTTCAGTGCTCTTCAACGAGCCGAAATTGCTGAAATTCGTTGATCCACTTCGGCGCGCGCAGCACCCACATGTTTCAGTGCTCTTCAACGAGCCGAAATTGCTGAAATGGAGCGACCGCGCGCTGCAACGCCTCAAGCCCGTCCATCGTTTCAGTGCTCTTCAACGAGCCGAAATTGCTGAAATAGGAAACGCATCCCTCATCCCGTGCAGCTCCGGCGCGTGTTTCAGTGCTCTTCAACGAGCCGAAATTGCTGAAATACTCATCGGTCACATCCTCCCAGTCGGTGCAATCCAGTTTCAGTGCTCTTCAACGAGCCGAAATTGCTGAAATACTCATCGGTCACATCCTCCCAGTCGGTGCAATCCAGTTTCAGTGCTCTTCAACGAGCCGAAATTGCTGAAATCCGGCGTCTGGGTCGCCGACGCCCTCGTCGATTTCGGGTTTCAGTGCTCTTCAACGAGCCGAAATTGCTGAAATACAGCGCGGGACGGCGAACGATCCCGACCGCCCGACGGGTTTCAGTGCTCTTCAACGAGCCGAAATTGCTGAAATTTCAGTCCGTCCGTCCAGCGCGCGTAAACGGCAAACGTTTCAGTGCTCTTCAACGAGCCGAAATTGCTGAAATCATCACGCCGTGAGCCGCAGCCGCACCCGCGTCAAGCGGTTTCAGTGCTCTTCAACGAGCCGAAATTGCTGAAATTTGCAGAAGCGACGGCGTGGGGAACGGAAGAGTGCGTTTCAGTGCTCTTCAACGAGCCGAAATTGCTGAAATCGCCTACGCGCCGCTAGACTATCTGTTGCTTGACGAGTTTCAGTGCTCTTCAACGAGCCGAAATTGCTGAAATCCCGTACTGCTGCTGCGTCAGCGCAGCATCGCAGCGCGTTTCAGTGCTCTTCAACGAGCCGAAATTGCTGAAATTCCGCGCCGCCGTCGCCGCAAAACGACGCCCGGTCGGTTTCAGTGCTCTTCAACGAGCCGAAATTGCTGAAATCATCAAACGCGCTTCCCAGTACGCGCGACCAGATCGCGTTTCAGTGCTCTTCAACGAGCCGAAATTGCTGAAATGTGGGAGTTGGAACAGGCGGGGATCATCCCCCGCCGGAGTTTCAGTGCTCTTCAACGAGCCGAAATTGCTGAAATTCATCAAGAACCCGCCGGGGCATCATCACCCATTCCGTTTCAGTGCTCTTCAACGAGCCGAAATTGCTGAAATCCAGTTCCCCGCGCGTCGGGGCGAGGGCGCGCTGGAGTTTCAGTGCTCTTCAACGAGCCGAAATTGCTGAAATCAAACTGGGCCGCAGACGTAAGCGACTACGCGATTGTGGTTTCAGTGCTCTTCAACGAGCCGAAATTGCTGAAATCGCACCAGCGTTGCGAGCCGTCGCTCATCCATCCCGTTTCAGTGCTCTTCAACGAGCCGAAATTGCTGAAATCGTTGATTTCGGCGACCGTCGGCGGCTGCGACGAGGGTTTCAGTGCTCTTCAACGAGCCGAAATTGCTGAAATCTGCCGGTCTCGATACGAGAACGGCGCTGCGGCTGGCGTTTCAGTGCTCTTCAACGAGCCGAAATTGCTGAAATGTCGCAGCGCTGGCGGCGCAGATCGGGCTGGTCGGGGTTTCAGTGCTCTTCAACGAGCCGAAATTGCTGAAATAGTACCCGAACATTGTGGTCATCCGGTCGGCGAAGGTTTCAGTGCTCTTCAACGAGCCGAAATTGCTGAAATACATCACAGAAGTTGACGGCGAAGGAACGTTTCGGCGTTTCAGTGCTCTTCAACGAGCCGAAATTGCTGAAATTAATCGTTGTCCACCGAGTTCACTGGTCGCGGTGGGAGGTTTCAGTGCTCTTCAACGAGCCGAAATTGCTGAAATACCGGCGCGGGCGCGCAGTGTTGGCGGGAACGCCGAAGTTTCAGTGCTCTTCAACGAGCCGAAATTGCTGAAATTGACGGCGACGAGCGCGGGCGCGTCACGCTGCCGCCGTTTCAGTGCTCTTCAACGAGCCGAAATTGCTGAAATTACACCAGTTTCATCAACAATACTATTTTTCGCGTATGTTGTTTCAGTGCTCTTCAACGAGCCGAAATTGCTGAAATATACCGAAGAAATTGCACAGCCCGACGATAAAATCCGTTTCAGTGCTCTTCAACGAGCCGAAATTGCTGAAATCGTCGCCCAGCCCGCGTTCCAGTTTTGTGTGGTTATCCCGCGTTTCAGTGCTCTTCAACGAGCCGAAATTGCTGAAATTCCGCAAACCAATTCGACAACACCGGATACGCCGCTGTTTCAGTGCTCTTCAACGAGCCGAAATTGCTGAAATATCGAAAGACGACGCGCTGCGGCTGCTGGCGGAAAGGTTTCAGTGCTCTTCAACGAGCCGAAATTGCTGAAATTTTGAGACGAACCCTACCGGCACGGTGTACGGCGCGCCGGTTTCAGTGCTCTTCAACGAGCCGAAATTGCTGAAATACGCCGCGCCGGAGAGTGCAGACCGGAACGCGGCTTCGTTTCAGTGCTCTTCAACGAGCCGAAATTGCTGAAATTTTCGGTTTTCGTACCCACTTCGACACCCGAACCGGGTTTCAGTGCTCTTCAACGAGCCGAAATTGCTGAAATACGGTTACACTTGATGAGTTGTGTTGATTAGTTCAGGTTTCAGTGCTCTTCAACGAGCCGAAATTGCTGAAATCAATACCCAATTTTCGAGATTTTCCCGCGATTTTGGTTTCAGTGCTCTTCAACGAGCCGAAATTGCTGAAATCGGGCGTATGCGACGAGCAACGACGGGTCAACAGCCGTTTCAGTGCTCTTCAACGAGCCGAAATTGCTGAAATCAACGTTCGCGCTTGCGTTGGTGAGATCGCGCGCAGGTTTCAGTGCTCTTCAACGAGCCGAAATTGCTGAAATCGCTCCAGTATCAACCGCACATCGTCCGGCAGCGCCGAGTTTCAGTGCTCTTCAACGAGCCGAAATTGCTGAAATGTGGGACAACGGGCGGGCGTGGAATCCCTACACAACGAAGTTTCAGTGCTCTTCAACGAGCCGAAATTGCTGAAATGCGGGGAGCCGAACTTGCTGAACATCCCGCGCGGCGAGTTTCAGTGCTCTTCAACGAGCCGAAATTGCTGAAATTAGTCACTGCTCCCGCCCACATACGCCTCACCGCTAGTTTCAGTGCTCTTCAACGAGCCGAAATTGCTGAAATGCCGATGCAATTTGTTGCGACAGCGGTTGCGGGTGAGTTTCAGTGCTCTTCAACGAGCCGAAATTGCTGAAATTCAAATTTGGAACGGATGGATGGACTCGCTCCTCCATCGTTTCAGTGCTCTTCAACGAGCCGAAATTGCTGAAATGATGATGTGCTGTGACGCTGCTGATGGAATAACAGCGTTTCAGTGCTCTTCAACGAGCCGAAATTGCTGAAATGTTCCTCGCCGTCGTTGATGTGGCGCGCGCGGACGAGTGTTTCAGTGCTCTTCAACGAGCCGAAATTGCTGAAATTTTCTTCAACAATTTCGTCGGCTCGTTTGCCGCTGAGTTTCAGTGCTCTTCAACGAGCCGAAATTGCTGAAATTGGGAAGGCGAGCGAACGTTTCTGCCAGGCGACGACACGTTTCAGTGCTCTTCAACGAGCCGAAATTGCTGAAATATCCTGGCACCCAATGTGACACCAATGGCCAATGCCGTTTCAGTGCTCTTCAACGAGCCGAAATTGCTGAAATCCGCACCCGTTTGCCGTTTACGCGCATTGGGTAGACGTTTCAGTGCTCTTCAACGAGCCGAAATTGCTGAAATTACCCAACCGATGCAGTTTGTTGCTGTATTGGTTGAGTTTCAGTGCTCTTCAACGAGCCGAAATTGCTGAAATTTTGCCGACGGTGTGGTTGGACAGAAAATCTCAATGAAAGTTTCAGTGCTCTTCAACGAGCCGAAATTGCTGAAATTGGTAGATGTCTCTGCACAACACCAATTCTGTGTACGCTGCGTTTCAGTGCTCTTCAACGAGCCGAAATTGCTGAAATCTTCGACCGCGAGACGCGCGACTACGCGGTCGAGTACCGGTTTCAGTGCTCTTCAACGAGCCGAAATTGCTGAAATTTTCGCCGTTGTCGATGTCGAAATCTGGCAGACCGATGCGTTTCAGTGCTCTTCAACGAGCCGAAATTGCTGAAATACCGAACGGACGAACGGGCGTTCTACCGAACGAACGACGTTTCAGTGCTCTTCAACGAGCCGAAATTGCTGAAATGCGGTTGACCAACAGCACCACGCCGGTCTGCGCGTGTTTCAGTGCTCTTCAACGAGCCGAAATTGCTGAAATCGGTCGCTGTTGCGGATGACGGTGACGGGTTTCTTCTGCGTTTCAGTGCTCTTCAACGAGCCGAAATTGCTGAAATGTACGGCGTGTACGACACGCTCTACGGTGCGTCTACGTTTCAGTGCTCTTCAACGAGCCGAAATTGCTGAAATCACTCAAACGCCCAAACGGGCATGGAGCAGGACGGACGTTTCAGTGCTCTTCAACGAGCCGAAATTGCTGAAATCCCGCGGCCTACGGCGACTCCGGCATTGTCGCGGAGTTTCAGTGCTCTTCAACGAGCCGAAATTGCTGAAATACCGCTTCGGTTTTCGTACCCACTTCGACACCCTCACGTTTCAGTGCTCTTCAACGAGCCGAAATTGCTGAAATCGCGAGACAATCGAGACGTTGCTGCGGTATATACCGTTTCAGTGCTCTTCAACGAGCCGAAATTGCTGAAATAGAGGCGTACATCCTTCCCGCGTTGGATGCGGGCGAGTTTCAGTGCTCTTCAACGAGCCGAAATTGCTGAAATCCCGCCCGCCGATATTGTGCACGCAACGATCCGGCGTTTCAGTGCTCTTCAACGAGCCGAAATTGCTGAAATCGAACTCCCCGCGTCAAAAGACGACGCGCTAAAACTGTGTTTCAGTGCTCTTCAACGAGCCGAAATTGCTGAAATTCCGTTCAGAAAACGGTGTGAGCCGCTTGACAAAACGTTTCAGTGCTCTTCAACGAGCCGAAATTGCTGAAATCCAGTACAATCCCGCGCGGGGCGGGCGAAATATGACGTTTCAGTGCTCTTCAACGAGCCGAAATTGCTGAAATGAACGTCGCCCTCGACATTCAGGCGACGCCGTTCCCGTTTCAGTGCTCTTCAACGAGCCGAAATTGCTGAAATGCGTGGCGCTCTGGAACCGATCAACGATAGTGTTCGGTTTCAGTGCTCTTCAACGAGCCGAAATTGCTGAAATGGGATTTGTTTCGAGTCGCCACCTTACGGTGTTTCTGTTTCAGTGCTCTTCAACGAGCCGAAATTGCTGAAATTGCGGTATGCTGTGCGTGCGACAATTCTATTCAGAGTTTCAGTGCTCTTCAACGAGCCGAAATTGCTGAAATGGTTGAGCCAGATCGGAGTTTCGCGCAGTCGCCCGAAATGTTTCAGTGCTCTTCAACGAGCCGAAATTGCTGAAATCGGAGGAAATCGGCGCGGTTCGGTTTGAGGACGAGGAAGGTTTCAGTGCTCTTCAACGAGCCGAAATTGCTGAAATCGCCCCGAACTCAACGGCGCGTACGTCGGTCGGTTTCTGTTTCAGTGCTCTTCAACGAGCCGAAATTGCTGAAATTCACGCTGGGGGATACGCTATCCGACGCAGTGCAACGTTTCAGTGCTCTTCAACGAGCCGAAATTGCTGAAATCAATCGCCGGAGCCGGCGCAGAGGGGTTCAACGAGATGTTTCAGTGCTCTTCAACGAGCCGAAATTGCTGAAATGCCGAGAAACTCGGCGAGTGCGAGGACAGAGACGACGTTTCAGTGCTCTTCAACGAGCCGAAATTGCTGAAATGTCATTGACCCAACGCGGTTCGCGCAGTACCCACATGTTTCAGTGCTCTTCAACGAGCCGAAATTGCTGAAATCGGCGTCCGTCGGGCGCTGGGCGAACATCCACACCGTGTTTCAGTGCTCTTCAACGAGCCGAAATTGCTGAAATTTGAGATCGACCGCGCCCGCGCGGAGGCGTTGCTCTACAGTTTCAGTGCTCTTCAACGAGCCGAAATTGCTGAAATCGGAAGACGTGTTGACATACGCAAAGGAAGTCTACCGTTTCAGTGCTCTTCAACGAGCCGAAATTGCTGAAATCGCGAATTCTTGGAAGAACGCTTCCGCCTTATCCGCGTGTTTCAGTGCTCTTCAACGAGCCGAAATTGCTGAAATCTGCCGGTCTCGATGTGAGAACAGCGCTGCGGCTGGCGTTTCAGTGCTCTTCAACGAGCCGAAATTGCTGAAATGCAGCGTCTTCAGCGTCTCCTCGCCGACGCCCCGCGGTTTCAGTGCTCTTCAACGAGCCGAAATTGCTGAAATTGAGCGGCGACTACAACAACGACCCGGTGCGTCCGGTTTCAGTGCTCTTCAACGAGCCGAAATTGCTGAAATGCGTCTGGACTAACGCACGACGCGGTGAAGTATCGGTTTCAGTGCTCTTCAACGAGCCGAAATTGCTGAAATGTACGTGTGGGAGTACCCGCCCGTCTCGCTGGAACGTTGTTTCAGTGCTCTTCAACGAGCCGAAATTGCTGAAATTTCATATCCCCGCTGAGATACGCTTTATATGCACTGTGTTTCAGTGCTCTTCAACGAGCCGAAATTGCTGAAATAAGTTCAAATGTGTTGGGTCATCACTCACATACGTAGGTTTCAGTGCTCTTCAACGAGCCGAAATTGCTGAAATAACGCGACAGTACCGGATACGCCGCGCTGAATTCTGTTTCAGTGCTCTTCAACGAGCCGAAATTGCTGAAATAACGCTGCGCAGCGGTATATGACGCAGTGCCCGCCCGGTTTCAGTGCTCTTCAACGAGCCGAAATTGCTGAAATTTACCGGATCGTCGAGTTGGATACTCGCTTCTGAACCGGTTTCAGTGCTCTTCAACGAGCCGAAATTGCTGAAATCGGACTAAGGCGATTGTGCCTGAGTGATAGAAAGGAAGTTTCAGTGCTCTTCAACGAGCCGAAATTGCTGAAATGCGCTTTCCCCGTCTTCTGCGTCCCGCACCGATGCGGTTTCAGTGCTCTTCAACGAGCCGAAATTGCTGAAATCTCACCGTCGCGGACTATGAGTTTTCAACGTTCGACGAGTTTCAGTGCTCTTCAACGAGCCGAAATTGCTGAAATCGACGCCGACAGCGATGCGCTGTTCCCGTCTGCGTGGCGGGTTTCAGTGCTCTTCAACGAGCCGAAATTGCTGAAATCTGGGCGGCGATCCGGATTACTGCGATCCAATTCTCGGTTTCAGTGCTCTTCAACGAGCCGAAATTGCTGAAATCAAGCGCGTCCTCCAGATCGTTGATGCGCCGCGCCGGTTTCAGTGCTCTTCAACGAGCCGAAATTGCTGAAATGGGATTTGCGTTGTTCGGCATCGCACGCAACGGCGTGTTTCAGTGCTCTTCAACGAGCCGAAATTGCTGAAATTTGAGCGACGTACCGGCATCTGCGGCGCTGCTGAACGAGTTTCAGTGCTCTTCAACGAGCCGAAATTGCTGAAATGCAGCGACGCGCGCGCTCGCCGGAACGTCCTCGTCGAGTTTCAGTGCTCTTCAACGAGCCGAAATTGCTGAAATGTTGTCAAGGGTGAGTTTGATGGCGACTGTGAGCCGCCGTTTCAGTGCTCTTCAACGAGCCGAAATTGCTGAAATCGACGATGACGATCGAAAGCCGAAACAGATTACCTAGTTTCAGTGCTCTTCAACGAGCCGAAATTGCTGAAATATTGATTGGCGATGTCGGCGAACGACTCGGTCGACCGTTTCAGTGCTCTTCAACGAGCCGAAATTGCTGAAATTTTGCTGGCAGAGGGCCGGCACAACTGCGCAAAGAAGGGTTTCAGTGCTCTTCAACGAGCCGAAATTGCTGAAATCAAAGAAGGAGGCCAGCAATGGCGCGGATTACGTTCGGGTTTCAGTGCTCTTCAACGAGCCGAAATTGCTGAAATTGTCGAAGATGAACAAAGCGAACAATTCGTCGATCGTGTGTTTCAGTGCTCTTCAACGAGCCGAAATTGCTGAAATAGAAGGGACAGCAGGACAAGTCGGAAGCGACCTACGGTTTCAGTGCTCTTCAACGAGCCGAAATTGCTGAAATCCCCCGCGAATCCGCCGACCCGACGACCGACGGGCAAAGTTTCAGTGCTCTTCAACGAGCCGAAATTGCTGAAATCCAACCTGCTTTCGCGTGCGTCTCGAAATCTGTGCGTTTCAGTGCTCTTCAACGAGCCGAAATTGCTGAAATCGTCGGCTGGAGCGCCTTCAGTTTGCGCGTAATCCGTTTCAGTGCTCTTCAACGAGCCGAAATTGCTGAAATCGAGAAGAATTACCGCCCAGACCTGTTCGAGATTGGTTTCAGTGCTCTTCAACGAGCCGAAATTGCTGAAATCTTCTGCATTCGCCTGCATCGAACCGAACCGACCAAGTTTCAGTGCTCTTCAACGAGCCGAAATTGCTGAAATTCCCTGGTGTCGCATTGTCGATCGCCACACGTCAACGTTTCAGTGCTCTTCAACGAGCCGAAATTGCTGAAATCATCGATGCTATGCGTGCATAGCATCGCGCTGCATGCGTTTCAGTGCTCTTCAACGAGCCGAAATTGCTGAAATCCGTTCCGACTGCGGCGATAGAGTACTGCGGGCTGCGTTTCAGTGCTCTTCAACGAGCCGAAATTGCTGAAATTCGCTTGCGCCATAATCACCGCATTGCCGCCTTGACAGTTTCAGTGCTCTTCAACGAGCCGAAATTGCTGAAATCGG
>Ga0308402_1000287_pt1 | contig 15950 bp, 11 predicted proteins | sample HotsprSampleOSM2_FD_203471 | JGI IMG/M metagenome (GOLD analysis project Ga0308402, IMG submission 203471) | Hot spring phototrophic mat microbial communities from Octopus Spring, Yellowstone National Park, Wyoming, United States - 20060913_OS-M2 ... | reverse complement strand
GGCCCGGTAGAGGGTGTCGTGGGCGAAGTCCTGGCCCTCGGCCATGGCCCGGGCGGAGGTATTGATGGGGCTTTGGGCTAAAGCTTCTAGAGCGCGCAGAACAGGCCGTGGTATCCGCTTCATTGGGCCTCCCTGGTTACCGGAGGCCCATTTTATCGGGACTCTTCAGCACCGCGTAAGTCCAGTATCGGGCTACTTGGGCGGTTTCATAGCTTCAGACTCGGACTACTTGGCTAAGGGTTCATTCCGCATCGAGTGGAATCCGCACTACCTTGGCCCAGGAAGGTGGCCCATTAGGGAAGTCTCCTAGGAGGCCCACCACCACCCGTGCCCTCGGGGGCACCTCTGGCCAAGGGGTGTAGCCGTCGGTGAGGACCACGACGAGGTCGTGCCCGTCCTCCAAGGCCCGGGCGATCCCCACCCTCATGTCTGTACCCCCGCCCCCATACAGGACGACAGGATCGCCCCGAAAGACCCGCTGGACATGGTGAACCTCGGCGTCCACGGAGTAAAGGGTGACGCGGGCCCCGGAACGGAGCACGCCCCTGAGCTCCCCCAGGGCCTGGGCCAGCATGGCGTCGCTGACGCTTCCCGAGGTGTCCACCACCACGGCCACCCGGGGCAAACGCCCGTAGGCTCCGGGTAGGAAGAAGGGGTCAAGGGCCTCCGCCCTTCGGTGGCGCAGGGCATAGGAGGGGAAACGGCGCTGCCTCAGGGTGACCAGGCCCTGCCGCACGCTATTCCGCAGCACGGCGCGCCAGTTCACCTTGGGATGGAGCCGCTCCTTCGCCCAGCGGCGTAGGTTCGCGGGGACGTCCCCTCGGCTGGCAACGTGTCGCATGATTTCCACGGCCACCTGTTGGCGGACCGCCTCGCTGAGACCGGGTCTCAACCCGAGGCCCTCCTCCTCCAGCCTCCTTGCCACGGCTTCCGGTGCGGGGCGGAGGTCGATGGGGAAGGAAGGCGCCTCAAGGCGCCCTCTTAGGCCACCGCCACTGGGCTCTGCCCCTTCCGCCTCTCCGTTGCGCCCGCCCTCACCCTCTCCCCCGCCCGGGGCAGACTCTCCCTCTCCGCCCTCTCGGAAGGCCGTCCCGCCTCCGGTCTCGCCCTCGGATTCACCGGGTGGGCCTTCGTCACCCTCACCCTTTTCGTTACATTCCCCCTCCTCGTTGCCCTCTCCTGCTTGGTTGTTCCCTACTTCCTCGATGCCTTTTCCATCCTCGTCTGGGCCCGCTTCCCCCTCCAGCCGCTTCAGGAGCTCCTTAACGTAGGCCTCCAGGATCCCCCCTGGCTCCAGCCCGAGGTTCTCCGGAAGGACACCGCCCCGGGGGAGGGCGTACCCTGAACCCTGGTGGGGGATGTCGTCGTTGATCTCCAGATCGGCGGCGAGGTTGACCAGATTCCAGGCCAGCCCCTCTTCGACCCCAGGCAACTCCGCCCGAACCAGGGAATAGGCCTTCTGGCCCCGGGCGCCCGTGTGGCCCCGGAGCCAGTGGTAGATCTCGTGGAGCAGGAGGCCTTTGAGCTCCCGATCGTCCAGGGTGCGCGTCCACTTAGGGTTGAAGAGGAGGTGCAGGCGCTCGTTGATCTGGGCGGTCTCCACCTCGGGGGTCTCCACCAGCACGGCCAGGTAGAGGGGGGCCGAGAGGTAAGGGAAGTCCCGGGAGACCAGAATCCTGGCTATGCGGATCCTGTGGCTCTCCCCCTCATCGGCGTTGATGCGCAGGTCCGGCGGCCCCGCCATGTGCCCCTCCCCCACCCTAGGACATGTTCGTGAGCTCCTCTACCAGGGACTTGAAGGCCTGGATCTCCTCCCTGGGGAGGGGAAGGCGTGTCTTCTTGGGCCCCGGCAAGCTCTTGTACAGCTCCACCAGGTCGAAAGCCGCCCTGCCTGCCAGATCGGCCTGGCGCTCCCGGGCCACGTAGCCCAGGACCCTCCACGCCCTGGTCCAGCGTTCGGGAGAGGGCTCCTCCGCCACGTGGCGGGCTACCGCCATGAGGGTGACGAAGGCGGCGTCTTCCCGGGTGGGAAGCCGCTTTGGATCCGCCAGGACCTCCTCCACCGGGGGCAGGTCCAGGTTCCGAAAGAAGACGAGAAAGTTCATCCCCTCCTCCCCCACTGCCCCCTGGACCCCCAGGGCCTGGACCTCCTCGTCCATACCCAGGGCCCAGGCCGCTCCAAGGAAGCGGGCGAGGAGTTCCCAGCTCCGGGGGGACGGCCAGGGCCCGTGGGAGCGGTTAAGGTTCACCTGAAGGAGGGCGTGAGGATTGCGTTCAACGTAGGCGGCCACCAAGGCTCTCGCCTCCTGGATGCGGGCGCGCACCACCTCCTCCGGGGGCAAGGGCGGCGGGTCCCCCATCAGGCGGTCGAACCCCTGCCTCATCCCGTTGGCCCACCGCCTGGCCCAGGTCTGCCACCGGTAGTGGATCACCCGGTTGGCTACGGGCGGGGGAAGGGTTAGGCCGGCCACGGAGAGCTCCTCCGGGTTTCCTGCGGCCAGGACGTCCCCCGCGAAGGGGATGTCCCCGATGTGGCGTTCGGCCAGAACCCGGAGGAGGACGGGGAAGATCTCCTCGTTGGAGTTCATCTCGTCGATGAAGAGGATCCCCGCACTCCCTGCCTCCACAAGCTGCTGCACCCAGGGAAAGGGGTGGAGGCGTACCCGGCCCGCGCCCTCGTCGTACCTGGGCCACCCGCCGAAGTCGGTGCGGTCGCGGGTGGCCCCGATGATGGTCACCAGGGGGCGGTTGAGCCAGCGGGCCACGGTCTCCACGGTGGCGGTCTTGCCTATGCCGGGCTCGCCCTCCAGGTAGAGGGGCGTCCGGGCTACCAGGGCGGTGAGGATCATCTGTACATTCAGGGGATGGCTCATGCTTCCTCCAAAAGGGCCTCTAGGATTTCCAAGCCCCTCTTCTTGAGCAGTCCTATAAAGCGAAGCCAAGCCCGGGCCTCTCCTCCCTCGTAAGCGGCCAGGGCGAGGTCCAGAAGAGGGCGCGCCAAGGGGAGGGAGTGGAGCCGGCCCTCGAAGTGGGCGAAAGCCTCCTTACGGGGAAGGCCCCTGGCCTCCTCCGCCAGGGCGGTGGCGTGCCCTATCAACTCCCCGATCCTCTGGTAAAGCCGGAGGAAAGCCCTCTGCGTCTCCGGGTCGAAGGCCGTCCCGGCGATGAAGTCGTCAAGCTGTTCCTCAAGCAGGGCCCTGGCGAATCCCTGCAGCTGGTCCTGAAAGGCCCGCCGTTCCCGCATGAAGCCCAGGGCCCAGTCGGTCTTCATCTTGACAAAGTCCCCTTCCGCTAGCCAGAGCACGTACCCCTCCCGCCCCTGCTCCTCGCGCACCGCCCGGTGCAGCCCCCCAAGGGTTCCCTCCCCCGCTGGACGGTAGGAGAGGCGGGGAAGGCTAAGGTCCCCGAGGAGAGCGTCTAGCTCCGGCGAAGCTCCGGGAAACCAGTACCGACCCGTGGGGATGTGGCGAACCGCAAGGAGCACCGCCGCCGCCGCCTCGGGGAGCTCCATGACCGGTCGTTCCGGGTCCACCACCTCGAAGAGGAGGGTCACCGGCCCGAGCGCTTCGAAGACCCGATGGACCAAAGTATCGTGGTCGCGGGTCCAGGCCCTTCGCCTGGAGGCTTCCTCCACCCCTGAGAGAAGAGGGGAACCCCGGCTGGCAAACCAGGGCCTCTCCTGGAAGGCAAAGACCTGCAGCAGACGCCCATCCACCTTGCGGGCGAGGAGGTCGCCGGCCACGAGCGGCCGGTCGGGGGAGAAGGCGCACCGCGGGTCCCCCAGGTTGAAGAACCGGTGGAAAGGGCGGGAGACGACTTCCCCCGTGGCCTCTGCGTACACGATTCCCCGGAGCTCCCTCGCCTCCCCGTCCCAAGGGGTTTCCGTGAATCCCGCCCTCTCCCGGTAGCTGATCAAGACCAGCCCTCCCGCCTTTCGCACGTGGAAGGGTGGGCGGGTGGCGCGCTCCAGGGGAGGTGGGGGCCCCATCACCACGCCACCTCCTAGGCAGCCCTCCTGAGGGAGAACTGCTCCAGAAAGGAGGAATCCAAGGGCCTCACGTAGCTGGACGCACGCTCGAGACGCTTGGAAATGAAGTCTTCAAACTGCACCACCACCACCCACTTGCCCCTTGCCGTGGCCTTCCTGACGGGATACGCGAAGTCGCCATCTCCGGAGAGCAGAAGCAATACGTCCCAGCGGTCGCTCAAGGTGTCCTCAGCCATCTCCCATACCAGCGCGGCGTCCGCTTCCTTCTCCTCGCGCTTCCCAAAGCCTTCCTTTAGGTGCGTTTCCTCCACCTCCCACCCCTGGTAGCGAAGCGCGTCGGTGAATGGACGCTGGAAAACGTAGCCCCCCTCGATATGGACCCCGGAGACCAGAAGTTTTCGGACCAGCTTCCCGTACTCCACCGCCAGGGCACGGGCCATCTTTTCATAGTCAATACGGATCAGGTTGTACTTCTTCAGGGCGTGGTGAAAGTTCTGTCCGTCCACGAACACTGCCACCCTCTCCGTGCCCAAGGCGATGGGGGGGAACTTCTGGGTCATCCTAACCTCACCTCCCGGCCCGAGAATAGGGGAGGGGAACGACAGGTACTGTCGCGAGATCCCATCACCCCCTCTTCCCCCCGGACCCTTCTGACGACCCCCGAGCAGTGGCCCGAGGATGCGGTTCTGGACAAGAGGGGCGTATTCCGTATCAGTTCCTCCTGGGGACCAGGAGCCGAACCCGGTAGGCTCCTAACCGGTCCTCGCCCACCTCCTGGGTGCAGAGGCGGCGCAGCTCCTTCCAGAGCACGGCGTCCTCGTAGGCCTCTTGCTCAGGAGGGACGTAGTGGAGAAGGGTCTCCGCGACCACTACTACCAACTTTTCCTTGGCCCGGGAAAAGGCTACGTTGGTCCGGTTCACGTCCAGGAGAAACTCCTGGAGGCTCGTGATGGCGTCGGGGTCGCTAGCGGAGGCCGAGTAGAAGATGACCCTTCGCTCGCCCCCCTGGAGGCGCTCCACGGTGTCCACCAACCCAACCCTCTCCCCCAAGCGCTCCCGAAGGAGGGTCCGGTGGGCTCGGAAGGGCGTGACCACGGCCAGCTCTTGCGGGGGCACCTGCGGTGCCGCCTGCAGGATCCGGAGGATCACCTCCGCCTCCAAAGGATTGCGCTTCCGGCTCTCTCGTTCCTCGTGCACGAAGAGGTAAACCCCCTCTACCTCCTCCCATACCGCCTCCCAGAGGCTCTGCGGCAGGGGCCTCCTCTCTTGGGCCTCCCGGCCCCGGAGCTCCACCCCGTCCCGGTGGTACAGGGGCTGGATGAGGAGGCGCACCTCCTGGGGGAGGCGGTGGGTGTGGTTCAAGACGCTGTAGGCCACCACCCCCTGGGGAGCCTCCATGGCCTCCCGCACCCGCAGCATGGCCTCGAAGGCGCTGAGGTAGGGAAGGTAACGCTGCACCCCCGGGCGGTCCTCCTCCTCCCACTGGTGCTGGATCACCGGGGCGAGCTGCCGGTGGTCTCCGGTGAGGAGAATCCGCCCCTCCCCCGACTCCCTAAACAAGAGGGAGGCCAGGGCCAAGAAGTGCGGGAAAGGCATCATGCTGGCCTCATCCACCACCAGGAGCTTCAAACTACACTTTGCCTTGAGCAACCCGTTGGTGGTGCCGAAGAGGAGCAGGAGCCTTGGAGGCGTCGCCTTGCACTCTTCCTCCTTTTCCTTAAGCTCCTTCACAGGCTCCTGACATGGTTCGCCCTCTTCCTTGCGCTTCGGTTCCAGGCGTCGGTAATCCAGAGGGCGCCACTCCTCCCCCGCGCTCTCGAAGGCCTTTCTCACCTGATCCTCCAAGGCTAGCAGCCGCTCCAGAAGGGTATCCACCGCGGTGTGGGTGGCCGCGGCTACCCCCAGGATCCCCCCTCAGGGAGCAGGAACTGCGCCCAGAGGAGCACTGCCACCGCCGTGGTCTGGGTCTTACCTGTTCCCGGGGGGCCCTGGAGGACCTGGACCCGGTGGCGTAATCCCTCCAGGATGGCACGTTGCTGCGCCTCGTTAAGGGTGTGTCCTAGAGCCTCCAGTACCCTTTTGGCCCTCTCCAACAGGGAGGGGTTCTCTTTAACCGGGGGAAGCTCGGGGCGTTCCAGGTCGAACCACCGGTCCAGGAGCTTACCCGCCAACGCCCCTTCGAGGAGACCGCTGAGGACCCTGTCCACCGCTCTCGCCACGTAGTCCGCTGGGCTTGGATCCATGGTAGCCAGGGACCACCAGTCCTCCGGGGGGGTGCTTTTGGGAACATAGTGATTCTGAGATCGAAAGGGTACCGGGTTCAGCGTTACCCACCCTTCCGTCCAGTTCAGTTCCTCCACGACCGCGGTGAAGCCTTGCGAGAGGACATGCCCTGTCTTTTGGGGCTTCTCGGGATCGTCCACGGGCGCAACGCGGACGAAGTCCCCGGGCCCGAGGGTAAAGCGGGCCTCCTGGTCCTTGAGGGTAGAGCCTAGGGGATAAGGCTGAATCTCGGCCTGATAAAGTTGGCGACGCGGAGCGTCGGCGTTCTGGTCGGGGCTCTTCTCCTCAACGGGCTCAATCTTAAAAAGATTGGTCAGCAGCAGGGCCGTCCCGTTCCTCACCCGCAGGGCCGGGGGAAGGGTCTTGTCGGCAAGCCATAGGGAAAGCCGCACCTGTTGCTCGAAGCGGAGGAAGTCTCTGGCCACCCGGAGTACGCCCCGGGCTTCCAGGCGAAAGTCGGGGAGTTCCTCCGGGCGCAAGAGGGGCTTCTGCAGAAAACTGTTTTTGTGCGTGACCCTCTCCTCCAACCACCTGAGGGCTAGGCCCCGGGCCTGGAGGTAGGTGGGGACGGAGGGAGCGGCCCTACGCACGGCATCCCTCACCTCCGGAGGCAGGTTTTTCGGGAACTCCCTCTCCCTGTCCCAGAAGAAGCGCCAGTATACGGGGGGGACGGCGTCGTAGCTGCGGCTTCTCACCTCCATGTACCGCCCGTCCTCGAAGTGACGGAAGTCGAAGAGCCAGGGGCGGAAGAGGCTCTTGAGGTTCACGCCGTCCACGTTCCAGGAAAAGGTCTTGCCAAACCAGGGCAGGGAGGTGGCGGTGAGCAGGCTAAGGGAGGTGTAGCCCAGGGCGTAGCGAGTGCGCACCTCGTCGGCCAGGGAGGAGAAGATGAGCTGCTCCAGACCCTCCCGGCATCCCATGAGGTGCCAGAGGGCCTCCAGGAGGCTTCCACCTTCCGGGCCCACGCGGAGGATGGCCTCTACCAAGTTCTTGATGTCGGCCTGGGACCAGACGTAGAAGTGGAGCGGGGCTGCCCTCTCCTGTTCCTTGCCTTCCAGGACCCCCAGGATGTCCCAGAGCTCCAACTCTTCTTTCAGAAGCCCCACCAGCTCGGTGAAGAAGTCCCGGATGAGCCCCCCCTCCGCCGCGTCGTCCTCAGCTGGGTCGCCAGACCAAGCTTCCCGGCGCACTTGAACCACGAAGCGGTGGTCTTTCAGGGAGAGGGGGCCCTCGGGAAGGCCCTCCGGCCCGGAGGTCACGTGGGCCACCAGGGCGTTCAGGCGCTCCGCCACCAGGTCCTTTTCCACCACCAGGTAGATCCGGATGAGGGACTTGCCCTCGATCTCGTGGGGCGGCAGGGTGCCAAATCCGGTGTCGGGAAGAGCCTGGACAGGGTAGTACCTCTCTCTTCGGGAGAGCCCGGGGTCCAGGGCGGCCAGCCGGGCCTGGGCGCGTTTGGCCAGGTGCATGGGCGGCAAGGGGTTCTCCATGAGCTCCAGGGCCCTGGTCCACCGGGCATCCCCGGGTTGGGCCCCGGCAAGGTCCTGGAGATCCCGGAAACCCGCCTCCCTGAGTCCACGGACGACGTCCCCCGGAAGGGAGAGCAGCTCCAGGTCGCGCCTCTCAGCGGCCTCCCGCAGGCAGACCGTGTTGTAGCCGCAGGCGTCGCAGCGAGCGTTAAGGGTGTAGGGGATCTGGAAGGGATCCGGCCCGCTGAGGATTTTCTCGACGAGGCCTCCCTTCTTCAGGAGGTCCTCCACGTCCTGTATGGCCTGTTCCAGGAGCTTCTTCTCCTCCCGTGTAGGGGAGCGTAGGGGATCCTCGGGGGCCATCGTGCCCGGGTCTACGCGAACCACTAGGTAGTCCACCTCCACCAGCTGGCCCTTCCAGATGGGGGGCATTCCCTTCACCAGGGACGCGTAAAGGGCAAGCTGGACGTAGTGGTGACTCCGGTTCCGGCGGCTGGCCTTGAGCTCCAAGACCCGCACCTTAGGTACCCCATCCTCCCAATGTAGGAGGACGAGGTCCATCCGGCCCTGCAGGGGAAAGACCCCCACCTGCCCGGAGATCTCCACCTCACGGGCATAGAGCGCCCCACCGGGAACTGCCCTGCCCACTTCTTCAAGCCAACGTGGCCACGTGGACTCCTCTAAAAGCCCCGGGGCGGGCCGAAGGTTATGCCGCTTTAGGAGATCCTCGACGGCCACCTCCGAGCGCAACCCCACCTCCTGGTAGACGGGGTCAGCCAGGGTACGGAACTGCTCCAGGATCTCTCGGACCTTCCGCTCTCCCCTACCGGCTTGGAAGGCGGGGTATCTTCTACAGAGCTGTAACCTCACGAAGCTTGCTATGTCTGTGATGGAGAGTTGCTCCAACCCACACCTCCTCTAGGAGGTCCTGCAGACCTATGTTGCACGTCGTGTCCTGCTCCGTCTCAGTTCTTCTGCTGTAGCTTAGCCAAGAGAGTCCGCAGCAACATTTCCGACCTGGAGGTCCTCCCGTGCGGTGCGCTCAGCTCTGAAAGAAACTGGTGGGCTGCCATGATCACCGTATCGCACATATCGGCAAAGAGGGCTGGGGAGATCCCCGGTTCGAGATCCATGTGCCAGTCCAGCACGAAGTTACCCTGCCGGTAGATGGCCCTGGGCCAGCGGCGCTTGTCGTTCCAGCGGTTCACCAGGCGCAATGCCTCATCCTCCTCCATCTGAGGGGAGGGATCCACCTGCGCGACGATGGAAAAAACCTTTCCCTGCGCGCCACCGGCGGCAAAGAAAGTGAATAGTTTGTGGGGCATGTCCTCTGTGGCCAGAATAACCACGCAGTCGCCATCCTTGTCGGTAAGATATTTGAGGCCCCGCTCCGTTAGATACGCCTGGATCAGGTCTCGATCAAAACCTACGGTGTTGTGCATCTGACGCATCTGCATAGTCCATTCACCTCCACTGCTTCTGCTCGGGCCACCGGGGGGCTGGTCTTGCTGGCTGCAATCCATGCTCTCATCGCACGGCGACACCTAGCGTCGTCTCCTACCATCCCTCCGTTGCCGCCATCTGCGCAGATACCTTCGGCACACCCTCCACCCCCCACCTGGCTGCCAGGGCGCGAATCTCGCCGAGCCAGCGAACCCGCAGATCCTCCGGGGCCACCACCTCCACCAGACTGCCCCAGGAAAGAACCCAACCCAGAAGCTCGAAGGGGTACCCATCCGGACCCGCATTCACCTCGTACACCGCCTCGGCGCGGCCATCTTCCAACGGGTGCCATTCCACGGCTTCCGGCAGGTCCCCCTCCCGGAGCCTTGGAATCACCTCCGGGGCGAAGCGAAGCACTACCTGCACCTTGCGGTGAGCCAGGGTAACGCCCCAGGCCCCGGAAAGCAGCTGGTTCGGGTCGAAGCTCTCAGGGATAGAGTAGCGCTCGTCCAGGAGCACCGGGTTGGACATGCGGGCCAGCTTGTACACGCTGGGGCCGGGATGCCTTGAGCCGGGCATGCGGGCCAGCGCATACAGTGCCAGGTTCCAACGGTTCAGCTCCAGAAACCAGACCTCCAGCTTCCGTTGGGACCGTCTACCCTGCAGATCGCGGTAATCGACCTGCAAAACCCGCCGCTCCTGCCAGGCCCGCAGCACCATCTCCAGGACGCGATCGGAGGGGAGGTTGCGCCGGCGGTACGCCTCGAGGTCTCGCGCAACCAAGCCGCGAATATGCTCGGGAAGCTGCTTGATATGGCGGTGTAGCTCGTCTAAAAAATACTGATGATGGGTAGGGGCCTGGTGGTAGAAGAACCGAAAGATGGTGTAGTTCAAGAGGAGGCTGTAGGGACTTTGTTGCGTCTTGGTAACCAGGTAATAGCGCCCTTGGGTGTCCACCTGTACGGTGCCGTGCAACTTGCGCAGGTCCTCGAGATCCCGCTGAATCGTTCTCTGGCTAATCCCAAGCCGCTCGGCCAGTTCTGCCGTGCTGCGTGGCCGGAGTTCTAAAAGCCTTTCAAGTTCCAACAGGCGTATAGACTTCTTGTGCGACCGCTTTTCACCCATACCTTATGCTAGCTGGGACGCAAACGAAGGCCTATGGAGTTTGACCCAGTGGCCTCAGCCAGGAGGCGCAGCGCCTCGCTTAGGCCAACGACCGGCCCAAGCCTAAGCCCTGCCGCCACCATTCCCCCGGCCACCCTTGCGGCATAAGGGTAAAGGACAAGGATGCATCGAACACATCCGCCTCGATTCGAAGCGGCATCAATGTGGGCCGCACCAGCAGACTACCCTCAGGCTCCGTTGGCAAAACTTCCTCCCGTATTAGGCGCTCCCCCGCAAAGACTCGAGCCCGCAGGGCGAGGCCCGGAGGATGGGTGCGGACAAAAGCCCCCTGGGGCCCGGTCCAGCTCTCGAGGCGCACCCTCACCTCCACGGGCAAGCTCGCTAGCTTGCGCCATTCGTTTTTCTGACCATCGGTCCTGACCTCCACGATGAGTTCGTCCTTGGGGGTTAAGCCCTCTCCAATCTCCTGCGCCAGTTCCTCGGGACGCTCCTTAATCTCCCCCCCGGAGGCCAGGAGGAAGCGCAGGGGATGTTGCGCGGGGTCGAAGCCGATGGGGCGCACCTCGAGGGGCTCCCCCAGCGTCCATGTCGCCCTGGAGAAGCGAACCGCGAAGGCCCTGTGCTGCAGGCGGAAGCCCACCGCCTCGCCTTCCTCAAAGGAAACCCGGAACTCTTCGGGGAGGGGTTCTCCCTCCGGCGTGAACCGAGGCACCCAGGAAAAGCGCTTGAAGCGCCCATCTTCCAGGGTGACTTTTCCGTATACTCTCCACCCCTCCAGCAAGGGCTCGCGGCTAAGCGTGGGCTGAATCTCCTCGAGAGTGGGTATGGATTGCAGCAGTTCGACCCTCACCTGCTTGTGCCGGAAACGCGCACGGCGAGCTACAGCCGATGTCTTCCCTCCCCTGAGTTCCCAGAAGAGGTCCTTCAGGGCCTGATCCGAGCGGTTGAACAGGAGCCGCACGGGGTTGGGTTCTCCCAGGTAGAGGCCCGCCTGGGCGAGAAAGTCCAGAACGGCCCCCTCGTCGCCTAGATCCGGAACGGTCTCCTCTTCCAGCAGGAGTTCCATCGCCTCCCGGAGTCTGCGGAACACCCGCTCGTAGGACTGGGCTTTCTCAGGAAGCCCGCCGGTCCGGAAAAAATCCAGGAAAGAAGCTTTGAGCGCGGTGAGCCGGAGAGCCTTGAATTGAAAGACCGCATCCAGACTGCCTATGAAATCCCTATCGCCGTTTTCGTGAACCTTGAGGCTACACCTGGTTTCATCGTGCCAATCCAGGGCTTCCCAAAGGCGATCGTACTCTGCCCGCGTGGGGCTACGCCCCTCCATACCCAGATCTTGCAGGAAATGGGGCCAGAAGGCGCGGTCGTTCTCCGGCACCTCTCGGTAGAGAAAATAGCCGCGTAGGTAGCCGAGGAGGACTCGAGCGGGGATCAACGCCTCCCCTTGCGAGCGGACCGACTCCAGCAGATTCGTCCAGCGCTCACCCCGCCATACCTGGCCCATGAGGGGCTTTACCCCCTCGTAGTCCTGCTGGGCCACGTGGGCCTGCGCTACTCCCTCCCGCTGCACCGCTTTATCCAAGTTCAGCGCGTGAATCCAAGGATCCGCCATCCCGCACCCCCTCTAGCCAAGCCAAAAGAGCCCACTCCAGCACCAGGCCGGTGCGTATCCTCCGCCAGTCGGGCTTCTTGCCCCCAAGCGCTCGGGACAGGGCTTCCTTCCGTTCTTCCCAGACCGCCTCGATCCAGTGTTCTAATTCATTTCCCTGAAGCTCACGCGCCTGCTCAACCAGGGTCTGATCCCAAATCTCGAGCGCCTGTGCCAGGTAGCGAAAGAAGCCCTCGCCCAACGGAGGCTGCGATAACCCCTCCAAGCGATTGTTGGCTTTCTGTAGGGCGCGCTCGCAGCGATGAAGGGCTTCCTGTTGCTCTTCGGCGGTGCGCTGCAAAGTTTCAGTCTTGCGGCGGTATTCTTCGCGGAGGGTGTGTTCCTGCTCTGTGAGCTTCCGCCTAAGCTCTACGATCTCCCTGCTCTGCGCTTTCAAGCGCTCTTCTAGCCTTCCTTTTTCCTCTTCCCAGCGGCGGCGATCCTCCTTCCAATGCTGCTCGAACCACTTCAGCCGTTCCTGGCAGTCCATTATTCCTCCATAAGGCGGGGCGAAGAGGGTCGTCGCCCTTCCCGAAGCAGTGCCTCAAGGCGGAAAGCATGGGTTCGTAGCCAGCGCGCGAGGGGGAGGCTGGCCAGGTCCAGCAGCAACTTCTCCAGCCCTAGAAGCACGATTCCCTCCGGTTCGCCCATGATCAGCTCACGATTGCTGTGGTCAAAGGCGGGGTGACCCTCCCCCTCGAGGAGGGCTTGGTATCCCTCGATAAGGGCGATCACCCGCTCTTCCGCCTTGCCCCCCAGGCGGGGATAGTCCAGCACCAGAACCCGAAGGAGGGCCTCTGGCGGGAAGGGCTTGCTTGAAGCTTTTGAGCCTGTAGAGCTGGGCCTCGAGGTGCATTTTTTGCTCCGCGATGCTCTCGAGTTCCCGTACCCGGGCCTCGAGCTCGTCCACACGCCTTTTTTGCCCCCTGATCTGTTCTTCCAGCGCCGCTTTGGCCGTCTGGAAGGTGGCGTTTTCGGCCTGCGCCTTGTGCAGGGCTTGCCGTGTTTCCTCCAGCTGAGCGCGAAGCTGGCTTTCCTCTTCGGCAACACGCGATAGCGCCTTACGAAGTTCAGCCGCTTCTTGCTGGGCTTTTCCCTTGGCGCTCTCCGCTTCTTGCCTGGACCGCTCGACCTTCTCGAGGCTGGCTTTGAGCTTTGCAGCGGCCTCGGCCTTTTGCTGGAACTTTTTCTCACACTGCTGCAGCCTGCGTAAGAGGTCTCGATCGTGAACGGGCATCTGCATTTCTCCGTCAGGTTGCGCGGCGGGCGGCCTTGATCCGATCTCAACCACCTCACCCGCGGTTGTTTCTCGGGGTGAGATTTTCACGGATTCCCCGTCCCGGCCTGAGGGGATAGCGAGCGTTTCCTTGAAGTTAGGGGGCAATGCCTGCAAGACCTTCTTCACAGAGGAGACAGGGCCTCTGGCCTCGGCTGGAAGGCCGAGGACATGCCGCGCCACTTCCCTCAAGACCCCCTCAAGCTCCTCCATGCGCCACCTCCTGCCTCAGCCGGCGCTCGTGGCGGGCCCGGCCTCGCTCGGTAAGCCCGTAAAGCGGGCTGCCCTCGTATGCGCCCTTCGGCTCGAGATACCCCTCCTTCAGCGCTGCCTCGAAGGTGCGCTCCAGCTCTTTTTCCTTGATGAAGGAGAGGTGGCCGAAGAAGCGGTTATCGGTGTACTTGCGCCCCAGGGAGCCGCTCTTGCCCCGGTCCTGGCCCCGCAGGGCCATCAGGGTGCTGCGCTCTCCCAGATACATGTAGCGAGCTTCCCGCGACCGGGCGCTTTCCTCGGCCCAGGCGAAGAAAGCCAGCAGGGTATCCAGGGGGCGGTAGGCCCGCTCGAGCTCCTCTTCCTCCAGCCCCTCCAGGGCTTCCCAGGGACCGGGATCTCTTTCACAGACATCGCAAACAGCGCAAGCAGCCGAGCTTTCTCCTAGATGCTTTAGCAACACCTGCGCGCGGCAGCGGGCATTCTCGGCATAGCGCCGTACCTGAGCCAAGCGTTCTTTCGCGCTTTTTTCAAGTTCTCGACGCTCCTGGTCCCAATGGCGGTAGCCCACCTCCAGGCCCTGGCCCGCCCTGATGTAAAGCAGGGGCTCTCGGTAGTGGTAAAGCCCGATTCTGCGCTCCTTGAACAACCGATAAAGCCTTTGATCAAGCTCCAGGGCTTTCTCTGGGGGAATCTGGGAGAAGTCTAGCCCATCCCCTCGCTCCGCACCCCCGTAGCCAACCTTACGCAAAAGAGCGATCTCTTCGTCGGTCAGGCACTCACCAAGCACATCCTCGGAGGCCTGAAGCAAGGCCTTTCCTGGCCGGTACTCGTACTCCAACACCCTGGCTCGCTCGAGGCTGGAGAGGGTGCGCTCGAGGTTCTCCAGGCCCAGCTCCCGCCGCAGGGGGGTCGCGGTTTCTTCCTCCTCGTCCTCCGTATCGCCCTCTTCCGAGTCTTCCACGAGGGCATCCTCGGCTTCGCTTTCCCCGGATTCGCTGCTGTAAATGCGTTCATATAGCTGCTTGGAGTAGCCGATCAGGGTGCCTTCCTCGCTCAGGAGGTCGATCAGCAGGTTGACGAAGTCAGCCTGGGCCTTGCTGGCTTGCCCTACTCCAACGGCCCACTCGAGGAACGACCAGTCCGCCCCGGTGTGCAGCAGCAGGCAGTATGCGGTCTTGCCATCCCTTCCTGCACGCCCCGACTGCTGGACGTACTCCTCCAGGCTGCACGGAGGTCACCAGTGGATCACCAGGCGTATGTCCGGCTTGTCAATGCCCATACCGAAAGCGGTAGTGGCCACCATGACCCGGATCTGACCGGAGATGAAACGCTCCTGGGCCTCGCGGCGGGGCACCGGGCCCAGCCCCGCGTGGTAGGCCTCAACCTCCAGGTTGGGAAAGAGGCGGCCCAAAGCCCACGAGAGCCGCTCGGCCTCGGCGCGGGTGGCGGTATAGACGATGGCGCTGCCTCCCTCCCCACGCTCCGTGAGCCAATGCAGCGCTTTAGCCAGAACCTGGAACTTGCCCACTTCCCCCTTAGCTTTTCTCACCACAAAGCGGAGGTTGGGGCGGTGGAAGCTCTCGGGCTTGATGAGCTGGGAGGTTTCCAGTCTAGCCGCCTCCTGCAGCCGCTTGAGATCCTTCAAGGCCAGGGTAGCGGTGAAAAAGCTCCGGGGAACCCCTTCTAGAGCCTTCAGCCTTTCCAGAACCTTGAGGTAGTCGGGCCGAAAGTCGAAGCCCCACTCCACCAGGCAGTGGGCCTCATCGAAAACCACCCGCCGCAGTTTCCCCGCAGAATGCACCTCCTGGATCAGGTTCCAGAGGGCCTTGCTGCGGTTGAGCCGCTCCGGGCTTACATACAGGAGTTGCACCCGCCCAGCCCTGACCTCATCCAGCACGCCCCTTTGCTCCCCCGATCCCATCAGCGAGTGCACCGCACCCACCGGGAGGCCCAGCTCCAGAAGCCGGTCGGCCTGATCCTTCATCAGGGCCACCAGGGGAGAGATCACCACGGTGAGCCCCTCCTGCATGAAGGCAGGGAGCTGGAAGGCCAGGCTCTTGCCGAAGCCGGTAGGGAGCAGAGCTACCAGGTCCTGGCCCTCCATGGCCCCCCGGATAGCCTCCGCCTGTTTGCCCCAGCGGTCTTCAACCAGCGAAAGCCCATAGACCTGCTCCGCGATACGCCGGGCTTTTGCCAGGGGCTCGAGGTCGGTCTGCAGGATCGCCCGCAGCTGGCGCAAGGCTTTATCTTCCAGCTCATCCCAAGGGAGCTGGTTTCGCTCCACCCCCAGGATTTTTGCGAGCCGATCGTAAAGGTCTTTGCGATCCTCGGGGAAGTGCTGCTGAACGCCCGGCGGCAGGGCACGGTAAAAGGCTACCTGGTAAGCAGCATTGAGTAGCTTCTTGTCCCACAGGATGAAGGCCCCGTCCCCTACCCCCACCCGCTGATCCCGAATGAGTCGGCCGAAAGCCTGAGCGAAGGAAAGAACGGCCTTGGGAAGGTAGTAAT
>Ga0308402_1000278_pt1 | contig 16128 bp, 19 predicted proteins | sample HotsprSampleOSM2_FD_203471 | JGI IMG/M metagenome (GOLD analysis project Ga0308402, IMG submission 203471) | Hot spring phototrophic mat microbial communities from Octopus Spring, Yellowstone National Park, Wyoming, United States - 20060913_OS-M2 ... | reverse complement strand
CTCAAGCTCTAGGAAGGGCTCGAGCAGGAGATCCAGTACAAGGCGATGGTCAGCCAGCGCGGCGTGCTCAACCTCTTCCACTCGGACGCCCAGCGCGATGCCTATGCCCGGCGCGGCAATGCCATGCGGATCGCCGGCGTGAATGCCGAGCTTCTCGACCGCGAGGCGGTGCGCAGGATGTTTCCCTACCTCGACTACGACAACGCACGCTTCCCGATCCGCGGCGGGCTGTTGCAGCGGCGCGGCGGCACTGTGCGGCACGATGCGGTGGCCTGGGGATATGCGCGTGCGGCCGACCGTCTCGGTGTCGATATCGTGCAGGATTGCGAAGTGACGGGGATCAACACGGCGCAGGGGCGTGTCGTCGGAGTCGAGACGACGCGCGGCCCGATCGCTGCAAACCGTGTCGGATTGGCCGTCGCAGGCCATTCGTCTCGTCTTGCCGCCATGGCCGGGTTGCGCCTGCCGATCGAGAGCCATGTGCTTCAGGCGTTCGTCACGGAGGGCATCAAGCCTCTGATCGACACGGTTGTGACCTTCGGCGCCGGCCATTTCTACATCAGCCAGTCAGACAAGGGGGGGCTCGTGTTCGGCGGCGACATCGACGGCTACAACTCCTATGCCCAGCGCGGCGGGCTTGCGACCGTCGAGCACGTCTTCGAAGAGGGGATGGTGCTGATGCCGATGCTCGGACGGCTGCGCGTCCTGCGAAGCTGGGGGGGCGTCATGGACATGTCGATGGACGGCTCGCCGATCATCGATCGCACGCCGATCGAGGGCCTCTTCCTCAACGCCGGCTGGTGCTACGGCGGCTTCAAAGCCACACCCGCTTCCGGGTGGTGTTTCGCCTACGCGATCGCCAGGAACGAGCCACATCCTCTGAATGCGGCCTTCCGTCTCGATCGGTTCGCGACCGGCCACATCATCGACGAGAAGGGCCAGGGCCCGATGCCGACCCTCCACTGACGCCACCCGGTCCTGGTCGAGGGCAGCTCATGCGCATTCCCTGCCCCTACTGCGGCGAGCGGTCGATCGACGAGTTCGTCGAGCTCGGTGCGGCCGATCCGGCCCGTCCGGCACCTGATGCCGGACATGAGGCGTTCATCGACTACGTCTACCTGCGCGACAATCCGGCAGGCCGCCATCGCGAAGTGTTCCACCATGCCGGCGGCTGCCGCGCGATCCTGATCGTCGAGCGCGACACGCGCACCCACGCCGTCTTCCGCGCCATCCCAGCGGCAGAGGTCCGGCGATGACCGCGACGACGGGACCGAGGCGCCTACCGGGGGGCGGAAGGATCGACCGCCGGCGCGAGCTCGCGTTCTCGTTCGACGGGAGGGCATACCGGGGCTTCGCCGGCGACACCCTCGCCTCCGCCCTGCTCGCCGCCGGCGTGCGGTTGTTCGGCCGGTCGTTCAAGTATCACCGCCCGCGCGGCCTGCTCTCCGCCGGGCCGGAAGAGCCGAATGCGCTCGTCGAACTGCGCACCGGGGCGAGGCGCGAACCGAACACGCGGGCGACCGAGGTCGAGCTCTACGACGGGCTCGCGGCGCAGAGCCAGAATCGCTGGCCCTCGCTCGCCTTCGACCTGCGTGCCGTCCATGGCTGGTTCTCGCCCCTCCTCGCGGCGTGGTTCTACTACAAGACCTTCATGTGGCCCGCCTCGTTCTGGGAGCGTGTCTACGAGCCGCTGATCAGGCGTGCTGCGGGGCTCGGCCGTGCCTCGGGCCTCGCCGACCCAGACGCCTATGAGAAGGTGACGCTGCACTGCAATGTTCTCGTGATCGGCGCCGGGCCGGCCGGGCTGGCCGCCGCCCTCGCGGGGGGGGGCCGGGGCGCGCGTGGTTCTCTGCGAGCAGGACTTCGAGCTCGGGGGCAGGCTTCTGTCGGAACGGACGCGCATCGACGGCGAGGCGGGAACGGTCTGGACCGACCGTGTCGCGGCCGAACTCGCCTCGATGCCGGAGGTGACGATCCTCACGCGCACGACCGTCTTCGGGGCCTACGACCACGGCACGTTCGCCGCGATCGAACGCGTCGCCGACCATCTCGCCGAGCCGCCTCCCTTCGTGCCGCGGCAACGGCTGTGGCGCGTCATCGCTCGGTCAAGCGTTCTCGCGACAGGGGCGATCGAGCGTCCCCTCGTCTTCGGCGACAATGATCGGCCTGGTGTCATGCTTGCGGGAGCGGTCCGCACCTAAATCAACCGCTTCGCCGTTCTGCCTGGCGGGAGGGTGACGGTCTTCGCAACGGGAGACGAGGCGGCACGCACGATCGACGATCTCATTTATGCCGGCGCAACGATTGCGGCGGTCGTCGACCTGCGCCCTCAGTCGAGCGAGGTGATGCGCCACGCTGCGGAATGCGCGGGCGCAAGCCTGCACCAGGGCTCCTGCGTGATCCGGGCCGAGGGAACGAAGCGCGGCGTGACCGCCGCCTCCATTCTCGGGCCTTCGGGCCGCAGCACCATCGCGTGCGACCTCATCGCGATGTCGGGCGGGTGGAACCCGACCATCCACCTCGCCTCGCACACAGGCTGCCAGCCTGTCTGGAGCCCTCCGGTTTCGGCCTTCGTCCCTGGCGAGCTCCCGGTAGGCATGCATGCAGCCGGAGCCGCCTCGGGACGCTGGAGCCTCGATCTTTGCCTCGCCGACGGGATCGCCGCCGGTTCCGCCGCCGCCGAAGCCGCTGGCTATGCGGCACGGCCCATGCCCGCACCGCGCGCCGAGCCCGAGCCGTCCAGCCACGCGCCGCAGTGGCGCGTGCGTGGAGCACGGGGGAAGTGCTTCATCGATTTCCAGAATGACGTCACCGACCGCGATCTCGCACTGGCCGAACGGGAGGGGTTTCGCCGCGCCGAGCACATGAAGCGCTACACGACCCTCGGCATGGCGACGGATCAGGGGAAGACCGCGAACGTGACCGCGCTTGCCCTGATGGCGGAGCTGACGGGACGCCCGATCGAGTCGGCCGGGACGACAACCTTCCGCCCGCCCTTTACACCGGTCGCAATCGGGGCCTTCGCAGGCCACGCGCGCGGCAGGCACTTCCGCCCGACCCGCCTCGCGCCAACCCACGCCTGGTCGCATGCCGCAGGCGCGGTGTTCGTCGAGGCCGGGGCATGGCTGCGGGCGCAGGACTATCCCCGCGCGGGTGAGCGCGGCTGGCTCGAGTCGGCCTCGCGGGAGGCGGCGAACGTGCGCTCCGCCGTCGGGTTCTGCGACGTCTCGACACTCGGAAAGATCGACGTCCAGGGTCGCGACGCGGGAACGTTCCTTGACCGTCTCTACGCGAACACGATCTCGTCCCTGCCCGTCGGCCGGGTTCGCTACGGCCTGATGCTCCGGGGGGACGGCATCGTTCTCGATGACGGCACCGTCGCGCGACTCGGCGAAGAGCGCTGGTTCGTCACGACGACGACCGCCAACGCGGCACGCGTGCTGCAACACATGGGATACTCCCATGCGATGCTCTGGCCGGAGCTCGACGTGCAGTTCTGTTCGGTGACCGACCAGTGGGCGCAGGTCGCCCTTGCGGGACCGCGATCACGCGACGTGCTCGAGCGGATCGTTGCCGGGGGAGCCGACGTGTCGGATCAGGCCTTGCCATACCTCGCCGTGCGCGCGGCGCGCCTCGGGCCAGGGGTTCCCGCCCGCATCTTCCGGGTCTCCTTCTCCGGCGAGCGCGGCTATGAGATCAGCGTGCCGGCGCGCTATGGAAACTGGCTCGCCGCGGCGCTCGCCGAGCACGGCGCGCCGTTCGGCATCATCCCGTACGGAACAGAGGCACTCTCGATCCTGAGGATCGAGAAAGGGCATCCCGCGGGAGGTGAGCTCAACGGACAGACCACCGCCGCCGATCTCGGCCTGGCGCGGCTACTCTCCACCCGCAAGGATTTCATCGGCCGCACCCTGTCGTTCCGCCCTGCCTTCCTTGATCCCGCCCGCCCTGTCCTGTGCGGCTTCGCGCCGATCGACCGAAGCGCTGTGCTCTCCGCCGGGGCACACTTCTTCGAGCCGGGCGCGCCGATGACAGTTGGGAACGATCTCGGCCACATGACCTCCGCGGCCTACTCGCCGACGCTCGGGCACTGGATCGGCCTCGGCCTCCTCTCCAACGGCACGGCGCGGCTCGGAACGGTGGTGCGCGCCTGTGACCCCGTGCGCGGTCGCGACACGCCGGTTCGCGTTTCTCCCGCCTGCTTCATTGATCCGGAAGGAACCCGTCTCCGTGGGTGACTGCGCCTCGCTTGCGACTCATGCGCTGCACGGGCTCGCCCGCTCCGGCCGCTACGGCGCGGACGCGGGGGAGGCCGGAGTCAGCGCAAGGCTGGTCTGGCCCCTGTCCATCGCCCTTGTCACACGGCACGAAGCGGCCGGGCCGATCGGTGCCGCGCGGCGCTTGCGTCGCTCGCGGGCTGTGCCGAGTCGCTGGTCGCGCCGCGCCGCCTCGTCAGCGGAAACCGAGTCGACGTCGCCTGGACCGGGCCAGACCGCTGGCTCGTGCTCGCGGAGGGCTGGGAAGATCCGGAAGCCCCGCTTCTCGAAGCCTGCGGCGAGAACGCAACGATCGTCGACCAGTCGGACGGGCGCTTCCTCCTGCGGCTGCACGGTCCGAAGGTCAGGGCCTGCCTCGCCAAGGGGATCTCGATCGATCTCCATCCGCGGGTGTTCCGGCCCGGCGACAGCGTTCCGGTGTGGGTGACCCACCTTCAGGCGCACCTCGCCCGGCGGGATGACGGCAGCACCTACGATCTCCTCGGGCAGCGTGCAGCGGCGGGAGACCTGTGGCACTGGCTCACCGCCTCGGCCGGCGAGTTCGGGCTTGACGCCGATGTGCCCCTGTAAGCCCGGCTGCGAGGGCGTTTCCGATACGGTACGACGCAGGGCCGCAGCGAGCCGTCACCCCGTCCGGTGGTTCCCCTTCCCGACCGAGGCGCCCTAGGCTTGCCGCATGCCACCGCCTCGCCGGAAGAAATCGGGCTCGCGCGACCTCCCCTTCGACCTGAAGACCCTGCAGGTCTACGAGGCCGTCTGCACCACAGGCTCGATGACCGAGGCGGCACGCCGCTTCAGGATGACTAAGCCGGCGGTCTCGCACACGATCGGCCTGCTCGAGAGGAACCTCGGCGTGACGCTGGTGGACCGCAGGATGCGGCCGCTCGGCGTCACCCCTGCAGGGGCGGCCCTGCGCCGGCGCGCGGAGCGGATCCTCGAGGAGGCGTTCCAGACCATCCCTGCCGTGCTCAAGTCGGCGCGCACGAAGCTGCCGCACGTGCGCGTGGGGCTCGTCCACTCTGTCGCCGCCTCGCTCGGGCCGCCGCTTGCGAAGGTGCTCAGCGAGGCGGCGGCGCATACGACGATGCTCGCGGACCTGACCGCAGGGCTCAGTGAGGCGCTGCTCCGACGCCAGATCGACATCGTCGTCTCCGCCGACGATCGGCAGGATGTCGACGGCATCGAGCGGCACGCGATTCTCGTCGAGCCCTTCATTCTCGCCGTCCCGCGCGGCCGGGAGGCGGCGGCACAGTCGGGTCTCGCCACGCTCGCGCGCGACCTGCCCTTCCTGCGCTACTCGAGCCGGTCGCAAACCGGCCTGATGGTCGAGCGCCAGATCCGCCGCCTGGGCCTCGACGTGCCGCGCTATATGGAGTTCGACCTGAGCTCCGCCCTGCTCGCTGCCGTCGGCGACGGTCACGGCTGGGCGCTGACCACCCCGCTCTGCCTGCATGAGGCGCATGTGGCGCATCACCGCGTCGTGCCGATGCGGCTCAGCGCTCCGGGGCTCACGCGACGGCTCACCCTGCTCGCCCATCGCGGCTAAGTCGGAGACCTGCCGCGCGCCCTCGCGGAGAGGGCGCGGCGCACGGTCGAGGCGAAGCTCCTGCCGGAGATCCGGTCCCTCATTCCCTGGCTCGGCAAGGCCAGCGAGATCGACCCGAGGACACCATGATCATCGACTCGCTGCAGGCCACTCCGGTCAGCATCCCCGCGACGCGCACCTGCGCCTGGGCCTTCGGCCGTTCCTATGGCCATACGCGGACGATCATCCGGGTGCGCACACGCGACGGCCTCGTCGGTTATGGCGAGGCGCCAGGCGACACCGCATCAGGACTGATGGCGAAACGTTTCGTGTCACGGCTCGTCGGCGCGAGCGCCCTCGACCGCGAGACGGCCCGCCGGCTCGGCCTCGGCGCGCATCGGGATTTCGGCTATCTCGCCGACCCGGCAGGCGCCGTGGCGTTCGCCGGCATCGAGATCGCTCTGTGGGACCTGTTCGGCAAGGCGACCGGCCAGCCGCTCTATCGCCTGCTCGGCGGGCCGGTTCGAGAGCGCGCGCCGTTCGTTGCCTATGCCTATACCGTCGCGCTCGAGGAAGGCCACGAGCTCGAGGACGTGCCGTCGATTATGGCCGGCATTGCGAAGCAGCAGGTGGCCGCCACCGGGGCCTCGATCTTCGAGTTCAAGGTCGGGCGCCATCCGGTGGAGACGGATATCGAGACCGTCGCGGCGGTGCACGAGGCCGTCGGGCCGAGCGTTTCGCTTGCGGTTGACGCCAATCTGGGCATGCGGATTGACGACGCGCGGCGCTTCCTCGCTGCGGCGGGACACATGCTCGCCGATGTCGAGGAGCCGGTTGCAACACTCGACGGGATGCAGCGGCTGCGGCGCGATTTCGGTGTTCCGGTCTCGACGCACTGCACCGACCCGGAAAAGATCGTCCACTACCCGGCGATCGACAATCTCGTCGGCGACATCAATGTCGATGGCGGGATCGGCGGCTGCATGCGGATGGCGGCGATCGCTGCGTCGATGGGCAGGCGGTTCTGGCTTCGCTCGAACGGCGAGACGGGGATCGGCTGGGCCCCGCTCTGCCATTTCGGGATGGCCTGCGAGGAGGCGGACCGGCCTGCCCAGTCGCTGATCACCTGGTGCGAGGACGACCTGGTCGACGGTCCGGTCTGGCTGGTGCGCGACGGTGGGGTGCGCCCGCCGGACAAGCCAGGGCTCGGCATCGCGCTCGATGAGGACGCCCTTGAGCGCTACGCGGACCTCTACCGGCGCCGGGGTGCATTCACCCGCTTCGACGCTCCCTGAGGGGCAGGACGGCCATGACCACGATACCGAAACGATCTCTCTCGACGAGATCGAGCGTCTCGCCTTCGCCGCGCTTTGCCGCGCCGGAACCGGTCCGGCGAACGCGCGTCCTTTCGCGGCATCGGTGGCAGCCGCGGAGGCGCAGGGCCTCGCGAGCCATGGCCTTCTTCGCCTGCCGACCTATTGCGACCACGTCGCCTGCGGCAAGGTGGACGGGCGGGCAAGACCCGTCCTGTCGCAGCCGCGGCCTGGCGTCGCTGTGGTGGATGCGGCCACCGGCTTCGCCCATCCCGCCATCGACCTCGGCCTGCCGGTGGTCGCGGAGGCGGCGCGGCGGAACGGAATCGCACTTCTCGGCATCACGAACTCGTATTACTGCGGCGTCGTCGGCGATCACGTCGAGCGTCTCGCCCGCGAGGGGCTGGTCGCCCTGGGGTTCGTCAACGCACCCGCATCCATCGCTCCGTGGGGCGGCATCACGCCGCTGTTCGGAACCAATCCGATCGCCTTTGCCTTCCCGGTCGCCGGAGCGGATCCGATTGTGATCGACCAGTCCTCGAGCGTCGTTGCGCGAGGCGAGATCATGCTGCGCGCGAAAATGGGCGCGAATCTGCCCGAGGGCTGGGCTTTCGATGCCGACGGCAGGCCGACGAACGACGCGGCAGCCGCTCTGCGTGGACGCTTGATGCCGGCCGGGGGGCACAAGTGGGCAGGACAGGCGCTGATGGTCGAAATCCTCGCCGCCGCCCTCATCGGAGCGCAGTTCGGCTTCGAGGCATCGTCCTTCGCAACAATGGAGGGGGGGCCGCCGCGTACCGGCCAAAGCTTCATCGCGATCGATCCGGACTGTCTCGGCAGCGGCTTCGCATCCCGGGTCGGGGCGCTGATCGGCGCGATGCTGTGGCAACAGGGCGTGCGGGTGCCCGGGGCACGCCGACTGCCGCCCGGTCGGCCGCGCGCTCGAGCGGTGTTCGGATCGCACGCGCCACGCTCGACGACCTGCGCCGGCGTGCCGATGCATGAGCTTCGCCCGCCGCTTCGGCGCCTTCGCCGCGTCACTGACGCCAACAGACCTCCCCCCGGAGATCGATGCCGAGGCATGTCGGTGCCTTCTCGACACGATCGGCGTCGCGGTCGCCTCCGGTTGCAGCCACGAAAATGCTTTGGCGAAATCTCGGAGCGCTCTGTCCAGGCGGGCGGAAATTGCTCGCAGGAAGATCAGTCGAGCCCCTGTCGGGCGGTGGCCGATATTCGTCCCCGCGTTCCGCTTAGCCTGGAGATCCGCGGGCTGCTGCCATGCTCCGGCCGAAGCGCTCTGGGCGAGGAGAGTGTGCGGCGCGTGCATGCATCAGAGCGAGCATCTGAGGTGCGTGGCACGGCCGGGCGATCGCGGCGCGCCGAGAATGTCCTCTCCAGACCGTCCTCTTGCGGATTTCCAGAAGGGTGATAGAGTAAAAATGCATCTGCGAACACCGGTGCCACGACCGTCATGAGAGGGAAACGGCCATGTCCGAACAGAGGCATCGCGCCGAGGCTGACCAGCTGGTGCGACGCGTGCTGCGCGACGGCACCAACACCGATCGCCGTTCGCTCTTCGTCTCCGCCGCTGCCTTCGCCGCAGCCGGCGCTTTCGCGGCTCCGAGCGAGACGCGCGCTCAGGCAGCGCCGCGCCGTGCGATCGTCAAGGACGACAGCCGCCTTGTGAACATCGGCGCGACGGTCCGCTCCGGCGCCTACTGGAACTTCACGACCTTCATGACGCCGGTTGAGGAGTTCTACGTCCGCAACCACTACCCGACGCCGACCGCGGAGCAGCGCCCGGTGCTCGCGCGCGAGAACTGGAAGCTCAAGATCCATGGGCCATCGGTCGAGCGTCCGCTCGAGCTCGGTTTCGAGGATCTGCTGCGGCTGCCCTCGAAGACGATCATTGCCACGATGGAGTGCCACGGCAACGGCCGCACCCTGTTCTGGGAGCAGGATGGACTGACCGGCCAGCAGGTCTCGGGTGGCAACTGGGTGCTTGGCGCCGTCGGCCAGGCCGAGTGGCAGTACGTGCCAATGAGCGAGATTTTCGCCCGCGTCGGCGTGAAGCCGGATGCTAAGACGGTGCTGTTCTGGTCCGGCGTAGACGGCAACGACATGGGACGGCCGATGCCCTATGCCGACGTCGTCGCTCTGCAGCACGACATGGGCGTCTGCTTCGCGATGAACGGCAACCCGCTGACGCCCGACCATGGCGCGCCTGTGCGCGTCGTCGTTCCCGGCTGGGGCGGCACGGCCTCGATCAAGTGGCTGACCGAAATTCGCATCACCGATCGTCGTGTCTGGTGCCGGCTGAATACGCGCAACGAGGTCTTCATCGGGCCGGATTACCCGCGCCCTGAGTTCAGCGCTGACGACGAGTTCATCGGCGTCACCGCCGACGACATCAAGGGCCCGATGGTGACGTGGATGCCGCCCAAGTCCCTGATCACCATCCCGCTCGTGCTCGAGAAGTCGCCATCGGTGCCGCCGAACTATCCGCTCAAACGCGGCGAGCTGCCGCGACTGTCGGCCGGGCAGCAGCTTCTCCGCGGCTACGCCTGGGCGCCGCAGCACGGGGTCCGGTCGGTCGAGGTGAGGATCGACGGCGGTGCTTGGCAGCAAGCGACGATCCGGCCGCCTAATCTCGGCAAGTACACCTGGGTGCGGTTCGACATCCCCTGGAACGCTACCCCAGGGCAACACGTCATCGAGACGCGGACGACCGACAACAGCGGCACGACACAACCGGAGAAGGTGCCCATGAATATCCTCGGCATGGCGAACTGGGCCATTCCGAAGTTCCGCGTCGAAGTGGTCTGACACGCCTGGAGCCGGGCCGATGCAGGCGGCGTCGATGCAGGCGGCCCGGCTCCCGTTTTCCCTGCTCGGAAGGAAGCGATGCGTTTTGCGCTGCTGATTGCTCTCGCCCTGCTGCTTGCGACCGAAACCCCCGCTTTCGGGCAGAAGAGCACGCAGGTGGCCGGCGGTGCTCGGCTTTTCGCAGAAGCCTGCGCGGTCTGCCATGGTGACGATGGTCGCGCCGGCGCCGGTTACCAGACGCCGATCTGGGGCGAGGGCGCGAAGATCCAGCGCTTCGAGACTGCGCTCGGGCTGTTCGAATACAACCAGATGATGATGCCCTTCGACGACCCGACGAAACTCACCGACGAGGAGAAATGGGCGATCGTCGCCTACATGCTCTTCAATCACGGCGCGATACCGGCTGAGGCAGAGCTCGGGCCCAACAACGCTGCGTCGGTCCCGATCCGCTGAGGCCTCCTTAGCCCGAGCAGGCCGCGCGCAGCGCGGTGGCAAGCGTCGCGTCGTCCTCCGGCGCGAGCGACTGAGGGTCGATCAGCAGCACGCCTTCGCTGAGGCGACGCTCGCCGACATGCACAGGTGGCGTGTGCGCCATGAGCCGCGCCACCGCCTCCTGAGCGCGCTCCGGCGGGTCGAGCAGGAGAGCGAGCTGCGGCGATCGTCCACCGCGCTGGAGTTCTGCGCGAACGCCGTCAAGCCCGTTGAGCGCGGCGGAGATGGCGGCAAGCCGCGCCTCGAGCTCTGCCGTCTCGGCCGCGTCGTCGGTGGCCGCGAAGCGCTCGAGCGCAACCAGCAGGCCGATGATCTCTTCCTTGCCTGCCTTGAAGCCGCGGCCGATGCCGTGCGGCGGCGCCCTGCCATGAAGGATCTGCGCAAGCAATGGCGGCGGCGACCAGGCCTCGACGCGTATGTCCATGTCGAGCTGCTGGGCCAGCGCCGAGCCGACGAGATCGGCTCGGCCCGCGAGGATGCCCGAGGCCTGCGGCCCGCCGATCGCCTTGCCGCCCGAGAAACAGACGAGATCGGCCCCGAGCGCGATCAGCCGCCGCAGGTTCTCCCGTGGCGGGAGCTGCGCGGCCGCATCGACGATGAGGGGAATGCCGCGCGCGCGGCAGTGCGCGGCGATGGCGGGAAGGTCGGCGATCGTCTCCGGCGTCGCGGTGAAGGCGAAAGCCGCCGTGCGGGGCGTGATCGCGGCATCGATCTCCCAGGCCTCGAGGCCGCGCACTCCCGCTCCCGTTCCGCGATCGTTGTGCCCGAGATCGATCAGCCGCGCGCCGGCGAGGCTCAGCGCGCGCGAATACATCGTCCGATGCGTGCGTGGCAGCAGAATCTCGTTCGGGAAGGCGTCGGTGAAGGGAAGGGCGGCCATCCGCGCAAGATCGCTTCCGGTGAGACAGGCGGCGGCCGCGAGCGTCAGCGCCGCGGAGGCGCCTGTCGTCACCATCGCCGCCTCGGCCCCGAGCAGCGCGGCGATTCGATCGCCGGCCACCTGCTGCAGGTCCGCGATGTCGAGCGAGACGGTTGCGGCCTCGGCCATCGCCGCCGCAACTTCCGGCGCCATCGGCCTGCCGCCGAGGCGTGTGAGCGTCCCAGCGGCGTTGATGCAGCGGACTACACCCAGCCGGTCGAGGACGCTCATCCACCCTCCAGAAGGTGACAGGCTGCGCGATGGTCCTGCCCCACCTCGCGCAGCCGCGGCTCCTCCTCGCGGCAGCGCGGCATGACGAAGGGACAGCGTGTGTGGAACCGGCATCCGGGCGGCGGGTTCAGCGGGCTCGGCACGTCGCCCTCGAGCACGAGGCGGTCGCGCTTCGCGCGCGGGTCAGGCACGGGGGCGGCGGCGATCAGCGCCTGGGTGTAGGGGTGCTTCGGGTCGCCCAAGACCTCGTCCTTGGGGCCGATCTCGACGATCCGGCCGAGATACATCACCGCGATCCGGTGACCGATATGTTCCACCACCGCAAGGTCGTGGCTCACGAACAGGAAGGCGAGCCCGAACTCCTCCTGCAGGTCCATCAGGAGGTTCAGTACCTGTGCCTGAACCGAGACATCAAGGGCCGAGACCGGCTCGTCGGCGACGATCAGGTCGGGCCGAAGCGCAAGCGCTCGAGCGATGCCGATCCTCTGCCGCTGCCCGCCCGAAAACTCGAACGGGAAGCGGTTCGCTGCCTCCGGCCTGAGCCCGACCTTGGCGAGGATCTCGCCCACGCGCTCCGCCCGTTCCGAGGCCGAGAGCGGCTCGAAATTCTCGAGCGGCTCGCCGACGATCTGCCCAACCCGGAGCCGAGGGTTCAGCGATGCATAGGGGTCCTGGAACACCATCTGGATGCGCCGCCGCCAGGGCGCCATCTCCGCCTCGGACAGGGCGGTGATGTCGGTGCCGCCGAGGCGGATCGCACCCGCGGTCGGCTCGGTAAGGCGGAGCACGAGCCGCGCGACGGTCGACTTTCCGCAGCCCGATTCGCCGACGAGGCAGAGCGTCTCTCCCGGTGCGATTGCGAAATCGACCCCGTCGACCGCCCGCACCCAGGCGACCGGCCGGCGCAGGATGCCGCGCTCGACCGAGAAATGCTTCGTCAGACCCTCGACCTCGAGCACGGGGGCGGTCATGCCAGCACTTCCGGCTTCCAGCAGGCGGCGAGATGGCCAGCGCCATGGTCGGCGAGCGGCGGCGCCTCGGCGCGGCAGCGGTCATCCGCGATCGGGCAGCGCGGGGCGAAGGCGCAGCCGACCAGAGGCTTGCGCAAGTCGGGTACGATGCCCGGGATCTCGGCAAGACGACGCTGGCGTGCGGCGAGCCCGAGCCGGGGGATCGAGGCCATCAGCCCGCGCGTGTACGGGTGCAGCGGCCGGTCGAACAGGTCGAGCACCGACGCCGTCTCGACGATCCGCCCCGCATACATCACGATCACGCGCTGGCACGTCTCGGCAACGACCGGCAGCGCGTGGGTGATCAGCATCACCGCCGCACCGGTGCGCTCCTTCAGTTCGAGCATGAGTTTGAGGATCTGCGCCTGGACGGTGACGTCGAGCGCCGTCGTCGGCTCATCGGCGATCAGAAGCTTCGGGTTGCAGGAGAGCGCCATCGCGATCATCACCCGCTGGCGCGGCGCTCGAAGGATGCCGCCCAGGCGCGGCGTCTGCTGGGCTTGGCGGCGATCTACGACGGCGGCACGCGCTCGGAGGCGGCGCGGCTGGGCAACGTCACCCTGCAGATCGTGCGGGACTGGGTGGTGCGGTTCAACGCCGCGGGACCCGACGGGCTGCGTGACCGCAAGGCACCCGGCCCGAAGCGGCGGCTGACCGAGGCGCACCGCCGGGCGCTGGCGGCGCAGATCGAGCGCGGCCCGATCCCGGCGCTCCACGGCGTGGTGCGCTGGCGGGTGTGCGACCTCGGCCAGTGGCTGTGGGAGGAGTTTACCGCCCTGCGGGCGTTGCCTGCGGCTCGCGTCTCGGTCTCGAAGCAGACGCTGAGCCGGGAGCTGCGCGCGATGGGCTACCGCAAGCTCTCGGCCCGGCCGCGCCATCATGCCCAGGCCGAGGGCGCCATCGAGGCGTTCAAAAAAACTTTCCTGCCACGCTGGCAGGCATCGCGCGCGAGCAGGGCCTCGGCCTCGACCAGGTAGAAATCTGGTTCGCCGACGAGGCCCGCATAGGCCAGAAGAACAAAGATCACTCGCCGCTGGGCGCGGCGTGGCACCAGGCCCTCGGCGCCGCAGGATCAGCGCCACAGCGCCACCCATGTCTTCGATGCCGTCTGCCCGCGCGAGGGCAAAGGCGCGGCTCTCGTTCTGCCCTTCTGCAACACCGCCGCCATGAACCTGCACCTCGCCGAGATCAGCCAGATGGTCAGCCCCGGCAAGCACGCGGTGCTGCTGCTCGATCAGGCCGGATGGCACCTCTCCGGCAACGTCACGCTGCCAACCAACATCACCCTGCTGCCCCTGCCGCCGAAATGCCCGGAGCTGAACGTGATGGAGAACATCTGGCAATTCATCCGCGAGAACTGGCTCTCCAACAGGGTCTTCCGGGATCACGACAACATCGTCGATCACTGCTGCCACGCCTGGAACCGCCTCATCGACCAGCCCTGGCGCATCACGTCCATCGGCCTCCGCGACTGGGCGCATCGGTTCTGATCAGTGGGACTTGGTATTACACCTCGACCCGGGCGCGGGCCGTTTCCCGGCCACGGCAGCGCAAGACCGCGTCGGAAAACTTTACACCTCGGCGCGAAGGCGCGGTCGGCACGCCACCAACCCTCTGATTCGGCTTGGTGTGCCTCCCGTGGCACGAAACCTGCTCGGCACTGGGCGGTGCCCGCACGGAGACGACCGGGATGCTCCGGGGCGGGACGGAACGGGCGACGACGAGGAGAGAGTTTCGATGACACGACGACTTGCGATCATGGCGGGGGCGGCCGGACTGGTCGCCTGCATCGCCGCCGCCGAACGCGCGGAGGCGATTCCCGCCGGCTGGACCTGCGTCGGCCAGAGCGTCTGCGGCACGCTCGGCCCCGACGGGGTGGTGACGGCGCCGCCGGCCTTCGGCCCGGGCTATGCCTACATCACCACCGCCGGCGCGGTCGGGCTCAACGACGCCGCGATCCCGGTGCCGACCGGGCAGGAGACGAACGGCTCGCGGCTGGAGACGAACGCCTTCACCCTCGCCGTGGGCGACACGCTGTCCTTCTACTTCAACTACGTCACCTCGGACGGCGCGGGCTTCAACGATTATGCCTGGGCGGGCCTCTATGACATCGTGAACGACACTACGGCGATCCTGTTCACCGCGCGCACCACGCCCGACGGCAACACCGTGCCGGGCTTCGGCCTGCCGGGGCTGGATCCGAACGTGACGCTGGTGCCTCCGGCCACGCCCATCATCGCGGGCGGGCCGATCTGGTCGCCGCTCGGCGGCTGGAGCGGCGCGTGCTACAAAGTCGGCTGCGGCTACACCGGCTGGATCCAGATGCTCTACACCGTGCCCCAGGGTGGGGCCGCCACCTACAAGCTCGTCTTCGGCGTCACCAACGCCCTCGACGAGGACTACGACAGCGGCATGGCGATCGCCGGGGCCACCATCAACGGCGTGCCGATCACCCCGGTGCCGGAGCCGGCGAGCCTCGCCCTGCTCGGGCTCTGCCTTGCCGGGCTCGCAGCGGTGCGGCGGCGCAAGGCGGCCTGAGCACCGGCCGACGCGTCAAGGTTCAGGGGAGCAGGGGGCGGGCTTCGGCCCGCCCCTTTTGCCTCCAGTCACCCTCCGACGCGCCGGCGCCGCGGCGCGACGACCGGCGCCGCCTGCCCGTCGCGCGCCAGCACCGGGGCGAGGAACCGCCCGGTATGGCTGCCCGGCGTTGCCGCCACCTGCTCGGGCGTGCCCTCGGCGACGATGCGCCCGCCGCCGTCGCGCGCCGCCCAGCGTCGGATCGAGGCGACGCAGTCACGCGAAGTCACGTCTTTCCCGTCGGTCCATTTCAGCCCGTCGCGGAGCTCCATTGTCAGTGTCAGCTTGTCGTCCGACCAGCCCTAGCGGCCGACCATCTGCGGCTGCGGCGTCACCTTCTCGTCGATGCCCCAGAGCGTGTCTTAGACGAGCGCGCCGTGGTTGGCGGCCCTGTTGGCCGTGGTCCAGATCGGGTCGTAGGTCGGGATGTCGCCGTGCAGGATGACGCGAAGCGTGCGGTTCGCCGGCGGGCGCGGCTGCGATCGGACGATGCCCGGTGCCGCGAGCACCGCCGCCGCGCCACCCATCAAGGCCCTGCGTGTCGTCTTCATCGATCGGTTCTCCCTGTTGCCGTTGCGCCTCGGGGCCTAGAGAATGAGGCCCGGATGCGTGACCTCGTCGAGCGGCCAGATCGGCCGCGCGACCTTGGTGTAGGGAAGCCTGCGATAGTCCCGCGAGAGCGGGCCGTCGCTGTCAACGTAGATCACCTTCGCGGCGATCGGGCCGAACGCGCCCATGAAGTGGTTGGTGGACTTCACCACCAGGAGCTTCCGCTCCGTCGGTTCGATGCCGACATTGCGGAAGATCTCGAGCCCGAGCGCCTGCGTCCGGTTCGAGATCAGGACGACCTCGAGTCCGCCCACGCGGATCGCCGCACAGTCGCCGACCGGCACCTTGGTCGGCCCGAAGCTCTGCCAGGCGTCGCGGGCCAGCCTCGTCACCGTCACCGTCGCATCGA
>Ga0308402_1000276_pt1 | contig 16182 bp, 14 predicted proteins | sample HotsprSampleOSM2_FD_203471 | JGI IMG/M metagenome (GOLD analysis project Ga0308402, IMG submission 203471) | Hot spring phototrophic mat microbial communities from Octopus Spring, Yellowstone National Park, Wyoming, United States - 20060913_OS-M2 ... | reverse complement strand
TTGAGGAATTTTCGGCTCGCTGAAGAGCACTGAGCGAAAGACGTTTATCGTTTATTCGTCGAGATTTTCTGATTGAGGAATTTTCGGCTCGCTGAAGAGCACTGAGCGCTGGAACAGTGCGCTGATAAACGACATCGGCTTCTGATTGAGGAATTTTCGGCTCGCTGAAGAGCACTGAGCGTCGAGTTAGGAGGTAGGGGATGTCGCACTCTGGAGTTCTTGATTGAGGAATTTTCGGCTCGCTGAAGAGCACTGAGCGTATGCGCCGCGCTCGTCGTCGAGCACCAGATCGGCGTATTGAGGAATTTTCGGCTCGCTGAAGAGCACTGAGCGGAAACCCAGACCAACGATGACAATGCCGATCTGCATTGAGGAATTTTCGGCTCGCTGAAGAGCACTGAGCGCTCGGTGCACTCGTCGTCGAGATCGACGAAGATCGGATTGAGGAATTTTCGGCTCGCTGAAGAGCACTGAGCGGCCGCCGGCGTCATCAGCAGTGTCACAACACAGCATAATTGAGGAATTTTCGGCTCGCTGAAGAGCACTGAGCGCCTGGTGCCGCCGCTCCGCGCGCAGCGCCGCAAGAGAATTGAGGAATTTTCGGCTCGCTGAAGAGCACTGAAACCGCTCAGCGGGATGTGATACGAGACGACGTAGCCGAAATTGAGGAATTTTCGGCTCGCTGAAGAGCACTGAAACGAAGCCCTCGCTATCGTACCCGAAACGCTTACAGAAATTGAGGAATTTTCGGCTCGCTGAAGAGCACTGAAACGTTCGTAGACGCGCTTGAGCGCCCGCAGCGGGAACCAAATTGAGGAATTTTCGGCTCGCTGAAGAGCACTGAAACTCCCGCTCGACCAGCCCATCTCCGGCGCGATCTGGGCGAATTGAGGAATTTTCGGCTCGCTGAAGAGCACTGAAACGCATACGAATCACGCCCCGACCTGTGGCACTACGAAACGAATTGAGGAATTTTCGGCTCGCTGAAGAGCACTGAAACGGACGGTGACCGGCTCCGCGTCGTTGCAGGTGCACAATTGAGGAATTTTCGGCTCGCTGAAGAGCACTGAAACCCGTAATCGCCTGATAGCGTCGCTCCGCGCGCAGCGCAGAATTGAGGAATTTTCGGCTCGCTGAAGAGCACTGAAACCGGAACCTGGGACGCGCACGTTCGGGTGTACTACAAAATTGAGGAATTTTCGGCTCGCTGAAGAGCACTGAAACACCGCGACGAACTCGTTCGGATGATAGAACCGGTCGTAAATTGAGGAATTTTCGGCTCGCTGAAGAGCACTGAAACCTGATGGCGACGCGGCTGGCGGAAACGCTGCTGTACAAATTGAGGAATTTTCGGCTCGCTGAAGAGCACTGAAACCCGTCCCGGTGTGCGCAACGATGCGCACCGCCTGCGAATTGAGGAATTTTCGGCTCGCTGAAGAGCACTGAAACCGATACTGCCCGTACACGCGGTTCGGCGCTTTGGAAATTGAGGAATTTTCGGCTCGCTGAAGAGCACTGAAACTCCGTTGCCGGACGGGGCTTGTCGGATTCGGTGGGGCGAATTGAGGAATTTTCGGCTCGCTGAAGAGCACTGAGCGCTACTACGACCTCGCCGATTTCGCCGCGTTCGCCCGCCGATTGAGGAATTTTCGGCTCGCTGAAGAGCACTGAAACGCGGGAGGCGTCAACCCGCAGCCCGCAGTACTCTATAATTGAGGAATTTTCGGCTCGCTGAAGAGCACTGAAACGCAGCATCACGCGCGCCTTGAGCACTGCATACGCGCAATTGAGGAATTTTCGGCTCGCTGAAGAGCACTGAAACCTTCGATCCGCTCGATCTGCCCGCGCCAGACGGTGAATTGAGGAATTTTCGGCTCGCTGAAGAGCACTGAAACGTTTATCGCGGGCGTCGTTGCTCCGACGCTGCTACCAATTGAGGAATTTTCGGCTCGCTGAAGAGCACTGAAACGCGCGACGCGGGCGGTGTGGGAGATTGATGATCTCTTAATTGAGGAATTTTCGGCTCGCTGAAGAGCACTGAAACATACCGACGGCGCGCGGATGAGGTGCGCAAAGCGCGTCGAATTGAGGAATTTTCGGCTCGCTGAAGAGCACTGAAACTCGTATTGCTCTGCTCGATGATGTCGCGCAAATTTGAATTGAGGAATTTTCGGCTCGCTGAAGAGCACTGAAACACGGTTGGCTTCGCGCGTGGCGCGGGCGGCGGTGCTCAATTGAGGAATTTTCGGCTCGCTGAAGAGCACTGAAACATGTACGGAAAGAGTTGTCGCATTGCTCTGTTCCTTTCAATTGAGGAATTTTCGGCTCGCTGAAGAGCACTGAAACTGTGCTCTTCCCCGATCCAGATTTCGTACCTCGGTAGATTGAGGAATTTTCGGCTCGCTGAAGAGCACTGAAACTCAAGCGCGTCCGGCAACGGCGCGAACAGTCCGCCGATTGAGGAATTTTCGGCTCGCTGAAGAGCACTGAAACTCCTAACTCGACGGCGCGCGGATGAGGTGCGCAAAGATTGAGGAATTTTCGGCTCGCTGAAGAGCACTGAAACGGCGACTTTCGCGCTTCCGCCGACGTTAGCCAACCCCATTGAGGAATTTTCGGCTCGCTGAAGAGCACTGAAACGTTCGCCGGCAGCGATGCGGGAACGCTGCGCCCTGGGAAATTGAGGAATTTTCGGCTCGCTGAAGAGCACTGAAACGGCGTCGGGTTGGTGACGACGGCGCTGACCCAAGCATTGAGGAATTTTCGGCTCGCTGAAGAGCACTGAAACCTAAAAGCCATAGGCTTGCCACCTTCTAGTTGCCATAAAATTGAGGAATTTTCGGCTCGCTGAAGAGCACTGAAACCGAAGAGGCGGCACGGAGCGAGCAGCGATACGCACTATTGAGGAATTTTCGGCTCGCTGAAGAGCACTGAAACTCGCGCGTCGCGGCGAAGGAAGTGGGCGTACCGCTCATTGAGGAATTTTCGGCTCGCTGAAGAGCACTGAAACATGATGTCGGCTACCCCGCTCTCCAACACAAACTGCAATTGAGGAATTTTCGGCTCGCTGAAGAGCACTGAAACGCAGCGGGCGGTCGCGCAAAAAGCGCTTGCGGTGGTATTGAGGAATTTTCGGCTCGCTGAAGAGCACTGAAACAGGCGTGGTATACTGTCAGCGTGACGGTTCTATTAGGATTGAGGAATTTTCGGCTCGCTGAAGAGCACTGAAACTGACAACTCAACAACGCGGCGCTCATACGGCAATAGATTGAGGAATTTTCGGCTCGCTGAAGAGCACTGAAACACCGGAACGTTGGTGATGCCGCTCATACTCATTCCGAATTGAGGAATTTTCGGCTCGCTGAAGAGCACTGAAACGTGTCAGTCCCTCTACCCGCGACCGCACCGCCTCATCATTGAGGAATTTTCGGCTCGCTGAAGAGCACTGAAACAGGTACTCAGCAAACTCCTCCGCTGCGGCGCGCAGTCGATTGAGGAATTTTCGGCTCGCTGAAGAGCACTGAAACGCGCGTCGCCAACCAGCCCGCGCGGCGACCAGCGGACATTGAGGAATTTTCGGCTCGCTGAAGAGCACTGAAACGCGTTGCGCGCGTTGGAGTGTAGACGCCCCCCTCAAATTGAGGAATTTTCGGCTCGCTGAAGAGCACTGAAACCGGCTGGTGTAATCGCGCGGGTGAGGGTGACGGGAACGATTGAGGAATTTTCGGCTCGCTGAAGAGCACTGAAACCGGCGCGGCGCATCCACGATCTGGAGGACGCGCTTGATTGAGGAATTTTCGGCTCGCTGAAGAGCACTGAAACTCAGGCGCTGGATGCAGTGAGCAGATTTGCGCGCGAACTGATTGAGGAATTTTCGGCTCGCTGAAGAGCACTGAAACAGCGCGTACTCTATCAACCACCCGCGCCCGCCCGCTCGATTGAGGAATTTTCGGCTCGCTGAAGAGCACTGAAACCTTGCGGAACGGACACCACCGGCACTCTTCCGTTCCATTGAGGAATTTTCGGCTCGCTGAAGAGCACTGAAACGTGCTGGAGCAAGACCAAGCGCCGAACGTCGAATCAATTGAGGAATTTTCGGCTCGCTGAAGAGCACTGAAACGCAGTACTCGACGGCGGCGGTCGGGACGGTGAGGCTGATTGAGGAATTTTCGGCTCGCTGAAGAGCACTGAAACGTGCACTAAACGTCTTGCGCGTCGTCTGCTCGATGATTGAGGAATTTTCGGCTCGCTGAAGAGCACTGAAACACGCGCTCGTTGATTTCGGAGGTGTTCGGCGACTGCGGATTGAGGAATTTTCGGCTCGCTGAAGAGCACTGAAACGTATCACGCCGTCATCGACGTGAACGCCGGAGAATGGATTGAGGAATTTTCGGCTCGCTGAAGAGCACTGAAACGCACTATTTGTGCACCGCGATACAACCGTTTCGTTGACGCATTGAGGAATTTTCGGCTCGCTGAAGAGCACTGAAACTTGTTGAGCGCGCGTCGTTCAGCGTCGCCTTCAGCGATTGAGGAATTTTCGGCTCGCTGAAGAGCACTGAAACTTCCTCTATCAAGATAAACCCCGACGCGGTTTTCAATTGAGGAATTTTCGGCTCGCTGAAGAGCACTGAAACCGGCTATCTTGAGGTTCGGGTGCACCCGCCCGGTCAATTGAGGAATTTTCGGCTCGCTGAAGAGCACTGAAACTCCAGACCGCGCTTGCGGCGGTGCAGCAAGCGATAATTGAGGAATTTTCGGCTCGCTGAAGAGCACTGAAACTATCACCGAAGGCGGCGAAGGTGCTCGCTGCGTTGGCAATTGAGGAATTTTCGGCTCGCTGAAGAGCACTGAAACTCTGCCGCAGCGCGCCGACAGCGATCTGTTCCAACGATTGAGGAATTTTCGGCTCGCTGAAGAGCACTGAAACCGCCTCCGACCTCGTCAACGGTCAACGTCGGGGGAATCATTGAGGAATTTTCGGCTCGCTGAAGAGCACTGAAACGAACCCGCAAAAAGCGCCGAAATCGGGGATTTTGGGATTGAGGAATTTTCGGCTCGCTGAAGAGCACTGAAACTTCGCGGTCTACGCGCGTTGGGTAGACGGGCTGAATTGAGGAATTTTCGGCTCGCTGAAGAGCACTGAAACCGCGTTGAGTTCTGGTCGTTGGACAACGAGGACGCATTGAGGAATTTTCGGCTCGCTGAAGAGCACTGAAACTTCCTCTATCAAGATAACCCCCGACGCGGTTTTGACATTGAGGAATTTTCGGCTCGCTGAAGAGCACTGAAACTCTCCTCCTTCACTTGATGACTAACCGATATGCATATTGAGGAATTTTCGGCTCGCTGAAGAGCACTGAAACATACGCTAACTTGTCTATCTATCCGATGAGGATCGAATTGAGGAATTTTCGGCTCGCTGAAGAGCACTGAAACATTTTTCTTCCGTTGTCTGAACTCGATCCCTCGCGTATTGAGGAATTTTCGGCTCGCTGAAGAGCACTGAAACCCGAAATCGCCGCACGGCTGCGTGACGAGGTGGCGGCATTGAGGAATTTTCGGCTCGCTGAAGAGCACTGAAACACAACCCTCTTGACACCCTTCCAAATACTGTTGACGATTGAGGAATTTTCGGCTCGCTGAAGAGCACTGAAACACACGCAGCGCGCCAGCGCTTCTGAGAGCGTCGCCGATTGAGGAATTTTCGGCTCGCTGAAGAGCACTGAAACTGCCGGTCGCCAGACCGGTGTATGAAAGCGAGCCGGGATTGAGGAATTTTCGGCTCGCTGAAGAGCACTGAAACAAAGTTCGTATCTTGGCAGTTTGCGTCGCATTGTAAGATTGAGGAATTTTCGGCTCGCTGAAGAGCACTGAAACAGCGACGCCGGGTGCTGGCGGCGTCTCCCTCCTCTTCGATTGAGGAATTTTCGGCTCGCTGAAGAGCACTGAAACGCCGGATCGCGCTACCGGCGGACGGGGAACTTGCGATTGAGGAATTTTCGGCTCGCTGAAGAGCACTGAAACGACGTTTGATGTGCAGTTCGTGCTGCACAACGTCGGATTGAGGAATTTTCGGCTCGCTGAAGAGCACTGAAACGGCGACAACCTCGAAGTCGTTCCAGAACACTTGAACGCATTGAGGAATTTTCGGCTCGCTGAAGAGCACTGAAACCGCCGTCTGCGCCGAGGGCGCAAGCGCGGCGCTCAGAATTGAGGAATTTTCGGCTCGCTGAAGAGCACTGAAACACCGGCGGGGAAGGCGATGTTCATCAAACGCTGGCTGCAATTGAGGAATTTTCGGCTCGCTGAAGAGCACTGAAACTCCAGCCGCTCTTGCGGTTCTTCAACGCGAACATCAAATTGAGGAATTTTCGGCTCGCTGAAGAGCACTGAAACGCAACTGCTGTCGCAACAAATTGCATCGGTTGGGTAAAAATTGAGGAATTTTCGGCTCGCTGAAGAGCACTGAAACATGCCGCTGCGTCGCCAGACGAACCGCCGCCACGCAAATTGAGGAATTTTCGGCTCGCTGAAGAGCACTGAAACCTGGAGCGCTTTGATGTCGCGCTGCACCAACCCCAAATTGAGGAATTTTCGGCTCGCTGAAGAGCACTGAAACGTTGTAAGTCTGTTGTTTGGAGGCGGCAACACTCCAAATTGAGGAATTTTCGGCTCGCTGAAGAGCACTGAAACCCTTCAGCGCCTTCAGTGGGAGCCGATCCGCTTGCAATTGAGGAATTTTCGGCTCGCTGAAGAGCACTGAAACAGAAAGGAGCGCTACTATGGCACCGTTCGTACTTTGAATTGAGGAATTTTCGGCTCGCTGAAGAGCACTGAAACTCGTCGAGGAACTCGGCGTCCAACTCTTGGCGCGCCGAATTGAGGAATTTTCGGCTCGCTGAAGAGCACTGAAACTCAACGGGCAGTCGTTGGTGTACGGCGATACGCTTGCAATTGAGGAATTTTCGGCTCGCTGAAGAGCACTGAAACCTGTTCCGCGCGGGCGGCGACAATCACAGCGTTACCGAATTGAGGAATTTTCGGCTCGCTGAAGAGCACTGAAACGCCAGCAACTCGATAACGTCAACAACTGTACTATAAAAATTGAGGAATTTTCGGCTCGCTGAAGAGCACTGAAACCGCCGTATCCGCAACGCCGCGTCCCATCCCGACATCAATTGAGGAATTTTCGGCTCGCTGAAGAGCACTGAAACACATTTGCGCGCACCGGCGTGATGACGCAGATCGGCAATTGAGGAATTTTCGGCTCGCTGAAGAGCACTGAAACACGGTTGGCTTCGCGCGTGGCGCGGGCGGCGGTGCTCAATTGAGGAATTTTCGGCTCGCTGAAGAGCACTGAAACCTTCGTTGTAAAGGAGGTTCAAAATGCGGGTACGGAATTGAGGAATTTTCGGCTCGCTGAAGAGCACTGAAACACATACGCCTCACCGCTAGGGCGGCTCAATTCAACAATTGAGGAATTTTCGGCTCGCTGAAGAGCACTGAAACCGCGAATGTGCAGGCGGTGCGTATCGTTGCACACAAATTGAGGAATTTTCGGCTCGCTGAAGAGCACTGAAACTCCGGCGTCTACATCGCGCAACTGGTCAGCGCGACAATTGAGGAATTTTCGGCTCGCTGAAGAGCACTGAAACGTTACCGGCGCGTAGTTGAGACCTTGCGCCAGTCCCGAATTGAGGAATTTTCGGCTCGCTGAAGAGCACTGAAACTTTGGTTGGGTAGATAACGAGACCGACGAGACCGTATTGAGGAATTTTCGGCTCGCTGAAGAGCACTGAAACTTCGTCGAGATTGCGGCTGGGTCGTAGTAAGCGGGGCTGAATTGAGGAATTTTCGGCTCGCTGAAGAGCACTGAAACTCGGCAGCGCGCTGCTGCCGCATCTCACGCAGTTAGAATTGAGGAATTTTCGGCTCGCTGAAGAGCACTGAAACTAACGATACGTACAAAATCTATATTCAACATCGCCTATTGAGGAATTTTCGGCTCGCTGAAGAGCACTGAAACGGGGAGCCAGGCAGGGCCGTACCGTCGCCCGACATAATTGAGGAATTTTCGGCTCGCTGAAGAGCACTGAAACCGACGCGCGGCGAGTTGGCGGGCTGGCTGGCGGCGGAATTGAGGAATTTTCGGCTCGCTGAAGAGCACTGAAACAGCCGCCAGCGTCAACGTGTTGCCGCAGCGCCGACTCAATTGAGGAATTTTCGGCTCGCTGAAGAGCACTGAAACTGTGTGTGGTTATTGATTACGTCTCTACTATACCGCAAAATTGAGGAATTTTCGGCTCGCTGAAGAGCACTGAAACGACGATGTGCGGTTGATACTGGAGCGGTACCGCGATGTCAATTGAGGAATTTTCGGCTCGCTGAAGAGCACTGAAACCTCGTATTTGCCGCGCCATGGCACCGGCGTGAACCCAATTGAGGAATTTTCGGCTCGCTGAAGAGCACTGAAACGGCGCGGCGTTGAAGGCGGCGTACACCGGCGACGTTGAATTGAGGAATTTTCGGCTCGCTGAAGAGCACTGAAACCCACACCCACTGCGCCGCCGCGACCAGCGCTTCAATCGAATTGAGGAATTTTCGGCTCGCTGAAGAGCACTGAAACGTCTTGCCGTCGCCGGCGGGGCGCTCGTGGTTGCAGAAATTGAGGAATTTTCGGCTCGCTGAAGAGCACTGAAACACACACCGCTGGCGGCGTCAACTGCGCTCAGTTTGAAATTGAGGAATTTTCGGCTCGCTGAAGAGCACTGAAACGCGTTCCAGGTATTCGTAGTGATCCCGCTTGTAACCGACAATTGAGGAATTTTCGGCTCGCTGAAGAGCACTGAAACACGCAGTTTGCGCAGACGGCGCAAGCGCGGCGCTCAGAATTGAGGAATTTTCGGCTCGCTGAAGAGCACTGAAACCGACGCCTTTGATCGCCTCCCACGCCGCGTTCCAGAATTGAGGAATTTTCGGCTCGCTGAAGAGCACTGAAACTTTCATTGAGATTTTCTGTCCAACCACACCGTCGGCAAAAATTGAGGAATTTTCGGCTCGCTGAAGAGCACTGAAACGCGGGCGACGTGGGCGTCACAACAGTCAAGGTTGTCAAATTGAGGAATTTTCGGCTCGCTGAAGAGCACTGAAACACAAGGCTCTTTTTTGTTGCATATCTCTACGACCAAATTGAGGAATTTTCGGCTCGCTGAAGAGCACTGAAACCGGACGCCCAGCGCGGCGCGTTCGGGGCGCTGGAGAAAAAATTGAGGAATTTTCGGCTCGCTGAAGAGCACTGAAACTCTCCCCGGTTGCAAACTCGTCGCCAAGCACTACGCAATTGAGGAATTTTCGGCTCGCTGAAGAGCACTGAAACTTTTGGTTCGCTCTCTTGGGTAGTGGAAGTGCGGTTGAATTGAGGAATTTTCGGCTCGCTGAAGAGCACTGAAACCGGAAATTGCAGCAGCGGCGCGGATCGCATCGGTTCAATTGAGGAATTTTCGGCTCGCTGAAGAGCACTGAAACTCCCGAATCGCGCCAGTCGCGTGAGGTTATCGATCTCAATTGAGGAATTTTCGGCTCGCTGAAGAGCACTGAAACCGCAGAATACCCTCTGCGAGCGGTACGCCGACCTCGAATTGAGGAATTTTCGGCTCGCTGAAGAGCACTGAAACGTGAAGTGGTGTTGATTTACTGTGACTATACTATAAATTGAGGAATTTTCGGCTCGCTGAAGAGCACTGAAACCGTCCGACCAGTTCTGCTGTGACGCAAGGCGTTGAAAATTGAGGAATTTTCGGCTCGCTGAAGAGCACTGAAACTTTCTCGATATACTTGACGATTTCGGCGCGCTGCGAGATTGAGGAATTTTCGGCTCGCTGAAGAGCACTGAAACTTTGTCAATACCCGATTTTCGAGATTTTCCCGCGATTAATTGAGGAATTTTCGGCTCGCTGAAGAGCACTGAAACATATTCAACGCCACTAACCCTCGCTTCCTCGCTTTCAATTGAGGAATTTTCGGCTCGCTGAAGAGCACTGAAACTCCGGCAACGGATGGGGCTTTTTATTGCTTCTTGCAAATTGAGGAATTTTCGGCTCGCTGAAGAGCACTGAAACGTCATCAAGCAGAGACAACCGCAACTGGTGCACCGAATTGAGGAATTTTCGGCTCGCTGAAGAGCACTGAAACGCGAGATGGAGGAGATGCGCTTCAGCGTTGACCGCGAATTGAGGAATTTTCGGCTCGCTGAAGAGCACTGAAACACCAGCGCGCGGTTGCGGAACAGACCCGCAACGCGCGAATTGAGGAATTTTCGGCTCGCTGAAGAGCACTGAAACCTTCGTTGTTGATGCTGGAGAATGCGCCGAGCGTCAGAATTGAGGAATTTTCGGCTCGCTGAAGAGCACTGAAACAGCGTTCAGATCGCAATCGAAATCTCGGCGTTCCCGAATTGAGGAATTTTCGGCTCGCTGAAGAGCACTGAAACGCTTGACCAGCCCAACTCGTCCGCAATCTGGGCGAGAATTGAGGAATTTTCGGCTCGCTGAAGAGCACTGAAACTCCCGGCAGACGTATACCGTCTTTTCATCGAGATTTTAATTGAGGAATTTTCGGCTCGCTGAAGAGCACTGAAACGACGGACGCGGAGCGCTCGCGGTTCGAGCAGTGGCTAAATTGAGGAATTTTCGGCTCGCTGAAGAGCACTGAAACACGAGGTGAATACGTTGACTCCTTCCGCCGCCGCAGCAATTGAGGAATTTTCGGCTCGCTGAAGAGCACTGAAACGATTGACCACTCTTTGTAGCGCCATAAACGCGCAGAAATTGAGGAATTTTCGGCTCGCTGAAGAGCACTGAAACCCTGGATGAACCACAGCCGGCGGTCCGCCCAAGGGAAATTGAGGAATTTTCGGCTCGCTGAAGAGCACTGAAACACATGGGCGTACTGGAACGAGAGCCGTACCCCTACGAATTGAGGAATTTTCGGCTCGCTGAAGAGCACTGAAACTCGGGCTGTGCAACTTCTTCGGCGTTGCGTCGCCGGAATTGAGGAATTTTCGGCTCGCTGAAGAGCACTGAAACAGCGCCCGCGGTGCACGCGGGCTTGCGGCATTCCGTAATTGAGGAATTTTCGGCTCGCTGAAGAGCACTGAAACCGGTGTGGTCTTGCCCGCGGCATTCGCGTATTTCAAATTGAGGAATTTTCGGCTCGCTGAAGAGCACTGAAACGCGCACGCCGAGGGTCGGCGTGGCGCTCTGGAACCGATCAAATTGAGGAATTTTCGGCTCGCTGAAGAGCACTGAAACACGTGAATTCCGGGGTAGGGTTCACCTTGAACGTCGAAATTGAGGAATTTTCGGCTCGCTGAAGAGCACTGAAACATTCCTCTCTCTCTGCGGGGCGTTATTCACCCCTCCAATTGAGGAATTTTCGGCTCGCTGAAGAGCACTGAAACACGGTCGGTCGTTCCTCGCGCACATCCACCCGCTCAAAATTGAGGAATTTTCGGCTCGCTGAAGAGCACTGAAACGTTCGGAGATCGGCTCGGTGCGGTTCAACATCGACGAATTGAGGAATTTTCGGCTCGCTGAAGAGCACTGAAACGAACGGAGTACTCCCCCGCCCGCTGCTGTTCTATCAATTGAGGAATTTTCGGCTCGCTGAAGAGCACTGAAACTCATCGTCTCGATCTGACGCTGGTGCGGCTGGACGATTGAGGAATTTTCGGCTCGCTGAAGAGCACTGAAACCAGCGGCGCATCTTAGACGCAATCGGCGCGATCAACGATTGAGGAATTTTCGGCTCGCTGAAGAGCACTGAAACGAACGCCAAACAGCCAGACCGACTGCCGCTTGAGGAATTGAGGAATTTTCGGCTCGCTGAAGAGCACTGAAACGTTTCGCTTGAGATACGCAAAGTACGCTTTATACGCGGATTGAGGAATTTTCGGCTCGCTGAAGAGCACTGAAACGTACCGGTCGGCGCGAAGCCAGGCGGAACTGATCCGAATTGAGGAATTTTCGGCTCGCTGAAGAGCACTGAAACCCATCACGCCGTCGGCGACGTGAATGCCGGGGAACGATTGAGGAATTTTCGGCTCGCTGAAGAGCACTGAAACTTTCAAGTAGATAGAGTGGTAATAAGTTCATACGTAATTGAGGAATTTTCGGCTCGCTGAAGAGCACTGAAACTTCCGAGGAACTCATACGTCGGCGCGGCGCGTTCTTGATTGAGGAATTTTCGGCTCGCTGAAGAGCACTGAAACGCGCTGCTCGACCGGCGCGGGCGCGCGGTCATCGCCGGAATTGAGGAATTTTCGGCTCGCTGAAGAGCACTGAAACCCTTATCTGTGATATGATGTTTTACGAAGGTTTACGGCATTGAGGAATTTTCGGCTCGCTGAAGAGCACTGAAACTGAAGGAACATGCAAAAGCGTCGATTACGCAAAACGCTCAATTGAGGAATTTTCGGCTCGCTGAAGAGCACTGAAACTTCGGTATACACTGTAGACAACACCGTGGTCTTCACCATTGAGGAATTTTCGGCTCGCTGAAGAGCACTGAAACGATCGGAGTTTCGCGTAGACGCCCGAAGTCGGTTTCCGATTGAGGAATTTTCGGCTCGCTGAAGAGCACTGAAACGGACGGGCGTATTCGGCGACGGCGACGCGGTTGACGTAATTGAGGAATTTTCGGCTCGCTGAAGAGCACTGAAACATCCGCTAATTGTCGCCAAAAAACTTCGCCGGTGTATTGAGGAATTTTCGGCTCGCTGAAGAGCACTGAAACCTCTGCGCCCGCCCCGGCGATTGCAGCAGCGGCGCGATTGAGGAATTTTCGGCTCGCTGAAGAGCACTGAAACGCATTTACCCGCTCCAGTCTGACGCCGCACCGACAGATTGAGGAATTTTCGGCTCGCTGAAGAGCACTGAAACTCAAGCGTTCGCTGGCTGCGCACGCGGCGCGGGGCATTGAGGAATTTTCGGCTCGCTGAAGAGCACTGAAACACCGCACTGCCGTCTCGTTCAGCAGCGCTACGAACCACAAATTGAGGAATTTTCGGCTCGCTGAAGAGCACTGAAACCGCGCCGTATATCGTTCCGTACGGAAGGGTTCGGAAAATTGAGGAATTTTCGGCTCGCTGAAGAGCACTGAAACGTGATCCGCCACCGTCGGGCGATCCGGGTCGTTCGATTGAGGAATTTTCGGCTCGCTGAAGAGCACTGAAACTCAAGATATGCTTTATACGCATTGTCAGCAAGTGTGTATTGAGGAATTTTCGGCTCGCTGAAGAGCACTGAAACTTGCTGCATTATTGCCGCCGCCTGCGCTGCACCACCATTGAGGAATTTTCGGCTCGCTGAAGAGCACTGAAACGCTCCTCGCGCCGAAGCGCGTCGGCGGCGCGGCGACGATTGAGGAATTTTCGGCTCGCTGAAGAGCACTGAAACTCGCGCGGTTCGGCGAGCCGGAAGGCGTCTGACATTGATTGAGGAATTTTCGGCTCGCTGAAGAGCACTGAAACGCCAACTCGCCGCGCGTCGGGGCGAGGGCGCGCTGGATTGAGGAATTTTCGGCTCGCTGAAGAGCACTGAAACTTAGAAGAGGAGAAAGGAGCGTATGTCAATCACAAATTGAGGAATTTTCGGCTCGCTGAAGAGCACTGAAACATGTCGCTCGTGTTCTCGAACGCGAGCACCTACGCAAATTGAGGAATTTTCGGCTCGCTGAAGAGCACTGAAACTTATCGTCTCCGCAATCTGCGGCTGTCCGTCCCAACATTGAGGAATTTTCGGCTCGCTGAAGAGCACTGAAACATTGGAGCGCCCGAATGTCACGCTGCACCAACCCCGATTGAGGAATTTTCGGCTCGCTGAAGAGCACTGAAACTCCGACGCGCGCGGACGGGGGCGATGTGGACGATCTATTGAGGAATTTTCGGCTCGCTGAAGAGCACTGAAACGCCGGCAGGTCGTACCCGGAGATCCTCCACGACTACATTGAGGAATTTTCGGCTCGCTGAAGAGCACTGAAACTTTATCAGTACTACGAGTTTGCTGAATTCGTTTTTGATTGAGGAATTTTCGGCTCGCTGAAGAGCACTGAAACAGAAACCGCGCAGTGTACGCACCGTTGAGTTCCGGTCGATTGAGGAATTTTCGGCTCGCTGAAGAGCACTGAAACCGGCACCAACATCACACGCCAGTCACGCAGATCACTATTGAGGAATTTTCGGCTCGCTGAAGAGCACTGAAACTCTAATTGCCATAAAGAAGTTTGAAAGTTCAAGCGCGATTGAGGAATTTTCGGCTCGCTGAAGAGCACTGAAACTCGAGGAAGAGAATAGCAGCATACGTCGGGATTGTATTGAGGAATTTTCGGCTCGCTGAAGAGCACTGAAACCTCGAAAGCGCCGAACCGCGTGTTTGGACAGTATCGATTGAGGAATTTTCGGCTCGCTGAAGAGCACTGAAACGGAGCGCTACGCGGATTTCGTTGTGACGCTCGTCAGAATTGAGGAATTTTCGGCTCGCTGAAGAGCACTGAAACCCGTCCTCCGCTTCGTACCACGCGGTCATTACGTCGATTGAGGAATTTTCGGCTCGCTGAAGAGCACTGAAACACAGCATCACCTCGCGCCCGAACGTCCGGGATGTCATTGAGGAATTTTCGGCTCGCTGAAGAGCACTGAAACTTGAGGCGGAAGGAGGGGGGTGGTACGTGCAGCACATCATTGAGGAATTTTCGGCTCGCTGAAGAGCACTGAAACGCGCCCGCGCAATCACGCCTGTTGAGGTCGCTTCAACATTGAGGAATTTTCGGCTCGCTGAAGAGCACTGAAACTCGTCGGTGATCTCCAGCGCGCCGTAGCCGATCGGGATTGAGGAATTTTCGGCTCGCTGAAGAGCACTGAAACGCTTGACAGCCGGCGCGGGGTGTGGTAGAGTATGAATTGAGGAATTTTCGGCTCGCTGAAGAGCACTGAAACGCGACGCGTGAGTACGTCCGCTATTTTCGGGAGTGATTGAGGAATTTTCGGCTCGCTGAAGAGCACTGAAACGACGAGCCGCGATCCGGGCGGACGTACTGCGACGCGCGATTGAGGAATTTTCGGCTCGCTGAAGAGCACTGAAACTCCAAATCGTCGTGTTGGTTCTGTCCGTACCGGAGTAATTGAGGAATTTTCGGCTCGCTGAAGAGCACTGAAACTCACCGCCGCGGACTACGAGTTCTCAACGTCTGATATTGAGGAATTTTCGGCTCGCTGAAGAGCACTGAAACGTCTGCTTCTGAGCGGCGACTACGCCAACGACCCGGTATTGAGGAATTTTCGGCTCGCTGAAGAGCACTGAAACGACGACGAGCAGCGTGACCGGGAACCGAACGAACGCGAGAAATTGAGGAATTTTCGGCTCGCTGAAGAGCACTGAAACACGGCAGAAGTGTGGGTTAGCCGTAGATGTCAACGATGATTGAGGAATTTTCGGCTCGCTGAAGAGCACTGAAACGCGAACTGGACGCGCGTGCTGTGAGGTGACGGATGTAATTGAGGAATTTTCGGCTCGCTGAAGAGCACTGAAACGGCTTTCGTCAGCGAGTCGCCCGCCACCGCCTGGAAATTGAGGAATTTTCGGCTCGCTGAAGAGCACTGAAACCTGCCGCTGCTGACCCGCGACGCGGTGACCGCGCAACATTGAGGAATTTTCGGCTCGCTGAAGAGCACTGAAACACGAGGGCGTTATCATTCGCGGCTTGCTCGACGCAAAATTGAGGAATTTTCGGCTCGCTGAAGAGCACTGAAACGGACGCGATATTCCCGCGTCGCTTCCGGCGAACTGAATTGAGGAATTTTCGGCTCGCTGAAGAGCACTGAAACGGGATCGTCCCCTCGAACCCGTACTTGCGCGCCAGATTGATTGAGGAATTTTCGGCTCGCTGAAGAGCACTGAAACTCCGTCCGCGTGGACAGGCGTATTCGGCGACAACGACGATTGAGGAATTTTCGGCTCGCTGAAGAGCACTGAAACACCTTCGCCAGAACCGCCGCCGCGCCTTCGAGCGCATTGAGGAATTTTCGGCTCGCTGAAGAGCACTGAAACGGGATCGTCCCCTCGAACCCGTACTTGCGCGCCAGATTGATTGAGGAATTTTCGGCTCGCTGAAGAGCACTGAAAC
>Ga0308402_1000273_pt1 | contig 16216 bp, 17 predicted proteins | sample HotsprSampleOSM2_FD_203471 | JGI IMG/M metagenome (GOLD analysis project Ga0308402, IMG submission 203471) | Hot spring phototrophic mat microbial communities from Octopus Spring, Yellowstone National Park, Wyoming, United States - 20060913_OS-M2 ... | reverse complement strand
CCCTTGAGCGCCGCATTGAGCTCTGCCAACGCCTGCTCGATCTGCGGCTGGTCGGCGATGGTGTCAATTTCGGTGTTCTTAGCGATGGACTCCAGCGTGATGTGCGGCACGGTCTCGTAGTTGAAGCCGCCAGCAGGACCGCGTTCGGGGTCTTTCAGTTCGTAGTAGTCGAACTTCGCCGTCATCAGCCGCTGGCGGGCGATGGCCAGGGCCACCCGGGAAGTGTCGCAGGTAATCCACCGTCGGCCCCACTTCTCGGCGCACCACGCGGTGGTGCCGGAGCCGCAGGTGGGGTCAAAAACCAGGTCGCCCGGATCGGTGGTCATCAGGATGCAGCGCTCGATGACCGAATCCGACGTTTGCACGGCGTAGACCTTGTCCCTTGCGCCACCAGTGTCACCCCAGACGTTTGTTAGCTCGGCAACTGGATAATCCTCGTGATATAACACATATCTCAGAGTGTTGTCGGTCGCGTATAACCGCTCACTTAGAATAAGCTTGCGCATACCGTCCGGGTTTGTCTTCCAGCTCCGCCCTCCTCCAGGGTTGAATTGCTTCCCATTGTAATCGACGGTGAACACGCAACTTTCGGTCCTACCCGCCGAGAGCATCGTCAGCGAGAAGAACGGCTTGCTTACGTCTGGACTGATAGATGGGTTTTCCTTTTCACTCTTTGTCATGGGGCGTCGTGTCTCGTCCGCCAGCTCGAGGTAGTTGTAAGCACCTTCACCTCCCGCTGGCTTTGGAACAAACAATCTCCTGAACTTAGCCTTTTTCTTGTCCTTGCTATACCAAAGAAGATAATCACAGACGCCTGGCAAATAAGTTGCGCCTAACGGGACACTTTTGCTGAACGTCACCACTGCCACAAAATTCTCCCTTCCAAACACCTCATCCAGCAGGCAGCGCACCAGGTGCAAGTTCTCGTCGTTGATCTGAACGAAGATGGAGCCGCTCTCGGTGAGCAGCTCCCGGCACAAAAGCAGGCGGTCGCGCAGGTAGGTGAGGTAGGAGTGGATGCCGAGCGTCCAGGAGTCGCGGTAGGCTTTGATCTGCTCCGGCTCGTGGGTGAGGTCTTCGTCCTTGTCCTTCACGTCGCGGCGGTCAATGCGGGGCTGGAAGTTGCTGGAGTACTTGATACCGTAGGGCGGGTCGATGTAGATCATCTGCACCTTGCCCGCCATGCCCTCTTTGACCAGGAGCGAGTTCATCACCAGCAGGGAATCGCCCAGGATCAGGCGGTTCGCCCAGCCCACCTCATGCTTGTAAAACTCGATCTGCTTATCGGCAGGCAACGGTGTTTCGCCGAAGAGCTCGAGTTGCAGCGGCTGGGGTCGGCGCACGGCGTCCAGAATTGCCCGCGTCGAAATGCGCTCGTGGATATGGAGCGAGACGACTTCGACCTCAAACGAAGTATGCTCGGCTTTGCCCGCCCAGACAAGCTGTGGGTCTAAGTGGGGATCGAATTTATAAGGCTGCACCTTGTGCTGAGGTTTCTCGTACACGGAGGCTATTCCGGCAGGCGGATTGTTCTTCCGTTGAGCCTGGCTGTGCCGGAAATCGTTTACGCCGTTTCCTGACCGCTTCGTATTCCTTCCTCGTTTCGCCATTACTGTTCTCCCGGTCTAACCCGAACCAACCGGCCGTTCGATGCATTATAATTGGATTGTGTTGGCGATTAAATTACATTTTAGCGATCCGCAGATTAAAATCTACCGCTGGCGATCAATTGACTTTTTTAGCAAATGCGACGGCCAGATGAACGACGCCAAGAAATGTTTCCTTCAATTTATCATAAACTCTGGCGATCGAACGAAACTCTTTAAATTGGCCGACTAGCCGTTCAATCTTGTTGCGCTCCGCATACGCTTTCCGGTTCAGATGCCTCCGTTTACACCTATTTGCTCGGCAGGGAATCACCGGCTTGGCGTTCCGAGTTTGAAAGGCTCGCCGTGTCGCTCACCATCGAACCCCTTGTCCGCCACCGCTTGCTGAATTTGAGGAAGACGCGCCTTGGTCGTATCAATCAACTTTTCGACATGCGATGCTTCATGCGACCGACCAGGTAACACGTCCACGTCTACGGGCGTCTTCTCGTCAACCGCTGTGAACACGATATTCGTTGAGAACCCACCCCGCGACCAAGGCCCTGCTCGAATTCATCCCCTTTTTTTCGGTTCCCCTCCCGCGCACCAATGCGCCCGCACATTCGTAGTGTCAATCGGCATTCGAGTAATTGCAGCTAGTTGTCGGTGAGCGGTCCACTGCTCCAATAGCCTCTTTGGAACACTGCATTTTAGCCACCGACGATACCGGTTGTAAATCGTATCCCAGGCCCGAAAGTCTTCAGGCATCTTCCGCCAAGGAATCCAGGTCCGCGCCAGATAAAGTAAGGCCTCCAAGAACATTCGGTCAGAAATCACCGCAGGTCGCCCCCGTTTTTGGTCTTCGCTTTATCCTGACATTTCTCCGTAGTTACCCACATTGGGACAGTGAGCATGTGGCTAACGGCATGCAGGCATCCCGAATTGCCCCATACTTCATTTACTCACGAATGCAGCTATAGGCCATATTATAAAGCCATTGAGGACGTCAACAGAGTTTAGTGGCAGACCACTATGAATGCACCCTGGCCCTGCACGGCGTGGCGTTTCGGCCGGCCCGACGAGTCCGCCGAAGAGCAACCCACAAGAAAGGTTTTCACTGGCAAGTCCCACTCAATCGCCCAAGAGCTTTCCGGCTCGCCCTGGAACCTCAAACCCCCAAGGCCAACACTTTACCTGTGAATCCACAGCATCCAGTGTTCTTGCGGGTTTGCCAGAATGGTGGCAGCGTCTGTGGCAGTGATCTCGCCATCGTAGTTGACGAACCGGATAGAGTAGCCGCTCCGCTCGAGCTGGTGCAGGAAGCTTGTCGTTTGTGGCGGGTCGCGTTGAAGGTGGAGCTCCACGAGCACAACGGCATGCGGGAAGCGTTTCAGCATTTGCTGCATTCCGTCCCAGACCAGCGACTCAGCTCCCTCGGCGTCGATCTTCACAAGGTCCAGACGGGACCAGTCGGCACACAGCCGGTCGAGTGTAGTCATGGGTACCGGGATGGCTTCTGCGCGATGCGGATACGCCCAGCGTTCCAAGGAGGACGTCGCATAGTCGCCGTGATGCAGAACGAAATCCACGCGTTCCTCGTCGCGCCCGCCGATTACTTTCTGGCAGATTTCCACCTGCTGGCGGCAGCCATTGAGCGCCAGGTTGGCCGGCAGGTACGTCTCGGCCAGGAGCGGGTTCGGCTCGCACGCCAGCACGCGCCCTTCGCGGCCGCAGGCCAGGGCCATGAGCACCGAGTAGTAGCCGTAATTCGCCCCGACATCCACGCAGTGAAAACCTGGTTGTATGTAACGTGCCAGGGCGAGCGTTACCCACGCTTCCCAGAAGCCATCCAGTACGAGGCGCGGGCCGAGCATGAAGTCGCGCGTATCGACGAAGGCCGGGTATTCGCCCAGGAGGCGGCAGAGCATCCGGTGCTCGCCATAATAGACGCCGATCGCCCGGCGGCGACTGACGCTTTCCAGTTCAGCGCGACTGCTGCGTATGTGGTTTGGTAGCGTCATGGCTCAGTTCTCCAGCGGAATGAATTTGATAGGCATCCGCTCATGTTCGAGCCATTGTCCCCTCCAGATGCCGTCGCCGTTTGGTTGCAGATGGCACGTGGGCCGATCCAGCCGGCTGAGGGTCAGAATCGTGCGGCCATCGTCGATATTGATGTCGCAGCGGCGTTCGCATTCGGCGGCGCCTTCACCGACTTTGCCGCCTGGCTCCAGGCGCATAGGGCGTTCGTCGTAGCCGACGCGACGGTACAGGAATCGCTTTCCTGTCAGCGACGCGATGACTTCCTGTTCCTGGGGCGTCGGGTCGGGATTGTGCCAGAGTACGCCGTCCCAGCGATTCCGCAAATCGGCGATCAGTTGGAAGCAGAAGTCTTCGTTGGCCAGCGACACATTCCGGCGATTGCCGCCCAGACGCCATTTATCCTGACAGCGATGTTGAAAGACGATCCTGCCCTCGAAGTCGAATTGCACCATGGTGTGAACGTCCCAGCCGGGCGGCGTGGGCGGCATGGCATATTGCGTGCCCAGCTTGCGCCAGGCCAGGTGGAAGCATTCCTTATCGCCATAGACGACCCGAAACACGAAATCGGAATGTTCGGCGTACCAGAGGGCCATGCGCAACTCGCGCCAGCAGCGTGTTTTGTCCACCATGAACTGACCGGACTCGAAGGCCACCTCGTGCTGTGCCTGGGGCACCATCCAGTCCATGCCGAAGATGGACCACACATCCGGCTTCAAGGTCCAGCAAGCGTAGTCGGGCCAGAAGATTGCCCAGAATTCTTTGAACTGCGGCGTATCGAAGAGGTACGTTACGTCCCGCACCGGGCCGTTGTCGGCATCGAGGAAGAGCACCTGAGCAAATGGCGAGTAGAGGGCCGAGTACGGCTTCAGCTCCCAGCCGCAGAGAATACGGCACGGGTATTCTTTTTCGAGCTTTCGCGCGTCAACGCATTCGACACCCAGCGGCTTGAGCAGACGGCGCATGTAGGGGTCACACTCTCCCTCGCCCAGATACCAGAGCTGGATCGGCAGCTTGCAGCCGAAGTGGCGAATGAGGTTGACGCATACCCAGACGCTGGGGAAGTATTTCAAACCGTCGCCGGCGATCACGATACCACGCTCTTCCGGGTAAGCGAGGCGCGCCGGCTTGAGATTATCGGCGAAGGCCTGGGCCATGCGACGCATGGCCTCATTGACATTGGCCCAACCGGCCCAGCCAGGCGGCCAGGGGCCGGGCGGCGCGTTTTCGATCAAATGGATCATCTCCTCGACTGTCATGTCTTCACGGGCTGAACTTGGGCTGAGCTGGGACATAAACCTCACTCCGCCGCATGGGACTTGCTTGAAACGGCCGCATACTATTCCGCTCACACCTCAGTAACCGATCCGGTGATACCTGGCGCGGTACCCTCACCGGAACCAGAACCTGAGCCACTTGAAGAACCACTGCCGCTACCGGAGGCGGAGCCGCTTTGACTGCCCGAACCAACGCTGCCCGACGAGCCACTCGATCCGGCGGAGCCGCTTGCGCTACCCGAGCCGCTCGAACCGCTACCACTGGAGCCGCTTATGCCGGAGCTACCTGACCCGGACGAGCCGCTTACGCCGGAGCTACCTGATCCGGACAAGCCGCTTGAGCCGGAGCTTTGCCCGGAGGAGCCACTAGAACCGGACGAACCACTCGTGCCGGAGCTCTGGCCCGAAGAGCCGTTGGAACCCGACGAACCGCTTGAGCCAGAACTTTGCCCCGACGACCCACTGGAACCTGACGAACCGCTTGAGCCCGAGCTTTGGCCGGACGAACCGCTGGAACCCGACGAACCACTCGTGCCGCTACCACTGGAGCCGCTTGCGCCGGAGCTGCCTGACCCTGACGAACCACTCGCGCCAGAGCTTTGTCCCGAAGAGCCGCTGGAACCCGACGAACCGCTCGTGCCGGAGCTCTGGCCCGACGACCCACTGAAACCTGACGAACCACTCATGCCAGAACTTTGCCCCGACGACCCACTGGAACCTGACGAACCGCTTGAACCAGACGAGCCGCTCGAACCAGACGAGCCACTTGAACCTTCCAAACAGCAACCCAGAGCGTAAAGCGGCATGTTCGTGGCGGTCATGCCGACGTAGCGCATCAGGAACCGCCCGATGTGAGGAAACTCACACGTCGAATAACCAAAAAGAGGCACGCTGTCGACGAGTCCCAGGAAGCGCGCTTTGATACGCCGCACCTGAGGCCCGTCGGGGCCTGAGCGCGAGCCCGGACAGCCAAGTGCATACAACGGCACACCGTCTTTCGGTCCTGCGAAGCGTGCCAGGTATCGCTGCTTGCGGATCATTGGTTGATGTCCAGCACCTTACAGGGAAACAGGGACTGCCAGGTTTTCGTGGGGATGTCGTAGCGTTGCACGACTCCGTCGTAGTAGCCGTCCTGGTCGGGCACATTGCTGGTGATCAGCACGTGCGCTTCATAATCGGCATCATTCAACCGTACGACGGCCAAGCGCACCGTGGACTCGTTCGTTTCGACCCACAGCACGCGCGCCGCACCAGCCGGCACGTTCAGTAGTGCGTGTGAATTGCCGGGAATGACCTGGGCGAAATCGTAAAGTTGCGTCGGGTTCACCAGCAGGCGCACCAGTGACACGCCGGCAAGGACGCCCCGGCCGACCGCTCCGTCCTTGAGTGGTTCGAGCAGGATCAGGAATCGACCACGGTGCTCTGCTGTCGGGACGACGCCCGAGAGAGTGACCCGGTTTTTGAACTCCTGGAGGTTGTCGGTGGGCAGGATGATGGGGGCGTTTGCGCCGAGGATATCGAATCGCTCTCGGTCGGCGCCGCTTAGGTTTTTCACCTGGACGATGCCGGTTTGGCGAAACTCCGCATTGGCTTCCTGATCGCGGCTGTGCTGCTGGTTGCGAACCCAGCGTACCGCGTCGAGGAAGGCGTTCCATGCCTCGGCGGGAACTTCCAGGCGTTGGCCGGCCTGCACTTTCTTCAAGGGATCGCCTGGCATTGTTGCTTACGACCCTATGCCCAGCAGCGAAAAATCGCCGTAGTAGTACACCTGCTCCACATAGACGGCTCGTGGCTTTTTGATCAGCGTCCTGGCCGTTGCGTCCTCGTCGTCCTCGTAACGCACCCACAGGTAGTGCCAGCCTTCCTTGGCGGGCACAGTGATGTCGCCTATAACCAGGTTCTCCGCATTAGGGCTGGCGGCGAACTTGAAGGTAATCTCCCAATCCTCGGTGCCGCGTTTCGAACCTGATGCGCCCAGGAACAGCACCTCTCCGCGTGCAAAACCCCGAAACGGAGCGTCATTGACACGGCCAGTGAGCAAGAACAGGTTCGCTTTGTAGGTCGCCGTGATCTGCGAGTTCGGCAAGTAGTAGGTCTCGGTCCAATTATAGACCGGCAGTGTGATGTCGATACCTTCAACGCTGTCGCCGCTGACGTTGATAGCGCCGTGGAAATTCGGCGTCTGTTTCCCGGGCGCGGCATACCGTCCTATTGTTTGAAGACTCTGCGTAATTTTTTGCGTGCCGCCCGAGGTGTCGAAACTGAACGAATGACTGGCCTGTCTCTTTGGCTCTTTCCGGGCGTAGTGCACCGTCACGTCCCAGATACCGCCGCCCAGGTGCTGGATGCGATAGTGCTGGAAGACAAGTCCGGCGTAGAAAGCGGGAATGGTGGCCTCGACAATGAGCTTGACTTCCAGGTCACTTTCGGTGCCGAGCACGCCGTAGAGCAAGTCGACGGACGGGTTTTCCGGGCCGACCGTGGTTTCACGGCTGTCGAACTTCTCGAAGATGATCGCCATCGGCACCTCACGCGAAAACCAGTGCGCCTTCTCTGGCTTTGTCCAGAAGTTTTTTGGTATTGGAGGCGACCTGCTCGGTAGCTTTGGCCGTACGTTCCGCAAGGCTGGTTGCCCCCAGACCACGGACGGCCAGCGCGCTGAACGTGCCCTAGATATCGACCTTTTGCCGGGCCGTTTCCAGCACAGAATCCAGATCGGGCAATTCGCCGGGCCGGCGCATAGGTGGCAGTTGCCCTGATGGGCCTTCCTCACGTCGGCGGCGGGCCTCGGCCAGTGCGTCAAGCCACTCCTGTCGGGCCGTTTCCAGTTCGCGCTGCGTCGCGGCCAGGTCTGCCCGGCGAGCTGCGTCGCGGTGTCGGCGTTCTTCGTTCTGCATCTGGTTGAGCTGCTCTTCGATCCCGGCCCGTTCTTGCTCGATCTCACTGCGTTGCCGTTGGCGCTCTAATTCACGCTGTTTTGCAAGCGCGACATGCCGGGCGTTGATCTCCTGCTCGCGCCGTGATTCCTCTTCGTTGATACGGGCGATCTCCGCTTCGGCGTCTGCGCCGAGGATACCCTGGATGCGTGCCCAGACGCGTTGAAAGAACCCGGCGAACCGATTCCACGTCCGCTGCAAGATATCGATAAAATTCATCCAGGCGGTGGCCAGGAACGTAGTGGTCTCCAGCCAGGCGATCTGGATGCCGGCCCAGGCGTCGTTCAGGAACCGGGCCAGCCGTAAATAGCCCCGTAAAACGTCTTGAGGAAGAACTCCTTGAACCGTAGCCACCGCTCTTCAAGCCAACCCACACCCTGCTTCCAGACGAGCTTTAGTGTCAACCAGGCGATCCGTGCCGCCAGGCCGAGGTCCCCGGTGGCCAGGGCGTCGGCAATGCCGCGCCAGGCCGCAAGGGCCGTCTCCTGAAGTGAACGGAACTCAGTGGCAAGCCCCTGAAGCGCCTGTTGGCCTGCGTCCGTGGTGTAAAGCAGGTAACCGCCCAGGGCTAGCAGAGCGGCGCTTACAAGACCCACCGGCGTAAGAAGCCCAGCGACTATTGCCCCCAAGACGTTCAGTGCGGAACCCACGCCGGCGAGAACCGTTGCAAGAATGCTTACCATCGCTGCGATGCCGGCCACCGTCTTACCAAAGGCCAGTAGCGCCAACCCGCCGCCCATCACCGCCAACGCCACCTTAAAGGCGATCACAATCAGCTGTCGGTTCCGGTTGATCCAGCCGGAGACGGTTTTCGTTGCGCGCGTGATCCACTGGGCCGCGTCGCTGAGCACAGGTACCAGTGCGCCGCCAACGAGGGCGATGCCCCGTTGAATTACTTTCCAAAGCACAGTGAGTGTGTCACGGAATGCTTCGGCAGCTTTGGCATCCGCCGTAGACCAGGTAAGCCCTAGTTCGCGGGCCTGCCACTCAAGCCTTTCGATACCCTCAGCTCCGTCGGCCATCAGCGGCAAGAGGCGTGTGCCGGATCGACCAAAAATATCCAATGCCATCGCAGCACGTAAGGTCGGATTGCAAATTTGACTGAGTCGATCAGCAAGCAATTTGAATTGTTGATCCGGAGTAAGCTGCGCCAGGTCAGCCACGGTGAGGCCAAGTCGGCCAAACGCGTCGTTGGTGCTCTGGGAGCCAGCGGCCGCATCGACGATGGTCTGGGACATCTTGCGCAAGCCCAACTCGAGAGTTGCCAGATCCGCGCCAGATAAATCCGCGGCGAAAGCCAGCTCAGATAATTCCTCGACAGCAACTCCCGTTCGTGCGCTCGCTTTGGCAAGATTGTCTCCCAGATCCTCGAACATCCTGCTGGCGGCAACGAGCGGTCCGGCAGCCATAGCGCCCAGTCCGACCAGCCGTGTGCCCAGGCTAGAGACACTTGCGGCAAACGCCCGAAGCCGTTGCTCGGCGCTACGCAGCCCTTTGACGAGCTTACTGTCCCTGGTGGACAGCTCCACGTAGGCCTGGCCGGCGCGAATTGCTCCTGCAGTTGCCATGTCACTCGTCCCTGTGCGCCGCCGGTGGGCGGGCAGCACGATCCACAAACACCTGTTTCAACGCAGTGACGCCAACCCTGGGCAATTTCTCGGTGCGCCGCACATGCGGGTTAAACTCGGCGGGCTTATAGGCCCGCGTTTTGTGCGGGTCGCGATGAACGTTGGCCAGCATCGCTAACAGGGTCGAGGTGTGCGCCCAGAGCTGGCGGCTCCTCGCCTCACCCATCACAAGCAGCTCGCGGAGGGTGAAGGGCCCGGGGTCGACGCCGATCGTTCCGGCGAGCTCGTAAATGAGCCGATCCATCTGCTCGCTTCGGCTTCCGGGTCGATCTGGCTGATCGTCTTGTCCGCGTGGTCGAGCAGTTTGTCGGCCAGCGCGCGGCTCGTCGTGATCAGCTTCTTGAGGCTTTCCCGGCCCCGGGCATTCGGGAAAAAATCGATCAGCTCATCCACGAACGCCTCAGCGGCATGGCCGATGGCGTCACCTGCCAGAGCGCGGCCGAAATCCTCGTCGCTCAGGTTCCGCTTTTCCGCTTCCTCCTTGCACAGGCAGTAGAGAACGTCAGCCAGCTGCACCGGATCACTGAGCAGTTCCGCAAGCGGCCTGGCCCCATCGTCCAGAAGTTTGAACAGGTCCACACGGAGCACGCTGCGAACGCGCTTGACCATCGCCACGTTGATAGTGATCGTCCACGTGCGGCCGGCGTTGTCGGCGAACGTATGCATCCCTGGCAATTCCTTCTTTAACTCTTGATGGGGAGTTGGTCCACCTTCTGCTTCAATCGCTCGACAGCGTCACGCAAGCCATAAAGACCCAGCGCTCCGGCCAGGTAGAGTATCTCTCGGACGTATTGGTCAGGGATGAAGTGCCATAGTTCGTTGGCGGCAAGCAGGGCTACCACTGCTGCGGCCAACCTGGTCTTGTAACCCTGAAGGCTGTCCAGCAACGAGAATGGCCCCCCTGACGCCGCGTCACTGCCAGTGGCCGTCTTTTTCACCAAACGCTCCAGCAAACCGCTGCGGAGGATGAAAAACACCACCCCACAGCCAAGAAGAATCCAGGCCCACGGCGGCACATTCGCCAGGTTCATCATGTCACCTCTTCCATCTAAGTGCGAGCCACAACAACAGCACGGCAATGCCGACCACGGTCCAGGTCACCACGTGGGTGCTCGGTCGGCGCAGGTCGCGATCCCGGAGCGGGTTGTAGTTGGGGTTAGGTTTTCGGATAGCCTCTAGAGCGCGGCGCAGCCCATCAGCACCGTCGTCGTAGTCGTCCTGACGGTGCAGCACCTTGCCTGACGCGGTTTGCACGTAGATCGTCGGTTTGCCGGCCGTGTAAAAACCGGCACGCGCTACAGCCCAATGGTCCGGTGGATAGCTTTGAATGAGGAAATTCCCGGCCAGGTCGGCAAGCGGGCCGTTGAGGTCGTCCAGGACGCGCCGGCAGTCCGCGGCAGAGCCGATGATCGTCAGTCGCAGCATGGCGCTATCGTCGGTCAGCGTGCCGGCTTCCAGGAGTTCTCGGGCTTCAGCCGTGGTGATTTGACGCCCGTCGAACACGATGTGTTCGCCCGATTGACTCAATTGTGCGCGGTCAATGCCGAAGTTCTGGACGCCGTCCTGCTCAACGACGGGCAACTCACCGGGTGACGGTTGGGCCGGATCCGAGCCGATCACCAGCAGGGAAAACAGCAAAGCGTACATGATGCACCTCAGTTCGTAGGTGGTGGCGGGGGTGGCGGGGCCAGCAAGATCACTGCCCAGCCGCTGCCCATGCCCTCCAGGTCCGTTGGAACTCCTCCGGCGTCATCCATTCAATCCGGTCCGCACCGGGGAAATTGTTGTCCAGCACGGCAAACCATTTGTCGTCCGCATGGACCAGATTCACCATGTGAGCGATCCGTGCACGACCATAGCGGCCTGTCGGACTGAACGAGTACGTCACGCAGGGCATCCGGCCCGTTCGACAGGCGAGCCGCAACAGTTCCAGGTCGCTGCCTTCGTAATTGAGAAACGGCGGTGCAGCCGGGTATCCACGTTCTTGGGCCATCTGTGGCAGATATTTTTGGACGGAACCTGACGATGCGCCGCCCGGGATGCCATGCTTTTGAATCCACCGCGGGGCCTCTTCATACGCCGGCACGTTCTGCCACAGAGCGGCATGGTGGATCGACGTCCACACGCAGCAGCCCTGACCGCGTGAGGTCGTATTGTGGCGATGCAGGTCGCCCGGCAGGTCGCAGTGCACTTCGGTACCATCCGGGGCTTTGTTGCCGCCCACCGTAGCGCCGATCAGACTGCAAACCAGGACCAACAAAACGCGTCTCATACGGCCTTCCGACACCCCCATAGCAAGCCGAAGATGTTCACTACGTCGCTCGCTCTGCCCATTACGACACCACGAACCAGCTCGGCGGATTGGCCGAGTGCGTTGGTTTGAGCGTCACACTTACCGAGATTGCCTCTTCCAGTGATTCGTTGCGGCTGAACTTGGTAATTGCGCAGGATGCCCGCAGACCTTGCGAGCCAGCCGCATTGATCGGACCATCCATTACGGCGAACTCCAGTGCGGCACCGGCCAGGAAGGCGTCGCGGATGCTCACGAAGTCGTCATTGCCCGTATCCAGAATCATTTCAAACTCGATGGAGGCGTCTTTGAGTGTGGCAACCGTGGCACGCCAGCCGTTATTGCCGCGCGTGGATACATCGGCTTCGCCCGCCTCGAGATTGAGCGTCAAGTCCTTGACGTTCGTAACCTCATTCCACACGGGACTAGCGTAGCTGCCCGTGTTGCGATACAGCCGGGCATCGAGGCCGAGTTTGACCGTCATGGGTAATCTCCCTTGCTAACGCACCGAGTTCCTCCACAGGGCCGGTAGTGAGGCCAATTCTTTTTCGAAGGCCGGTCCCATATAGGGGCGAGCACGGTAGCGCAGCCGGCGTGTATGGCGTTTTATCCGCCGGACCACCGTGCCACCGTATTCGAGCAACTTCGGCGCGTCGGACTTTTGCCGCAGTTGCACTGGCCCGATGACCACCGACTGCCTGGACCTGTCGTAGGCGAACAGGATGAACTGCCGCAGCAACCCAACGTGGGAATGCGGGGGCGAACCGGGCGGGCTGCTACCTCGACGTTTACGGATTGACGTGCGTGCCCGGGTGCGCACGAACGCGCCGAACCGCGATAACACCTTCCTTGTGGCAGCATCGACGGCCTTCTTGACCCCAGCCCGGTCGAAGAAGTCCTGTTTGGCAGCATGTAAGCTCATGGAGATCACGGCTCATCTCCACACCTGGAAGCTCAGCGTGATGACGCTGGTGAATTGCCGCAACTCATCCAGATGCTCCAGCGCATAGACCGGCTCGTTTTTGACCTCCGTGCAGCGGGCATCCGGGTAGCTGGCCAACGGATGCTTCCGAAAGTGATCGGCAATCTCCTCGACCAGTGTCATCAAGGCGTCGAGGGCCTCGGGGCTGATGTCGGTCTTCTTCTGAACGGCTACGTCGATCTGGTAATCGAAACTGTCGCGGCTGCGGTCGAGTGTCTTCGAGGCCAGTGCCCGTGGCACGACGGTGACCTTCAGCTCAGTCATCTCCGACAACTCGAACTGCGGCCGGTAATATCGCTCGGCAGTCAGCGGCTGGCTAAACGCGGTGGCGTTCAGCTCGGCAACTACTGCGTCGGCGATATCGAGGATCACGGCCATTACTCGGTGCCCACCTGCTTGGCATGAATCCGCAGCACCTTGCGGAACGCGTCGGACCATCGCCACGCGGGTTCCTTGCCCGGCGCCATCACCTCGTAGACCAAGGTCTTGTCGCCCTGTGTTTCGCGGATGATGTCGCCGCGCTGCGGCAAGATCGGCGTACCGCCGAGCACCAGGTCAGCGGCATGGATCAAGAAATCCCGGTCGGTCCACTCGATGGACACGCCGCCGTAGCCATCGTCCAGTTTCAGCAGCGTACGGCCGATGGTGGCCTGCACCGTGACCTCGTCCGCTCCGCGCCGGTAAGTGACCGGCCGCGAGGCATGTTCCTTGAGCTGTTCGGCCAGCCAATCAGAACCGGTTTCCAGCAAATCGGGCATGACGTCCTCACTGGCTTAGCCTGACGCGTACGGTAGCATCGTTATTACCGGCCGCCTGGACGCATTTGCCGAGCTGCTTATTGCCCGTTGCCGACGTGGTGGCCTGGTTCGCCGTGTCGTTCCAGTACACGATGGCCCCTACGGCAATGGCTGTACCGGTGCCGGTTGCCTTCGCGAAGTCGAAGACGCCTTCCACCGCCAGTGCCCCGCGATTGCCGGCCGGAATGTCGAGCCTGGCAACACCTACCAGATCACCCTGCACGACTACTTCTCCGGCCGCGATGTCCGCGGTCGGCGTGTAGTCAATGGTCTGGCCCTCGTGAACGAACACTGCTTGTGGCATGTACGATCCTCCTTACGCTTCACCCTTGGCCTTGATACCGGCCAGCGGCTCAGCCAGGTCCACACCGAAATCGAAATACCCGCGGAACTGCATTCCCAGCTTGTTGAAATCCGCTTCAGCCGCTTTGACCGTCGGAGTCTGTTGACCATCCAGGAAACTGACCGTTACGGGGGCTAGTACCCCGGGATCACGGAACAAGTACCAGGCCTTGGCGCTGGAACCGGCGAACTCCGCATCACTCAGCCAGTCCGACACCACGGGGCGGTAGCGTCCGGCGTGGATGTTGGCCGTTCCCAGCGTCCCGCCGGAGCCAGGATCGACGGTCGTGCTCTGGTAAAGCCGTTGCGCCACAAACTGAAGCTCGGGCGGCACGAGCAGGATGGTCGGCACCCCGCCGATCCGCTTCCTGTCAGGGCTTTTCAGCTTGCGGAACGCGACGATTCCTTTTTGCAGGCCGACTCCGTCGTCGCCCAGCGCGGTATCCGCGCCCGTGATGTAGTTGCCCAGGGCAGCCGTAAAGAAGCCGCTATTGTTGAGGAACGTGCTCCAGAAGACGCTGTTGAGCTTGCGGGCAGCTCCGGCTCCCAGTCGCGCACGGATATCGTCGAACGCACTTAGATCGTCATTGATGATTCGATCACGGGTCAGCGAAAACATCCGACCGTAGGTCCGGGCCTGACGCGTGTAGGTCTGCTCCGACACCGTGCCATGCTTCAACTCGCCGTCGGGAGCCACCTCCTCGTACTCCATGTTGTCCAGCAGACGCACACTGGTGACGGTCTTGAAGTCGCTCACCGAACGGATGGCAGCGATTTCCCGCCACGTCTGGTCTTGCTCCTGGAAGGCCTCGAGCAGTTCCTTGTTCAGAAGGTTGCTCAGAATGTTCGGTAGCGACAACGTGCTGGTGCCGGAGGCACGCAACGTCAGCGGCACGGTCCAGGCATAGTACAGGGCATCGCGGAGATTGCTTGCGTCCAGGAACGGCGACCCGGTGTAGCCGTTGGCCTGCGCCGCCAGGTAGATCGCCTGGCGAATGCGCATACGCCGCCCGAAACGGTCTTCGGCGGCTTGCAGGAGATCGGCCGGGTAATGCCGCTCGGGGTTCATCGGCGTGCGGGTCAGCGCCAACGCGGCCTCGAGCAACTGGGCCGTGGAATACCCGGACGCTCCCGTCTGGATGCTGATATAGGGGGCATGGGGCCGCGACGCACGCAGCACTTCCAGCTCGGTTCGTGCAATATCCCAGCCTTCGGCGATGGCCTGCGCTTCGATCTCCTGATGCTTACCGCCGCAAATCCGCCGGATGGCCGTAATACGCCGGACCTCAGCAGCCGCTGCAGCGCGAAGGGCGGCGACCTCCGCTTCCACGAAATTGGACGCCTGTCCGGTGGCAGCCGCATCGGTGCGCGTGTCAACTTCCGATCCCGGCTGCGTGGCTGCAATCTGGGCCGAGGTATTCTCGTCTGCGCCAAGCACCACGAAGCTGATTTCCCCCAGGGAGGCGCGTCGAACGATATTGACCGGTCCGGCGAACTCCCGCCCGTTGGCCTGCGAGGTCTTCCCCTCGGGCACGAACTCCACTTGCTCGGCGCGGACCCCGATCGAAGCCTGCCAGGCAAAGCCCTTATCGTTGAGAGCGATCACCTGCCGCGCCTTCGGCGAATCGCCCATGATAACCCCGGACACAATAAGCTGGTCGTTCATCACGGCGACGGAATCAGTCTGCCCCATCACAAAATCCACGTCACGCACATGATCCAGCAGGATCGGACGGCGTTGCCGACCCACGTCCAGACCGGCCAGGTCCACCACGACCGGATAGCGCCAGCCGGCCAGCTGCATGGCCCCGCCCGTGTAGGCGGTCATCGTGAACCGGCGCAGCCGCTGCGCGTCGCCCTCACCCGGAGCGGCTTCCAGTTCCACCGACGTTGCAAGCAGGTTCAGCATCCGGTGTTCAGCGAGCTTGCTCTTGACGTTGACGTCACTCATCCAGAGTGTCCTCCTCCTGTGGCGGTATGGGCAGGGCTTCGGTCAACGTAAGGCCGAGCTCCTGCATCAAGGCGACTTCCTTGGCCCGCTGTCGCAGGGCCTCTTCCCAGTCCCGACCTTGCCGCGCGTATTCGTGCGCCAGCGTGGTCGTGTGATTGGCCAGCCGCGTGGCTTGTGCCGACGCTTCCTTCGCCGGGTCCACGTGCTCATGGCCGTCCCAGAACCACTGGTGCGGCCACTCGTCCATAGGGCCTAATCCCGCAGGCAAATAGCCCGGAATCAACGCGGCTTCATCAAGCCAGGCCGTCAGAATCCGATCCAGCACAACGCACTCCAGGTGCGCTTGCTCCACACGAATTGCTTTGAAATACGTCTGGTGGTCGAGTCGGC
>Ga0308402_1000270_pt1 | contig 16294 bp, 20 predicted proteins | sample HotsprSampleOSM2_FD_203471 | JGI IMG/M metagenome (GOLD analysis project Ga0308402, IMG submission 203471) | Hot spring phototrophic mat microbial communities from Octopus Spring, Yellowstone National Park, Wyoming, United States - 20060913_OS-M2 ... | reverse complement strand
TGAACGAGCGGCGCTGCGCGCCGGGGGGGTGGACGGCGGCTCCTCAGCGCGACGCGGCGGCGCGGCGTTTCCCGCGCCGCCGCGCGGCCCGGCGCGCGGCCCGACGCGCCGCCTGCAGCGCGTCGACCTGCGCGGCGAATTCGGGACGTTCGGCCATCCGGCGCCGGATGGTCGTGCGCCCGATCCTCAGCGCGCGGGCGGCGAACGTTATCGATGCGCCGCTGCGCATCGCGCTGAGGAGCGCCTGCGCCCGCGCCGGGTCGAAGACGCCGCGCTGCGGCGCCGGCGGCGCGGGCGCCGGCGCCGCGCCGGACGGCGCCAGGTACGCCGCGACGATGGCGGCCTGTTCGGCGTCGCTCAACGCCAGCCATGCATCCATCGGCATGGCGTCGAGTGCGTCGCCGTCGTCGCCGGCGTGGCCGTCGCCGTGGCCGTCGCCGGCGTCGCCGTCGCGCGCCGCAAGCGCGGCGACGACGGCGACCGCCTCCTCCTGACCGGCGGCATACGCCAGCCAGAAGGACGAGACGCGCCGCGCATGCGCGGCGCGGCGGTTGGGGGTCGCCCCTGCCCTGGAGGCAGGGGCGGTCGGTTCGATCATCATGCATTCCTCCTTTCTCCGCCGCCATGCGGCGGCGGGATGTGTCCGACACGTCCACCATAGCCGCCGCCAACGGCGCAGCGGCGGCGGAATCGGCGCCGTCCGGCGCACGCGCGACCGGCGCGATGCAGCGGCGGACGCCGCCGCAGGAGCGCGGGGTTGACAACTGCCGGAAATTATCATTTTTCTCCCGCACCTACGAGAAGGCCGTGGTGCGCCTGGCCCGGTTGCATCGCCGCATCCGCACCATTCGCCAGGACTTTCTGCACAAGGTCGCCACCGGGCTGGCGAAAGCCAGGCCGGTTCTGGTGGCGGAAGACCTGAACGTGCGGGGCCTAGCGCGGAACGGGAGTCTCTCGCGGGCCATGCTGGATGTGGGATGGGGGCCTTCCGGCGGATGCTGGAGTATCGGGTTTGTGCCAATCGACCCGAATGCCGGCTACCGGGTGGTCGTGAACAACTTCATCGCCGGCGGCGGCGACGGCTGCAGCGTTTTGCAGCGGGGCGCGAACTCCGTTGTATGATAGCATGAGCGTGTAAGTCCCTGGTCAACTGTGGCTGTCGTATGGCATAACATAGAGAGTCACGCAAGATACCATAGAGAGTCGAGATAAGTACAAGTTGGGCCGTCCATCTCAGCAAGTAGCGGTCTGCAAGGTTGCACATATCGACAACGTCAACAAGGAGGACACTAATGGAAAAATGGGAATATTGGACAGGGTTTTTGTGGGCCGATATCGAAAATGAAGGCGCAGAAGAACTTCTCAAGAAAATGAAAATACGGAAAGGTTTGAGGGACCTACCAAGATGCGCGCCTCAAACCATGATACCTCAACTCAACAATTTTGGAGAGGCTGGTTGGGAATTAGTGCATATGGAACCAGTACGACGCGTTGGCCCCGACCACGATGTATATTTCTCAGGGGAACGGAGCAATGTTTATTTTTGTGTCTTCAAACGCAGGGTAGCACCATAAAATAGCGTGGAGCTAAATCCGCCTGGGTGTGAAGCGTAGCAACTCATCAATCGTCCACACATGGTCGGTCAAATCGGCAGCCATGGCTGGCGTGGCATCCAGCATGCGATGAACGGCACACAAGAACGCCGGTCCAAAACAGCGCGTCCTCTACACGATCAGCCGAGCGTGCCGGACAGCGCGTGCGCCAAAACGCCATTGGCAACCAGCCGCGCAGGGTCGCCTGCAGACGTTCGATGTAAGCGGTGTTGATCACACCGAGTTGTGTCTGCGTTGCCAGCATGATCTGTTCAGCCGCCTGCACGCACCCATGCACCAAGCGGCGCTCAACTGCGATAAGCTTTCGTGCGCGGCCTGCCACTTGCCGCTTAATGACCTGGACGATGTGCACGTCCTTGTCCGCCACCAGCCGAGGGCGTCCGCGTTTGTCAGTGTAGACCGGATGGCGAAATGTCCTGAGAATGATGCGAACATACGACTTGAAGCCATCTATGGCGAACAAGATCGCCTGACCGGGTCTGGCGGCGCGGCGCACCATACCGATCACCCGTGCAAGCAAGTGTTCATCCCGCTGCACAGCCACCGCCCCCCACACGAACAACCGCGCAAACACACTCATCGCGGTCGCCATCCACAGCCGACCGCCCTGGGCCCGGACATACATCTCGTCGGCTTGCACTTGCCCCAGGTCACGTCGTCCGCTGCACACGAGGTGTTCCTGTACTCGCCTGGCATGTTGCCCGGCTTTCGTCTGCCATGCCTTCACCGTGCGTTCGTCGATCCCGAATGCGAACACGATCGCTTGTAGCGGGCAACCGTGTGACAGCAATGCCAGCGCCAGGGTCACGATCCACAGCGGCGTGCCGCTCGTTTCGCTGAACGTCTTGCCGCAACTATGACACTTATATCGTCGTTCCACACGGGAATGGATGCCGACGTGCCCGCTATTACGGATGCGGATTCCTCCAGGGGTGCGCGCGCCGCGCGCGCGACCGGCGATCAGCCTGGATGACGGACCAACGCCACGCCCCCCGTTCCGTCCGCAGACGGAACGGGGGGCGTGGCGGATGCTACGCGATCTCAATGCCGGCGTCGGCGGCAATGTGCCGCACGGCGCCGGCAAGGATCGTGACGAAAGCGGCGACGCCGGCGTCGCCCTCGCCGCACGCGGCGCAGCGCGCGGCGACGGTCAGCGCCGTCGCCGCCTCCCGCTCCGCCGCTTCGAGCGCGACGGATTCGGGCGCGGCGGCGCGCTGCACCGCCGCATTCGCAAAGCGGATCAGCGCGGCGACGGCCTCGGCCGCCGGTTCCGCCGCCGCCCCGCTGTGCGGCCGCGCCAGCACGGCCGTGAGCAGCGCCGCTGTCGTCTGCGACGACAGCGGCGGCGTCGGGTCCTTGACCGCCTCCAACAGCAACCGGATCTTGTCGTTGTCCATTTGCTCTCCTTTCCGCGCGCCGCCATGCGGCGGCGCGGCTGATTCCGATCACGGGGCATGCGCCCCGCGCGCCTCCAGGATACCGCATTCCGGGACACGAACCGGCCGGGCGCGCCGGACCGCACCGGCGCGGCGCCGCCGGCAGGAAAAAAAAGCCCCCCGTCCGCCCGCAGGCGGAACGGGGGGGTGCGAACGATGGACCTCACCGCTGGCGTCGCCGCCAGCGGCCGGCCCAGTCGCGCAATCCCGGAAACCGGATGAGCGCGTGCAGCTCATCCGGCTCCCAGGCCTCCTCGAGTTCGTCGAAGAAGGCGTCGTCGGCGCACGCGCCGCCGCGCCCCTCCCCGACGTACCAGACGACGGCGCCGCGAAACGCGCGCAGCGCCGCCGTCGCCATTTTGTCGTCATACGGCGGCCAGACGATCAGCAGCGCCGCCGTCTCCGGCGCCGCTGCCGCCGCCTCCGCCGCCTCCGCCACCTCGACGAGCGTCCACGCCGGACGCGTATCGAGCCAGTCGTTCGGACGGCCCGGGCGGCGTCCCGGCGTGAACGCGAGGCGCCCGCGCTCGTCGAAGTACTGCGCGGGCGGGCGGACATCGGTTGCCCGCACCTCGGCGCCCGCCTGGCGCAGCAGCCAGGACCAGTAGCCGAGGCCGGCGCCGACCTCAACGATCGGCGAATCGGCTGCGATTCGCCGAACGAGGTCGTCGTCCGGAAGGGCGTATGAATACCGCCTACGCATCATCTTGATGATGCTGTAGGCGTGCGGGTGCGCCTCCGACACCCGCCCGTCCTGGATGCCGAGCGTGCGCTCGACATCCAGGAGGAAGGGATTGGATATATTTTTTGCCATTGGTCCTCCCTTGCCCCTCCGCCATGCGGCGGGGGGCGATCAACATTATTATTCTTATGCCCTCAGCATAGCGAGCGGCGGCGGCGGGGACCGAGGCAGAGAAACGGATGCGGCAGATCGGCGCCGCGGTCGTCCCCGCCGTCGCCCGCGCCGTCATCGCCGCGCCGTGCGCCCCCGGCCCGGCGGCGGGCGGCGGCGCCGATCACCGGATCGCTGCGCGCCGGCGGCGCCGCCGCCCGCCGCCGCGCCCCTCGCGCGCCGCCCCCGTCGCGCGTGCGCCGCATCCGGCGCCGCCCGCGCCCGCCAGCGCCGCCGCCGTCGCCGCCGCCGTGCTGCTGCGTGGCCATGACCGGCGCGCCGGTCATCGGTTCCTTTGGCGCACCCAGGCGCGCGGCGCCGCATACCGCGCCGCTTGCAGCGCAGCGCCGGCGCGGTACCATGGGGGGCGGATGCAGAATCGCTGCATCTGTTCACAACCTCCCCGCCGCAGGGCGGGGCGGAAAGGAGGAAACACATGAACAACGTTATTATCGTCGGAATTCATGTCCGTCTCGCCCGGCTGGGCGAGACGGACGTCGCGCTCAATGTCCGGCCGCTCGGGCCGGACGGGCGCGTTGTGGCGGACATGACGTCGGCGTCGCTGAGCGACGCCGACGTCGCGCTCGTCTTCGGCGAGCGCAGCGGGCGCGACTCGCTGCGCGTCGTCGGCGTCTCCCCGGAGCACTGCGTCTTCGGGGATTGGACGTGGACCGGCGAGCGGTGGGCCATGCGGCGCGGGAGCGCCGCATGGTTCGCCGCCGAGGCTGCCACGCTGCGCGAGCTGCCGCGCCGCGTGGCGGCGCTCCTCGCCGCCGCCGTCGAGCGCGGCGACCCCGCGATGCGCGGGGTCGCCGTTCGGGTGAACGACCGGGGCGCCGTCTGGCGCCCGGTCGTCCGCCCGCTCCCGGCGGTTCTGACCGTCCGGCGCGCCTGGGGGCTGCCGGACGGTCACATCCCGGTCCCCGACTGGTGGACCTGGGATGACGACGGGGCGGCGGCGCGGCGCTTCGCCGCCGCCGTGGACGCGGCGCTCGCCGCGTTCCACGTCGTCTACACCGTAGACGAGGTCTGGCTCCTCCGCGACCAGGCGCAGCGCCTGGTCGCGGAGACGGGCGGCCTGCGGGTCGACCGCGTCGAGGAACTGCGGGGGACCCGCGACGTGCGCCTGTGGCACGTCGCGGGGTTCGTGACCCACGTGCGGCTCTCCCACGCCGCACGCGAGGTCCTCGTCCAGGCCGGGCTGCTGCCCGCCCTGGACGAAGCCGCCCCCGGCGACGGCGACGTCTCAGGCGTCGCCGCCGCCGACGCCTGAGACGTCAACGACGCGCGCCCGGTTCGCCTCGGCGAACCGGGCGCGCGTCGTCGTCTACGCGATCCGTGACCAGCGCCGGTGATTCCAGCGCCATCTGCCGAGAATCACGGCGCCCCGGTCCGGCTCGCCGTGGCGGTTCGGCGGCTGCCCGAGCGGGAACCAGTCGATGGTTCCATCGCTCATGCGCGCGATGGCGAAGCCGCCGACCGCCTTGCAGTGGTCGTTTTGCTTCGCCTCCCGCAGCGCATCAGCGAGCGCGCGGCGTTGCATCGTGGTCAGTGCGGTCATCGTGGTCATCGTTGTTCCCTCCCGTGTGCGATCGTTATCGTTCTCCCGCAGCATACCACCCCAAATATGTTATTTCAATGATAATTCAATGATAATTCAATGATATTTATCTGATATTTCGCTGATATTTCACTGATGCTTCACCGCGCCCTCCCCGCATCCCCCGCATCCGCAGCGCCGCCGCCGCCAACGCCGCGCCCCGCTCCGACGTACCAGAGAACGGCGCCGCGCACGGCGCGCCGTGCGTCGACCGCCATCGGGTCGGCGCAGGGCGGCCAGACGATCAGCAGCGCCGCGCGCGGCATGACGCCGACGCCGCCCCGCGCATGGCGTCGGCGGCGTCGGCGGCGTCGGCGGCGTTGTGCGGACGCACGACGCGCTGCGCGTCGTCCACGGACGCGCGCCGGATCACGCCGTCGGGTCGCTCCATCGCCCCGCTGCGTCATCGGCGGCGGCGACCGGCGCCGCAAGGCGTGCAGCGGCGGCGGCGACGGCGGCGGCGTCGCCGTCCTCCTCGGCGATCATCGCGTCGAGAATTGCCGCGAGCGCGGGGGTTGACAACTGCTGGAAATGGTAGTATCTCTTTCAGCCATGAAACTCGTGGAGGTTGATCGGGACCTCAACGCGGCGTGCAACCTGAGCGCATACGGGCTGACCCACCTGACGGGTCCTACCGGGAGTTCCCCGGGACGTGACGCCTGTGGAGATCCCTCTGGCGGCGGAACGGCCCGCGCGGGTCGGTCTACGAGCGATGGGTCGATGAAGCAGGAAGCAGCCCGTCATGCGTTTCACCCTTCGGGGTGGAATACATGACGATGCGCGGCAGAACGGTTCTGCGAGGCGTATGCCGACGAGGACGATGGCGGCGTGCAGGTCCGGCGCCGCATCGTCATCCCCGTTGTCCCGCAGGAGCTCGTCGGGAATGTCTCCCTCGACGACGCGCATGAGTCCTGCGGAATCGACCCACGCCAGACGCCAGGCCCACACCCCGGCGTCGTCGTCGTAGAACGCTGCGAACAGCGGCGAGTCGGCGCCGATGTCCACCAGGCGTTCGACGTAGCACGCCGCCGCGTCGCCGGCGGCGTCCGCCGCGTCCGCAGCGGGCGCAGCGGGCGCAGAGCGACTCTCATCTTCCATTTCCATTCCTCCTTTTGATCTCCCCCCGCCGTGCGGCGGAGGGGCGCCGTATCCGGGCGATGTCCCGGTGCGATCAGGATACCGCTCACCGTCATCGTGCGTCCGGCGCACGCCGGATCACCCGCTGCGCCCGGCGACACCGTCGTCGTCCGGCGCCTGCGTGTCAGGGACGGTTGTGCGCGCATGCGCAACGAGACGGAGGAGCGGCGCGCGATGGACATCCCCGAGTCGTCTGGTTTGTGCATCGCAGCGCGTCGTCGGATGCGGCGGATCGGCCACGCGGTCGTCCCCGCCGTCGCCCGCGCCGTCATCGCCGCGCCGTGCGCCCCCGGCCCGGCGGCGGGCGGATGGCGCCGATCACCGGATCGCGGCGCGCCGGCGGCGCCCCCCAATGCCCGATGCGCCGCGCCGCGCCGCGCCCCGCGCGCGCCGCCGGCAGGCAAAAAAAAAGCCCCCCGTCCGCCCGCAGGCGGAACGGGGGGGGTCGGGGTCATGGGTGGAGGTCGTACCTCCACGTGCAGACCCCGAACACTCCGTACTTCCTTAGCGCGGGCAGCGCCCGCGCAAACCGCCCTTCGTCATGGATGACGAGCCGCCAGCCCGGCGGCTCGTCCAAGTACGCGGCATACGCGATGCCGCGTATCTCGAGAAATTTGACCCAAGCGTGGTCCGGAGATGTGGATGTGATCGAGAACGGGCTCCCGTCCCAGTGTGCAGCCAGACGAATCGTCCTCATGATGGTTGTCCTCCCTGCCCCTCCGCCATGCGGCGGGGGGCGATCTCATTTTTTTTTTTTCCTATGCACGCACGATAGCGCACCGCCGCCGCGGTGCAACGCTGCATCGCCGCGCGGCGCCATGCGACGTCGGCGGCGGCGGTCTCTGCACCCCCCAGCCCCCCGCGTGCGGGGCGGTTCGGGGGGCGGGGGGACTGGGGGAGGTTGGGAGACGCTCTCCTGAGTCCACACGCGGCGAACGCGCCGCGTCGCGCATGCGCCGCGCCGGGTGGCGCGGCGACCAAAGGAGGAATCCGTGAAGATGAAGAATCGTGAACCGCGCGCGCCGGACTACTGCGTCCGGCGCGGGCGCGCCGTCGCCTGCATGGGCGACGGCGCATTCGCCGACGTCGTCGCCGCGCTGCGGGCGCAGTACGGCGATGACGCCGTGGAGGTCTACCGCGTCGCGGTCCGACGCCCATGCGCCTATGACGAGTCGTGGGCGCCTCCAGCGCGAGCAGACGCCGGCGCCCGCCGCCGCGCGGCGCCGCGACGCCGGCATCGGCGTGACGGTTGCGCGCAGCGGGCGCTGCGCCGTCGTCGTCGATGCCGATGATGCGCCGGACGTCGTCCCGGCCATTCGTCTGCGCCGATCGTCGAGGTCGGCGCCGCCCTCGCCGCTGCGCGCGGCTTGCAGTGCGTCCAGGACGCCGATCTGCCGGGCGAGCTGCGGCGCTGCGTCTACGCCGCATCCGCCGCCGCGCCGCCGGCGCTGCGCGTCGTCATCGACGCCTGGGGCGACCCGATCTGGTTCGACGCCGACGGGCGTGTCGTCATCCCCGACGCCGGGCGCTGACGGCGCGCCCGCACGCGCCGCGCCGCCCCCGCCGCCCGCGCTCCGACCGTGACCCCGCCGAACGACGCATCCCGTGCATCGTCCGGCGGGTCGGAGTCCGGCGCCGACCACGCGCGGCGGCGGCCGTCCCCTCCGCCCCCCCTGCCAACGACGCGCGCCCGCCCCGCCGCAGCGGGAGCGGGCGCGCGGAGCCGGAATGATGTTAGTACAGCAGGCGGGCGCGCCCGGCGGCGCTCGCTGCATACAGCGCCGCCGCCACCGCCGCCGCCATCGCCTGCCAGGCGGCGCAGCGGCGGTCGGCGGGCGCCGACTCCTGCGCCGCCTGCGTCGCCCATGCCGCCGCGTGGATCGCAGCGGCATGGGCGCGCGCCGCCGCTTCCTTGGCGCCGGGGGCATCGGCGCGGGGCAGCGGACGGGCGGCGGCGTCCAGCGCCGCCCGCGCCGCCCGCGCCGCCAGCGCCGCCGCCCGGCGCGCGCGCCACGGCGTCGGGCGCGCCGCCGCCAGGCGCTGCGCGCGCGCGGCGGCGATCACCGCCCGCGCCGCCGCGTCCATGACCGACGCGGGTCCGGCGCCGACCGGCGGCGGCGGCGGACCCGCCGCCGCCGCGTCGGACACGAACGCGGCCTCCTCAAGCGCGGCGTCAACCGCCGCGCTGAGGCGCCCATACCCCGCCGACGCCGCAGCGTCGGCGGGGTCAACGTCGCTTCTTCTGAACATGTCCATACGGTTCATGATGCCCCCGCCGCTGCGCTGCGCCACACTGTCGGCGACGGGATCGTTCCGTCGCCGCCGTCGCAGGGACGGCGGACCGCATCGATCGCGCCGCGCACGCGCGGCGCAGGAGGAAGAGGATGACCGAACGCGAGCCCCTCCCCCGCCCGGCGGGGGAGGGGACAGACGACGCGGCGGATGCGTCGGATTCCGACGCATCCGCCGCTGCGCGCGCGGCGGCGGCGCTGGCCGCCGCCGTCGTCGCCGACGGCGGCGACCCCGCCGTCATCGGCGTCGCCGCCGAACAACGGTGACGGCGGGGCGGCGCGGACGACGGGACGGGCGCGCCCGTCCCGCCGTTCCGCCGCCCCCGCCGCCCCGTGCATCGCCCCCGGCGTCGCTCCCGGCATCGTCCCCGCCGCCGCCGTCGCCGGCGCCGCACGTCACCGCCGCATGCGCCGCATCCATCGCCCCCGCCGCCGCATCCATCGCCGTCGCCAGCGCCGCCGTCGCCGCCGCCGCGCTATCCTGAGAGCGAACGCGGCATCCGCCGCGCCATACATATCCGTTGCTCCCCCGCAGGGGGGAGCATGCGTTCTCCCGCCGCAGGGCGGGAGGGGAGGATCAGATGGAAGAAAAACGTCAACCGGTTCCCCCGGTCGCGGGAGTGTTGCTCCCGCTCCGGGGGGACATGCTGCACGTCCAGCGCCTGGCGCTGGACGTGCTGACGCCGGCGGCGCGCCGCGCCGCCGTGTTCCTGGCGCAGCGCTGGCCGGTCATCGCCGGCCCGCCGCACCTGCCAGGCGTCGGCGGCGGCGTCGTGCGCCGCCCCGATGGACTCCTGGACGTGGCGCTGCCGCTCCAGGACCTGACGCCGCCCGACGCGGCGGGTGCGGCGGACGCCGCGCCGCCGCGCACGCTGCGGCAGATCGCGGGCGACCTCCTGCTCGCGGAGGTCGTCCGCGAGGAGGGCGGCATCTGGCTGCCGCCGCCCACGTTTGGCGCGTGGGCGGAGTGGCACTTCAGCCGCCACGATTTCGCCGCCGTCGCCGCCGGCGGACTGCCGTCCCTGGCGGCGGCGCTGGCGGCGCGCGGCGTGGACGACGCGGAAGCGACGGCGCTCGCCGACCGCTTCCCGACGAGCGTCTGGCAGACGCTCGTCGCCCACTGGAGCGTCGTCATCACCGACGAGACGGCGTCGGCGATCCCGCCGCACGCCGTTCTCGGTCGCCTCGGCGCAGCGGCTGCGATCATGCGTCAGCCGCTCGTCGACATGCGCGCCGTCGCCGCGCTCGTCGCGCGCCTGGCCTTCTACGGCCTGGCGCTGCGCGCGGCGCACGGCGCGGCATAATCGAGTCGAATGGCGCGCGCGCGGGCGCGCCGCGTGATCGTGACCACCGGCGGGCGCCGCGCCGCCCGCCAGAGGAGGCCATCATGAGCCATCTGACCAGACTGCGCCTGGAGATCACCGATCTCCAGGCGCTCATCGACGTCCTCCGCGACCGCTATGGGGTCGTGGAGGTCTACGAGACCCCGCTGCTGCGGAAGGTCGCGTACAACCGGTACGCGGCGGTGCACGCCTACGTGCCGGAGACGGCGTTCTCCGGCCGCTGGGGAAGCGGCATCGGCGTGCGGGTCGGCGCCGACGGGCGCATCGACCTGCTCGTCGATTCCGACGACCGCGCCGCCGTCGTTCCGGCGATCCGCCGCGCCTACGCGCTGCGCGTCGCCGACGCCGATCTGACGGCGCGCGGCTTCGTCCGCGCCGCCGCCGACGAGACGCTGACGGACGGAACCGTCCTCCGCGTCTACGCTCCGGCGGACGGCGCCCCGGCGCCGCGCGTCGTCGTCACCGTGGAGCCGGACGGAACCGTCCGGATCACGGTCGAAGGCATGAGCGGGATGGGGTGCCTCCCGCTCACCGCCGATCTCATCGCGCGTCTCGGCGGCGCCGCCGAGACGACGCTCACCGCCGACGCCTACGGCGAGTCGGCAGACGCCGACTCGTGGGCGTGGGCGAAGGAGCGCAGCGATGCGTGAGCGCACGCTGCGCATCCACAAGATCATTCCGGTGAGCCGGGCCAACGGGCCCGGCAACCGGATGGTCGTGTGGGTGCAGGGGTGCACCCTAAGGTGCCCCGGGTGCTTCAACCCTGACACCCACGACCCCGCCGCAGGCGAGGAGGTGCGCGTGAGCGTTCTCCTCGACCTGCTGGCGCGGCTCGCGATCACCGGGACGATCGACGGCCTGTCGGTCTCCGGCGGCGAGCCGCTGGAGCAGATCGGCGCGCTCATCCCGCTGTGCGCGGGGGCGCGCGCGCTCGATCTGACGGTCATCGTCTGGACCGGGTTCACCCCGGACCAGGCGGCGGCGATTCCGGGGTTCGACGCGCTCATGGAGCACGTCGATCTCCTCATCGCCGGACCCTACATCGCCGCGCAGCGCATCGCCGACGGGCTGCGCGGCAGCGCCAACAAGGTCGTCCTGTGCGGGCGCCACGCGCGCCTGTCGCCGGACGACCTGGCGGACGTTCCGCCGACCGAGGTCATCATCGACCCGGCGGGCGGAACGGTCGCCGTCACCGGCATCCGTCCGCCGCGCCGCGCGCGGCGCGGCGCGCAAGGAGGCGGGCATGGCGCGGGCTAACGCTGCAGCGGGCGGCGCCGCCGCGCCCGCCTTCTGGCAAACGCTGAGCGCCCGCTACGCCGACGGAGTCGCCCACGCCTTCGTCCTGCACGGCAACGTGCAGGACTACGCGCCGGGCGGCGGCGGGTGGACGCGCCTGGAGGCGTTCCTCCTGGCGCGCCTGACGCGCTTCGACCTGTGCGCCGCGCTTGACGCGGCGCACGGGCTGCGCTTCCCGCTCCCCGGGCACGCGGAACTGGCCACCCGCGCGCTCGGAGTCTCCGGGCCGAGTCCGGCGGCGCAGATCCTCGCCGCCGCCGACCCGAAAGCGCCGCCGGCGGCGCGCCTGCTCCCCGTCACGCGCGAGACCATCGCGCTGGCGACGCAACTCCTGGATGCGCTGCTGACGCATCCATGGACGGTCGGCGAGGGGAGCGCCGCGCGCGCCGGGCGCATGGCGGTCGTCGTTTGGGACGCGCATCTCATCGTCCCGGACGGCGATCTGCGCGGCCAGGATGCGGCCATCCTGGCGCGCCTCCTGGGGTGGGGGCGCGCCATGGAGATCGGGGCGGCGCAGCATCTGCTCATCGCCGTCACCGACTCATACGGCGCGCTCCACGCCGACCTGCGGCGGGCGACGTCGCGGTGGGACGCCATCCCGGTCCCGCTGCCGGACGAGGAGACGCGCCGGCAGTTCGTCGCCTACCTCGCCCGGCAGCATCCGAGCCTGCGCGCCGACCCCGCCGCCGTCGCGCGGCAAACCGGCGCGTTGACGCTGCTGGGCGTGGAGGACATCGCCCTCCGCGCCCTCGGCGCCGGCGGCGAGGTGACCGCCGACCTGGTCGCCGAGCGCAAAGAAGCGCTCGTGCGCCAGGAGTACGACGATGTGCTTCGGGTGGTCGACCCGCGCCACACGCTCGACCGCGTGGCCGGGTACGACTATCTGAAAGAATGGCTCACCCACACCGTCGTCGCGCCGTGGCGCGCCGGTGGGCGGGTGCGCATCGGCGGTCTGCTCCTGAGCGGACCGCCCGGCACGGGGAAGACCCTCCTCGCCGAGGCCATCGCCGGCGAGGCCGGCGTTCCGCTGGTCGTCTTCGACCTGGCCCGCATTCTGGGCCAGTACGTCGGCCAGTCGGAGCGCAACCTCGACCGCGCGCTCGGCGCCGTGCTCGCCCTGGCGCCCTGCGTCCTGTTCATCGACGAGCTGGACCAGGTCACGGGGCGCGGCGGCGGCGGCGACGGCGGGTCGCGCGTCGATAACCACGTGTTCGCGCGGTTGCTGACGTTCCTCGAGGACCCGGCGCGGCGCGGCGTCGTGCTGGCGGTGGCGGCCACCAACCGCCCCGACCTGCTCGACGCTGCGTTGCGGTCGCGCTTTGACCGCACCGCGCCGGTGCTGCCGCCGACCGCCGCCGACCGTGCGGCGATCCTGCGGCAGATCGTCGGCGCGCTGGCGCCCGGCGTTCCCCTCGGCGCCCCGGCGCTGGAGGAGGCGGTCGCCCGCACCAACGGGTGGACCGGGCGCAACCTGCGCGATCTGGGCGGCGTCCTCGGCGACCTGCTCGCCGAGGGCATGCCGCTCGATGCGGCGCTCCTGGCGGCGCTCGACCTCTATCGACCGCCGCTGCGCGACACCGCCGCGCAGACCGCGTTGGCGCTGGCGGAGATCAGCGATCTCCGCCTGCTCCCGCCGGAGTACCGTCGGCAGGCGCATGCCGACGACTCCGGCGACCGCGCCGACGCCCCGCCCCCTGCGCCGCGCGCCGAATACCGGCGGCGGCGCGGCGGCGATCTGTGACGTTCGCCGGGGGCGCGGCGGACGCCGCGCCCCCCAACGCCGCCCGTCGCCCCACGACGGACGGCAAGGAGGAGCCATGAGCACCAACCACAACGGTCGGCGCCTGGAACCGATTCCGGACGCGCCGACCCACGATGATCGCGCCGCCGCGCCGTCGCCCTACGACGCGGCGGCGGCGGCGTTGCGCGCCTACCTGGACGCGCATACGCCGCTCGGCGTCGTCGAGGACCCCTGGACGCGGGTCCTCGACGGGTTTCTGATCAGCGTCCACGAGGCCCGCTGGCCCGGGCTCGTCCGGCTGGAGCCGGGCGACCTCGGGCTGGACCGCGCCGCCTACGACGCGCTCGCGCGGCGGCTGCGCTGGGGAGCGCTCGATCTCCTGCCGGACGGGATCGGCAAGGAGCTGGAGGCGCTCGTCTCCCGTGCGCGCCGCCTGCCGCGCCGGTGGGGCGTGGCGGTGCACTGGGGACTCTTCGTCCCGCTGCGCGCCATGGAGGAATTCCGGCGCGAGTGGGACGAGATTGCGGCGGCGTTCGACGCCGCCGTCGACCGATGGGTCGTCGAGTACGACGCCCATCGCGCCGCAGCGGAGGCGGCGTGCCGCGAGTTCGCGGCGCGCAGCGCCCGCGTCGCCGACGCGATGGGGCTGGCGGCCATCGACCCCGAAGCGCTGGCGCAGCGCCTCATGGCGGCGTATCCGCCGCGCGACGCGCTGCGGCAGCGCCATCGCCTGTGGTACGAGACGGCGTTCATCCCGACGCCGGCGCTCGTGGCCGAGCAGGCGAACTACCTTGAAACGCTGGCGGAGCAGCACCGCCGGCGCATGGCGGCGCTGCGCGCCGAGGCGGAGCGCCAGGCGCTGCAGGACCGCCTGACGCGCCTGGAGCTGGAGGCGCGCCTGGAGGAAGCCGAGCGCGCCGCGCGGCTGCGCGACGCCGCGCTGCGCGCCGAGGCGGAGCGCATCCGCGCCGACCTGCGGCAGCGCGCCGATGCGCTGCTGGCGGAGTTCGAGCGCACCTACGCGCTCGACCTGCGGCGGCGGCTGCACGACGCGCTGCACCTCCTCATCGCCGCCCTGCAGCGCGGCGGGTCGTCGGCGTCGGCGACGCGCAGCGTCGTCGAGGCCATCAACGACCTGCGCCTGCTGGCGCGCGAGGAGGATGTCGAACTCCAGGCGCTCATGACGCGCCTGGAGGAGGCGATCGCAACCCGCCGCGCCGTCCGCCGCCGCGCGGCATCGCGCGCCGCCGTCCTCCAAACCATCGAGGACGTCGGCGCCGTGCTCCAGGCGTCGATCCTGGCGCTCGGCGGCGGGCTGCGGCGCCATGACGACGCCGACGACGCCGACGAACGCGCCGACGCAGCGATTCCGCTGCTCGACGCCGCCGACCCCGTCGGCGACGTGCGGCGACGGGTGCAGCGCCTCGGCATCCCGGAGCGCGACAGCCTGGCCGTCGCGCTGACCGACGCCGACGCCCCCGCCGCCGCCGTGCGGCGCACGCGCCTGGGGGCGCTGTAGGAACCGCACCCGCGCGGCGGCGGACGCCGCCGCGCGGAGGACGTGCGGCGGCGCCCGCCGCCGCGAGGAGGCGCCATGGACTACGATGATTTGCCGGACGACGCTCCCGGCAGCGACGACCCGGATACCGGGCCGCGCGCCGACTGAGCGTCGTTCGACCGCCGACCCCGCATGCCGCCGGACGACCGACGCCGGCGGCGTGCGGTAGGATGGATTCGCGAGCGAGCGCGCGGCGGCGGACGCCGCCGCGCAGGAGGAGGCGCGATGAAACAACGAACAATCGACCGGGTGCGCCTGACCGGCGCCCCGGTCGAGCGGCTCGTGCGCGCCGCAGCCTACCTCGGCGAGACGCACCGGTCCGTCGAGGTGCGGCGCGCCATGCAGGCGCTGCACCTTGCCGACGTTGGCGAGGCGCGCAGCGTGACGGCGGCGCTCCCCGCCGACCTCGCCGACTGGAACGCGGTCATCGCCGCGTTCCGGCGCGCCGGCGTGGACGGCGTCGCCATCGGTGTGGCAGAATGACGGGGGCGGGAACGTCCCGCCCCCCATGCGAAAGGAGGGAACGGAACATGGAGGATACGATCTTTGCCGCCCACCGTGTGGGCGGCGTGACGGTCGTCAACGCCACCCCCCACGAGGTGACGTTCCTCGTGGAGGGGACCGAGATCGTCGTCCCGCCGAGCGGGGCGACGCTCAAAGCCGATCCGGACGACGAGGTCGTCGGCCGTGTCGGCGACGCAGACATCGTCCGCGTCGTTTTCCGGCGCAGCGCCGAAGGCGACGCGGAGCTGAAGGCGATCCGGGCGCAGCACCCGGACGCGCTGATCATCGGCTCGATGATCAGCGCGCAGGCGTTCGGCTATCCCGTCGTCGCGCTCGTCGCGGCGCCGGGGCACGAGCGCCTGCCGCCGACCCAGCGGCGCTACCGCGCCGACCGGTTCACGGCGTTCGGGGACCTCCCCGACGCCGTGCGCTGCTGACCCGCCGGGGGGCGGCGCGGGGTCATCCCCCGCGCCGCCCCTCGCTCATTTCCCGGAGGAGGTGCGATGTCCCGTCCATCCGACCCATCCGCCCCGTGCGCCCCCGGCGTCCCCGCCGTCGTCGTGGTCGAAGCGCCGCTCGGCGTCGTCGCGCCGGCGCATCCGCGCGGCGCCCGCGTGACGCTGATCGGCTACGAAGTGCGGCGCAACGGCGTCCCCGTCGCCGCCTTCGCCGATGCGCGCCGCGCGCAGTGCTTCGCCGCCGCCGTGAGCGCCTGGCTCGCCGCCGCACCCCCCGACGCCCCCCCCGACTCCTGGCCGCCCGGCGCCGTGTCCGCCCTCGCGCGCCTCTGCCACACCCACGGCGCGCTGCGCGTCGCCGATCCCGCCCTGCGCGCCGCGCTCGCCCTGCCCCTGCATCGCTGATCCCTGCCCGCGCCGCCGCC
>Ga0308402_1000269_pt1 | contig 16301 bp, 20 predicted proteins | sample HotsprSampleOSM2_FD_203471 | JGI IMG/M metagenome (GOLD analysis project Ga0308402, IMG submission 203471) | Hot spring phototrophic mat microbial communities from Octopus Spring, Yellowstone National Park, Wyoming, United States - 20060913_OS-M2 ... | reverse complement strand
CCGTGCAAAGTCATCGAGGATTTCCAGCACGCTCTGAGCGGCGTACCAAAGCGAAATGAGCTTGCTTGCCAGCGCCAGCACCTGCGCGAGGTCGCTCATCTCGCTATGCAGCAGCTCGCCCGAAAACCAAATGAGCAATATCGCCCCAAGCGCAACCAGGTGCGCGAAGTTCTCGCGCGCGATTTCGCGTGCGGATCGCTTCGCAATCAGTCCAGCCGCGACGCTTAGCAACCCGCGCGCGGTTGCGAGCAGCAGATACGCCTTGACCAGCGCGGGAAGCGACGCCCAAAGCGCCGTCAGACCGCCCACAATCACCGCGTATGCGCCCGTTTGATCCCGATGCTCCATCGGGCGATATACAGCGCAGGTGGGTACACTTGTGGCATGGGCAGCCCGTTTCTGCAGATTAAGTTCAGCGTGCTTGCCGTTGCTGAGCAACACAAAGAGCAGCTGCTCCAGCAGTGCATAGAGCATGCGTTTTCTGGATTCGGTCGGACTATTGATGCAGATTTTCTGCTTGCGCACGCGATACTCGTGCAGCTTGGTCTCGACGGCGCGCGGACGCTTATGGAGAGATTTCGTGAGATCTTGCAAACGCCGCGCGACAACGACAGAGAGTATAACTGCTGCAAGTTTCTACTCATGCGTCAACTGCGCTCGCTAAGCGTAGAAGAGTTCGCGCAGCTAACGCACGGGTATTTCTCGCCGTGCAAGTTGTCCGATGATTCTGCAACCGCGCAGATACAGCTTATACTGCTCAAAATTGCGCGTGAAAAGAGTTCTGAAATGGGCGCTCTGCATGGGCTGCGCAGTATGGCGCCCAGTCTGCTCAGCCAAGCAGCAAGTAGCGAAGATGCGCAAGTACGGTTGCTTGCTGCCCAATTAGCTACGGACTTTTTGAAGCACGAGCAGGCGATGCGCCTACTGCAGCAGCTCGCCGAGGACCCCGAGCAGACCGTGCGCGAAGAGGCGCGTTGGCATCTGGAGTCGCTGCGCGATAGTGTATATCGCGTGTGAGCATCGCCGAAATCGTCAGCGCGATTCGCAATGAGCGATTGCAGGACGCCGTGCGCTCCCTGCTCGCGCGTGATTGCGTCGTCACGGTCTACGCGCGGCGCGTGTTGCGAGTGGAGCGCCAAGGACGCGTCCAGCTGCTTGCGCCGTGGGAGCCTGCCGCGTCGCTTACGCATAAACTGCACGCGCTGTTTGGGATACCTGCGCCTGCCGAGCCGTGCCGCGAGTGCCCAGATAGGGGGTTTCCGAGCTAATGTTCGCGGGGCGCGTCGGGAGCTGGGAGCGACTGCAGTACCGCGTGCGGATCGAGCCGAGCATGCAGGGCACGGACGGCGAGGGCGTGAGCGGCGTGCTGACCGCGCCATTCGCGCCCAACTTATCCGCGCTTGCGGAGCATCTCAAGCTCACGCTCGCGCTCACCGTGAGCGGAACCACCATCTCGCGCGTCGCAATTGTGCAGCTGGGCTCGCTGACTTGGACGCGCACGGATATGGCGACCATCACGGCGCACGAGCTTATCGTGGAGTTCGGGGAGCCGCGCTGGCACAACGCGCCGCTCTCGAACGGCGCGCCTGCATGGGAATTCAGGTGGTCGGGTCTGCGCATCTACATCAACGGCGTCGAGGTCACGCACACGCTCCCCGCGACGGGCAGTGTGCGGAACGATACCTACTACGCGCCTGCGGGGCTGCCGATGAGCATGACGCGGCTGCATGCTACCGCCACAGCGGGCAGCGGGATTGGCAGCACGGGCGGGTCGTGTGAGGCGTGGGCGTTTACTGCAGAAGCGAGCGTGCGCGTCGTGGGCGGCTGGCGCGTCTGGGAGCATGGCGCAAGCGACTGGACAGCGTATCCCATCCGCGCTATCCGCCAGCCGCTGCTTGGCAACCCGTGCGGAGAAACGCCACCAGCGCCCGAACTTGGCGGAAGCGACACTTGGAGCGCGGTTGTATTTGCGGAGCAGCACACATCCGCAAGCAACGCATTTATTGGGAATGTGACCTGTCGCTGTCCGTGCCCCGACGCAAATGGCAACATCGTTTACGAGTCGCGCCCCATCTACCGCCAGACATCCACCACGCGCGAGCGCGCCACGAGCCTGTGGATCGTGCCCGACCTGCCGCGCGAGCTGGTCGCGCTCGGCGAAGACCTCGCGCACGAATACCTGATGTACCGCGCCAAGTTCCCGCAGGCGCGCGTCGCGCGGCATGCGAGCAGTGTGCGCACGGAGTATAACTGCGACACGGGCAACACGACGCCGTGCAGCAGCACGCTGAGCGAACCCGTTCTGCTTCACCCCCAGCGCGACGAACTGCTCTATGTGCATGACGGCGGCGCGGGCAACCCACTCAACGAGCCGATGGGTGAGCCGCTGCGCTGCCCGTACACGCTGGGCATCACGCTCACCCGCGCCGTGGCGCATCACGGCTGCCCGTCGGGCCCGACGGCTTGCCCTGCATGCCCGCCTGGATACGAGGGCAGCACCGAGCCATGCTGCGCCAGCCTCACCAACAGCCTTGTGAACTACACCGAGTCGCACACGCTCGGAGTCAACGCGCACTGCCATCCGCACTATCGCCACGATAACGCGCCCGCACGCTACTGGAACACGCATGCCGCGCCGATGTGGTCGTACATCTGCTGGTTGCAGAACTGGGGATTAGACCGCGACGGGGACGGCGCGGCGGAGCCGACGCCCGTCGCGGATTACTGGCGCCCGCATCAGTGCCAGCATATCGAGCATCCCGCGCTGCCAAGTGCTGTTCGCAGCAAGCGGCGGAGCTACTTACTGCTCGATGCGCTTGCGCACGGCACATGGAGCGCGTGGATAGACGACTTGTTCGGTATCCCAAGTGGGTGGGTGGGCAGCACGCGCCCTGCGCTCGTCGAGTGGCTCCCGCCGAGCGACCTGCAACTCACATCCGCATCCGCCTCGCGCTGGAACTCTACTAACGCGACGCTGGCGTTTACCCCGCTTGGCGTTGCGGTCACGCCCACAACCGCGACGCACACGCTGGAGTTTACGCTGGCAGACTGGAACACTGAGCCATACCTGTACCCAGCGGTTGCAGACCGCGTCCGTGTCTGGCTGCCTGACACGGCGTACACGAGTCTTACCATCCAGCTCATCAGCGCGGAAAACGAAACCGCCACGATTGCCACCACGCGCGGCGCGCATCCCATCCCGCACGGAGAAGACACGAAGTACGCAGGCACATGGCGCAGGCAGTACGCCGCGCTTGCAGCGGGCTACTCTGAGCTTGGCAGCGACTGGGACGCCGACGGGGTAAGCAACGCGACCTTCGCTGACCCCGAACGCGCGACGCTCTGGCAACTGCTTGGGGCACGCGCGGGCGCACGGCTGCGCATCACCATCACGCAAACCACACCGACGCCGTATGTGATGGAGTACCCCATCTTCTACCGCGACGCCTTCGCGGACGCGATTGCTGCCGATAACGGAGCGCATACTTACCCGCATGTGCGCGGCGACCAGATGCTGAGCTGGGGCTTGCTTGCGTACCCGATTGCGAGCAACACGCCGAGCGTGCGACCCACTCATCAGCCCATGACGCTCTACGACGCCGCCGCGCTCTACCGACAGCTCGAACGCGGACTCAGCGCCAGCCCCACCGTCGACATCATCGACCAGATTCGCGCGTGGGGCTTTGACGATGTGGAAACAGGCGGTCATCCCGCAGGCGTGCCGCGCGTCAGGCAGATGTGCCGCGCGGTGATGTTGCCGTACCACCAGCGACTCGCGCTGTGGCTCATCAACGACCTGCGCGAGTGCCCCGCGCTTCCGACGCTGCCGACGCGCCGATTACGACTTGCGCCGCTTGGTTTCAGCGGCGACTGGGGACAGTGGTGCTACTTCGCCGCGCCAAGCAGTCGCTACTATCTCGCGCCAGCCGAGCCTGCGAGGCTCATCGAGGTACAAGGCGCGTCGGAAACAGAACTCACGAGCTATGATCGCGCGGTTGGACGCTACCATCTCACCCGTCAGGCGATTGCGCTGGACGGGACAGAAACGCTGCAGCATGCGACCAAGCAGTGGCGCATTCGTGCGGCAAGCCGCGACTTGGGGCGCACGACGCCGTTTTTCAGCCACGCGCTTGTGCCGCCAAGAATTGAGAAACCAGAGGGCGGCGCGAAGGTGGTTATCGATACACGCAGGCAGTGGCTCCATGTGGCGATCGGCAGCACTCTGCGCACTTACCATCTGCATTCGCGCGCGCTCGTGCTCCAGCGCGAGTACGATGGGCGCATCGAGTGTCTGGAGCGCGACAGCAGGCTCGACGCGCTGCTGCTCGTCGTGCGCAGCGCTGGCGAGCGTATGCTGTATCTCTCACGGGATGCAGGCGATACGGCTACGGAGATCTTGCGTATGACAACCGCGAGTTTAGTGGTGTGCGCTGTAAGCCCACATGCGACTTGGTGCGCGTTTTATCAAGGCGCAGGCGACGCGCTTATGCTACGCCGCACGCGAGACGGCGGCGCGACATGGGATACGCCGATGCAAGTGCAGATCGACGGCGCAAGCGCCACAGGCACGCCGCTGGACGCCGCCTACGACGCGCGGTATCACGGGTTGCTGCTGGTGTACGAGACGGCTGGGGGCGATCGGCGCGTTGCGCTCTCATTTGACGAAGGCGAGACTTTCAGCACGATTCTGAGTTGAGTAGGCGCTCGATCTTCTCCAGCGCGGCGCGCACGGGTTCGGGCGGCACAACGCTCGACGGGTCGCGCACATGGCTCCACCACTCGATCAGCACTGCGCGTTCCGCTTCGTCCAACTGCTCCAGCAGTTCCCATGCGCCGCGCGGGAGCAGCTCGAACCACAGCTCCCACTCATGCTCCGCCGCTGGCATACCGAGCAATTATACGCTGCAGTTCGGCTTGCAGTCGCTGCTCGGCTTGCTTGGACACGCCGAGAAACGGGCGTGCGGGCAAATTGCGGCTGGGATCGCCCTGCTGATGCTGCCGCGCATACGGCACGCGCGTACCCCAAATGAGTGTGAGCTGATCCTGCGTGCGCACAGCGTCCGCACTGGCAGCCAGCACGACCACGCTCTGCTTCAGACGCCCCGTATCCACGAGGATCTTACTCGCCCGCGTGCGCCGAACACGCGCCGTGCGCTGGAAGCCAGGCTGCGGACGGCGCGCCCGCACGATGAGTCCCCCTCTTGCGGTTGTGCGCACAACGGGACGCGCCGCGCGACCGCCGACTTTGCGGATGGCTTGCTGCACGCTCTTGCGCAGCGTGCGGGGCGAGAGCGGCTGCCACGGACTGCCGTCAGGCGCAACGCTCCGCTCAAAACGCTCCGCATGGTCTTGCGCCAGCACGACCCGCGCGCGGCGGAAAAACTCCGCCACCGCGCCGCTGCTGAGCCGCTGGGGGTCGGCAATCAGCCCCGTGAGCTGCAGATCGACGCTTGCGGTAATCATGGCGCGAGCGTCTCCGTCGGGCGTAGGACTCGGAACGGGTAACACTGATGCAGGTGTTCGGAATCAGTCGGCGTCAATTCAATCACACACACCCCGCCTGCTGGCAACCCCGCTTGGAACCGCACCTCGATTTGGTTCGCCGTAAGCGCATAACCGAGATTGACAACTATACCATCGGGTTGGATGTAGCGCACCAAAACCGAACCCGATATTCCGACTGGCGTCTTGCCCGCCTCACGGTAGAACTCCAAATCTACGAACCCGTCCACATCGTACGGCAACACGAGCGGTTCGTGAATCCCGTCGTCCCCCAGCAGGCGCGGATACCTGCCGACAACGGTTGCGTAGACCAGATTAGTGGCAAGCATTACTCGCTCAGCTCCCCGTAGCCGACGCGCACACGGCTGCGGCTCGGCGCGCCGTTCAGCCGCGCGCCGCCCGTGCAATACTCTTGTACCTGCGCGTCCACCATCTCCAGAATCTCGGACAGCACAGGCTGCTCCTCACGGCTCACGGAAACGCCCTGCAAGCCGAGCAACTCCCGCACAGCGAAGTAGAACGCCCAGCGCTTGAGCAGGTCGCGCGTGCGCTGGGGAACGGCGTTGAGGTCGATCGGGAGCGTGTATCGCTTGCTGAGTTCGGCGTCGAGCGCGGCGTGCGCTTGCTCCAAAGCGCGGGCGACGAGAGTCCGCTTATGCTCGCCGCCCGTAATCGCGCTAAGCGCCGTGAGCCGCTCGGTGAATTCCTGCGCTGTCAGGTACATGGTTTAGACCTGCGATGCGTACACGGCGTACCACGCGCCTGCCCCGAACCCCACACGGGCGCGCGTGCCGTATTCGTATGAGTCGCGCCGAAACACGCTTTCGTGATCAGGCGAAGTGTGCGCCGCGAACTCAATAGGTACATCGCGGCGCTCCACCATGATGACGGGGCGGTACTCGTTCGCGCCTGCAGCGATCAGATACCAGTCGTTGCCTGTGATGTAGTTGCTCACCAGCACGGTCATGCTGCCCGCCCACGGGTTCGCCTCGCCCATTACGCGATCCGTACTGCCCGACATAATCAGCTGTTGGGACTGCACGAGGTTCTTGGCTCTGAACTCGTTCGCGGGTCCCACGAGCAGATGCGTCGGGCGCATGCCGAGCGGACGCCCGTCGGGTTCGGTGTAGAGCCCCATCGCCTGAATACCCGCTGAGAGGTTCTCGAGAGACAGCGGTTGCGAGACGAGATTGACATTATTCGCGCCGCGCGTGGCGGCGTTGGAACTGAGCAGCGGCTGCCCGTCGAAAGTGGTGAGCAACGCGCCGTTCGCCAGAACATTGATGTAGCTTTGGTGCACGAAACGGAAAAACTCGCTTGCCAGCCCGCGCGCGGCGCGCTCGATCGCGCCGTACTGGTCGTCTTCGACTGCCGTGCGCGGCACACCGACAGAGGCTTCGTAGGTGCGTGTGGGGATGATGTGCATGCCGCCGTCGAGCGAGCCGATAAGCCGCTCGCCCACCCACTCGCGCATGCGCGGCGGGTACCACAAGAACGGGATCCGCGCCTCGCCCTTTTGCGTGCGCTCGATTGTGCCGATCTCGGCGAACAGATCGTTTTGCTCATACATCCTGAACGACGCGATAAACGCCGCCGACGCGCCCGCGTCAATTACGCTGTTGATACCCCTTGTTTGGATGACTCGTGGCATAGTCTATTCCCCCATCAGACCGTAATGAGTTGCACCAGCACGGTGTTGCCCGAAACGGCGACCACAGTGCCCAGCCGCGTGCGGTTCGAGCTGCTGCTATGTACCGTCGGGCGCTGGTTCGCGGCGTCGTAGCCACTAAGGAACGCATCCGTGCCGACGCTCGCTTGGCTAAAGCTAGCGTCTTGGGCAATCGTCGCATCAACGATCCCGCGCTTGTACACCGAGACCGTGCGTGCGCCGTTGCCGCCGCCTGTGTTCTCGACATGCTCAGCCGAAACGCCCAGAATGCGCTGACCCGAGCCTGCCGCGCCTTCCACTGCCCAGCCGCCCGTGCCCGCGATCACCGCTGCGCCGACGCGGATTGTGACGTTTGCAGCAACGGGATATTCCCAGACCAGTCCTTGTGCGTGTTTCATGCGCGTTCACCTCCGCGAAAGAGTTGCGCAACAACCTCATCGGGCAGCTGCTCCGCGCTGACGCTGAAGCCCAGCTGTTGCAGTTCTTGAGAGAGTTCGCGCTTGCGCTCCGAGAGCTCGGTTTCGCCGAGCCCGACGAACCGCGTCGCGCGCGGGGCGGGCTGCGCAGGCAGCGCGTCAAGCAGCGCAATCACGCTCCGCACAGCCTCGGGCAACTGCTCGGCGCGACCGTCGTCGGAAAACTGAACGATGGCGTCGGGCGCGTTCGCCGCAAGCGCCATCAGGAGCTCGGTTGCATGCCTCGCTGCAGCTGGGGTGAGCTTGCCCTCGCGCTGGTATCGCTCCACGATGCCCTGCACGGCGTTGCGCACAAGCTGCGTCTGCGCACGGCTCAGCTGCTCGGCGAACTCAAACAGCTTGGCTTCCAGATTAATCGCTCGCGCGCGTTCTTGTTCCAGCTCCGCGCGAATCGCCTCCATCTCCGTCGTCATGCGATCGTCCGTCATAGCCGTCTCCACCTGCGACGGGTTGCCGTCGCACGCGATATACAGCGATGGGGTCTGGTCTGCAAACAGCTGCGCGTTTGCCACGCGGGGACTGGTCGTGAGACTCACTTCGTGGAGTGCGAATCCGCCATCGGGCGTGCGGCGTAGCCCGACGCTCAGCCCCTTCACGGCGGATTCCTCAATCAGCTGGTTCGCGTGGGGCTTGAACGCGAGCTTGCCCCAAAGCTGCTTGCCCTTGCGGTATAACTCGCGTATCCAGCCCAGCACCAGCGTTGGGCGATGCTCGACAATCACAGGCGCGCCTGCCCCCGTCGCCGCCATCTGTTGCAAGTGCTCTTCGGTAATGGCGACGCCCTTGTCGGGATACTCGCCCGTTTCCATGAGCAGCGCGTCGCGCTCGATGGCGTCCTCACTAAACTCGCGCTCGGCAGGCTCGACTTCCAGCGGCTCGTAGTCGTGCTCCTTGAGCCACTTACGCACCTCGTCCAGCGTGTAGCGTTTCGCGTCGAAGCGCAGAGCTTGGAGCTCCGCTTTGCCATCCTCCGTGATGCCCCAGATGGCGTCGATGCCCTCGCCGAACTTGTCGTTCTCGCGCCGAAATCGCTCATACTTGCTCGGCGGTTGTATCCGAACCGCGTGCTCGTTCAGGTACGGCATAGCACGCGATATACAGCGTTGCCATCCCGTCGCGAGGATTGCCGCGCCAGCCGTCAGTAGCCCGCGTGCGTAGCGCTTTCGTGAGCCGCCACGCACGAGCTACAACGGCTGCGCATCCGTAAGCAGCTCGGCTTCGACAGCCGCGAGAGCCAGCAAATCTACAATCGCAGTGGCTGGGAGGTGGCTAAGTTCAAGCGGGTGGCGGTGCAGGTAGCGCACGCAGAGCGCCATTATCGCTTCGCCGCCCGCGCGGATGGCTTTTTTTTCGCGTCTGCCTGCGACTCGACATCGGCTAAACCGAACTCGTTCGCGATCGCGTCGCCTATCCTGCGCAGGGCAACAATCGCCGTCTGTGGCGGCAGGCGTCTTAGAAGCTCAGCGTAGAACTTGCCCGTCGGCAGCTCAGCAGCGGGCGGGCTGATATGGAGTCGCGCAATCAGCTCCAGCGTCGTGGCAAGATCGCGGGGAATATCGGGCATCACGCGCTCCCATTCCGAGAGTGTGCGCATATCGCTCGCCGCAAACAGATCCGCCACGCTCGGCTCACGATACTGCATGACCCAGCCGTCGCCGAGCAAGTCCGTGAGGTTCACCTCGCAAGTACGCGGCTCGCGCGACTGTTTCGGCACGCTGCCCAGTAGCTGCTCCAAAGTCTTAGACATCCAGCGGCCCCACGATTTCTACTTCTTCAATCTGCTCTTGCCCTGCCTGTGCCGACCAACCCCACTTGGTGATAACGCCCGTATACTCGGCGTCCGTTTGGAGCGTCGAGCGCGGCTTGATGCGTACACGCGCTCGGTAATGCAGCGGGGGGTTGCCGCTTGTGTAAAAGTCGAAGCTGTCGGTCGGGATAAACGCGCGGATACGGATTGTGTATTCCGCCGCGCCTGCGGAGCGCATGCGGGCGTAAGAGTCCGATAGCCCAGCGAGGTTGACGCTCTGCGAGCGGTAATCGATGCTGATCTCGCTGCACTTGCCCTCGATTTGCGTCGCGGCGCTCCAAGTAATGGCGCTGCCGTCATCCACGCCACCCAGCTGGATGGCAATCGTTGCGTCCCGCGCTATCCTGCGTGCCATAGCACGCGATATACAGCGACGCCATGCGCTGTATATCGTACGATGCGGCTCCGTGAACTTGAGGCGTACCTGCGCAACTTTCTCGCGCGTGTGATTGGCGCGCCGATTGTGGGCGTGCCGACAGAGTTGCCTGTTGGCAGCGCGGTCGCAGGCGTGCTCTCGCTGCAATCGCGCGAGGCGGGTAAGGCGATTGGCGGCGTACGCGCGGTGTACCAGCTTGAGGTGCTTGCGAGCGACGCGATACCCGACGCCGATAGGCGCAGGCTATACGAAACACTTGCAAGCCAGATCATTCGCACAGAGCTGGCGGCGGAGCGCGACTGGCTCCCGATGCTGGACTATCAGGTGGTTCTCGAAGAGCTAAACAGCGAGCGTTTGCGCGTGCGATTGGAGGTCGAGTGGGATGCGGATTGAGAAGCCCCAACCGCGCGTGCGCGTGCGCACGCATGCGACGCCGATGCTCGCACCCGCGTGGGGGCTGCATGAGCAGCTCTACCACCCGCTGGTGCAGAGCGTGCTGCATATCCTGCGCGAGCTGGTCGCCAGCGGCGGCGTGCGGCTTGTGGGCGAAGCGCCTGATGAGGAACGCGAGCTGTTCGCGCAGCTTATCCGCACGCGCGGGTACACCAGCGCAGTACGACACTTAGCGACGGCGCATGTGGCAGGCGTGAGCGTTGTTGAAATCGTGTGGGATGAGGAGTATATGCCCTACGAGCTGCGCCCCGTACCCCCCGAAGCCGCGCAGCTGGGGCTGGACGAGAGCGGCGAGATTGTGAGTGTGCGCGTCACGACCAGCACGGGACAGCAAGACCTTCCCATCACACACGCGGTGGTTGTAAGCGCTGCCCCCGCGTGGTACGTCTACGGCGTGCGCGAGCTGCCCATCCGCGCGTTGCGCAAGTATCTGCAGGCGTATGACCGCGTGCTGCGCAGTATCGACCTGTATCTCCAACGGCACGCGATCCCGACCACGATTGCCAAGACGCCCGCCAGCTACACGGAGCAGGAAACGCAGGAACTGTACGACGCGCTGAGCAGGATGCAAGACGCGCTGGTGGCGGTGCTGCCCGATACCGAGACGCAGCTGGAGTTTCTGGAGCCGCGCGGCGCGGGCATGGATCTCGGTTTGCGGATGCTGGAGCTGCTGGAGCGGCTGGTCGCCCGCACGCTGCTGGGCGGGATACTTGCGGTCTACGAAGCGCAGTACGGCACGCGGGCGCAAGCGCAGGTGCACTGGGAGGTCATGCAGCGCTTAATCAGCGCTGTGCAGCAACCCATCGAGCATGCGCTGCATACGCAGCTCTGGACGCGCGTATGCCAGTACCAGCTGGGACGCGAGCCTGTGGGCGTGCTGGAGCTCAACGAGCTGGAGACCGTGCAGCGTCACGAGATCCTGCGCAATATCGGCGACCTCGTGGCGCTGGGGATGGTCGATCCCGAACGCGACCGCGAGTGGCTACGCGCGCTCATGGGAATCAGCGATGCGGGCGAGACCTAATTGCGCTCGAACGCGAAGTCCGTGAGCACCTCGCGCGAGTCGCGCTTGCGCGTGTTGAGATGAATCGACCGCGCGATGTGGTACACCCACGATGGAAACGCCGAACGCGCGGGGTCGTACTGGTAGTATCGCTCGTGGGCGCGTAGCATGGTGGCGGTGTAGAGGTCTTCGCCGCGCACCTGATCGCCCCGCACGATACTAAAGCACAACCTGCGAATGCTTGTCTCGTGGCGCAACCAGGTGTCCCAGAACTGTTGCATCTGCGTACTGCCGACGCCGAAGAGCCGCTCAAGTAGGAATGCAGGCACGCGGGCGAATATGCGGTTGTAGACGCCCAGATGCTCCATATTGGGCGGCTGGTTATCGGCGGGGATGTCTTCCGCCAGCAGGGGCACAAGCACTGTGCGGCAGTTGGGGTGCAGCGGCGGGATGTAGCGCAGCTCGGCTCGGCGCACGATTTTGCCCGCCAGCGGATTGCAGATGCTGCTGGTGCGATCGTCCACCACGACGCTGTATCGGTATCCCGCGACTTCGGGGTAGCTCGCCGTCTCCCACACAAGCGCGTAGTTGTAATAGCGCGTGGTCTCCGTGCGCACAATACGCTCCAGCTGATGATCTGTCGCCTGCCCCAGAATCTGCTCGACGCCGTCCATCAGCTGATCCAGAGTCTCGCCCGTGCGCAAGCCGTCGACGATGCGCTGCGCAATACGGCTCGCAAGCCCCGACGCCACAGATTGCCAGTGCCGCTGCAACTCCTGCGAGTGCCAGTAGCCAATCTCGGCGGGGAGACTCGACTCGTCCTGCGCCATCGTTGCGCGTTCGCGCCAATCGGAAAGCGCGGCTTGGATCGATTTGCCCCACTCCGCATAGCGACGGCGCATGATGGGCAGCAAGACGCGGACACCGACGCGGGTAAGCAGCTCGCGCAACTCAAGTTCCGTCATGTAGGGGTTGCGCTTGACCGTGCGCAGGATACGCTCCACGCTCACACGCATGACCTTGCGGAGCGCGGCGGTCAACTCCTGCGTAATCGGCTCGGTGTCCAGCACCATCGCGCGATATACAGCGATCAGTGCGGCTGGGTGTATATCGTGCGTGGCACGACCATCCAAACGGCGTTTGCAAGACACGGTGCTTGGCTATCTGGAGCAGGGGCTGTGCATGAGCACAGCGTGCGCACTCGCGGGCGTCGGTAGGCGCACAGTTTACAACTGGCTGGGCAGCGACACGCGGTTCGCCCAGCGCGTGGCAGCGGCGCGCGCGCAGCCAATTGCACGCGCGGAGCTGATGCTCCAGCGCATGATCGAGAGTGGCGACGCGCGTGCGGTAATGTGGTATCTGGAACGCGCCTGCCCCGCCTACAGAGTACCCAAAGACGCTGCGCCAGCCAGCGAGAGCTACACCGTCGAGCTGGAAGTCGTGCAAGCGCCTGAAATCACTCTTGACGACCTCTTGCGGGGTGAGTAGCGTTGCGCACGCTGCGATTCAAAGCCACAGGCGCGCAGGCGGACTTTTTGAACGCCGCGCACCCGAAGATGTTCGTGGGGGGTGTTGGCGCGGGCAAGACCCGCGCGGGCGTGCTGCAGACGCTCATGCAACCCGAAGGCAGCACCGGCTGCATCGTTGCGCCGACTTACCCCATGCTGCGGGATGTGGTGCTGCCCGCGCTGATGGAGACGGGCGCGATCGCCGAGCAGAATCTGCAATCCATGCGGCTGGCGCTGGGGGGCAACCGTACCGTGCTGCTGCGCAGTGCGACGCATCCAGACCGCCTGCGCGGGCTTAATCTGGACTGGTTTTGGGTTGACGAGGCGGTCTACTGTCCCGAAGCGGCGTACGAGGTGCTGCTTGGACGCCTGCGGCACGACCCCACGCGCTATTGGCTCACGACCACCCCTAAGCGCGACAGCTGGGTCTACAGGCGCATCGTGGAGCTCGAAAACAGCGGCGTGGCGATTATCACCGCGCCGACCACCAGCAACCCGTTTATTAGCGCAGCATTCGCCGAGCAGCTGGTACGGCAGTACGGCACGCTGCTTGCGCGGCGGGAAGTGTTTGGGGAGTGGATTGACGTAAGCGGCGCGGTGTTCAAGGCGGAGTGGATACGGCACGGCGACACACTCACGGGACGCGCGGAGTGCCTGCGCGTGATTGCTGTGGACTTAGCGATTGGGCGCAGCCAGACAGCGCACTACACAGCGATTGTGGTGCTGAGTTATGACCCGCGCGAGCGGGTGTATCAAGTGGATGCGGCTGTGCAGGGCAAATGGAGCTTCGCACAGCAGGCTGCACGCATCACTGAGCTTGCCGCACTGTACCAACCGCGCGTGGTGCTGGTGGAGAGCAACCAGTACCAGCGTGCGCTGGCGGAGCATCTCGCCACACAAGGCGTGCGTGTAAAACCCATCACGGCACGCGCGAAAAAGGAGGAGCGTATCGCTGCGCTAATCCCCTTGTACGAACTGGGGCTAATCACGCACGCGAAGCGGTTCGGGGAACTAGAAGCGCAGCTGCTGGGCTACCCCGACAGCGAGTACGACGACCTCATCGACGCGCTGGCGCACGCGGTGCAGTATGTGCAAGCGGCGGGCAAGAGTGGGGAAAAACCGAAGGTGGTGAGCAGGCGCGAGAGCCTCTAATGCACAAGGTGTGTGCATTTTGTGCATTTTGCGGCTCCCGCGTCTGGAAAACCTACTCCTCTACCAGCCCATCCAGAAATCCTTCAGGCAACCGATACGCGCGCTCCAATCGCTTACGCGTATCGGCTCGGCGTGGAATGCGGTTGTGCCGCTCCAAAAGCTGCACGACGCGCGGCGACACACCGTGCTGGAGCGCGAACGATGCATAATCGCTCGCGCCCAGCACCTGCCGCCGCCACGCCGCCAGAGCGGCGCCCAGCGACAGACTCGACTGCGCCCAGAACAACTCGAAGCCAAATTTGGCTCTCTCGGCGAGCTGTTGGGGGCAGTCAAAGATGCCAGTCTCGGATACAGAAACACCGTGCGACGCTAAGTGGTCTCGCGCGGCAGACTCCAACTCCCGCCAGTTTTCGGCGGGCACATAATCCTTGCGCCCGCGCCGCACAATCTCGGCTGCGACGATACAATCGCCGCAGCCGTTTTGAAGGATTCTTGCCTTCATCACGCCTCCTCCTCTCGGAGTTTCCGCTCAGGAGCAGGCCATTCCTCTCCAAAGAACTCCCTGTACAACTGTGTAAGGCACAGGATCATGTCGCAGTCCGCTCGGAAGGTCATTGGAAGGCACCTGTCTCTCACCATCACCCTGAGCGCTCTCATCGCCTCATCAGAAAGGGCGATGGTTCTAATCGTATCTATTCGCACCTTAAGCCCGTGTCCACACGCGAAGCAGAGTGCGCGCATGAACCCGGCTTCAAGTGCGGCGAACTCTAACTTCTCCGCACCGCAAAGCATGCACTCTTCCCTGTGACTGCTTAGCCACCTGTCAAGCTTCATCACATCAAGCATCTTCATCCTCCTTGCCCAGCCTCCCTTTCGGTGAGGTCTTACGGGCTGTAGTAGTCGTCGTTATTATACCACATCGCCGACGGAAAAGTCAAGTCCCACGCCCCGTTTTGGGGGTTTTTCGGGGAATTTTGGGCGGGTTTAAACGGGAAGGGTGTGAGCGACGCATGACGCGCCGACACACCCCGCGCAGGGGCAGCGGTTAGGCGCAGCCCGCGTCGCCGTCATTCTGTCTCCCAAGCAGCAAGTCGGAATCTCCCTTCGGGATCGTGAATAAGCATAACAGGCGCACTCTCTCTGTTCAGCAGCGTGCGTAGCAGTGCGGCGAGCGAATCGTATCGTTGGTGTTGGGGCGACTTCGAAAAGAATAGGAAGTCTATTAACTCGCGAAAGTGAAGGCGAATCTCATCATCAACGATTCTCAACTGCGTTTTGTGCAGATGAAAAAGCAGTGGGGATGCGTGCGCCAACTCATGCACCGCACACTTCCATGTGGCATCCTCAAATGCGCCGTATAGGTCAAGCGTTTCGCAAGCCGCAAGTTCTGCCCTAAATCGCTCGGCGTCGGCTTCAACGGCAAGCCATAAATCGTTGGCAGTGAAAATCGCGCGTTCTTCAGGCAACACAACAAAGCGCAACTTGGACTCGAAGTCCGCTCCGCAAGCATCCGCATGTATCTGCCTCACAAGCGCAAACCCTTCAGGGTTGCGATGCGGTATCACAATAATCTCCGAGTAGTTCGGCACAAGCTCCACAAAATAGTTATAGCGCCAGCCCGACTGACTACCGACACCGACAGCAGGCAAATCAGCATGCCAGAGTGTCCACACATCGTCTTCGTCTTGACACAGAAAAATTCTATCTGTGTGAAACTCTTTCAGCCGCCAAAGCCCATAAAGCACTTCGTGTGCTATATGGTTATGCACACTGTGCCACTTGTACCGATTGATAATGTGTTCATACTTGCCGTTCACGATAGCACCTCCTCATCAGCAGTTAGCGCAGCCCGCGCTTGCGCGACTTACTTCGTCATCGGCATAATCACGCACAGGTAGTCGTCCAGTTCGGCGTGCCTGAAGACAACAGGTCGCAGCGCCTCGGTCAGCTCCATGACGACGCGCTCGCTCTTGACCACCTCCAGCACATCGAGCAGGTAGCGGGCGTTGAACGCGATTTCGAGATCGTCGCCTTCGCGCACCAGCTTGACCGCCTCCTCGGCTTCACCAGCGTAGCCCTGCGCTGTGATGACCAGTTTGTCGCCTTCGCTGCGCAGATAGACCTTGCTCGTGTAGGTTTTGTAGCCTGCAGTGGTGTTGTTTTTTGCAATAAAGTAGGCGCGGCGCAGCGCGTTGCGGAAGTCCTGCGTCATCAGCGTCCACTGGCGCGTGAACTCCTGCGGAATCACGCGCTTGTAGTTCGGGTAATGCCCCTCAATCAGCTGCGTGTAGACGGCGGCGTTCTCGCCCAGAAACGCGGCGCGATGCTGCCCCAACTGCAGGGTAATCGTCTCGC
>Ga0308402_1000268_pt1 | contig 16318 bp, 15 predicted proteins | sample HotsprSampleOSM2_FD_203471 | JGI IMG/M metagenome (GOLD analysis project Ga0308402, IMG submission 203471) | Hot spring phototrophic mat microbial communities from Octopus Spring, Yellowstone National Park, Wyoming, United States - 20060913_OS-M2 ... | reverse complement strand
CAGCGCGGCGGCAGACCGCCCCCAGCACCAGCAGGTTGTACTGCGGCGCAAGCACAGCAATCTGCGCAGCACCCGCCCACCACGGGCAATCGGTGAAAATGATGCAACGAGAAGTCTAGCGTTTTGACTTCCCTTCGTAATACTCTTTGACCTGGAGTGCCACTTTTATAGGATCATGCCACCTGTGTACATACTCATACGCATTTTCTGCTTTTTCCCGCAAAGATTTGCGATCCATAATAAATTGCGTTAGCACACCCTCTATGGTATTTGGTTGAATACGGATGAATGCGTCATTGAGATCTTTACGCATATCAGCGGGAATAAAGTGGAGATCTTCCTCTCGGATATAGACGGCAACAGGCTTTCCCATTCGCATGACTTCCACAGCCAGACCGCCATACCAGCCAACAAGTATCTGATCGATGACAAGATCTGCCTCCCGGTAGATTGCAAGCGCCTCTGAGTGCGGCTTACCTTCGACCAGGACAATTTCAATATCATTAGGGAAGGACTTTTCGATTCTACGAAGGGAACTCAAGATGATATTCGACCCTTTAGCTGCACGGTTCGTCGGAGCATGGACAATGCGTAATTTTTTTCTTGTCGATAAAGGAGACCTCTCACTTTCCTCAAACCAACTTGCCACAGTATATGGAAGGAAAGATGACTTCTCAGGAGGAAGAAACCAGAGAAGATCTGGATTTACGGCAAATATATGATCGGCGTACTTTGCAAACCTGGCAATTTTCTTTCGCCTTATCTGATCCAGTTTGCCAGAGTTGCACATACCTGCATAACATGAAGGATTATGACAGGCCGCTATAGGAGTTCGCCGCATTGTGGGATACTTTTGTCGTGCATCACAGCCATTGTATGTAACGAAAAGTTTCGCGTTGGAAGGATAAAAGGGAAGATCCCAGGCATACATTCCGTAGTTCGGAAAGTCCAAAAGAGATGAGCCGAAGTTGAAATGAAAAACATCGTAACGGTTGCGTATCCTGAGAAAGGTTCTGAGCAAAATGAAAAGACGCCTGGCTTTGCCAGGCAACCCTTTTGACGTCGGAACATTAATCAACTCATCAGCCGGATAATTCAGGTAGTTGTTATCCACACTCAAGACTCTGCTGTTCAGTCCGATACGACGCTCTCCCTGAGACAATCCCCAGGCGTTACCGCCTGTGCTTGTCGGAAGATGGATCACGCGCATTGTAATGCCTCCTAAGCCAAAGAGTCGATATACCGTTTCACACCTTCAGCAAAAGTGATGCGCGGTCGCCACAACAACCGGCTCATCTTCTCGATGCTGCCGATGATCTTGCCTGGTGTGCCGGGCTTTTGCTCGAAGAAAACCTCCTTCCCAAGCGCCTGCCCGATCAGTTCACCAATCCGGCGCATGGAGAGAACCTCTGGACCGGCAATGTTGATCTTACAGCTTGTCTCGAGACTCAGCGCTTGCCGGATAGCAAGAGCCGCATCTTCCACATACGTCGGGTTGATTTGAAGTCCGTCTTCTCCAACAAGCTGGATTGGGAGTTCGTTTCGCACCCGTTCCACAAGGCGAGGGATGAGCATGTCTTTCCGCTGCCCGGGACCGTAAACGAAGAAAGGGCGAAGTATAATAACGTTCATATAGGGAATATAGTTTTCCGCGATTATCTCCCCACACAACTTTGTTCCCGGATAAAATCCAAGTTCACCGCCGGGACCAATCGGCGCATCCTCATCACATACCTGTGTCGAGTTGCCGTATATGCCGCCAGACGAGGCATAGACAAACGTTCGCGCACCGGCGCGCCTGGCGTAATCTAGCGCCTTCAGCAGGCTCAGCGTGTTTACGCGAAAGACACTTTCAGCGAACTCTGGAAAATTGCGAAACTTTTCCGATTGCGCCAGGTAGATGACGCTATCGATACGATCAGGAAGACCGTCACCTGTCCATTCCTGCTCGAGGTCGATTAAGCAATCACCAGTATTGCGACGTCCGACAGTTAAGACCGTATAATCTTCTCGCAAGAGCGGCACCAGGTGTCTTCCGATGAGTCCCGATGCACCGAAAAGCAGGCAGTTCATTTATCATTTTCCCTCATATTCGCCAGGCTTCAATAGCAGCTTTACCTGGTCAGGGTAGTAGAAACGTTCCACAAACTGTTGGGGAGTTAAGAGAGCCCAGGAATTTCCGATTTCACGAAGTCTGCTTGCGACCTCTTCCGACCAGGCACAGGCAAACATCGTTCCATTATCGAAAAATACGGGAACTTGACACGTTCGTCGTATCATCTCTTCAAAACCCTTTTCAGATCCATAAACCCAGGCTTCGTAAAATTGGTAATTAATTCCTGTGATTTCATCAACAAAACCAGACCAATCAACAGTTGAAGGCGTCGGGAAACGCTTAATACCAAAGAAACACCTGGAATGCACAATATATGTAAGTTCAAACAGATTTACCTGTTTTCCTGATTCGGACGTAAAGAATGCTTTCTTGTCAACATCCACGACAACATAACGGTTCTCAGTTGGCACCCAAATCTCTAGCAGTACATGCCCGTCATTGTAGCCGTTCAACCTCTCCAGGGTATAAGTATGCACGACTCGCGAGCTTATACCATATCGTTGAAGCAGATTCTGGATCAATATAGATAAGGGACCGCAGGTCAACGCCAGAAGCGAGCGCATCGCCTTTTTCTCAACCTCCTCGTATGAGAGCGCGTTATCTCTGTTGCCTCTGCACGCGATGCATGCCAGTAGAAGGGCTGAAGAAACAGGATCATCCTTATCAATGACAACTCGTTGAATATTGTATTTTGGAGGGCAAAAAAAACGATACACACCCGCGTCAAGACATTCATAAACGCGATCGAATAGGGTGTAACAACCGGGACAGATAACAAGGCTATCGGGAAGAGCGCTACTGGCGTTATTTTCCTCTACCGGAATAATTCTTTCCATTCCTCCGCTAACGGAAATCTTATAGACAAAAATATCTTCGAGACCATATCTCCTCTTAAAATAAAAAGAAAAGCACCTTTTCCACTGTCTTACGATCCTGATAACAAAGCGTGCAGAACGGCGAAAAATGGGGACATTGGAAAGTATGTTTACTAGGGAGTACTGCATGGAAAGTCCGACAATTGATAATGTCGAGCAGTATCAGAGCATTCACTATCCATGTGAGAACTGCTAAAGTAGTACTTGCCCTATACAACATCCAACGTGGATTTGGTTCTACAAGAGAAGTGCACCGAAATTTATTTCGGCACATCGCAGTTCTCACAGAGGTTATACACTTTACCGAATACGTTTCAAATCGCTTAACCAATAGCGACTTGCGTTAGAAAACATATGTCTCCATCGTCTCATTGTACGTCCTCATATATTTTTCGGTTTTTTCCACAATAGACGTCGTGGCCGACCATATCGGACAATCAACACAAACATCGTATTCTTCAAAGCGGTTCTCCAGAAGCTCTTTACGTACCTTGTATAACCCCTTTCCATTCTTTCCCGCCCATACATCATCAAGATTATCTTCAGGTATTGTACCGACTGAGACGATACCACGCCATCCGACATCGGTCATCGTCTTGCAGCAAAGAGAGATTTCACCTCCTGGAAATAAGACCATCTGAGTCCATGGTGAGGCGCATGGGTAACGATCTCCCTTCTCATAAAGTTCCTGAGTCCGAATCATTGCACCTGTCTGAGGGTCATGTTCCGTCAACACGTAGAATGTTACCTGGTGAAATCCACGGTCTTTCCATTTTTGCAAAAACGCGTCGCGCTCCTGAAGAGCCGGTTCCTGTAGAATAAACGATGCAGTTAGCCTGATACCCTTGCAGGAGAGAACGCATCGCGAGTTTATTTATTCCACTTATGCGCTTGGGGTGTTTTACGCCAAGCATAAAAGCATCTTCTACGACCAGGAAGCTATTGGGCCGAGGAGAGTAATACCAGGCTCCCTCTTCTGTAGTAGTGTGCAAAAGGAATTTCTTCACTGTCTTAACATCGACCTCTTCAGTGACAGGATAGTCGATAAAGACAACAGAATGACCTTTATCGACGGCCTTGTTCCACAAAGAAGTAAACTGTTTACTGGCACAGCTTGCTGTCGAGTATTCGTACTTCTCCGCTTGGAGAAACTGTACAAGATTCAGTTGGGATGCCGCCCTGGGACTCAGTATGAAGAAGGCGTTGGCTTGACCGCATTTGTAGGTTGGTCGTTTCATATGATTCTCCTTTCCTAAGTTTTTATACTATATCCATACCATACCATGGAGTCCTGTCCATGTCAAGAACCTTGACTTTTGCTAAGCTGCATAACAACCATTCTTATCCTTATTCTTATCCTTGTCTTATGCTACGAACGCAATTCAACGCCGCTGATCTTCCCGATCATCTCCCTTGTAAAAAAGGGCGAAAGCTCTTCCGAATCCATTCACTTCTGCGCAGAAGTAAGAAAAAAAGTGTCGTTGTAAACACACACAGTACAATCGAAAGTATTATAGACTCAAGAACAGGAGTACTTTGAAGAAATGTGGGATTCGCATAAAGAATGCAGGCGACAAATGCAAAGGACAAAAGTGACATCGAAAACAGCATCTTCAGCCGAAGATTCCGCAGAATCCACCGTCCCGTCGCTATCCACGCCAGTAAAATGACCGTCTCCCCCAACAGCGTTCCCCAGACCGCCCCGGAAACGCCGATGCGGGGTATGAGGATGAAGCCTGAGATACTGTTCACAATAAGTCCAAGCGAATAGATTGGAAGATGAAACATGGTCTTTTGGGACATAAGAGGTGAGGCAACAAAGATTAGCGAGAGAGAAGATATCGCCCCCGCAAGCACAACGAGAGGGACAACCTCTGCCGACTGCTTATAGGCATCCGGGTAGAGCAGAGAGAAAAGGTGTCCGCTCCAGAAAACGGCCAGAAGCGTCAGCACAGTCATTATCAGCGCGATTAAATCGAGCGAGTCCTGAAGCTTCGGCATGTACTCCTCTGCCCGACGATTTTCTACCCAGCGTATGAGGTAGGGGTCAAAAATACGACCGAACCATACCTTGATCAGCAGCGCAATTCCACCCACATTGATGGCAAGCATATAGACCGCCACCTCTTCGGGCGTACGGTAGTAGCCAAGTAAAATCCTGTCCACAACGGTGAAGAGAGAGTAAACTACCGCTGCCGGGACGAGGACAATCCCGTAGCGAAGCATCACTTTCGCAAGCGGGAGCGAAGCTTCGGTTCGTGAAGCAGAGAGACCTGCCCTCTTCAAGGTGAAACTTCCCCACCAGCAGACGATCCAGGATACGATGCATCCCGCGAGAAGGTTCAGTGCAAGGCGGTGTTCCTGATCGACCATCACCATCATTGGGATGGCAAGAAGTGGCGGAAAGACTCTGCCGAAAACCGAAAGCCTGGCAAAAGCGGCAGCCTGCAATTCATAACGCATGATATAGAGTTGCCAGCCGATGAACGCTGACGGCGGTATGCTAAGAAAGTAGAGCACCACCTCCTGTATTGACATATGTGCATTACTTTGACCGTAATCTGTCCAGAAAAGCCAGAGACCGAAAAGTGACCACGTCAGAAGCACTGCAAGCAGAACGATGCGCGTTGACGTAGCGCGAACTTTCTCAGCACTGTATATATCAGGACGGCTTCTGAAAAAAGGAAAAGCCGAGTCCATCCCACCGTACTGCATGAGGGAAAAAACGGCCCAAATTGCAGCCAGAATGGGAACGGCGCCATATTGCGATGGCGTAAGGAGTCGTGTGGTGATTGGTGAAACCAAGATGCCTATGCCAAGACCAAGAATGTCGGCAACTGCGAAAAGGGAGAACTGTCGAACTGCCCTCACTTGCGATGCTCCTTCACAATTCGCTCGAAGAGAGGGTTAACATACCGGAAAAAGCTGCCATAAGCATGTGTTTGGGAAAACCATTCCCTTACCGACTGCGAACACTGATCAAGATCGATTTTACCATCAAGAATGTCTATAAAGGCCTGTGCTATCTCCTGCTCGCTGCTCACATTAATCACAGGTGGAGGAAGCCATCCACGTCTGTGCCAGCTCTGCTCATCTATCGCCATCATAACCGGAACCCCGGCAGCCATGGCTTCCACTGCCGATGTTCCGTAAGATCCAAACAGAAACTGATCAATGACAAGATCGACGGAGTCGAAGAGTTTGAACAAAAGCGGTTTACTCAGTGCAACCGGCAGGAAGAGTGTACGATCTTCCAGGTCGAAGTCTCTGGCAAGGACTCTGGCTCTTTCGTAATCTTGTCCCCATCCGGCAAATATCAGGAAAACAGGAAGTCCCTTTCCGGCAAGGGCACGCAGAAGGCGATCCTGACCTTTCCAGAAGAAGTCTACCCTGGATGGAATGAAGCATATCAACCCTTCGGCTGAAAGTTTGCCTGCCACGCTTTCTCCCATGAGTGATGAAAGGAGGTCATTGAGGCAGGAGAGTCGCATGCAGCGCTCGTCACGCCGACGCTCCTTCAACGGGATCGGCAGCCAGCCAAACCTGAGCCGTTCCAAAAAGAACGACATATTACCTATGTGCCCGCCAATTCCTGTTGGATCGTGGCTTCCTACGAAATTCGCGTTCATGAACGCCCTTTTCAGCAAAGCACGCTTAAAACGAACGACAAGTTGCGATCGCCACTTTTCAGGCAGACTGCCCAGACCGGCTGCAAGCCGAATATCCCCTCCATGGGGCCAGATAATATAGGGGAGCCCCGTCCTGGATGCCAGAATTGCTCCGTCGATTCCACAAACAATCAGCAAATCATTCTGCGCCAGCAGATCGTTCACGTGTTTCAGGTGTAACATTCGCATACGCGCCAGGGCGCGCATGCATCGACCGATAAAGCCTTTGCCGGATGGATTCATCCATGCCTGATCCCAAGGTGGAGTTTTTACGTATGGCGGCGGTATCCAACCGAGAAGTTGCTCTTTTTCCTGCCAGCGCTCTCTGCTGAAACCATCGGTATCGGCTACTTCCTCATAGGTAAGAGTGAACTCCATATCCTCCCAAACAGGCTGACTGAAAGGGTAGTTGTCCCATACATCGCGCACAAACGTAACCTGGTGATCTGTTTCAGCAAGCGCCTTCGCCATGACATACATGTTATTGGCTACTCCGCCGTAAAGACCAATTCTCATTTAAAGTCAACCTCGCCAAGAACTTCAAGCATAGTGCGCAGACCATAAAACCGCGTCGGATAGGCGGGTTGAGGACACCGGGAACAGTTTTCAAACAGACAAATGCTTCCCTCTGTTCCCAACTCCAGTATTTGCACTCCCGCAGTGGCGAAAAGTGAGCGCAAATAGCGTTCAGAGACAACAATCTGGCTCTTTCTACGAAAGAACGTGCGTGCAATCATTCTAGCAGCATCACGTGCAAGCGGAAAGTTCATTTTCCGTAAGCCCCTGTCCACTAAGAGATGAGCATACCATCCCCATGAGTTGGCATTGAGATACATCCTTCCGCCAGGCTTCAGAACTCGTGCAAATTCCCGCAAAGTTTGTTCCATATTCGTGAACATGAAGGCGCCGTAACAAAAAATTGCATCGAATGAATTGTCTCTATAGGGTAATTCCTCCAACCTTCCTATGCTAAACCTGCAATTTGCACCGTGCGCTAAAGCCAGTTTCTGAGCGACGTTGATCCTGATATCCGATAGATCGATACCTTCAACAGATTCGTTCAAAGAAGCGAGCGCTACAGACCATTGTCCTATGCCACAAGCCGCATCTAAAACGCGAGACTTCCCGGAAAATTTGATCGCCTCCAGTCGACACTTGTAATAACTCAGGGTGCGCTGCCCACTTAATTCAGAAACTGCAAAACTCTTCTGATATGTGTCAAGTGTGTCCCAGACTGATAACGGAAAAACCCAACCAGCATTATGTATCGCCTGAAGCCGGGGTTCTTCACTATCCATATTACCAGATATCCTCCTTCTTCCGAAGAGAGACCGTTACCGAGTATCTTCCCGTCTCATCAGGTCCGTTGTAAACGATTGGTACCTGCCTTCCGCAGTAAATAAGAGACACGTTGTCTCTTGCATCAATGTAGAATGTCAACCCCTGAAAATATTCCTCTGGCTCTGGAGGCACCCTCTCCGTTACAACCTCGATAGTATTGTCTTCGCGTCGAAAAAGTCGAGTACATAAAAGCATTTCGCAGTACTGCAAAAGCACATGCAGAGCAGGAAGCCAGAGACGCCCCTCATGAACCTCTCTTGCAAGCCTGTACCAGGGAGCGAGAAAAACCTCCGGTCGCGAACGTACCGCTTCTATCGTCGCAGGGATACATTTCCCGCTGTTTCGGCCAAGGACTCCTAAATGCTGGTAGAGTACAATAATACCGCGCTTCCGATACAGTTCTTCTAGGTTTACCTGTTCTATCTGATACCCCAGCGACGACAAATTGGGTGCGTTTGCCCCAGTAGAGCGGAAGCGGTTGAAAACCAAAAACTCCTGACCATCCTGTAGCCTCCGTTTGACGATAACCGGTTTTATGGTAAGGTGAGAAATTCTTAAAAACCGTTTAGATTTTCTCGCAAATATTGCACTGTCGGTCCAAATGTAGCGCGTTCCAAGTTGATGAAGGAGGTCTGCATGGTACGCCCTGCTGTCTGGTCTATCTCCCTGGTGGTATGAGGCATCAGTTCCTATGTTCTGGATATTGAAGGTATCACCATGGTTCGTAAAGCAGGGAATTTGTATTTGTTTTTCATTCATTTCTTCCAGGACTCGTATCGCATGAGCTCGCTGAAAGCCTCCTATACCGTCGAAGTCACCATAAGCATGATTAGTGTCGATCCAGCCAGCTTTTAGATATTCGCAAAGACGTTGAGCATATCCGTTTTTCGGGGAATTTACCTCTATTCCATTAAAGTATGAGAGATTATATGGTTTATTGGAATAAAAGAAAAGGCTTGAAGTAACCTGAAGCCCAAGTCCGTCGCCAAAAATGGTTTTCTTATTGCTGTTGAGAAAAGAGTAGAATGTCTCAAAAAATTCAAAGGACATGAATTCGGCATCATTGGAAATAGTCATCGCTCCTTTGTATGGGTATGGAAGCACACGTTTTTCAATCTCTAGCTTCTTTATCATACCTTCCAAATCTCTCCCTCAACGACTTCACTAACTCAGCCGCCTTGCAAGGCTCACTTCCTTCCTTCTGCACCTCGTCTAGCAGTAAAACTCCCGCATTCCCTGTACCCACAGCAACAGAACCATCAGCATTTTTCCAGAGAACCTGTCCTGGAACGAAACAACTGGGACAGGGAAGTGTACCTAAACGAGCACTCCATACTCGCACTTTTTCACCTTTATGATAGGTGAAGGCACCTGCATAAGGCCTGGTTCTTGCATTTGTTAACCGTAGAATTTCAACTGCACTTCGGTTCCAGTCAATGTAGCCATCTTCTGGGGCGCGTGGGTAACATCTCAGAGCATCGGCTGGATTTTTTGACTGTTGTTCCAGTATGTAGGTTGGGTTAGCAGCCAGCAAATCAAGGGCCTGGGCGAATAGCGCAGGATTTTTCGTAGCCATCCAACTATAAACTTCTGTTATTGTTGTTTCCAGAGTAAGAGGGTAATAGTCCCGAACGATAATGTCACCACTATCCAGTTCTTCCCCAATCATTTTGTGAATGCATAGACCAACGCGCTCTTCTCCATTCAGTATAACCCAGGCCTGACAGGCATTTCCTCGATAGCGGGGAAGGTCACCCCCATGGGCGTTCAATATGCCGAGAGGAAAGAGCTGAATAATCTCTGAAGGAATAACAGTAGGATAGTTCATGCTGACTCCCACATGGATCGAAGAAAGTGAGCAAATTACATCTCGAGTCTCGATAATTCTCGGCGTGCAGAAAAACGGTACAGAAAACTGCTTAGCCAGATCTTTGAAGTCATGCTCTGATCGAGTATACTCTGGAGCAGCCCTAGAGGTAATGATGAGTGCAATCTCGTGCTCTCGACGCACTAGAAGTTTTGCTGTTTCGTAGAGTATTTCGGTTCGTCCAATAATAGCGATTCTCATTTCATCATCTCCAAAAGCAATCTCAATGCATCGCCTGTCCCAAATTTCATTATTACGCAACTTCACCAGCGACTCGAAAGAGTGATAGTACGGCTGAGCTGCCTCGTATCTTTTTATATTCTCAGTGTTAAGGAAGACATGAATTCGGATGAAAGTCAAAGACCTTGAGACCCTTACGCTGTAGTAGCTTTCCAACGTTATTAAGGTTGTCATTACAGATAAAAGAGACATCATCTTCCCAGAAGTATGGTACTTTGACTATACCATTCCAGAGATACCATGGACAAAGATCGATCCCTGTTTGGTGTGGAATAAAGTGGTTGCAATCATGCGTTAATCCTCTCTCCACGAAAAGCTGAAGCAGTTGCGAGCTTTGGGTCATAGAGTGGCTGCGAACAGATCTAGCTTCTGGCACGATCGATAACAGTTTTTCCACAACTTCCTCGGCATTCTTTTCATTCTCTGGGTCATACTTTCCTGCAAGAATGTTATTGAAGTTCGGGTGAATGCCTAACTCAAACTTCGGATTTTCACGCAATCTTTCCAAAAGTGGTGTGTCGTGTGTAACGAACCATGTTGCGTAAACACCGGCTTCTTCCACCATATCAATAGTGTAAGCCAACACATCATCGCATGCCCAGTCTATATCGAAGGTTAGAAATAGACCATCTTGCCAGCTAGATGGTTCGTTTGGGTTTATGTTCTTAATCAACATACTATGCATTTGTGCCTACTCCATCATCATCCACGGGCGCAATCTTTGGTGATTTGACTTACGCAGCATTGGCAGCACGTCAGTTCCATCTTCTGTCGTGGCTTCCAGTATCCGAAGAGATCCTGTCCCGCAAACAACGATCGGAAAGCGTTCATCTGGAAGATTTGCAATCTGTCCTGGTGCGCCGAGAACACGTGGCCCATTGTCAGGGAATGGCTCTGCCTTCCAGATCTTGATAAGTATATCATCCTTCATCGTTAGTGCGCCAGGATATGGTCTTCCAACAGCACGTATCAATCGATCTATCAACAGAGCATCACCTCGCCAATCGATAGCACCATCTGCTGGAATACGCTGAAGCGTGTAACTTGGAGTTCCCATCTGTGGAAAGGGGGTAAGTGTTCCTTCTTTGATGAGCGGTAAGCACGTTCGCACAAGAGCTACTGAAGCCTCATTTGCACGCTCAACCAATTCGCCGATACACGAACGGAGGCTGATCGAGAGGCGCTCCTGACCATAGATTGGTCCGTCATCAACACCATCAGTCAGTTCAAAAAGAGACACACCTGTTTCCGTTGCGCCATCGAGAATCGCCCAGTTAAGAGGCGCCCCTCCTCTATAAGAAGGTAACAACGAAGCGTGCACCCCTGCACAACCCTTCGGAAAGCAGGCACGCAGAGACTGTGGTAACATATGATACCAGCCAGCAACCAATGCAAAATCAGCGCTCAAGCTCTGTACAAACGGGATCACTTTATCATTGCTCTCGAAGTAATGTACTGGAATACCTGTTGACTCCGCCCAATCTGCCACGTCAGAAAAACGAACATTATCAACACCTGAAGGCCGGTAACTAATTGAGAACCTTCTGCCAATAGTTACGACGCCTACAAGATTGAAGCCCATATCTACTATTGTCTTTGCTAAAATTAGTGTAAGATCTGTTCCTCCAAAAAGGACGATCCGCATCACCTTTTTCCCTCCAGGAATACATGACACCACTCCTCAAGATACAGCAACGACCATATCAACAAACGGCGATTGACTTTTCCCGAAAGATGCTCGTCCACCAGCGCGAGCGTCGCATCTCGATCAAAGAAGTCATATATACGTGCGTGCGGGTTGTAGAGGATATCACGCACGTACTCGATGCTCTCTCCGCGAAACCAGCTCGCATCAGGAGCAGAAAAGCCTTGCTTGATGCCGTTCGTTACCTCTTCTGGAATATAACGTTGCATGACTCGACGTAAAATGAGTTTTCCATCACGGGTTTTCTCAAAGTACTTTTTGGTTTTTCCAGGCTCATTCTCATTGATTCGTATCACCTCACCCAGGTTCCCAAGCTTCATACGTACCGGTACGCGCATGGCAAAATCAACCAGGTCGTTATCTAAAAACGGCACTCTCGCTTCAAGCGAATAAGCCATAGATAACTTATCCTCGACGACCAACAATCCATGCAGAAACGTCTTAACTTCAAAGTAGAGCGAATGGTTAATGTAATCCTCCGGTCGGGCCAGTTGACCGGCGTGATGAACGAACACATCGCGGAAAATGTCGCGCGTCCATACCCCTTTGACTGCTTCAGCAATGGGGCGGAAGACTTGCTGGATGGCTCTATTAGGAATCAGACGCTGCCAGTAAACGTAGTATTTATCGATATAGTCTTCAAAGTCAGCATTAACAACGGCGCGATAGTAACGCCATGGATAACCGCCAAAGAGCTCGTCGCCGCCGGTGCCGGCCAGAACGACTTTGACAAATTTGCTGGCTAACTGCGCCGCGTACAGGTTCGGGTAACTCTGTCCGACTCGTGGCTCTTCCAGGTGCCAGACCAGGCGCTTCATGCAGCGCTCCATGTCTCCGGCTTTGAGCACCATCTCATAGTGCTGGGTCTTGAACACATAGGACATGTATTCTGCGGTACTACGCTCATCAAATGCCAGTTCCAGCCCCGATGCTGAGTGCAAATCGAAGCCTATCGTAAATGTCATCAAATCTTTGATCTGATGCGCAGTAATGGCAGTAATGGAACCGGAGTCCATGCCGCCGCTCAGGTAGCATCCTAACGGGACATCGCTCACCAGCTGACGACACACAGCCTGTCGGAACAGGCGATCAAGTTCGTTTTCCAGCTCACGCTCGTCCACATTGTCGCTTGCATCATCTCGGAAGTGATAGTCCCAGTAGCGACCACGCGAAATATGCCCGTCGGCAGTGACACGCACCCAGCACCCTGGCGGCAGCAACTCAACGCCCTTGAAAAGGGTTCGTTCGCCCAGGAAATTCTGAAAGGTCATGTATTCCAGCAAGGCCTGCTTATCTATTTCAGCACGCAGGGCGGGATGCGCCAGCATCGCCTTGATCTCGGAACCAAACAACAACGTTTGACCACATTGTGACACGTACAACGGCTTAATGCCGTACCGGTCACGAGCCATGAACAACACTTTATCAACCCGATCCCATAGAACGATAGCGAACATACCATTAAAGCGTGTGAGCGCGTCCTGACCCCAGCGAGCCAGAGCATACAGCGCCACTTCAGTGTCGGTGCGTGAGCGAAAGTGGCAACCGTTTGCCTCTAACTCGAGGCGCAATTCCTGAAAGTTGTAAATCTCGCCGTTGTAAACCAGGACGTACCGACCGTCTGGCGTGATCATCGGCTGGCGCCCGGCAGGGGAGAGGTCAAGAATTGCGAGGCGGCGATGGGCCAGACCGATTGCACCCTCGACGAAAAAGCCTTCTGCGTCAGGACCGCGATGCCGGATGGCATCAGACATCTGCCGCAAGATCACCGGTGAAGCAGGCTCACCGTCAAAGCTTAAGACTCCTGCAATACCGCACATTATTTTCCTGCCAACCTCCCCTTCATAAGAGCCGAATATCCGAGAAAGACGCCTGTCTTACCTCGTAAATAACATACTCTTGCTCAGCGTTCGTCATTCCGTGAAACAGCGGCAAGGAGATACTACAATCGTTTGCTGCCCAGGCATTGGGAAAGTCTTCGGGTTTTAAGCCGTATTTATGCTGATAATAACTCAACATATGAACGGCATGGGTAGACGGTCGAGTACTGATACCTTTTCGCTGGAGTGCGTCCATCCACTCGTTTCGTAGACACCGGACCTCGTGAATAGTCTCTGCATCCCTTGCGGCAGCAGCCCTGCGCGTTTGTTCCGGCATGAAGAGGCAGGGGTAACTCTGATACCCATGCTCAAAACCTTTTGGACAGAGCGGGGTGCGTAGCCAACCAAGGTCTGCAAACGCCTGATTGTAACGGGCAGCCAGTCGCCTTCGCTCGGCAAGTATGTCACTAGCGCGATTCATCTGAGCCGACCCAAGGGCAGCCTGGATGTCGGTCATGCGCAAATTGAATCCAGCCTCAGTGTGATCGGACAACAGATAAGGTCGCGGGCCGAGATGCCGCTGTAAATCGCTTACTGCAGCGCCATGATCCCGCAGGCGACGCAATTTTTCAGCAAGCGCCGCATCATGCGTCGTGATCATGCCACCTTCTCCGGTCGTAATGGCCTTGCGCGGATGAAAGCTGAAGCAGCCGGCATTTCCAAATATGCCCACGTGTTGTCCGTGTTGCTTTGCACCAAAACCACAAGCAGCGTCTTCAACGACCCACAGACCATACTTCTTCGCAATAGTGCCGATTGCCTCCATATTGGCAGCAAGACCGAAGAGATGCACAGGCAGGATCGCCCTGGTTCTTGAGGTAATCCTGGCTTCTATCTGTTCAGGATCGATATTAAAAGTTTCCAGGTCTATATCGCAGAAAACAACGTTTCCACCCAACAGTTCGACGACATTGGCTGTAGCGACCCAGGTGAAGGCCGGCACGATCGCCTCATCACCAGGACCGAAGCCAAGCGCAAGCAAAGACAGATATAACGCCGCAGTGCAGGATGTTACAGCGATCGAGTGTCCGGCGCCGGTGAATGCCGACCATTTTTCTTCAAACTCGCGTACTTTGGGACCCTGTACCAACCAGCCTGATCTCAAAGGTTCGAGCACGCTCTCAACCTCTTCAGGCGTCAGAGACGTGCGCGCAATCGGAACATTCAGCATACTCATCAGATTACTCCGAAAGACCAACCGCACGTCGGCGCGCAGCAACTTCCGCCTTGTGTCGGGCGCGCCATTCAATAAGGCGCCTGAGACCATCACGAAGATCTATCGTTGCAGTAAAACCGATCTCCTCAGCGGCTTTCCTTGGATCACCAATCCGATTTCTGACCAGGGTCGCCTGACTGCGTGGAGCGTAGTTGATTGGTTTGTCGCAACCGGTTAGTTCAATCAACAACTCAGCCAGCTCTTTGAGAGTTGTACGCTTTCCGGTGCCAACATTGTAAAAAGTATCCGTTGTGTCAGCTTTCATAGCCAGGATATTAGCGCGAGCACAATCCTCGACCGCAACGAAGTCAAAAGCCTCAGAACCGTCGCCAAAAATGGTCGGACCTTCGCCGCGATCTATAGCATCCAGCATTTTCATTATGACGACAATGTATGCGCCGTGGTAATCCTGGCGAGGTCCATAGACATTCATGTAACGCAGGCCTACATAGTCAAGCCCGTATCGATGATGAAATGCACGAAGCATCGCCTCACAAGCAATCTTAGTGGCGCCATAAAAGTTCTTATTGTTGAAGGGGTGATCTTCATCCATTGGCTCTCTCAAAGCATCTCCGTATACGGATGCGGAAGATGAAAAAACCAATCGCTTCACCCCTTTTGCAACGCACGCCTCGATAACATTGAACGTCCCCCTGATGTTAACCTCAAATGCGCTACGAGGAAATTCGTGGCAGTGCAAGAGCCACAAAGCGGCAAAATGAAATACTCCATCTGCTCTATCGAGAACCGATTGGAGAACATCTGTATGTAGAATATCACCCTCAACAATACGCACGCGCGGGTCTCTGGAGGCGCTCTGTATATTTTCCCATCTACCACGTGAAAAGTTATCGTAGACCACTATTTCTTCAACGTCTTCTTTGACAAGCTGATCGAGCGTATGCGATCCAATAAGCCCGGCTCCACCGATGAGCACCAGCCTTTTGCCGCGTATATCCATTGCGATCTCCTTAACCAGACTCAACTCTTTAATGTTACTCCTGGCCAGAGTTCAATATCTTCGTATGGAATTAAGTCTGGTTTATTCAAAATACCTTTTATTACAAGCGGAGCATGCCATGAAATGAAACCCTTCGGTAACTTTGCTGCCTGTCTTAACAAAAACTGTCTCATCACAACTCTCTCCAACCAGAGGGTCAAGACATCAAATACAGTCCGCTGAATTATAGCACCTACTCCGTCGAACAAAGATTGCAGAATCGTATCAACCTGTATACAACCTATCCACCAAACAGGCGCTGACAGTCACCGCATTCCTTTGACCTGCCGTCCGGTCACCGCGCTACGCCTCGCCCCGCAATCGGCGCAGTTCCGCCTCGAGAGCGCGCAGGCGCGCTTCGAGCTTTGCCCGCGCTGCCGCTTCTCGCTGCGCCCGCTCCTCCGCCTCGG
>Ga0308402_1000241_pt1 | contig 17206 bp, 13 predicted proteins | sample HotsprSampleOSM2_FD_203471 | JGI IMG/M metagenome (GOLD analysis project Ga0308402, IMG submission 203471) | Hot spring phototrophic mat microbial communities from Octopus Spring, Yellowstone National Park, Wyoming, United States - 20060913_OS-M2 ... | reverse complement strand
GCGCTTCCGCCATGTTGGCGACGCCACCTTGAAACAGATAGGCAGTCAGCGGCTGCAACACCTCCAGCGGGACGTCGCTGGCCGCAGCCATTTGCGGGTCCATCTCACCGGTTCCGCTCACGATCGCCAGGCGCTGGCCGCGCTCGCGGCACATCCGTTCGAGCAGGCCGAAACCAGGCACGCGCCCAGGCTGTCCGTGGAGCCGCAAGAGCACCACGGCGGCTTCCCCTAGTCGGCCGTTCAACCAAGCACTCATCACCTCTTCGCTGGTGACCGACAGGAGCGAAATCCCCACCACCTCCAACGCGGCGGGCAATAACCGGCGGGCGTGGGCGAGCGCCAGCAAATCCGTATCGGCGTGGGTCAAAAACGCGATCAAGTTCGGGTTCACGGGCACGGCAACGGTTTGCTTGGCGGCCGGGTGAGGGCGGACTTCCCAATCGTAGTAATTGAAGGCGAACGGCGCCAGCTCAGGCGGGGGCGGCAGAAAACGGTCGGCCTGCAGCATCGCCTCGATGTAGTCGTAGAGGGCGTGTACTTGCCAATCGTGTGCGAAGGAGTGAAACCAGACCGAGCGGGCGTCAAACATCAGGCTGACCACGTTGGCTAAAGCGCAAGGCCCGAGGCACCCCGAGCGGGTGAGATGCACCACGTTGCGCAGCTTGCGGCGGATCCACTCGCCTTTCAGCGCCTCGGCGGGCACCGGCGCAAAGCCGCGATCCACCCGGCCGCAACAGCAGCCGGTGAAGCAGAAAGAAAGGTGGGCCCGCTTTTGCACCACATTGATCACGCGTCCGTCGGCCCGCGTGACGCGCTGCCGGTAGGGAGTGGAGTACATCAGAATCGCCTCCTGACAAGCCAGACCAGATAGGGGCCGCCCAGCAACGCCATAATGGCGCCGGCGGGCAGCTCCGCCGGCGCCAGCACCACGCGCCCGATGGCATCGGCGACGGCCAGCAAGACGCCGCCGAGTAAAAACGAACACGGCATCAACAACCGGTAGTCCGGACTGATCCGGGAGCGCACCAGATGCGGAACGATAAGCCCAACGAAACCGATCGGGCCGGACAGGGCGATCGCAGTCGCCGTGAGGAGGGAACCGCCCAGGAATCCGGTTCGCATGAGGGCAGAGGGATCCACGCCGCGCGTTGCCGCCCATGCCTCTCCCACCATCAGCAGGTTCCACTGGCGTGCGCGAGAGATCAGAATCCAACTCACCGGCACAGCTACGGCGGCAAATCCTCCCAGCGCCGGGTAGCGGATCGAATCGATGTTTCCCAGCAGCCACTGCGTGATGGAGACCGACCGGTGCTCGCGCGCGACGCTGTGGATCATCAGAATCATTGCCGAGCAGACGCCGTTCAGCGAAATCCCTGTGAGCAAAAGCCGGTAACTGGACAATTGACCTTGTTGCGAACTCACCCCGGCCACCAGCGCCAGCACAGCGGCGGCTCCGCCCAGGGCCCCAAGCCAGACGGCGGGCAATCCCATCATGGACGGCAGCCCCGCCGTGATCGAGAGGATCGCCCCTAAGGAAGCCCCGGAGGAGACACCCAGCGTGTAGGGTGTCGCCAGCGAGTCGCGTAGCATGGCTTGAAACAGCGCTCCAGCCAGAGACAAAGAACCGCCAACCAGGAGTCCGAGCAGCGTACGGGACAGACGGAGTTCCAGGAAGATGGGGTAGTCCGGCGGTTGCAGCGACAGCACGCGCTCCACCGAAACCGGCGCGGGGCCCGCCCAGGGCAGCAGGACCAGCGACACCAGAAAAGCGGCGAGACTGAAGCCCAACCATTTCGTGTTCCCGGAGATCGTCATCGGTAAGCCACCCATGGCGCGCCATCCCAAGAGCGTTCGACCCGCAGACGCTCCGAAAACCGGAGCAACCACGTGGGATGCCGCCACGCTTCGCCAGTGGGCATATCATGTTCGACTTGGCCATCGTGCAAAACCACAATGCGGGTGCAGTGCGACAACGCCAAATTGAGGTCATGGGTGACGGCCACGCAAACGGCGCCGCGCGCGGCCTCCGCCCGCAGCAGTTCGAAGCAGAGAATCTGGTGGCGCAGATCGAGGTAGGTCGACGGCTCGTCCATGAGCAAAACCTTCGCCCGCTGCGCCAGACACGCCGCCAGCAGAACCCGCTGACGCTCGCCGCCGCTCAAGGTGGAAAAGCGCCGGTGGCGGAATGCGAGGCAGTCGGTCAGTTCTAGTGCGCCGCCCACCGCGGCGAGGTCTTCGCGCGTCTCCATCCAGGCGCCGGCATGCGGGTATCTGCCCATCAGCACGATCTGCTCGACCGAGAATGGCAAGTCGCCGCGGATGCCCTGCGGAAGATGAGCGATCCATCTCGCGCGCTGCCGGGCTGGAATGGAATCGAGCGGCTTCTCATCGAGCATTACGGTCCCGCTGTCCGGCGCGCGAAGTCCTGCGAGGATATCGAGCAAGGTACTTTTGCCGGCGCCATTCACTCCCAGCAAACCGATAAACTCGCCAGGGGAGGCGGCGAGAGAAACAGCGCGGAGAATCGCACGGCCATGGAGGGAGAAACTGAGATTGCGGGCCTGCAGGCTGCCGCTCAACGATCTTCCCTCCATCCCGCAATGACATTGCGAAGCAGATCGAGCGCCTCGACCACGCGCGGGCCGGGAACCACCAGAGCCTCCGAGAGAACGGCGCTGACGCGATGATGCCGCACTGCCTTCAACTCCCCGCGAACCAGCCAGGGCGCGATGATCCGTTTCCGTTGTTCCGGCGTGTCGTTTGGCTCGTCTCCTATCCCCGAGGCATCGATGATGAAGTCGGGATTGAGATGGATCACGGTTTCCAGGGAGATCCGCGGGTAGTTCTGCGTGGAGGCGCTGGTGAGCGCGTTCCGCCCGCCCGCCGCTTCGATAAGTTCGCCCAGATACGTGCGCGGTCCAGCCGCAATGAGACTGGCCAGTTGTTCCCGGTCCCTGGAGACGATCAGCAAGACGGAGGGGCCGGCCGTGTTCTTCCGGGCCGCGGCGGGCTGGATCTTCCCCTGAATCCTTGCGACCAGTGCTTCTGCCTGGGTGCGGCGGCCCACGGCGTCTCCAATGGCTCGCATCGTGGCGAACAGTTGGGCCAGTGAACCCTGCTCGATGGTGAGCGTGCGGATGCCGAGGGCTTCCATCCGGTTGGCCAAATCGCCGTTCTGGCGGTGTAGGATCACCAGATCCGGCTTCAGCAGGGCGATGCGTTCGGCGTTCGGCCTGGAATAGGTTCCGACCTTCGGCAACTCAAAGACTTGTGCCGGGTAGCGGCAGTGGGTGGAGACGCCGACTACATTCGGCCCTGCTCCAAGCTCGAATAGAATTTCGGTGATGCTGGGCGACGTCGAAACGATGCGGGCTGGTTGGGCCAGCGCACAGAGGGCAAAACCAGACCACAGAGCGACAGCGCGAAGCATGGCAGTCAAAACGCCAGCGTGAGGCCGGTTCGGAAATTAGCCTGCGGGGCCAACCAGCCGTTTTGATACCACCGCTGGTTCAACAGGTTCTCGACCTGGCCGTAGAGGCGCAGCCGCCTGGAGTCGTTACCCCAAAGCATAAAAGCGCCGACCAGATCGGCCTTCGTGAATCCTGGAAACGCGAAAGCGCGAGGCCGGTTGACGGCAAAATACGAATTGAAATAGCTCGAATAGTGGAATAGGTCGAAGGTCGTGTCCAGGCGCCTGGTCCACTGCTGCGTCACCACGATCGAGGTAATATGGCGCGGCACTTGGAAAACCCGCCAGAAATCCCGGACCGTGATGTCGCGATCCAGCACGGCATTGGTGAAGGTGTAGCCTCCATTGACCACGAGCTTGCTGGTTGGCCGGGCCTCGATCCCAAGTTCAAAGCCGCGGCTAATGCCGCCGGATCCATTAATGTAGCCAAGCGAGCGGCCATAGGGATCGGTTTCCGGCCGGATGACGCCGCTCGAGTCGAACGCCGTGACGGAAACAACGCGGTTATAGAACCATGTTGCCGCCAGCCGCACCCGGCTCCGGAACAAGTATTGGTCGAGTCCGGCGTCGACCGAATTGTAGCGGTCGGGCGAAAGCCGGGGATCTCCATAGGGCGTGAAAATCACCACGCCCGTCACCGGGTTGGCGTTGAAACCGCCGCCAAAACGTTCATAAAGGGACGGCGCCCGGTAGCTATTACCGGCGTGCACGCGGAGCTTCGTGTTCGAGGCGGCCAGCAGGTACGAAATCGCGACGTCTCCCGTGAGCGCGTTGGGCGGGTTCTGCAAGGGAACGCGGTCGTAGTTGTTGGCCGTACCGGTCAACTGGAAGGACGGCTTTGAGAGCCGGAAGAACTGCCCGCGGCCTGAGAGCGAAACTTGCAGGCGACGCTCAAGGGCACTGACCCGAGCGGCGAAATAGGCGGTGTTCGCATCCTGGTTGACTTCCGTTTGGCTGACGACGGTTCGCGGCTGAGGAAGGTTGTTGTTCTGGCGGTCGAAGTAATGTTCGCGCTCGAATTCGTAGCCAGCGCTAAAGGTCAGCCACGGTGAGGCCACGGCGTTGACCCGCGCGTCCACAGTGTCGATATCGCCCACATATTTGCCGTAGTTTTCCGCCGCTGGCTGGAAGCCCGTGCCGGCCGGACCATTCTGGAAGACGCGCGAAGTGTGGACCCGCTGGTAGCTAGCCTGCCAGTTGAGCCGAGGAGTGAGTATCTGACGGAGAATCAGCGCGGTTGTGGCGTGGCGGGAGGAACGGCGGTTGTCCGGATCGTCACGCCCCGGAATTAAGGTGACCCCGGTGTAGTCGGGCCTTCCGCCAGCGTTGAGCAAACGCACATTGGCAGGAGAGAGCACCGATACTGGAATCACGCCGTCGGCCGGGAAATTCGCGGCGGGAATTCCGGTTGTAGTGGGACTGATGTTCAACTGAACAAAGTCGTCCGAGGCCCAGAATCGGCCGCTCACACTAAGGCTGGGTGAGAGGTTGTAGCGCAGGAAACCTTGTCCGCCCGTGCTTCGGTTCGCGTCGTTCCCATCGACGCCTTTAGTGACGTTCAGGTGTAAAAGACTTCCCGAATAGAGGAGCCGATTTTCCTTCAGACCGCCGCCCACGGAGGTCCTGCCGCGCCAGAACCCCATGCTTCCGCCCTCGGCCAGCAGACTGCCGTGCAGGGGGGCGCCACCCTCCTTGGTTATAACATTGATTACGCCGCCCACAGCGTTCGTTCCATACAGGGAAGATCCGGAACCCCTCACTACCTCCACGCGGTCGGCGCCAACGAGATTGAGTGCGGAGACGAACGAATTGGCATCCGCTTGGGTAGTGGAGGCATCCCGGAAGCGAAGGCCGTCGACGAGAACTGCCGTCGCGTCAGGCCGAAGTCCACGCACCCGGATCTGAGTAAATTGCCCGGGGCCGCCTGCGTTGGTGACCAGCACGCCGGGAACCGTGCGTAACGCCTCCCACAAAGAATACTCGTTGCGCGAGGACATCTCCTCTTCGGTCAACAAGCTGGTGGCTTTGGCGATCTCATCCACCGACTGTGGCGCGGCCGTGGCGGTGACAAAGACGGATTCCATCACCCCGGCGACCTCCAGGGTGATCTCCAGGCTGTTCTCCGCGCCGCTCGACAACGCCAGCGGGCGGCTGACGCTCCGGAAACCCGCTTTGTCAACTTGCAGAACCACCTGCCCAGGCACCAAACGCTCCACCTTGAACTGCCCGGCCGAATCGGTCAATACACTCACACTGGCGTTGGTTTCCTGGCGGAACAGGCGAACCCGCGCTTCGCCAACCGGGTGGCCCTGTTCATCCTTCACCAGCCCCTTCAGATTGGCCGTCGATTGGGCCCCTGCGAGGGCAGCGGCTAATAAAGCGAGCAAAGCGATACGAGTCATAAGATTCCTTAGATTCCTTCCTGCGAATGAAAAACGAGACAGCGGATTCCGGAACCGGCGTGGACCGGCTCCGCCTCCACATGAAAGACCGAACGAATGGCGCTGGCGGTGAGCACCTCCGAGGGAGGACCTTGGCCCACCAGTTCGCCTTGGCAAATCAGGGCGACGCGATCGGAGAACCGGAGCGCGGCGTTGAGGTCGTGCGTGGAGAGCACCACGCCGCGCCCCGCCGCCGCCAGTTTCCGGCAGAGGCCGTAGACGCTGATCGAGTGCTCGAGGTCGAGGTTTGCCGTCGGCTCGTCCAGGAGCAAGAACTCCGGTTCGACCGCCAGGCTGCGGGCGATGGAGACCCGCTGGCGCTCGCCGCCAGAGAGGGTATTCACCAGTCGGTCCGCCAGATGGAGGAGGTCGCAGATGTCCATCGCCTCGTAAATCGCCCGGCGGTCGGCTGGCGACTCCCAGGCGAACCGGCCGCGATGCGGATAGCGTCCGGAAGCCACCACCTCGCGCACCGTAAAGGGGAAGTCGAGACGGCTGTCCTGAGGAACATGGCCAACGCGTCTGGCAATCTCCTTCCGCGGGAGTGCGGTGAGGCGCCGCCCATCGAGCAGCACCTCCCCATCTGTCACCGGCCAGACGCCGCAGAGCGCCCGCAACAGGGTGCTCTTGCCCCCGCCGTTAGGGCCTGCGATCACGGACAACTGCGAACGGCGGAGCTCGATGCTGACGCGCTTCAGAATCACCCTGCCCCCGCGGGCGACGGTGATGCCGCAAGCCTGCAAGCTCCTCATGCGGGGCTCACCTCCCGCCGGCGGTGCATCAACAAGTAGATGAACACCGGACCGCCAATCAGGGCCGTGATCACTCCCAAGCGCACTTCCACCGGCGGGTGAATGGTGCGGGCAACCAGGTCGCATAAGACCAGAAAAGAGGCGCCACCCACAGCGCTGGCGGGCAAAAGGCTTCGGTTTGACGGCCCCAGCAAGAGCCGGATCGCATGCGGCACCACGAGCCCCACGAATCCGATCGACCCTGCAACGGCGATCGACGCGCCGGTCAGTATCGCGGCGGTGACGATCAAAACCCGCTTGGTCCGCTCGACCTCGACACCGAGCGAGGCGGCCACTTCTTCCCCTTGCTGGAGCAGGTCCAACTCCCTGGCGTAGAGCAAGGCCACCAAAAAACCGAGCAGAACAAAGGGCCCGCACAGCCAGACGTGCGTCCAGCTTCGGGCGTCCAAGCCGCCCATCATCCAAAAGACGATTTCCTGAGCGATCTGCCAGTTCACGATATTCAAGGAAAGCAGCAGGCTCGAAAGAGCCGAAAGCAGGGCTGTGGTGGCGATACCGGCCAGCAAGAGGTTGGCGACAGGCGTCACGCCGCCTTGCGTTGCCATCACATAAACCACGGACAATGCCAGCAGTGCGCCGGCCATCGCACAAACAGGCAGGGTCGTGACCGCTTGCGTGCTCCATCCAGCGACAAACGCGACGACGGCCCCCAGGACTGCTCCAGCGCCTGCCCCGGTCAGTCCCGGTTCCGCCAGCGGATTGCGGAACAGCCCCTGCATGAGCGCTCCCGCTGTGGCGAGACCCGCGCCCACCAAGGCGCCCACCAGCATTCGCGGCATCCGGATCATCCAGATGATGACTTCGTCGGCCTTGGTCAGGGCCGCCGTATCCACCCATCCAGCAGGCAGCAATTTGCGCGCCCAACAGATGAGAATCGTTTCCCAATCAAGCGGCGTACTGCCGACCGCAATGGCCGTGAGCATCGTTAACGCCAGGAGGGGAATCGTGAGCGTGTAATAGGCATAAGGCGCATATCTTCTAGCGTCCATACAAGCGGTCCCCCAGTTCGTCCAGGATCAGGCGCGTGAAGGGCGACATGGGCAAGAACACGTGGTAGTCGAAGACCACGATTCGCCCGTTCTGGGCGGCCTGCGTCAGTGAGATCGCTGGATCCGCCATCAGTTTGGCCAACAGTTGCCGGCCTTTTCCCGGATCCGCGCCCGCCACGATCCACTCCGGGTTCCAGCGCAGGATCTGCTCCGTGCTGACGTTGTCATAACCCTTAAGCCCGCCTTCGGCCCCGACATTGATGCCGCCCAGCGTCTTCACGATGTCGTGGAACAGCGTCTCGTCCCCATAGCTGTAGCGCCCGCCAAAGCCCAAAATCCGGGGTGGCTTGCTGCTGGCGGGACGGCGTTGCCGCGCACGCCGCACGGCGTCCTGGAAGCGTTGGTACTCCGCCTCCGCCGCTTGATCCTGGCCGGTGAGATAGCCGATCAGCCGGATCGAGTCCGCCACCTGCTCGAGCGTGGTGAACATCGTATGCATCCGGAAAATCGGCACACCGGTGGACCGCACCAGCGCCGTAAAGTCGGCCCGCGCGGTGCTCGACACCAAAATCAGATCGGGATTCAGGCGCAATACCCGCTCCGGGTCGGTGGCGACCACCGGCTTGTATCGGGTCACATGCGCGTAGACATTGCTGATCCTCTCTTGATAGGCGCTTTCGCTCACTCCCGTGACGTACTGCGGCGGCACGACCGAGTAAACGAACTCGTCGATGGACCAATACTGTGATACGATGCTGCGGACTGGCTGAGAGACGATCACCGGCAAGCCATCCGCGTCCCATGCTTTTCGCGGATAGTCCGGCGAGGCGACGCGCACTCGCATGGCCGCCTCCGGCCGGACTTGGCGCAACGGGTGAATCGTTCCCGCGGCAGGCGCGAAATGTTGCACGGCGGCTGTCAGCAACCCGATGCTGGCAAGCAGTAAAACGATTGGCGATGCGATCCAGGAAGCGAGTCGCGGCTTCATTCAGCTCACCTCGCTATGGACGCCGGAAGTGGCATGTGCGCCGCCGCCTCGTAGTCGCCGGGGATCGCTTCGCCCAAAAACTCAGCCCGCAGGCGATAATAGAGGTCTAAACGAGACCAGTCCGGCTGCTTCAGGATCTGCATCTCGTCGGTCAGCCGGGGATTCGGAAGAAACACGGAGGTCATCTGTTCCCCGTATCCATTCCAAAACCGCAGGCCCCAGGAGCGGCCGCCACAGCCGCACGCGTTCGTAGGGCTGGAGGGCCGCTGCTCCCAGAAGGCCGCCTTGGCGACGGGACGCATGCGGCGAAGCTCTTCCGAGCGTGAGCCTTTGTGCTCCTCGACGCAGAGATGGAAATGCCACGCGCCCAAATCGACGGTCAGGTAGCCGTCGGAGTAGCGTATCTGCGGAGCTTCGACGAATCGAATCTCAAAGACCGCGCCTTGCAGGCAAGGACCCACAACAATGTGGCTCCAGTTCTCGACGAACAGTTTGTCTGTCAATCGCCGCATGACGCCCGGCGCAAGCGGGATCGAAGTGAACGCCGTGAGGGCTCCGTCCGGGCTGTGTTCCACCCAATCAAAGCGAGGGGCGCTGGGACTGGTTTCTTGTTGCTGCATCTGGTCACCCTTCCTCACCGCTACCAGGCGCGCGACCAGCGGGGCCCCTGCTTGCCGTTCAGTTCTCGCAGGGAGCTATTCACCTGGCCCCCCAGCTCTGCCTTGCGGGCGAACAGCCAAAGCAGATCCGATAGCCGGTTGACGTAAGCAAGGACGGTGGGCTCCACCGCTTCGCCCGCTTCCATCAGCCGGACGATGTTGCGCTCGGCGCGGCGGCAGATCGTCCTGGCCAGGTCGAAGGCCGCGCCGTCTGCCTGTTCGCCGGGGATCGACCAGTCCGACAGCAGCCCGTCGATTGCCTCGAACTCATGAACCTGAGTGGTGAGCCCCTCGACCATTTCCACCGTAATGGGGACTTGGCCTTTGCGGCTCTCTGGCGGGGTGGCCAAGGCCGAGCCGACACGAAACAGGTCGCGTTGGATTTCTTTGGCTCGCCGCTTGAGGTCTTCGTCCGCACTAATCGCTCTTGCGAGCCCTAGCGCTGAGTTCAGTTCATCGATGGTTCCGTAGGCTTCCACGCGCAGAGAGCCTTTGGAGACACGAATGCCGCCTGCCAGGCCCGTTTGTCCGCCGTCCCCACGTTTGGTAGCGATGCTCACCGGCTTTGTCCTCCACGAATAAGTGGCCGACTTGCCGCGATGAGTCCCCCCTGATGGGAAGCCGCTGGTGAAAGGGAATGTAAAGAAGTCGCATTCTTTCCGTTCTCCGCAGAAAGCCGTGCCGTCTTTCCTCAGGTAGGTCTCCTGGCTCGGAGGCTGCGAATCGCTTCGCTGGCTCATCCCCTTCCCCGGCTCTTAGAACCGAGTGGTTGTGGATGTCGCCAACCTCACTCACAGTGGCGGGACCGCGCCGGATTCTCACCGGCTTCCCTGTTATGCCCATGACTGGGCCACCCAAGGAAGTTTTCATGATACCAACCGCACGGAATGAAGTCAACCGCGATTTCAGTGTAACAGGATCGAGGAGACCACACCGCAGAAAAGTACTCCGCTTGCGACCACCAGGCGGTTGGCCCGCGACAAATCCTCGGCGCTTCCAGCCTCCGGATCGCCGGACTCTCCCAGCCACCGCTCCGTGACTAACGCGCCCTTTACCCAGATCGGTCCAATGAGCCGCCGTTGGATGGCGCCCGCGACCGCCGCCTCGCTCCATCCGGAATTGGGACCCGGCACAACCGCGTGCTGCGTCCAAGCGACATGCAGTGACTTGCGCGCCGAGCACCCCGGCAGGAAGGCGGCCACAGCCGCCACCAGAAGCCAGGAAATTCTTGCCGGCAACAGGTTCATCACGTCATCTGCGCGCGCGCCGCACCAGCCGAACCGCCGGTAACGGGGCGTGCGGTAGCCGACCATGGAATCCATCGTGCTGACCACTTTGAACAGAACAATGCCGGGGATCCCGGCCACGGTGTACCAGGCGATCGGGCTAAGAAACCCGTCGGTCAGGTTCTCGCTGACGCTCTCAATGGCGGCCCGCCGGCAGGCCGCCGCGTCCATGCGGTCGGTATCGCGTCCCACCAAATGCGAAATCGCCACACGCGCGCCAGCCAGGTCTCCGGCATCGGCCGCGGCGCCTACGCGCTGGGCGTGCGCAATCAGATCCTTCAAGGCGACAAGCGTGTAAACAACCAGAGCATGCGTGGTCCAGCCCAGAAGTGGATGCACAGCATGAAAGGCGAGCACCGCAACGCTTGCCACGCAGACCCAAATCGAACTCAACAGCACAAACAGACAGATCCCGCCGCCATAGCCATCCCAACCGGCGGCGCGCAGCCGGTCTTCGAGAAAGCTTAGCGTGCGCCCCATCAGGCGCACGGGATGCGCCGCGTACACCGGGTCTCCGATCAGCCAGTCCAGCGCACAGGCCGCAACCAGCGTGCTGGTCTGGGGAGCGAGCGAATCTAACTCCACTTCGAGGCCCACCCCTGAGCGATAGCGGCGCAAAGGAAGGGGACTGGCTGATCTGGATCCGGTGTGGGCAACGAATGATAAAACGTCTGCCACTGCTCCGTCTTGGCGGCCAGCGCCGCGGCCAGGCAGGCGCCCTGTTGCCGCATCGCCTCGCGAGCGACCCCAGCCGGCAGCGTGCCGTAGCGGACCCGGTCGAGCACTGCCGTGAATGCATAAGCCGCCGCGCTGACCAGCGGTTCATACAACGCCGCCTTTTCGTTGCGCCGGAACAGTTCCAACTGTCGTTCGGTGAGCATCGTGGCCAGTTGCCCATAGAGGGTCTGCTCCGTGAGCCCGTATCGTCCCAGGCAGTGATACAGGCCGCGCGTGTAGCTCGCCTCCAGTCCGTTCTGCCATTGAAGCGCGCGGAGCGTGGCGTCCCTCACAGCGACCCCAATCAGTTCCCCGAGTTTGACGTGCGGACTCGTGCTGGTCAGCATAGGTTCCCCTTGTGCGGGGACGGCAATGCAGTATTGATCGGTGCCCGTGCCGGTGGCCAGATCGGCCGAATAAAGGCTACCCACGCTCAACCGGAATAGCGCGGCTGACTTGGCCTCTGTCATGGTCACCACAGCGCGGGCCAGAGCCCCATCGGTCACCGGGCAATTGAGGAAAAGCATGGTGTTGATCGTGCCGGCAAGCGGGTTGATTTTTTCCCACCCGGCGCCGGTCTCGCGCCATTGGGCGGGATCGCCGGCGCAAGCGGCGTTGCCTTGAACCCCCGCGGTGACAACGGCAGTCACCTGCAAGCCGTCATCCTGGCAGACGGCCATCCCGGCGTAGTTCATGTTGGCCGCTGTGCCCATGACGGCGGTCAGCTCTGGATCGACTCCGAGTTCCTGGCACACGGCACGATGGTATCCCTCCAGTCCAAGCCGCTTCAGCAACTCATGCCGCTCCTGATGATCCCGCGCTTCGCAGCTTTGGTGATTGACCAGGTACCGTAAGCAAGTCTGAAGTCCCCCGTTCAAAGCGGAGGTGCTGAGCACGCGGTGCGGGCTGAGCAAGGTGGCTTTCAGGTATCTGCCACTGCGCTCCAGCCTGAAGTCGTCGCTGTCGTCAATGGTCTCCCATAAGGAGCCGCTGATGCTTGAGGCGCACTGATCCTGCGTGGCCGCGAGGGTTTCACTGGAATTGTCTTGCATATCGACCAAAATAGCGGACAACCCAGGCAGGCTGGCGCCACCCAGCCATCGCCGCCGCGCAACTCAGCGCCCGCCAGCGGGCTCTTTGTAGGCGATCAAGTGAACGCGGGAGAACGTCTGCGGGGCGCCATCCTGCCGCTCCCGGACATTCATGGTGTCTTCGTACCGGAGAATGCGCAGGCCGTCAAACAGGCGCGCCAGTTGATTCGTCGGGTGCCCCGGAGGGATGCCGACCGTCACGCGGAAGTTGGTGGCGGTCCGCACGTCGGCATGAAAGCCCTCGACCACCAGCAATCCGCCGGGCTTGAGCGCCGCGATCAGCCGGGGCGCGTTCTCCACCGTCAGATCGTGCATGTTCGCCGCGACGATCAGGTCCCATTTGTCCCTTCCCAAGTCGTACTGCCGGATATCCGCCAGCACGGCCTCGACCTTCAGTTGCCTTTCCGCAGCCGCTTTTTTCACCTTATCAACCGCCACGTCAGAGATATCGATGCCGGTGACGTCCCATCCCTGAGCGGCCAGCCACAGCGCGTTGCGCCCGAGCCCCATGCCGAAATCGAGCGCCTTGCCCGGCTTCAGACCCTTGACGGCTTGGACCACGATGGCGCTCGGCTCGCCGGCCAACGGAGGATTCGGTCTGCTGAACGCCTCGTTCCAGATCGCGCGCGCATCGGCCTGCGGACCAGGGATCCGGGTGAAAACCAGGAAATTCTGATTCGGCAGGAATTCATGCTGCTCCACCAAACGGTAGCCTGCGCGGCCCATCTCACTTTGGATTTGCTCCGGCGGAAAGCGGTGCGCCGCGGGCGGGCCCATGGGGGATTCCTTGTTCCAGTCGATGATGACCACGCGGGCCTGCGGGTTTAACGACGGTTCCAGCTTCTGAAAGTAGCCAACGCGGTCGCCGATGTGGTGGTAAGTGTTGACGACCAGCACCAGATCCACCGGTTCGGGCAGATGGGGCGAAGAGTCGTCGCCTTGCACGGCCCGTAGCCGGTCGAGTTTTTCTCTCTTAGCGCGTTCCCTGAGAAAATCGACCATTTTCGGGGCGATATCAACGGCGTAAACAAGCGGCGCGGCTTCGTGGCGCGCCAGCCGGACGGCGAAGTAGCCCGTACCCGCACCAATGTCGGCGATCTTCATTCCCGGACGGAGGTGCAGTCGGCTCAAAACCTCTTCCGGCTTTTGCCATTCGTCGCGGCGGGGATCTTCGAGATGGGCACGGTCGCGTTGCGGATCGAACTCCCGCATCATCTGCTGGCCCGGCGCGTGCGCGTGCGGCATCTGGGGCGCTGGCTGGGCGGTGGCGCCCGGCGCGGTAGCGAGCAAAAGCAGGCTCAGCAGCGTAGGGGCTTGGAGGCGAGGGGACATACGTTTATAATACACGTATGTCATCTTTTTGGCGAGTGCCTCTTCTCAGCGCCCTGCTGCTCGGGTTCTGCGCCAGCCTGCCGGCCCAGCAAACCAGCGGGGCGCTGCGGGTGCGCGTGCTGGATCCCAGCGGTTCCGTGGTCGCCGGCGCCCATGTCACTGTCGCGGCGAAAGCCACCGGCCTCAGACGATCCGCAGTAACCGGAAACGCTGGCGAAGCCCTGTTGAACTGGCTGCCGGTGGGCGCCTACGACGTGCGGGTGGAAGCAGACGGATTCGCCCCGGGGCAACGGCGCGGCTTGGTGGTCACCGTCAACCAGGAGCTGCTGGTCAGCTTCGAGCTGGCGGTGGCCGGGCGCACGGAGCTTGTGGAGGTGGCGGCGGTAGTGAGTGAAGTTAATCTGGCAAGCGGCGCTTCCGGACAAGTGATGGAGCGCAAAGTGGTCCAGGAACTTCCTCTCAAGGGGAGGAATTTTCTCGAACTGGCGGTGCTGCAAGCGGGCGTCGCGCCGCGCGGTCCGGCAGTCACCGAGTCGACGCCGGTGCTGCCTGGGCAGCAGGGATTCAGCGCCAACGGTCTGCGGCCGCAGTCGAACAACTTTCTGTTGGACGGGACGGATAATAATGAAACCGGCCTGGGATCGGCCGCGGCCGTGCCCTCGCCGGATTCGTTGCAGGAATTCCGCATTTTGACTAATAGCTATTCCGCCGAATTCGGGCGCGGTGGCGGCGCGGTGGTGAACGTAATCACCCGGTCCGGTGGCAACCAGCTCCACGGTTCGGCCTATAACTTCCTGCGAAATGATGCCTTCGACGCCCGGAATTTCTTCTCGCCCAGTGTGCCCAACCTGACGCAGAACCAGTTTGGCGCGACGCTCGGCGGACCGGTCCGCAAAGACAGGACCTTCTTTTTCGGAGCTTACGAAGGCTATCGCAGCAAGCAGGGGCAAACTGCCAGCGCCACCGTCCTGTCGGCGCTCGAGCGGCAGGGAGATTTTCGCCAAAGTCCCGTGCGGCCGCGCGACCCGAACACCGGTCAACCTTTTCCGGATGGCGTGATCCCGGCCGCGCGGTTGAGTCCGATCAGCCAGAATATCCTGCGCCTGATCCCGCTGCCCAACACCGGACGCAATCAGTTGATTTCCGTCGAGGATGGGATCCTCGACGCCAATCAGTTTTTAGCCCGGGCGGACCACCATCTGTCGGAGCGCAGCCGGTTTCAGGCGCGCTATTTCCATCAGCGCAGTGACATTGCGAAGCCCTTCACCTTCCCGCCACCAGTCAATATACCCGGGCTGCCTTACCGGGATTTCGCGCGGATTCATAATGCCTTGCTCGGCTACACGACGACGCTGTCGTCCGCGGCGGTCTTCGAAACGCGGGCCAGCTATGCCCGTTTTGACTCGCTCAACAACAGCCCGGACTTTCAGCTTGATCCAGTTTCGCTGGGTTTTCGTTTCCCCTTCACGGGTCCGGCCAATCTGCCCGTGATTGTACCGTCGGGCTTGACCAGCTTCGGAACAAGCACTTCGACCGACGCGCGCCGGCGCGATAACCGCTACCAGTGGCAGAACCATCTTTCCTGGCAGCGCGGGCGGCATACGCTGAAATTTGGCGCGGAGATCTGGGAAAACCGTTTCAGCGTGCGCGAAGACTCAAGCGTCTACGGCTCGTACAACTTCACCGGAGGGGTGGCTGGCAGCGCGGCGGCCGATTGGGTGCTTGGCCTGCCGAGCCGCTTTGTCCAGGGAAAAGCTGGCGAACCGGCCTACTTCCGTTCGCCTTTTTGGCAGTTCTACGCGCAGGACGACCTCCAGCTGTCTCGGCGCTTGACGGTGAATCTCGGGCTGCGCTACGAACTCAATCAAACCCCGCGCGAGCAGCAGGACCGGCTGGTCGCTTTCCGTCCTGGCGTGCAGTCCCGCCGCCTGCCCGATGCTCCTCCCGGTCTGCTCTTGGAGGGCGACCCGGGAGTGGAGCGGGTGATAAAAACCACCCGGACGAACTTCGGCCCGCGCATTGGACTGGCTTGGGATCCGCTGGGCAACGACCGCATGAGCCTCCGGGCCGGGTACGGAATCTACTTCGATCCCTTGCTTCAGGTGATCTTCACCAATTTGGGGGTGAATGTGCCTTTCACGGTCACCGCCGCTGGGACCACACCGCGAAACTTCGCCGATCCGTTTAGCGGCCAGAGTCCCTTCCGCCCCGGCGGGCCCGCGCTTTTCTATCCGAGCTTCCTGTCGCTGACCACGGTGGATCCGGACTACCGGACGCCCTACACGCAGCACTGGAATCTGAGCCTGGAGCGGCAAGTGCTCGGGAACCTGGTGGTGACTGCAGGCTATCTGGGCACCCGCGGCACGCGCCTGCCGGGAACGCACATCCTGAACACGGCCGAATTCCGTCCGGGCGCCACTGCGCAGAACATCGACCAGCGGCGGCCTTTTGCTCCTGCTTTCGGACCGGTGCTCAACTTTCACTCGCGTTTGAATTCGAGCTACCATTCTGCACAGTTCAGCGTAAGCCGACGGTATTCCGGCGGCTTGACGCTGTTGTCGGCTTACACGTTCGCGAAGACTCTCGATGAAGGTTCGTTTCCTACAGGAAGACTGGGCATCCGCATCGGCACCCTCCCGCAGAACCAGACCAATTTCCGCGCTGAACGCGGCCTGTCGAATTTCCATCAACAGCACCGGTTCACCTTCAGTGGAGTTTGGGACGTCCCCCTGTGGAGAACTCCCCGCCACGCCATCGGGCGCTTGTTAGGCGGCTGGCAACTGGCCTCCATTGTAACGGCCGCCAGCGGCCAGCCATTCGTGATTCAGGATGGGTCGGACCCCAATTTTGACGGGGTCGCCTCCGACCGCCCCGATCTGATCCGGAATCCGAATTTGCCCAAGGGCGAGCGTACGCTGGCCCGCTATTGGGATACCGGCGCGTTTGTGCGTGTCCCCGGAGGAACCAACCGTTTCGGCAACGCCGCCCGCAATGTAGTGATCGGACCATCGCTGACCAACTGGGATGCCTCGCTCAGCAAGCGGTTCGCGCTGAGCGAACGTTGGGGGATTACGTTTCGCTGGGAGGTGTTTAACGTGCTCAACCATCCCAACTTTGCGAATCCCTCGGGCGGGTCGCCCAGCAACGACGTCTCCTCGCCGCTGTTTGGGCAGATCCAGTCAACCATTCCCAACAACCAAAGGATCATGCAACTGAGCCTGCGGATTGCCTTTTAATTGACATTTAACAGGTCGCTGAAAAATGGCCAAATCAAATAACCGCGGAATTGTTTTTCGCGTCTATCTCAGTTGAGACGCCATGAGAGGAGAAGACCGCTGCCAGCAAGAGATGTTCCTGTACGCCACGCTCGAGGATCTGGTGCCACCCGATCACCCGCTGCGGCCCATCCGGGCGATGGTCGA
>Ga0308402_1000238_pt1 | contig 17298 bp, 16 predicted proteins | sample HotsprSampleOSM2_FD_203471 | JGI IMG/M metagenome (GOLD analysis project Ga0308402, IMG submission 203471) | Hot spring phototrophic mat microbial communities from Octopus Spring, Yellowstone National Park, Wyoming, United States - 20060913_OS-M2 ... | reverse complement strand
GCGATTTTCTGGACGCCCCGCGTCCAGGTAGCAGAAGATGCCGCTAGGTAGGCTGTGCCTTCTATTTTTCTCTGCCCTCTGCGTGGGAATCAACCTTGCCCCTAGCTGTGAACGCACCCTGCGGAGCGGGGTGCATTCACCAATAGGGGCAAGATGTCAGAGAATAGGGGGCATGGAAGCTAAGCAACTGTCGCTGATTTGGGGGCTGGTATAATATGGCTATGGCAGTCTCAGGTTCACCCGTGTTAGATAAAGCTGACTTTATCATTAAAAAGGCTCAACGCAATGCATTCAAGGGCGGGTTTCTTTTATTTATTGCAATTATATATTTATCTTTTTTTCTTTTCCCAGAGTTAGTTCGCTACTTGGATAAATTTTATAGTTTTATTAAAGTAGAGCGTGGGGTTGGCCTCATTCGCTCGATCGAGCTGTGTGGCCCATTTTGTAATCGCATTACAGTTTTTTATTACAATAAAGGAGGGGCTGGGGAATTTGTGTATTATCTCCCTTTTTCTTCCGAGCAGTTTTATAAATTTTACATAACAGCGAAGGATATATTTTACGAACTTAATAAATTTACCGAGAGAGCAAAAATATTTGTTTTTTCAAGTCCAAGTTATGAGGGGGGGATGCAATGGGAAACTCGCACGATGCCTGCCCGCGAAGATCAAGAAAAGGCTGAATTGCTCACACGCCAAGCGCTCTTAGAGTATATTGAGTTGGAGACTCCAACCGGGGGCGATAGCCCGTTTGGAGACGTACCGCGATGGTTAAGCTGGCTGTTGCCGTACGAAAATGGGAGAGTAACTATCCAATATTTTCATTATGGCCTCCCATGGTTGTATTTCCCTCTTCCTGTGCATATTTGGTACTTATCAAATTTATTGATAATACAAATTATTTTGTTTTTATTTTCTTTCAAATGGTTGCGCTTACCAATTCAAGTTGCAGTAGAACGGTATAGCTACTTAAGGAGGCAAAATGTCTGATGACGTGTTCCTGACACCTTCAGATCTCCAGTCTTTTAGCGACTGTCGGCGGATGCATTTTTACGCCCGTGCGTCGCTAAACCCTATGCGTTGGGAGCGAAAAGAGGAGACAGCAAGCGTCTATCATCGTCATCTATGTACAATATTTAATCTTTACGTGTCAGGTGATAAAGATTTACATGGTTTACCCACTGAGATGTCTTCGATGAGAGAATTGTTTCTTAAATATATTGCAGGTGATGTAGAAGAGTTGCTTAATCTTGGCGCTTCGGGATACGCCGAGGTAGATATAGAGCATAGCTTATCAACCGATTTAATTGAAAAAGATTTATTTGATCAAAGGCAAATTCGATTAAGGGCCCGTGCTGATGCAGCATTTACGTTGAAAGGCCAGCTTTTTACTATATTTGATTATAAATTTTTTAACAACAAAAAAAGTTTAGATAATTTTAAATATAACATCAAGAACAATAAACAGTTTTTGCTGTACAATATCATTTTTAGCGCAAGTTATGCACCCGCGCGCACAATAGTTTATTATTTAATATCAAAAGATAGTGAAGGTGGCTATAGCTTAACAAAAAACCAAATAAATGTAAATGAAGCTAGTATATCAGAATGCCTTGATTTGCTTAAACCGCTATTAGTTAAGTATTTAATAAACTGGCAATTTCATAGAGATATTACACCATCTCCGCGTGTCAGCGAAATTTGCGGGCGATGTGATTATTTCAGTATATGTGAGTATCCAGAAAAGAAATTAAATGAAACACAAGAAGAAGGTGATATTTACGAAAAATATATAATTTCTGAAAAAGAAGGGTTTGATTATTCTGTTGGTTTCTAGTATTAAATATATGACAAATAATATTTTATATTTATTAGTAATTGAATTGTATTAATTATTTTTTAAAAATAATTAGCCTTTCTTCATCAATTCTATGATCGTTTAGCCCTGTTGCTGGATCTACTTTAGATTTAAATATTGCTATCTTTTATATTGTATCCAATAAAGTTATTTTATTTTTAAATCCGATATTTTTGGTGTTTCGACTATAATCTTTTATATTGGAACTTCTACTGACCTTATTATATAAATCTTATAAAATCTTCTTTTATTCATATAATATATTTTTATTTTATAAAAAATACATTTTAAGTAAAAATTATTTTAAATAAATATGCAGGGGTGTTTATATAAGCAATTTAAAATATAGAGCAAAAGTAAATATTATATTTATTATAAAGCAACATAATATCTATGTTTATTAATTCTGTAAATAACGATTAGAATACATAAAAAACAATATAGCCCTAACAATAATACATGCTAAAATAGCCCTTCCTGTCCCTAACCCTGCAGATTCACGAACAGCTATCACCACACCAACTAAATAAAGTAAATCTGCAACAATTGGCCCAATGGAAGGAATAAAGGATAGCCACTGAAATATATATACATGCCCAAAGATACGGAATAACTCTCCAACGCTGCTCTGGCCACCCAACTCGTTTGCAATCACATATATAAACGTGCTGTCGATCAGCAAATTTATAAAATGCGCGATAACGGCTATGGCGATAATTACCCCTAACCCTATTTCTCCCATACCTTTAATAAGCATTGCTGCTATTGTAGACAGAATGTTCACAAAAATCACGAAGATGGCCGACTTAAAGGCCCCAGGGTCTTGTGCGACTTGGCGATAAGTAGATGATCTGAACGTAACGATCCCAGCAAGCGTGCTAAACATATCCAGCCTCCAATTATATACAAAGGGTCGAGTGGCCACGTGGTTATTCACAGCCAGAGGCAAGGCTGAGGTCATGCGGAGAACGTGGAAGGTTAACTTTCTGCCTAGAAGCGGAGCGTCAGGAAAATCACGTTGACCCTATAGAGGAATGCACTTGCGGTTGATTGCCAATTAAAACGCGCAATGGACAGGCTAGGCTCTACAAGGTGACCAACCTACCAGCAAAGCAATGCCTAAAACACAGGTAAGCACATCAAACCTTGTCATCAAAAAGCCGGTTTTCTACCTACGCTACCTTGAAGCTCACAGGAGCACACAATCTCAGGGCGCATCGGGCTTTGCCATGCCGATGGATGAGATGTTCGCAGCTTGTGATGAATCTGAGGGATCTGGTCATCAGCAAGTGCCCACGCGAACGCGCATTGTCAAAGCAGAGAATGACGCCTGACGAAAGGCGAACGCCAGGTAACGGCGCAGTTAGGTCCACCATGTTCGCTTGCCAACGACAGCGAAAGCGCGCCACCCTCATGCCCGCGCTCCTGCATTGCTCAAACAAGCGACGCATGCTCGCCTATCACAGCATAAGCGCATGACGACAGGATCGGCCAAGCCCCACACCTCATATCAAGCCCGCGGAGGAGCATGCTGCGCGTTGCGCATCCAGATCACCGTCAAAGGTTTGGAAGGGCGGGTCTGCGACGCATGTTTTAAGAATATTTGTTCTAATGAGCGCGCATTCCCCTCTTTGCTTGACAAACGTGTCCCCGAGGTGTATAGTCGTCTCACGGAGGTAAACAGATGAACAAACTTCCATACGCACAACGGCGTGGTGCCGTGATGACCGTCGAAACATTAATCAAACTCGGCATCGTCGCAGCAGGCATGTTCATCCTTTTCACGATCTTCAGGGCAGTGACTGATGCCGGAGATGCCTTCGAGAAAAACATCCAGAATGCCCCATGGAAGAGCCCGTAGTCACCAACATAAAACGCCGTGGTGTGGTCACCACGGTCGAGACCTTCATTGGCCTGCTTCCATACGCTTGGTTGGTTGGGCTGGTCTTCGTCTTGTCCTTTTGGTTCTGGGTGGTGGGGACCAACGAGACAGCCACCATGCACTACACCTACGGCGGCAGGACCAGCCCGACCATTTACACCGACATCGTTGGCGCGTCGCTCGGCAAGCACGCTGAGTACTACCTGAACCGAAACGTGCGGATGGCCAATGCAGAATACGGTCGGGTCGTCGAGTTCCGCAGCGGCAAGGGTGAACTCCTCGAGCTGTGGTTGCCCCTGCGAAGCATCTATGGCCGCAGCATGACAACCTTCCTCGCCCGGAAGGAGGGGTTCTATAAGGACGTCGACCACGTGCGACGATGGGAGTGAAACGCCGCAGAGGGGTCGTCTACGTCATCCTGACCATCGTGATGCTGCCGGTCTTCGGCGCATTCATCGCGATGGCGATCGAGATGATGAGCTTTGCCCTATCATCTCGTGTCGCGTTCAACCTCGCAATGGTCGGGACTACGGCAATCACATCTGAGGTCGAAGTGGGTGGCGGCGGCTACCAGGTAGATATCAACAAGCTTTGCCGCGCAGCGCGCATCGCCATCTGCAGCCAAGCCGGTCGCGTCTGCGAGCACGACGATGGCGTTGTCTGCGTACGACGCGGTGACGAGATCTTCGTCCGCGTTCGCGTGCCCCGCTACCTATTCTTCGGCCCTCCCTTCCGCTTCCTGCCTGAGCGCGCAGACGGCTACAACATCCTCACATTGGAAAGCGGGATCGACGTGGTCGACGAGGAGTAGCGAGATACTCCTTCGTGGGTGCCATCGGCGGAACGCCGGGATTAAACACAATTTGATTAAAGCCGAACCCCGGCAACACCTCGCGCAAGGCCTGGTATAGGTGTTGCTGCGGTATGCGGCAGGGTTGCTTTCGCTTGCGCATCTATTTAACCTCCGCCTGTTATTATACCATAACAGCACAAGCGCCGACGTTACGCAAAGCATTCAATCACCTCGCACTGCCCGCTCCTCAGAGGTTGCTAGAATTTGTAAATTAACGTCGGTTCGGATTTATATAACTTATTTATTCTCACGAGGAGAACGCAGGAGAAAGCATTTCTAACAGCCTATTATGGGAAATTCTAGGAAATCGCATTTCGCCTAATATATAAAATAAGGTGAGAGAACTATGTGTCACGCACAAGTTAACTAAGTGATTTTATTGCCTTCTCTGGCTATGAGAACTACGATATGTATAAATCTCCGCGACTCTGCGCGAAATCAGAACTCACGTTAATGGTTGAAAGCGGCTACAACATCGACTTCATTCGCGCTGCTGCTCGGTATCGCTCAAATCCCGCCGGAGCAAATGCAGGCAGCAATTTGGGTCGTCTCGGATATGGGGCGATCAACCTTACGAGAGAAGTACTACCGGGCTGGCTATCCGATGCCGGTGCTGGTGTTTTGGAACGTCGCCAGCCACGAACTGAAGACGCCCGCGCTGGCCGCCCAGGAAGGCGTGGCGCTGGTCAAGCTCCAGCGCCTTTGCTGGAGAACCAGACTGTCACCCCGCACCAGGCTATGCTGCGGACGTTGTTGCTATGCGCTAGCTTTGACAGCGCTGGCGGATGTGGTAGAATGAGGGCATAGGGCGATAACAGCAAGCAATAGCCCTTAAATCGCCCTAAACCCTCCAACGAAAAAGCGCGCCTCGGCGCGCTTTTTCGTTTCCTTGCGTCTGTGAACACCTTTGGTAAAATCATGAGTAAAGAGTGCAAAATGTACTACCTATCAAGCTCTTTAGCTGACCGCATTCGTTTCGACCAAGCGGCGCGCGCTTATGCGTGGGAATGCATACGCGCCGCCGAGATGCCAATTTGGGAAATTGATCCCGTCGCGCTCGCCCATCATGTCATCGAGCTTGAAGGCCTGCCGGAAAGTGACGATCCCGAGGAGGCGGAGGCGCGATATATTGATGCGTTTTGCCGGGAGCACGCGGAGATGCTCCAAGGTAAGATCGACGAAGCGATAGACGCGCTGCCCTACGACATCGGCGACATCGCCGATTACATCAGACCGATTCAGCTGCTCTGGATGCCGAGCAGTGATTCGCTTGAAGCACTCGGCGCTGCCGCCGGGTGGTTCAGAGACGACGGCCGGAATCCGGACGGCGACCTGTTACTGGAGGCCGTCGACGCATTTAGCGAAGACGAGATCGCCGCCGCGCTCGCCGCCGGCGGCAAGGTGATTGAAGGATACACCTTCTATTATCCCCGCGCCGTCAGCATCAACCCCCAACTGCAGTGCATTATCACGACAGGGGAAGTGGCGATCGGCAAATGGTGCGGATATAACTGCGGAGACAAAGACGTCGGAATGGGCTACGCGCTGCAGCGCGAAGTCGCCATCGCCGTGTGCGCGGCTTCCTTTGCCGCGCGGGCGAAGGAGGAAGATAACCAACGTCAGTTCGGATTTGCACGAGGTCAAGAGAACTTGTGCTGACAGTAAACAAGCAGCCAAAGAGCCCCAATGGATAGCTTACTCGAGCTGTTTTGCTACGTCGATGACTTTTTCACTGCCTCACTGGAACAACTTTTCGGCCACGCATGAGTGGTCAGCGTTGCGTAGGCCAAGGAAGCTGCGATCAATCTGTAATCCGAAAATTTTTCGGATTTATATAATTCAGTGATTCTCACACGGAGAGCGCGAGAGAAAGCATTTATGGCCGCCTAGCAGGGGAAATTCTAGGAAATTGTATACATCAACCTGGATGAGAGAACTATGATATAAATTTACTCAGTGATCTTATTGCCCTCTCTCGCTACGAGAACTACGATATGTATAAATATCCGCATCTCTGCGTGAAATCAGAAATAAATTAAATATCGCAAAATATGTTTTATTTTTTTAGTATAGTAATAAAAAGGTTGATAGAGGTATGCTGATGACATGCTGATCATCAGCGCAATCTTGATTACCAACAATTAGCCCAAAGGGGGCGCGCTTCTCACTCGCGGTGACGAAGGCACGCAGCGCTTCCCTCTTGGAAAGCTGCGTTTGAATTGGCAAGTTCTGGCCTCCTATTGCTAAGACAAAGTCAATGCTGGCCTCGCTATGGAAGTAAAGGCGAGCGCACGATAACACGCTCAAAAAGTAGCCGACGATGTTCTTAGCCAAGTCCTCAACGACGACGTGCCTTCGTCCAAGTAAGCTGACGCACAGGCTGTGATCTGACACCACAACGCCGCTATCCCTCCCTAACTTCGTTGTCGGAATGAGGCGAACCAGCATCGTCTCATTCAATAACCGCAGGTAGTGTGCAATGCGCCTTGTCGAACCTATCACTTGCTTTAGCTCAGCGCGAATCATCTCATTCGTGATCTCCTCCCCAGCGCGCTGACAGCATGCAGATATGACTGCCTTAAGTAAGGTTGAGGCTCGACGATGCCTTTGCACAACTTTGCCGACAACCTCATCGCAGATTTCCTCCCAGCTTGTGTCGCTCATCTGCGCACGTGGAAATCCACCCCGCTTTATGAAGGCATCGAAAGCTGCATCGCGGGCGATGCGGTGCTTTTCGCCGAGCTCACGCAGGCTGCGCCAAAATTCCACATCGCGAAGCGCGCTGGCGCTGACTTGTAAGTCCGGGATATCGCCTAAGCCATGCCAACGCGCAATCTCACGCAGCGTCAGTCCCCCTGTCTCAATCACGGTGATTCGCCCTGCTAAGCTGTCACCGCTAGGACCAATCGGCAGCGTTGAGCTGCTGGTGATAAGCACGCGCACCTGATTGTGATCAACAAGATGCTTTAGTTGAGATGACCAGCTTTCTAGATGCTGAATCTCGTCAAAAAATATATACGCTGGTTGGCCTTCCTTTGCAGCTTCGTTAAAATTTTTACAAAATACTTTTTCTTCAAACCAATAGCATATTTCTAATAATTTTTCATCCTTTTCTTTTTTTATTTCATCAAAATTTACACGTAGGATGTGGTTCGGGTTGATATAATCTAGCAGGCTTTGGATGATTTGCATTTGAAGGGTTGTTTTTCCGACGCACGGTGGGCCACATACGGCAACGATCGGGACGAGACCATCGCGGAGTTTACGCAATACAGGCGCAAATAGCCATCGCCGCTGTTTCGGTAGTTGGAAATCTACGTGGCCTTTCCACCAAGGGTTAATTCGGTATAGATAGCTTTCGAGCTCCTCGGATATCATCTGTTGCCTAGGAGTGGGATGACCAGAAATCACATCGCTCCTCATGTACCCGCTCTATTCATAAGTGTTCAGGGTATCGTATGTTCACTCCATCCTGGAATGCCTACCACCTGCGTTCTCACCGTGCCCTGAGGTAAGCGATAGGTACATTACTTCATACTCATTATATCACAGGTTATCTATTGTTTCCACGAGCAACTCAATGTTACGCAGTGCCCTGTCTGTGAAGAGATCCCTGAGCTTGAGTGATGATGCGCGAGTGGGTAAAGGCAGGCAGCTCGCACAGGCGTTTCACTGCTGAAGCGGCTGGCTAGCTCGATGTCATGCAGATCTGGAAGTTTCTCCTGCCGCTTTCTTGAGCCGTGTGCTGCGACCTAGACTGCTTCTGGCCTGTCTTTGTGCCAAATATAGTAGGTGGCTGGGATACAGTGGATGGTCGTGTAGCTCGCAAGTATATCGGCACGGGCACGCGCAGCAACTTTCATTGTTACCAGCGGGTTAACATCAAAGCGACAGCCAAGCTGTAGGGCTGCGATAGCTGTTACACCGGAGACGACAAATGGGTCAATGACCAGCCCGTGCTCAGGTGTAGTGCGCGCGATCGGCGCTTGGATCAGTTCGTGTGGCTTCTTTCCTCAATACTTATGGATTATATATAAACCACGATAGTGCGATAGCCTGAAAGAATACTACCCTATTCAATTGAACGCGATTTATATTTTAAGTATTGTTCTTTAATTTGACTTATTTCTTGTTCTATAATATCAAAATTTTTTCCTTCTATTTTTATATTTTCTTTTAACTTAATTCTCCCATCCCATGGTACACTATTATATTCAATGATGGTATAACATATTTCATTTCTTTTTATAAAGAATGAGTGGATAACTCCATTTTGTTCTTTAAAAGAGCACTTTAAGATAGCATTTTCGTTGTTTGTTAAAATACCTAAACCTTCTATACCGTTTTCTTTTAATATTTCATTGACAATTTCTTTTGATTTAATTTCTTGATAAACACCTGTAAATTTAAAATTATCATTTGAAATTTGAATTTGCAGTTGATATTTTCCGTTAACAGCTTCTTTGCAAAAACCAAGACAAATAAATTTTTCATTCTCTTTAAGTTCTATATTATAGCTGTTTGGATTATATTTCTCTAGAAATTGAGATATAAATGTTTTTTGTTTTTCTTTAAGCCCTAAAAATTCCTTGTCTTTATTTTCAAAATTAAATAAATTTTCTTCTTTTTTACCCAAATTTATATCAGATAAAATAGTTTTTATTTCATCTATAATTTTTCTGTCTTTAATAACAAAAAAACCATCTTCACTGCTTTTATTTTCTGACTTGTTTTTTATATTTGTTTTATATTTCGCGTTGCCATTTTCAATTAAAAAATTGTGTTTAATATACCCTTCTGAACTTTTTCTAGATATAAAAAATAAATTAATTTTGATGTCATTTCTTTTAAGTATATTTTCTATGCTTTTAATACCTTCTCTTAATAACAGAAAGTTTAAAATATCCTTATATTTAATACTTTGATAAAACTTTCTTGTTTTAAAGCTCTTCGATCTTTTGTAAATTGAAAAACGAAATGGCTTCTCTTTCTCGCTATCAAATCCTATATCTATATTAGATTCTTTATCTCTAAATTGTATGCTATAAACCATCGAATCATAATCTCTTAAAATTTTGCTAAACACCATCTTCCTCTCTCCTTTGAAATATTTTTCTGGTCAACACCATGGCCATCCATTAATCTTTCTAATCATCTCTCCGTGTTGAGCTCGCTTCACGCTCTAAGAACTCAAAAAGGCCAAGTCCATCAACCGGCGGCAATGTCCGCTCCTGTTCCTTCCCAAAATTCATCACCTTGCCGTCTTCAGTGACGCCCTCCACCGATAGCCCAAGCGCCTGCAATTCCTTGACCAGCACCTTGAACGAGGCAGGAAGATGTGGGGGCTTGATCGGTTCGCCTTTGATAATCGCATCATAAGAATCTGTGCGCCCCTCAACGTCGTCGGACTTGAGGGTAAGCATCTCCTGCAACGTATATGAGGCACCATATGCCTCGAGCGCCCACACCTCCATCTCGCCGAGTCGCTGTCCGCCGAAGTGCGACTTGCCGCCCAGTGGTTGCTGCGTGACCAGCGAGTAAGGGCCCGTCGACCTTGCATGCACCTTATCCTCCACCAAGTGCGCAAGCTTCATCATGTAGACATAGCCGACCGTCACCGGACGCTGAAATGGCTCGCCTGTGATCCCGTCGAACAGGCGAACCTTTCCGAGGGTTGGCAACGGCTCGCCGCGCTGTAAGCTGACTTGCGTCGCTTGGGAAAGGAGATCCTCGAAACTTTTCGCTTCCACTCGATGGCCGCGATCCTCAAGCCAGATCTGCAAGCAGGTCTGAATCGCACCCCTGTCCTTCTCATCATCCGTCTCGATATACTCCATCACCCGCGGGTCATGTCCCCGTTCGGCGAGCCACTTCCGCACAATGAGTCGCCTCACGTAGTGCTGGTCGGAGATAGCGCGATCGAAATCATACGCTTCATCCGCCATCCACACGCCCAAGTACGCCAGCAAGGCATCGTGCTCGTCGCGCAGCTGTGTCGTGTCTACCTGTTGTGCCTTCAGGGTCTCCCATGCGCGGGCGATGACCTCGCGATAGGCGCGATCGACTAACCATGCGCGGCAAAGGTCGGCCTCAATCTGCAACCTCGTCGCACCATCGAACGGCGGAGAAACAGCCCGGAAGCCAAGCTTCGCAGCCGCCCAGCCGACATGCGCTTCCAGCACTTGGCCTATGTTCATCCGGCTCGGCACGCCGAGCGGGTTCAGGATGATGTCAACCGGTGTCCCATCCTCTAGAAATGGCATGTCCTCGATCGGCGCGACCTTGGCCACAACGCCTTTGTTGCCGTGTCTACCCGCCATCTTATCTCCGACTGCTATCTTGCGCTTTTGCGCGACGATAACCTTCGCCGTTTTCAGCACCCCGACGGGGAGATCCGGATTCTCTTGCCGGTCAGTCACCCGCGTTTGAATTACCGTTCCATGCTCCCCGTGAGGCACACGCAAGCTGCTGTCCCGCACCTCACGGCTCTTGTCACCGAAGATCGCGCGCAGCAGCTTCTCCTCTGCCGTCAGGTCCCGCTCACCACGCGGCGAGACTTTCCCGACGAGGATGTCGTGAGGCGACACAGTTGACCCAACGCGCACCACACCGTCGAGCCCCAAGTTCGCCAAGGCATCTTCGCTGACGTTTGGTATGTCACGGGTCATCTCCTCCGGACCGAGCTTCGTCTCGCGTATGCTTGCCTCATATTCCTTTATATGGATGGATGTATACAAGTCGTCACGGACCAGGCGCTCGCTGATAATGATGGCATCCTCGTAGTTCCATCCCTCCCAGCTGATGAAAGCGACTAAGACGTTCTGGCCAATTGCGATTTGGCCATCCTTGGTCGCAAATGAATCGGCCAGCACTTGTCCTCGCTGCACGCGCGCGCCCTTGCAGACAATGGGCTGCTGGTTAATGCACGTGTCTTGATTTGTGCGCTTGTACTTGCTCAGGTTATACGTCTCTTTTTGTCTTCCGCTCTTCAGGACTATCTGGCTTGATGTGACGCTGATTACTTCACCGTCATCCTTGGCGCGCAGGAGGTAGCGATCGTTGTGAGAGATGCTTGACTCGACCCCTGTGCCCACAAGTGGCACGTCCGCCTTGATCAGGGGCACGGCTTGGCGTTGCATATTCGCACCCATCAGCGCGCGCGCTGCCTCATCGTGTTCGATAAAGGGGATGAGCGAGGCACTTACGCCGATGATCTGATTTGGTGAGATATCGATGTAATCAACCTTGTCTGGGTCAACAAATACAAATTGCTTCCTTTGTCTCGCTGCGACACGTTTTTCCTGGAATTCGCCTTTTTTGTTTAGCTTTGTATTACCTTGTGCGATAATATAGTGAGACTCCCTATCGGCAGTGAGGTACTCGACCTCATCCGAGGCGTACGGCATGACGGCGATCTCGGCGGCTTTCACTTTGGCGGCGATTTGCTTGGCCAAGTTTTCATCAACAAACGTCCCTGCACTTGCCAAGAGCTCCCCGCTTTTGTCGAACAGGTCTTCGCTGAGGGTATGGCCGGCAAGCTGATCATTCAGGACGTTGTGCTTGACTTTGCGATATGGAGTCTCGATGAACCCATAGGCATTTAGCCGCGCATAGTAGGCGAGCCTGACGATCAAGCCGATGTTTTGGCCCTCTGGCGTCTCGATTGGACAAACGCGCCCGTAGTGGCTTTGGTCGACGTCGCGCACGTCGAACCCGGCCTGTTCTCGCTTCAAACCACCCGGACCGAGCGCGGACAGGGTACGCTTCATCGTCAACTCGGTCAGCGGGTTGGTCTGCTCCATGAACTGTGATAGCTCGGAAGAGTTGAAGAAGTCCCTGATTGCCGAAGTAAACGGCCTGATGTTCACAATCTTTGACACTGAGGTCGCGGCCTCCGCGATGCTCATCCTGTCCTTGATGCTTTTTTCCATCCGCTTCAGGCCGATCCTCAGCTTGTTTTTGATTAGCTCGCCGTTTGTCCGCACGCGTCGGTTGCCCAGGTCATCCATGTCGTCCTCCTCAGCGCGACCCTCATACACCTCAATCAGGCAAGCGATTGTCCTTGCGATGTCCTGCTTGGTGAGGGTGCGGCGAGTCGGCGGCACTATCCCGTCCAAGCCCAGCCGTTGATTAAGCTTGTAGCGTCCGAACCGCTCTAGGTCGTAGTAGCGCGGGTCGAATAGGGTCTGGGAGAACAATTGGCGCGCGTTCTCATAAGTGGGCGGATCGCCAGGCCGCAGGCGCTTGAAACATTCTATCAGGACCTCTTTTATAAATTGTGCTTTCCCCTTGTTGCGCCATTCCGGCTCAAGCTTCAGCGTGGGCTCAAAATGAGCGCCCAACAGCTCGGCGATGTGTTGATCGTCTGCGCTTTCGAGGACGCCGCCAATGCCGTCGTCGACACCGGCCAAGGCGCGCAGGAAGATGCTGACCGGCAGCGTGCGGCGCTTGTTGAACCTTAACATCATGGCATTGTTTCGCCTGATCTCAAATTCCAGCCAGCTGCCCCGGTCGGGGATGACCTTCGCACGTGTGATGTTCAGCTTCTCGTCAGTTGCGACGTATACCCCTGGCGAGCGGATGATCTGCGAGATGATGACGCGCTCGACGCCGTTGATGATGAACGTGCCGTTTTCGGTCATCATCGGAAAGTCGCCGAAGTAGACCACCTCGACGACATGCTCATCCGTCTTCCTGTTGTGCAGGGCGACCTTCACATACAACGGAGCGGCGAACGTGAGACCACGGTCGAGACATTCGTCTGGGGTGTATCTCGGCGTCTCAAACCAGTACGTCAACTGGTATTGCTTTGATTGTTGAGAAAATGAGGGTAAATATAAAAAAATATCTTCATTATAACTAACAATTGGAGAAATTTCATCGAAAAGTTCTATGATATATTCGTTCTTCAATCGCTCAAATGATTGGAGCTGCAGCTCAATGAGGCTGTGCGATAGGGGATATGGCGCGTGACGACCATACTGTTTTATCTCGGTCATTACGGCCATTATACCATGCCTTAGCCATTCCAGCGCAAGACCACAACTTCCTCGCGCAGCTCGGCCCTTGTCTTGCTTGCGAACCTGGTGCGGTATGGGTCAATCCGCACCAAGTCATAGCCAAGCCCGCGCGCGATTTCCGCAAGCAGCCTGCCCGTCTGGATCGTGACCCTCAAGTACGAGCATTGATCGCCGACGACGTAGGCGAGCTGAGCCCCCGGACGCAGCGTCGGCCGCAAAGCGGCGAGGTGGCGTGCCATGCCACCGAAGTAGCGCCTCGTCACTGTTCCATACAATTTTTCGAAGCCAGAGTCCTTGCCCAGTGCAAGTCTCCTATATTCAATTTCATCAACTATTTCTTCTATTATTTCTATTTTATCTGCCCACTGCTCATCATCATCTTCTCTTTGCACATTTCTTGTGCTTGAACAAATTAAATTTTCTTTTATTTTCCTAATATCCCCATTATTTTTTACAAAACCAAGTAAGACGAGTTCTAGTCGTGTGATTCTAGTGTAGTCTTTCTCGTTGGGGTATGGTGGCGAGGTGATGACCGCGTCAATGGATTGAGGTGAAAGCAGCGCATCTGCCCGCCGTGCGTCGCCGAGATGCACTTTAGCCTCCGGATATGCACGCGGATCGACGCTGCGCAGGTCACGGGCCATCTCATAAATTTTCATCAGCCATGCCTTGATAACTGGCGCATCAGCTTTTATTTCTTTTACGCTTGGCTCTGGGCAAAATTTTAAATTACTCGCTATATGTACTGTTATATTAGCTAATGCTAATAATAGATTTTTGTAAAATTTTGATTCTTCAAATCTTTTAATAATATCTACAAGCACAAGTATTTTGCAAAAAGGTGCATAGCTTATAGATTTCTTTAAAATTAGATCCTCACTTATATCTAGTTTATATTTTAAATTATTGAAAAAACTTTCATCTTTATTTTTATATAAAATTTCTGACTCTGATGCAATTTCATTTGCTATTTTACAAAGCTCATCTGGGTTCACGTCCCAGTCGACCTTGGTTGAAGAAACAAAACAAGCAAATGGGTTTGCATCCAAACCTATTGCAGTAATCCCGTTCATCTTTGCCTCAACCAAGGTCGTGCCCATCCCACAAAACGGGTCAAGTAATACCGAGCTTTTGTTTAATCCAAAATAATCTATATAGTGCTTGACCAGAGCCGGTGAGAAGGATAGGACGAAGCGATGCCAGCCATGGAAAGCACTGCCGTTGTTAACGAGCATGCCGCTATTCTAACACACATCGGAAAGATGTTCGCGCTACAATAACGGCATGTCCCGTCAACCCATTCCCAGACCATTTTTGAAGTGGGCAGGCGGCAAGAGCAAGTTGACCGATGTGCTTGCTATGCACCTCCCAGAACACTTCGGATGCTACTACGAACCATTCCTCGGAAGCGGCGCGTTCTTCTTCTATCTCTACCGCAGGGGATTACTTAAAAAGGCTGTGATCTCAGATATTAACCAAGAGCTGATAGATACCTACTTGGCGATCCGAGATCGACCAATGGATGTCATAAAAATACTAAGTACATTCCCTAATCACAAGGATTTTTACTATCATATAAGGGAATGCGACCCGCAGGCGCTTGACCTCGCGATGCGCGCCGCACGCATGATCTACCTTAATAAGACATGCTACAACGGCTTGTACCGCGTCAATCGCCAAGGACGATTCAATGTCCCATTTGGAGGCTATCAGTCGCCGTGCTATGCGGATCCGGATAACCTTCTGGCCGTGTCCCGTGCCCTACAGGGCGTCGAGATTTACTGCGCGCCGTTTGAGGCAGTGATCGATAAAGCAGCACAGGGTGACCTGATTTACCTCGACCCACCCTATATGCCCATCTCAAAGACTTCGAATTTCACCGCTTATTCCCCAGAGGGTTTTCGGCCGGAAGACCAAGAACGGCTGCGCGACGCATGCTTACGCTTGACCGAGCGTGGCGTCTATATTATGTTGTCAAATTCATATTCGCCTTATATTGAGTCTTTGTATCATAAAAAAGCTTTCTATTTAAATACTATATTTGCTTCTCGTAATATAAATTCAGATTTAACGGGGCGTGGAAGGGTAAAAGAATTTTTAATTGTAAATTACAGAAAACAATCAAAAAATATGCTTTTTCAGGTCAAAGATGGGTTTTATTACATAAACTAGCATGCGGGCAAACCGTTAGCCAGCAAGGTCAAACACGCTAACGATTATCTAGGATCTCCGCCAATTTTAGCCAACCGCTCACCATCGCGTTGCCCGATCAGCAGATCGTCGAAAGCGCACCCCACTACCAGCGACTCCTCCTTGGATGCAAGCTGGTCGGCCAATTGGATTGCTCAGGTCACCTGGATGCGCTGATTTACAGCGCTGGTCATGCCGACAATATACGTCCAAGCAAATAACGTTTTGCCCATGATATGCAACGCGGATGGTTGCCAGCCGCTCTGTGCGATTCATCCGGCGTGTGCTCGTTTCGATGCCGTTGAGGTTGCCGACGGTCAGAACTCGCTGGCAATCCTTGAAGCTGGCGACCGCTGCCAGCGCTTGGTTAAAACGGTCGAGGGACATGGCCAGGGCGGCGAGACCGCAATTTTGCGCTCGTATGTGCCATCCATGAGGGGCACACCAAAGAACGCCTGTCCGATATTCAGTTCCCACTCGGGCAAGGCTTCGCTCTGCATGGGCTTTCCAGAAGTGATAGCGCTGCGCATCAACGTGTGCTGGGCATATGCCGAGGATGCAATGGCGCGAATTCCCAATCCTGCCGCGCGAGGCTCGTCCCGTTCCGCGCGCGCCCCATGCACGATAATGTCGTCGATGGCTGCGAGCGTGACCTGTTAAGTGGTGACGCTTCATGTCCCAATCATATCTTACCAAGATAGGGGCCGCCTAAAAAGATTGAGCGACGGGATTCCCGTCGCTCAATCCGATATTGGCGATGATTGGAGCGCCTGTTGATTACTGTCCCACAGGTGGCAAGGGTGGCAATGAGGGCGGAGGGGTGTCGACGTCGTCCTGTTCAGGCGTGGCATCTTGAGGGTGGAAGCGCTCTTCTTGCTGACAAACTTGCGCATATAGCGTCCAATTGACCTTGCCTGTCGCGTTCCCGGCGATCGTGAAATGGTAGGTCGCCTTTGGTGGCGGGCATGACACGCCATTTTCCGGCCTACAAACCGGCTGCACAATCAGAAAATCAGCATCCTTAACATGCAGATTCGGCATCGGCGCGTCAACCGCCGTTAGTTGCACGCTGATTTGGTCGCGGATGGGGATGGAGTTAGGCGGGAACACAACTTCCACGGCCACATCCTCCCCGGTCGTCTCCGTCGTCCCGAAGCGATTGTAGATTTTACAGGACATAAACCCGTGGTTGCTTTCTGTTGCTTGATCGCTGAAAACAAAGTTGGACATGTTCGTCGCTCCGGCGATGTTCAGGTTGCCTCGGATTGTCAAATTGCCAGAGACCACGACGTTGCCGTGGAAGTAGCCGGCGCGCCCGCTGGGATTGTGTCCGTATATAGCAATGCCGCCAGGACCGCTGGCGTGACCGTATACGCCGTGCCCATGCGGTGTGTAGTTGAGGCCGGCGACGCCGAAGCCGCGATTGTTGGCATGGCCATCAACTGACTCGGCTGTGCCGACAACACCGAAGACGAATGAACCATTCCTGGCGCGCC
>Ga0308402_1000226_pt1 | contig 18001 bp, 18 predicted proteins | sample HotsprSampleOSM2_FD_203471 | JGI IMG/M metagenome (GOLD analysis project Ga0308402, IMG submission 203471) | Hot spring phototrophic mat microbial communities from Octopus Spring, Yellowstone National Park, Wyoming, United States - 20060913_OS-M2 ... | reverse complement strand
GAAGAACCGCAGCCCGTGGGAGCCGGAATACCTCGCGCGCCTCTTCGCCTCGCCGCTCTGGACCGGCTGCCGCTCGCCCGAGCGGCGCCACATGCCGGGGCGGATGGTGATCGAGGACGGGTGGTGGTGGGCGCCCTTCCTTGCGCTCTTCGCGGGCTTGCGCGCCGAGGAGGCGCTTCAGCTCCGCAGCGACGACATCACGGAGGTGAAGGGCGTTCCCGTCATCCGCGTGGCCTGGCACGAGGACGCTCGGAGGAAGACCGCCTCGGCGCGGCGCATGGTGCCGATCCACGCCGAGCTGATCCGCCTCGGCCTGCTGGACTTCGCCGCCGCCGCGCGGGCGAAGGGAAGCCGCCTCTTGTTCCCCGAGATGCCGCGCGGCAAGGCGCGCGACAGCCTCTCGGCCTACTATTCCCGCCGCTTCACCGACCTGCGCCGCCGCCTCGGCCTGCCCGACGCCTGCGACTTCCACGCCTTCCGCACGACCTTCATCACGACGGTCGAGGGCCTGCCGACGACGAACACGACGCTGGTGGATTCCACGGTCGGCCACAAGCCGCGGCGCGAGATGGCGGCGCACTACGCAAAGCTCGGCCCGCAGCACACGCGCGCGTTGGTCGACTCCGTGGATTTCGGCATCGACCTCTCGCACCTTTACGCCAGCCGGCAGAAGCGGATCCGGCCCTTCCTGATCCACCCCTCTCGCCGGGCCGAGCAGGACGGCGCGGCGGCGCCATGAGTTGGCGCCGCGGCCGACCCGTCGAGGGCGACCAGCCTCGGCCGGGCCGCGACGACGCCCGGCCAAGAGGCCAAGCGATGGCGCTCGCGCAGTTCATCACGCGGGCAACCGACGCTCCGGGAGGGTCGAAATCGTCTCAGAAACGCTCCGATATCGGAGGAGGGGCAACGCAGAATCGCTCCGATACCGCGCTCGGCTCGGCCCTGGGCCACCGGCTTCGCACGGCGCGCCGCAATGCGCGCCTGGGTCAAGGCGCGCTGGCAGCGCTAGCCGAATGCAGCGTCCGCAGCGTGTGGCAGGCGGAGCGCGGCCGCGGACGCGCGGACCTCTATCTCAGGCTCGCCGCCGCGCTCGGCTACGACGTTGCCGGTCGCTCCCTTCCGCCCGCGGGCCATCTCGGTGCGCGTCTCGCGGCGCTGCGTCGCCGCCTCGGCGTCAGCCTTCGCGAGGCGGCGGCAGAGTCAGGCGTCAGCACGAACACTCTGGCCGCGATCGAGCGGGGCAAAATGGGGCATCTCGCTGCCATCGAGCGCATCGCCGAGACGCTCGGCGCAGGGCTGACGCTCATCCGCAAGGGAGAGGCCGCGCGGTTCTACAACGCGGCGGGTGTCTCTTCCGCCTGCGAGGCATGGGCGACGCCGGAGGAGTTTCTGCGGCGGCTTCATGCCGCAGTCGGACGGATCGACCTGGACCCGTGCTCGCCTGGCAAGCTGCACTCCCGGGTGCGGGCAGCTCGCCACTACACCACGCGCGAGAACGGCCTCCTGATGGAGTGGCACGGGCGGGTCTTCATGAACCCGCCCTATGGGCGAACCATCGGGCGGTGGGTCGCGAAGGCGAGGTCGGAAGTCGAGGCGGGACACGCTGAGTGGGTGATCGGCCTTGTCCCCGCGCGCACCGACACACGGTGGTGGCACGACCATGTCGCCGGTCTGGCGCACGCATGGCTGCTGCGCGGCCGCCTCGCCTTCGGCGACGGGACAACCCCGGCGCCGTTCCCCAGCGCGGTCGTCCTATGGGGAGGAAGCCTCGCCACAGCCGCGGGTCTCTCGGCAGTCTTCCCTGCGGCGCACTATATTCCGCCGCACAGCCCCCTTTCTGAGGGCGTTGCAGCAGAGTGAAGGCCGGGCGCCTTCAACGGCGGGTTGCGAAGTGTATGCCGCTTCCGTCACCCTCCCGGCCGGTGATTGGATCAGCCGGGGGTGGTTCATGGCGCGGAGGAGGCGGGGCGGGGGCGCAGCGGGGCAGGCGAGCCTGCCGGTGGAGGACTATCGCCACGAGGGTGCGAAGCGCACCAACAACCCGCCCGCTGCGATCGCCGCCGAGGGGCGCACGCCGCCAGCGGTAGTAGCTCTGCTCCGTCACACCGATCGCCTTCGCCGCATCGGCCACGCGACCGCCCTTCGCCATCAGCATCTCAGCCTCGCCAAGCTTGCCAATGATTTCCTCGGCGCCGTGCCGCTTCCCCGCCATCTCGCCCTCCTCCGGCGGTCAAAACGAACATACGTCCCGGACCATTCAGAGGGGGAGGGTCACTTGATCGCCGTCGTACCTGGCAGCCACGGGGAAGGGTGATGCTGGCGGTGCGGCGCCGTCACGGCCCTGCCAGTGCCGCCACCGGATCGAGCCGCGCCGCGCGGCGCGCCGGCGCGATGCCGAAGATGAGCCCGCTCGCCAGCGCACATCCCAAGGCCAGCAGTACCGGTCCCGGCGTGATCACGCTCGCGAAGCCAGCGCCGAGCAGCAGCAAGGCCAGGCTCGCGCCCAGCCCCACCGCCACCCCGATCACCCCACCCGCGAGGCAGAGGCAGGCTGCCTCGGCCAGGAACTGCAGCGTCACATCGCCAGGCCGTGCGCCGACCGCGGTGCGCAGCCCGATCTCGGCGGTGCGTTCGGTGACGCTGACCAGCATGATGTTCATCACCCCGATGCCGCCCACCAGCAGCGAGATGGCAGCGACCGAGCCGAGCAGCACGGCGAAGGAGGATTGCGTGCGCTCGGCCTGGGCGATGGCAGCACTCATGTTGCGCAGGTGGAAGTCCTCGACGCCGTGGCGGGCCAGCAGCAGCGCGTGGATGCCCCGCTCGGCCTCCGCAAGGTCGGCACCCTCGCGGATGCGGGCGATTATGTCGGCCAGATGCACATGGCCGAGCAGCCGGCTCGCCCCCGTGGTGTAGGGCACCCAGATCTGCTCGTCGCGGTCGTGCCGCCCCCCGCCTGTCACCACGCCCTTGCGCTCCATGAGCGCGATGACCTGGAAGGGCGTGTTGCCGATGCGGATGTATTCGCCGACCGGGTCGCGCCCATCGGGAAACAGGATGCGCCAGGCGCTGTGGCCGATCGCCGCGACCAGGGCGTGGCGCTCCTCGTGCTCGGCGGTGAAGAAGCTGCCGCGCACGGGGTTCCAGGAGCGCACGGTGGGGAAATCGGCGCCGGTCGCTACCACCGTCACGCGATGGTCCACCTCGCCCGCGCGCACGGGGAAGGCGCGGTTCGTCTCCGGGATCGCCGCCAGAACCGCTGGCAACCGGGCGATCGCGGCGACATCACCGGGCACGAGGCTGCGCACCGTCTCCTCGCCGCCGCGGACATTGCGCGCGCCGCGCTTCACCTCAATCAGGTCGGTGCCCATGGCGCGGATCTGCGCCAGCACCTCCTCCCGCGCCCCGGCGCCGAGCGCCATCATCGCCACCACCGAGGCGACGCCGATCAGGATTCCCAGCATGGTGAGCAGGCTGCGCAGCGGCCGCGCGCCGAGCGCCCGCCAGGCCATGGCAAGGGTGGCCGGCAGCGCGGCGAAGGGCGCGGCGGCCGCGGTCGCGGCCGGCGTGGCACGGGCGGAGGCCGCCGGGGGCTCGCGCCGCTCGTCCGAAACGATGCGCCCGTCGCTCACCGTCACGACGCGCGGCGCCTGCCGCGCCAGCTCCGGATCATGGGTGACGAGGACGATGCTGCGCCCTTCGGCATGGATGTCGCGCAGCAGCGCCATCACCGCGCGGCCGCTCACGCTGTCGAGCGCGCCGGTCGGCTCGTCGGCGAAGATGATCTCGGGGTCGTTCATCAGCGCGCGCGCGATGGCCACGCGCTGCTGCTGCCCGCCCGAGAGCTGAGCGGGGCGATAATGCGCCCGCTCCGCGAGGCCAAGGCGGGCGAGCAGGTCGAGCGCGCGCCGGCGCCGCTCGGCCGCCGGCATGCCGCTATAGAGGGCGGGGATCTCCACATTCTCGAGCGCCGTCAGGCCGGGCAGCAGGTGGTAGCGCTGGAAAATGAAGCCGAAGCGCGCCCCGCGCAGCCGCGCCCGCTCGGCGAGGCCGAGGTCGCCGATCTCCTCGCCGCGCCAGGTGAGGCTGCCCTCGCTCGGCCGGTCGAGTGCGGCCATCAGGTTCATCAGCGTGGATTTGCCGGAGCCGGAGGGGCCGACGATGGCGACGAACTCCCCGGCGCGGATCTCGAGATCCACCGCGCGCAGCACGGTGACCGCGGCCTCACCCTCGCCGAAGCGGCGGCTGACGCCGGAGAGGCGGAGCAGCGGCGCGCTCATCGGAGCTGCGCCGCCCGCGCCGCCACGCGCTGGCCGGGGGAGAGCCCCTCCAGCACCGCGACATGCACCTCGTCGCGCGCGCCGAGCACCACCTCCTGCCAGGTCGCGCGGCCCGCCTGGTCGAGCACCGCGACCAGGTCGCGTCGGCCCTGCCGGCCGCCATGGCGCAGCGCCGAGAGCGGCAGGGCGAGCGCGCCCGGGCTTTCCTCCAGCACGAAGAAGACCTGCGCGCTCATGCGGCTGCGCAGTGCGCCATCGCCGTTGTCCACCTCCACGAAGCCGTGGAAGAAAACGGTGTCGCGGTTCGGCACCGCCTCGGGCAGGATGGCCGACAGCACCCCTTCCCAGCGCCGGGTGCCCGCGCCGAGCACGGTGAACCAGGCCTTCTGGCCGGGGGCGACGCGCCAGACATCGGCCTCCGAAAGTTCGGCGCGCAGCCGCATGCGGCTGAGATCGGCGAGCCTGAGGATGACAGGCGCGGTATTGGTCGCGTTCAGCACCTGGCCCTGGCGGGCGATGATCTGCGTGACCGTGCCGGCGATGGGCGCGAGGATGCGCGTGTTCTCGAGGTTGATGCGCGCCGTGCGCAGCGCGGCCTCGGCCTGGCGCTTCTGCGCCTGCAGCACCTCGAGGCGGGCCTCGGCGATCAGCTGCTGCGAGGCGGCGTCCTCCACGGTCGCGCTGGCGCTGACGCCGCGGGCGCCGAGGCGGGCCGTGCGCTCGGCCAGCCGCGCCGCCATGGCCGCCTGTTCCGCGGCCATGCGGATTTCCCCCTCAAGCGCGGCCAGCGCCGCCTCGGCGCGCAGCAGTTCGGCCTCGGCGCGGGCGGGGTCGATCTCGGCCAAAAGCTGGCCCGCCTCCACGCGGTCCCCCTCGCGCACGAGCAGGCGGCGGAGCTGGCCCGAGACCTGCGCCCCGACCTCGAGTTCGCGGATGGGGAGGAGTTCGGCGGTGGCGGTCACCGTGCGCGCGATGTCGCGGCGTTGCGGCTCGATCGCCTCAACGGCCGGCGGCGAGCCCTTTCCGGCGCCGAGGCGAGCCACGGCAAGGCCCGCCACGGCGAGAAGGCCGAGGGCGCCCAGCGCCCAGGGTCGGATGCGTCGCATGATCGGTGCTGCTCCGGCTTGGGGGGTGGGCGCGGGCGGGACCGCCCGCGCCCTGCATCGTCAGCGGATCGGGTAGACGTGCCGCACGCCCTCGGCGTGGATGTGCAGCAGAACGCGCCGCCCATCGGGGTCGGTGGCCTCGGCCTCGTAGTGGCGGGGCCGCGCGGCCATCGGCCCCGCGACGCGATAGCCCGCGGCCTCGGCCATGCGCCGCGCCTCGGCTTCCTCCGGCCGGCCGCCGAAGCCCGCGCCGCGGTCCCAGGTCTCGCGATAGACACGGCCGGCGAAGTCCACATGCACATTCACCCGCTCGCCGCGCGGGTTGAGTGCGACCACCTCGTAGTGCCGGCGATGCGCCTCCGGCGTGCCCTGCACGCGATAGCCGGCGGCCTCGACGGCGCGGATGGCCTGCTCGGGCGAGATGGCGGCGGCATACCGATCCGGGCCGCGCGGCCGCTCGGCGCGCGGAGCGGGACGGCCGGCCCGGGGCGGCGGGCCCTCGGCGCCGCGGATCGCGATCTCCTGCCCGTTCTCGCGGCGGATGATGAAGGCGTCGAAGCCGCCGCGATCGGGCCGGCCGATCACGGTCAGCCGCTCGCCGGGCCGGATGTCGAGGCGCAGGTGTCGCTCCGGCCCGCCATGGACCAGGGTGCGGCCTGAGGCGTCCTGCAGCACGAAACGGTTGCCGAAGACGTCGGTGACGGTGCCCTGGATGGTGACGCCACCAGGGGCGAGGCTGCCGATCGGCGTCTGGGCGAAGGCGGGGCCGGCGGCCAGTGCCGTGGCGAGGCCGAGGGCGGCGAGCGTTGTGGTATGACGCATGAGAAGGTCTCCTTGGTTGGTCCCTTGCGGGTGAGGCGCTTCTGCCGCATCGCGACTGAACCGGCCTGGAACGGCGTCGTTCAAGCGCTGTTCAAGTGTAGGGATCGAGAAGATGCTGATGCACCGTCGCCTCGTCCTGTTGCTCCCCTGCGCCGCGCTCGGCCATCCGGCCTTGGCGCAGCCGCTGCTGCCGCTGCCGGAGGCGGTGCGGGGTGTCGAGGCCCGCTACTACGGGCGCATGATCGAGGCGGAGGTCGAGCAGGGCCGACCGCATGAGCGCGCCGATATCGTCTATGTGCTGCGCTGGCAGACGCCGCGCGGCGACATCCTGCGCATCAGGGTCTCGGCGATCGACGGCGCGCTGCTCGATGTGGACGGGGCGGGCATGATCGAGGCCCGCCGGCCATGAGGCTGCTGCTCGCCGAGGATGACGCGACCCTCGCGCGCCAGCTGCGGCGTGAGCTGGAGGAGGCGGGCTTCACCGTGGACCACGCGGCCGATGGCGCGGAGGCGGCGCATCTCGGCGCGGAGGAACGCTACGCCGCTTGCATCCTCGATCTCGGCCTGCCGGAGCGCGACGGGATCAGCGTGCTCTCCGGCTGGCGCAAGGGGGGTGTGGCGATCCCGCAGCTGATCCTGACGGCGCGCGAGGCCTTCGCCGACAAGGTGGCGGGCTTCCGCGCCGGGGCCGACGACTACCTGACCAAGCCCTTCCGCATGGAGGAGGTGGTGTTGCGCCTGCGGGCGCTGACCCGCCGCGCGGCAGGCCATGCGAGCCCCGTGCTGGCCTGCGGGCCGCTTGCGCATGACACGGTGGCGGGCAGCTTCACCCTCGATGGGCTGCCGCTCCGGCTCACCGCCTTCGAGGCGCGCATCCTCGCCCATCTGCTGCACCATGCGGCTCGCGTGGTCAGCCGCACCGAACTGTCCGAGCAGCTCTACGGTGCCGATTCCGACCGCGACTTCAACACGATCGAAGTGTTGGTCAGCCGGCTCAGGCGCAAGATCGCGCCCTGCGTGATCGAGACCTTGCGCGGCGAGGGCTGGCGCCTCAGCCCCCCCGCATGATCCGTTCGCTGCGTGCGCGGCTTCTGCTGCCGGCCGCCGCGACCATCCTGCTGGCGCTGGCCGCCGCCTGGTTCGCCATCGCACGCGTGGTGGAGGGCGCGGTGAGCCGCGGTTTCGAAGCGCGGCTGGAGGCCAGCCTCGACACCCTGGCCGCCACGCTCGAGCGGGAGGAGGAGACGAGCGCGCTCAGGCTCTCCGCCCTGCCACCGGACCCGCGCTTCGAGCAGCCCTTCTCGGGATGGTACTGGCAGGTGGCGGACGCGGAGGGGACGGTTCGGCTTGTCTCCGCCTCGCTGTGGAACACCACCATCGAGGAGCGCGCCGCCGGCGAAGACCTTGTGACGCGCCAACGCCGGCTCACCATTCCCGGCGGCGGAGAGCCGGTCACGCTCACCCTGGCCGCGCCGGAAGCGGCGTTGGCCCAGGAGTTGGCGGCCGTGCGCCGGCCGGTTCTGGTGGTCGTGCTGGTGCTGGGGTTTGCGCTGACCGCCGCATCTATCCTGCAACTCATCATAGGGTTACGGCCGCTGGCAGCGCTTCGCCACGACATCGCGGCGATCCGCGCGGGGCGGGCCGCGCGGCTGCCGCCACCGCGCTTCGCCGAAGTGGCAGCGCTCACCGAGGACGCCAATACGCTGCTGGCTCAAAACGAGGCGATGGTCGAGCGTGGCCGGCGTCTGGCGGGCGATCTTGCCCACGGGCTGAAGAGGCCGCTCGCCGCGCTCCGCAACCTGGCGGCCGAGCTGGGGCGCGATCCCGATGGCGAGATCGCGGCGGCGGTCGCGCGGATGGAGGCGCTGCTGCAGCGCCATCTGCAGCGGGCGCGCGTCGCGGGTGGGGCGGGGTTGCCGGGGCTGCGCTGCCCCGTCGGGCCGGTGCTGGAGGATCTGCTGTTCCTCATGCGCCGTGCCCATGCCGCGCGCGATCTCGATCTGCACGCGGAGGCGGCGGCGCCGGACTTTGCCGGACGGCGCGAGCACCTTGAGGAGATGGTGGGCAATCTGCTCGACACTGCCTGCAAATGGGCCGCAGCACGGGTTGTCGTGACCGCGCGGGCGGAGGCGGGCCGCCTGCTGATCCGTATCGCCGATGACGGCCCGGGCCTGGGGGAGGCCGATCGCGCCGCGGCGCTGCGCCATGGCGTGCGCCTCGACGAGACCAAGCCCGGCCAGGGCTTCGGCCTTGCCATCGTCGCCGAGACGGCGGCGCTCTGCGGAGGCAGCCTCACCCTGGCGGACGGCGGACCCGGGCTTGTTGCGGAGCTGGACCTGCCGGCGGCTGGTAGGAGCCCGAAGGCTTCCGGCGCGCAAGGCTGAGTGCGTTGCAGGAGAGAGGCTCAGACGGTCGGCACGGCGCGGCACGTCGCTCTGGTTCGTCTCAACCGACAGCATGACACGCGCGAGAGCGAAACAGTCCTGGGCTCCGGCCACATCCCGAACAGGTTACGCGTGCGGCGAGGCCATGCGGATACCATTGCAAATACAGGTGCAAATACAGGATGAACACCGGTCACATGGGCGGGGCTGGCCCCGCGTGTCGCGACCCGCCTGCCCGGCGCAGCCCAGCGGAAGCCGCACTGTCCCCTCCCATGCCAGGCGAAGCGCTCGCAACCGCCTGCCGTGCTGCCATCGCGCAGCCGCCCGGTCCGTTCCAGCAGCTCTCTCTGCTAGCGCGGCACGAACGCCATCTCGGTGCTGTCGCGGCCGCTCAGCCGGCGGACCGGCAGGCCCCAGACGCGACCGACAAGCTCCTCCTCCAGCACCGTCGCCGGCACGCCATCGGCGATCACCGTGCCGGCGTCGAGGACGATCGCACGATCTCCCCAGCGGACGGCGAGCGAGAGATCGTGCAGCACCGCGATCACCGTCGCGCCCGCCCGTGCCCTCGCCGCGGCGACGCGGAGGATCGCGTGCGCGTGCAGCAGGTCGAGGCTGCTCGTTGGCTCGTCGAGGATCAGCACAGCGCGTTCTGATGGCGTTCCGGTGAGCTGGGCGAGCACGCGCGCGAGATGCGCCCGCTGCGCCTCGCCGCCGGAGAGGGTGTGCACCTCACGCCCGGCGAGGTGCGCAACACCCGCCTCCGCCATCGCGCCGGCGATCGCGATCGCATCGTCCCGCCAGGTGGCATGCCCGGCATGCGGGATACGCCCGAGGCCGACGAGCTCCTCGACGGTCAGCGGGAAGCCAAGCTCCGTCGCCTGCGGGAGCACGGCCCGTCGGCGCGCGAGCGCTGCCGCCCCGATCGCGCCGACCTCCTGCCCGTCGAGTCGGACGATGCCGCGATCAGGCACGAGCTCGCCCGACAGCACGCGCACGAGCGTCGACTTCCCCGCCCCGTTCGGGCCAACGAGGCAGGTGAGCCCGCCACCGCCGATCGCCAGCGCATCGATGTCGAGAATGCGCCGGCCCCGTCGACGCACCAGGATCCCACGTGCCTCGATCATGGGCCGTCGAGCCTGGCTCTCTGCCGAAGCAGGAGCCACAGGAAGAAGGGCCCGCCGAGCAGTGCCGTCACGATGCCGATGGGAAGCTCGGCAGGCGCAAGCGCCGTGCGGGCCGCGCCGTCGGCCGCGGCGAGCAGGGCGGCGCCGGTGAGCGCCGAGGCGGGCATGACCCAGCGGTGATCGGCGCCCCGCGCGAGCCGGCAGAGATGTGGCGCGACGATGCCGACGAAGCCGATCGTACCGGTGGCGGCAACCGCGCCGCCGACCGCGAGCGCAACCAGGACCACCGCAAGCCGCTTCAGCCGCTCGATGCTGATGCCAAGCGTGTGCGCCTGACGCTCGCCCAGGATCAGCGCATTCAGCCCGGGGACGAGCAGCCGCATCGCGAGCAGGAGCGGCGCTGTCGCGAACGAGACGATGCCGAGCTTCGTCCAGTCCGCGCCGGCGCAGCTCCCCATGGTCCAAAACATGATGTCGCGCAGCTGTAGATCGTCGGCGGCGAAGATCAGTGCGCCGGTCGCGGCGCTCGCGAGAGCGTTGAACACGATCCCGGCGAGCAGCATGGTCGCGACCAGCACGCGCCCCTCGCGGGTCGCGATGCGCTTGACCAGCACCGTCACTGTGAGCGCGCCGAGGAAGGCAGCGGTTGCCACCGCGTGCTGCCGGAGCGACGGCGGCACCAAGGCGGCGCCGAACACGATGATCGCGACCGCCCCCACCGCCCCGCCGGCAGAGACGCCGAGCAGGCCGGGGTCTGCCAGTGGGTTCCGGAACAGCCCCTGTATCGTCGCACCGGCAAGCCCGAGCACGGCGCCTACCAGCGCCGCCATCAGCGTGCGTGGCACACGCAGGACAGAGATGACCGCGACATCGCGCGGGTCAGCCGTGACGCCGAGGCCAGTGGACGCGGCCAGTGCCGAGAGTACGCGCCCCGGCGGGATCGCGATCGCGCCCGAGCCGATCACCACCACCAGTACCGCGGCGAGCAGGAGCGCGAGCGCCGCGAGGTGGGGTGCGTGCGTGGCGCGGCGTACCGGTGTCGCCGCCGAGGCGAGGCGCGCGGTGCCGCTCACAGCGGATCGTCCGCGAGCCACGACCGCGGGGGCAGAGGCGGGATGCGTCCGCCGGGGTGGAGGGCATCAGCGAGGTCGCGCGCCGCATGCGCGGTGCGCGGGCCGAAGCCGAGCAGGTAGAGGCTGTCGAGCGAGACGATGTTGCCGGAACGGACCGCGGGCAGAACGGAAAGCGCCGGCACAGAGGCAAGGCCGGTCGCGCCGCCCAGGGCATCGAGCGTATGGTTTGTCGTCACCAGCGCATCCGGGGCAGCACCGAGCAGGTACTCGGCCGAGATCGGCCGGTAGCCGCGATAGGCATCGACGACGTTGCGGCCTGCGGCGAGGGTGATCATCGCATCGGCCGCCGTCTCGCGCCCGGCCGCCTGCGGCGCGCCGCCGCCGATCGCGAGCACGAACACCACAGGCGTGCGCCGCGGCAGCGAGCTGGTGATGCGTGCGAGCGCGTCGAAATCATTGGCGACCGCCCTAGCGACCACCTCGCCCTCCGACCTGAGCGCGAGGGCTTCGGCCACGAAGCGCACCGCGGCGATCAGCGAGGCCGGGTCATGGATGCGCGGCGCCTGAGCGATCCTGACACCGGCGCGGCGGAGCTGATCGAGCACCGCGGGCGGCCCGGCTTCTGCGGCGAGCAGTAGAAGATCGGGAGCGAGCGAGAGCACCCCTTCGGCACTGAGGTTGCGCAGATAGCCGATGCGCGCGAGGTCGCGCAGGCCGCGGGGGAAGAGGCTCGTGCTGTCCGCGCCGACAATCCTGTCGCGTGCGCCAACAGCGCAGACGATCTCGGCGATGCCGCCACCGGCAACCACCACGCGCCGCGGCGATGCCCGGGCACTAGCGCGTCCGACAAGCGGAACGAGCAGCGGGGTGAGCAGAACGGCGCGGCGACTGGGCCCCCAGTCCGCAATCGCTGCCGGTCGCCACGACGCTCCGGCGCCTAGCATCATCGCCTGTCGGTCCTGCATCTTTCTCACTCCAGCTGGAACCGCACGGGCACCTCGACCCAGGCGGCCACGCGCCTGCCGCCCACCTGCGCCGGGCGGAACGCCCAGCGCTCGACTGCCGATCGCGCCGCACGATCGAGCAGCTCCGAGCCGGAGCTGCCGTGGACCCGCACCTCGACCGGATCACCGTCCTCGCCGATTAGGACCCGCAGCATCGCCACGCCCTCGATGCCGCGCTCGACGGCCTGGCGCGGATAGGAGGGAGGCACCGGTGGGCGCCGGAAGCCCGGGTGCGCCACGAGCACCGGGCCGGCGGATGCGGCGAAGGAGCCCGGCTCGCCATCGGCGGGCGTTCCGCCGGTGGCTGACGGACCCGGCGATCCCGCACGCGGCACCATGACGATGCCACCCGTCGCCTGCCGCGACGCGCGCGGGGAAGGTGCGGTGCGCGCCGGCTGCGGCTCGCGCGGGGGAGATGCCGCGCGCGCCGGCTGCCGCGCCGGCACGGCTTCAGGCGTCGGAGCATGTATGGGCTCGGTAGGGCGGTCATCGGCTCGCTCTATCGACATCTCCTCCCCGGCAGGGGCGACGGCGGCCACCTGCGACGGAGCGTTGCGCTCCGGCACTGGCGATACGGGCGACAGCGCGGTGGCGGGGACGGGCTCGAGCGGCGGCGCGGCGGGCGGCGGCTCGGGTACGGGCTCGATGACGGGCGGCGTGTCTGACAGCGACTCGGGCGCGGCCGTCTCCCTGCCCTCTGGGTCCTCCCCCTCGGGACCGTCAGCGCGCGCCGCGATCTCGGCGGTGCCGCCATCGGCTGCGCCATCTACTACGGCGGTGCCGACGAAGACCACTGGCGTCGCACCGAGTCCCTGCTCGCCCGGTGGCGGGGATCCCGCGAGGCTCGCGAGCGGTGCGGCGGCACCGCCGGGCAGCGCGAGCGAGGCGAGCAGCCCTGCCTGCGGCGCGGCCTCGCGCGGCGCCACCGGCCGGCATGCTCCGAGGGAGCCGGCGTCAGAACTGCGCACGCGCCGCAAGGCGAACGTTCCGGCCGACATCGTAGAAGTCCGACGGCGCGGCGCCGCTGTCCCAGGAGAGGCGGCGATAGGCGTGGTCGAGCAGGTTGTCGATCGCGAGGTCGAACCGCCAGCCGGTGAGAGGGCCCTCAGCCGGCGCCCAGGAGGCGAACAGGTCGACAAGACCGTAGCCGCTCGTTGGGTACGAAGGCTCGGGCTTGCGCGACTGCGTCGCCACCGCGAGCACCCGCCCGCCGACGACATGCCGCTGTCGAGGAAGCGGTGCCCGACCGTCACTGCGGCCTTGTGGGCGGGGATCAGGCTGAGCGGGCCTCCTTGGGTCCGATTGGTGCCTTCGAGCACGGAGGCGTTGAAGCTGCCGAACCAGGGGCCGCTGTCATACCCTGTCTCGATCTCGAGGCCGCGGATTCGCGCGGTCGAGACGTTTCGCGCCTGGGTCGTTCCGTTGCCGATCGGCGGGTTGGTGACGACGATCTCGATGAAGTCGTCGATGTCGTTCTGGAACACCGAGAGTCGCGCGCGCAGGGAATCCCGCGGGAAGACCACGTCGCGGAAGCGGAGGTTGACGCCTGCCTCCTTGTTCCTCGCCACCTCGGGGCGGAGATCGGGGTTTGGCACAAAGAAGTTGAACCTCGGGAACGGGAAGAAACTGGTCGGGAAATGCACGCCGTCGGCGTAGAGCTCGGTGAGCGACGGCGCCCGGAACCCCTCGGTACAGGCAAGGTAGGGCGCGAGCCACGGCAGGGCCTGCCAGGCCAGCGAGGCCTTCGGGCTCAGCCGGTCCCGGGTGCGGCCGGCGCGGTTCTCGGCCGACTGCTCGTAGCGGTCGTAGCGCAGCCCGAGGGTGAGGGTGAAGGCGCCAAGGCCGATCTGGTCCTGGATGAAGAGACCGAGGATGGTCTGGTCCGCCTTCGGGAACTGCAGCCGCGGCGCGCCATTGCGCGTGCCCTCCTGCTCGTCGCGGAACACGTCGATGCCGCAGGTGAGCGCGTGGCGGTCGCGGCCACCCAGCGAGAACCGCGAGGTGTTCTGGAGATCGAGGCCGAAGGTGGTGTAGTCGGTCGTGTCGAAGCGGCCGTCGCCGGGCACCACGCGCCGCTCGTCGATGCCGACGTCGGTGTAGTAGAGCGTGGCGGCCGCGTCGAACAGGGCGCTTCCCGGCGGGTTGTAGCGGCCGGTGAGCGAGACCTGCTGCTGGCGGAGCCGGCGCTTGGCGATGTTGGTGGCGTCGGTGGTGTTGGCCGCGACCGGGATGGTCGTGTTCTCGCCGAATCCGATGACCGAGAGGCCGAGCCTCACGCCATCGCCGACCGTCCAGCCGAGCTTGGCGAGGCCGGCCACCGTGTCGGCCGCGGAATGGGGGATCGATGTTCCCCTGCCGTCGCGGAAGTTCTCTCCTGTCCGCCCGATCACGTTGGCGAGACCGTCGAGCGCGCCGTAGCGGAAGGCAGTGGTCGGGCCGCCGCGATACTGGTTGTTGGCGCCCTGATAGCCCCCCGAGACGATGCCGGTGACCGCCTCGCCCGGCCGCAGCAGGTCGTCAGCGTCGACGGTGCGGAAGCTGACGACGCTGCCGAGGGCGCCCGCGCCGAACAGCATCGAGCCGGGGCCGCGCAGCACCTCCACCTGGCGCAGCAGGTCGGGGTCGAGAAAGAGCCGGCCGCGATGGCCGGAGTTGAAGTTCTGCCGCGCGCCATCGAGGCGCACCACCACGCGGTCATCGCCGAGGCCGCGGATCTGCGGCTGCATGACGCTGTTGCGCGGCAGCCCGTCCGCCTCGACGCCGGGGACGTCGCGCAGCAGGTCGTTAAGGTTCTGCGGTTGGCGGCGGAGGATCTCCTCGCGGGTGATGACGCTTGCCGGCGCGGCAATATCGCCGGCCACCTGGGGCGTGCGCGTTGCCGTCGCGGTCACCGCATCGAGTGTGGTCACGGCCGGCCGAGTCCAGGCGGCCGGCTCCGCCGGCTGGGCCGCGGCATCCGCGGCAAAAAGGGCGGCGGCACGAGCAAGTGCGCATGGCCGGGCAGAGGCGCAACCGTTCCGGAGTAGCACTGGCCAGACGATGTCCCTGTCAACATGGTTCGGGGTCGTGCTGGCTTCCGGCGCATTTCCGGTGGCTGGCTGGGGTGAGGGCGCGGCGTGCTCACTTCGTCAGGATGAGCTTTCCGGCGCGAGTCAGGCGCAGTCGGTAGACCTCTTTGCCGTGCAGGATCGCGCGCTCCACAGCGTTACCAAGGAGCTCGCGGCTCTCGAGCGGAGCGGTGGCGGGGCGGGAGATGGCGGGCTTGCAGTCCGGCCTCGCCACATCCCGCCCGCCTGAAGGAGCCGCTGTGCCGCGCTTGGTCACGGCGCCTGGTAGGTGACGCCATGGCGGGCGACGAAGTCGGCAAAGCGGAACCGTTCCGCCCGCGTCATGCATGGCGTGCCGTCGGTGTGCTCGAAGACGTAGAGGATGATGCTGTCGCCCTCGACGCCGAGCCGGCAGAAGCCCCGGTCGCGCGCTGGCTGGTTGCCGGGGCAGGCGTCGATGTCGAGATGCTTCACGGTGTCCTCGAACTCGGCGTAGCTGACCCAGCACTTCCGTTCGGCCATGGCGGACGCGGTAGCGAGCGTCGCGAGCACGACGGCGGCAAGGAGTGTGCGCATCTTCGGTCCCTCTCGTGCGGGCGGGATCTCGCCACGCCCTCGTTAACGGCAGTATTTCGCAAATGCGAGTCATTCGCAAGATTGATTTCGTGCCCTGGGCGGTCCGCGGCGCGCCGAGTTTGCAGGACGCCAGGCATTGATCACGGGGCGGCCCCAGTCGCCATCGGCTCCGCTTGACCTGGGATGGGGCCGCCCTAGACACGCCAGAACGACCCCGCCTCCGGCCGTGGCGCCGGCGGCAGCGCCTCGTGCAGCGTGCCGACATGCAGCGTGCCGAGGAGCTGGTCCGCCTCGGCGAGGCCGAGCGGCAGCAGCAGCCCCACATCCGCGAAGGCCGGCGAGGACAGCCAGACCGCGCCGTAGCCGATGAAATGGAACGCGTTGAGGACGTTCATCACACCGGCCGCGGCCGATGCGCGCTGCTCCCACTCAGGGATCCTGTGGCCGGGGACGATCGCTGCCGCCGCGACCAGCACGAACGGTGCCCGCAGCGGCTTCGCCGCCTCGCGCGCGAGTCTCTCGGTGCCGGCTTGCGAATCGAGCCGCGCGAGCGCGGCCGCCATCGCGGCGCCAAGCGCGCGCCTTGCCTCGCCCGATACGCCCAGGAAACGCCAGGGCCTGAGCCGGCCGTGATCAGGCGCTCGCAGCGCCGCCGCAACCGCGAGCGCCACCTCTGGCTCCGACGGTCCAGGCTCGGACAGCATGGACAGCGGCGGCGAGCGGCGGGAGAGCAGCGCCTCGAGCGCACCGGGAGGGCCGGCTGAGGCGGCGGTCAATGCAGCACCCCCGCCCGGGCGTGGGGCCGGCCGGGCAGGTCCTCGGCCGCGACGAGACCTGCGCCGCGGAGCGCCGCGGCAAGGTGGGAGAGCGCCGAGACCGCCTCCGCCGCGTCGCCTTCCCGCAACCAGTCGCAGAGCAGGCGGTGGCCGAGGACGGTCAGGTCGCGCTGCAGTGCGGAGACGACTGCGACGAGGAGCCGCTCATCGGCGCTGACCGCCGGGCACGAGGGACAGCGGACGTCGATGCTGCGGATGGCGCGCGCGGCGATAAGCCGAAGCGCGCGGTCGAAGGCCGCGGCGGCGGAGGCCGGCAGGCGTGCGAGCGAGAACACGTCCTGCCATGCGGGATGGTCGCGGCCAGGATGCAGGACCGGTGCGACCCAGGCACGCAGGGCGCCGACGATGACGAGTGCGGCGGCATCGAGCGCGAGCGTCGGCAACTCGCCGGGTTCGGCCTCGATGGCCTCATGCGCCCCGACGCCCCGATGCGCATGATCGCAGTCATACGCAGGTGCCGCCGCGGCGCCGCCATCACGGGGCGGCCGCGGCTTTTGCCCGGTTCGGTCGGGCGGATCGGATTCGCGTCTCGCAAGGGCTGCGATCAAGGCAAGTCGGTAGGGGGTCGGCATGCGCTGGCTCCATCGTTCCCTCACGTTGTATCTGCAATTGCGAGTCACTCTCAACAAGAAGATCGAAGCATGCTACGGATACATACCGCAACCCGATGGAACAGCGCATGTTCGTCGCTACCAACCGCTTCCGCGTGATCCCCGAGGAGACCAGGGCCTTCGAGGCGGCATGGCTCGAGCGGGAGACATATCTGCACGAGCTCGAGGGCTTCCTCCGCTTCCACCTGCTGCGCGGCCCCGCGGCAGACGATCACGTGCTCTACACGTCCTGGACGCTCTGGGCCTCGCGCGCTCATTTCGAGGCATGGACCCGGTCGGAGCAGTTCCGCAAGGCGCATGCCGGAGCCGGCTCGTCGAAGCCGTTGACCCGCGGCCATCCGCAGTTCGAGGGTTTCGAGGTGCTGCAGACGATCACCGCGCCGGGTGACGCGCTCGTATAGGTTTGGGGCGTCGAGGCGCCCCGATCATCGCCGTCGGCGAGGCGATCCTGCCCGCTTGCCGGGGGGTCGCACGCTCAGAACATCGGCTCGAACCTGCACGCGACGGCGAGCTCGGCGACAGACGCGGTGGCGGGCAGTGTCGGCACGGTGGCAACAAGGCGGGCGAGATCAGCGGGCCGCGTCATCGTCTTCGGCGGCGGGCCGCCCACGCTTGCGGACATGTCGGTGGCGACGAAGGAGGGGCAGATCGCCGTCGCACGCACGCCCTTGTCCCAGCCCTCGCGCCTCAGAGCATGGGTGGCAGCGACCAGCGCGAACTTGCGCATCGCACAGGCCGCGTAGTCGTTCGTCACTCGCTTGCGGGAAAGCGAGGCGAGCATTGCAATGCGGCCATGCCCTGCCGCGACGAGGTGCGGCCAGGCAGCGGGCGCGAGCAGGGCCTCGGCCTCGACCAGGTAGAGATCCAGTTCGCCGACGAGGCCCGCATAGGCCACCCGCGTGCTTGTAAGACCTCCACTCACCGGCGTGCTCCTTGTGAGCTGGCCCTCTTTTCCTTGGACATCCATTTGTCGAAGGACGCCCGAGGATGGATGCTTCCGAGATGTCAAGACGAGAGACCCCGGAGCGGGGTGATGGGGCTGAGCGGCGCGCCGGCGGCGGGGCCGCTCGCGCCGGGCCAGCGCTGGAGCGTGGCGCGCAAGCGCGCGGTGGTGTTGCGCCTGATCGCGGGCGAG
>Ga0308402_1000222_pt1 | contig 18177 bp, 15 predicted proteins | sample HotsprSampleOSM2_FD_203471 | JGI IMG/M metagenome (GOLD analysis project Ga0308402, IMG submission 203471) | Hot spring phototrophic mat microbial communities from Octopus Spring, Yellowstone National Park, Wyoming, United States - 20060913_OS-M2 ... | reverse complement strand
CAGCTCATCGCCTTCTGCCAGGAGCACGCCATCCCGCACGATGTCTGCGGAAAGCTCGTCGTGGCTTCCCGCGAAGACCAGATCCCCAGGCTCCACGATCTGCTCGAGCGCGGCACGGCGAACGGACTGCGCGGCCTCGAAATCCTGCCTCCGGAGCGAATCCGCGAATTCGAGCCGCACGCCGCCGGCGTGGCTGCATTGCGGGTGCCGGAGGAAGGCATCGTCGACTACCCGGCCGTGTGCGCAGCGCTGGCCCGCCTGATCGAAGCCCGCGGCGGCCGCGTCGTCCTCGCGGCCCGCGTGCGCGGCCTCCGGCTGCAAGGCGGGGAATGGGTCGCCGAAACAACCCAGGGCGAATTTGTTGCGGACAACCTGGTGGCCTGCGCCGGCCTGCAAGCCGACCGCATCGCCCGCATGGCCGGCGAGCGCACGCCCATCCGCATCGTGCCGTTCCGGGGCGATTACTACCGGCTGAAACCGCACCGCGAATTCCTCGTACGCAATCTCATCTACCCGGTGGCCGACCCGCGCTTCCCCTTCCTCGGCGTGCATTTCACGCGCATGATCCGCGGCGGCGTCGAAGCCGGCCCCAACGCCGTGCTGTCGCTGGCGCGCGAGGGCTACTCGCGCACCGCGTTCGACCTGCGCGACGCCGCGGATGCCCTTGCTTTCCCCGGACTGTGGCGCTTTGTCGCGCGACATGCCTCGATGTGCTGGGCCGAGCTCCGCCGCGCCTTTTCAAAGGATCTCTTCTGCCGCTCGCTGCAAACGCTCGTTCCCGAGGTGCAGCCGGAGGACCTGGAACCGGCGGGGGCCGGCATCCGGGCCCAGGCCATGACGCCCGACGGCCGCCTGGTCGAGGACTTCGCGTTTCTCACGCACCGCCGCGCCGTGCATGTTTTGAACGCGCCGTCGCCCGCGGCCACCGCCTGCCTGGCGATCGGCGAAGAGGTCGCCGCGCAGCTGGCCCAACTCCTCTGACACCGGAAATGCCCGGAAATGGGGCCAAAAATGGGGTCAGACACCCAATGCACCATTTCCGCCCCGTGTTTTCATAGCCCCAAAACGGGGTCAGACACCCAATGCACCATTCCGGATTCGGCGTGGTGCCGGCGGCATACAGGCAGAGCTTCTCCGCCGGCAAGCCCTTTGCCCCGGGCAGAGCTATTTGCCGTCTGGAAACACCCTCACCAGCACCTTGCCCATCGGCCCTTCGGCCAGGCGCCGGAATGCCTCTTTCAGATCCTCAAACGCGAACACGCGGTCGATCACCGGCCGCAGACCGAGCTGATCGAGCCGCCGCACAATCTCTTTCCAGGCCGTCTGCGCGCCCTCGGGGGTGTAGTCGCCGACCGCCACGCCGCCGATCCGCAGCCGCCGGAAAAACAGCGACGCCGTGTTGAACTCCGGCACCACGCCGCCGCTGCGCCCCACCACGCTGATGCGGCCGCCGTAGCCCAGCATCGCCAGCACGGTATTGAACAACGGCCCCGCCACGGTGTCCACGACCAGATCCACGCGCTTGCCGCCGAGCGCGCCGAGCACCTGCTGCTTCAATTCGGGCGCCGCCGGGTCAAACACATGATCCGCGCCCAGCTCGCGCAGCTTGCGGGCCTTCTCCGCGCTGCGGGAAAGGCCCACCACCGTCATGCCCATCGACCGGCCCAGCATCACCGCGGCCACGCCGACGCCGCCGGAAGCCCCCGTCACCAGCAGCACCTGCCCGGGCGAGGGCAGCCCGCCCCACTGCACCAGCGCCTGCCAGGCTGTCAGATACACGAGAGGCGCGGCCGCCATTTCGGCCTCGCTCCAGCCTTTCGGTACGGGCGCGACACTCGCCGCCGGGACCACCACCTTCTCGGCGAACGTCCCCCACCGCTCGACTCCCGCCTCGCATCGCAGAATGCCGACCACATCGCCCGCGCGGAGATTCTGCACGCCTGGCCCCGCCGCCAGCACCTCGCCCACGCCGTCGCGCCCCAGCACATGCGGCAGCGGCGGCCTGGCCGGATATTGCGCCAGCGCGAGAAACGCATCGGCGGGGTTCAGCGCCGCATAATGGACGCGGAGCAACACCTCGCCCTCGCCGGGTTGCGGGTCCGGCACATCCGCCAGGCGGAGCCGCTCCACGCCGTCATAACCGTCCATCAGCCAGGCGCGCATATCTCTATTCTGACGGACGCCGGCGGCGGGCCGAGCCTTCGGCAGCATTGTGCAGCGCGCAGGGCCAGCTTCGCGGCCTGGCTTACCGCCGCGTGATGCTGAGGTTGCGGCGGGTCACGTTTCCGGACGTGTCCACTGCGGTAACCGTCACCGGATTCACGCCGGGCACGAGCGGAATCGGCCCGGCAGAAAAGCCATCCGCGGGGCCTTGCGCCGTGCCGCTGCCGAGCCGCGTCGTCCATGTGACCTCGCGCACGCCGGCGTTGTCCTTCGCCATGCCGCGCACGGTAATTGTGCTGGCCGAGGTCGCGTAGACGGGGGAAGACGGGAAAGAGATGGTCAGCGTGGGCGGCACGGTGTCGGCGGAGGGCGGATCCTGTGGCCGTGGATCCGGCGGCGGCGAAGGCGGCTGCGCGGGCGGCGCAGGCGGCGTTGCGGGCGCGGCAGGGTTGCCGGGCGCCGACGGAGGCGGCGTGGAGCTCGTCCGCGCCGCATACAATTTCCGGATTTCCGCAACATCAGCCGCGGCAAGCGCGGACACGCGCCGGTAATACGGGTACATCACCGAGGATGGATCGTCGTTGTGCCCCAGGCCCAGCGCATGGCCCAGCTCGTGCAGCGCCACGCTGAACAGATCGACATCCGCACCCAGTTTCCATGGCTCGTCGAGGTCGAGGTGGAGATCCCCGGCAATCGTCTCCGGGTTCGGCGGCGGATAGAACGTGTGAGCCAGAACGCCGCCGCGCCCGTCGAAAGGAAAGCCGTCGCCGTGATCGCCCGACGCCGCTAGAATCTCGATCTGCCGCCGCAGCCGGCGCACGCTCGCCTCCTGAAAGGACACCTGCACGGCGGCGGCCCACGCATGCAGCGCGCGCTGGATTTCCCCGATCGCCGCGCCGCGGTCCAGCCACCCCGGCAACTGGCCGAAATACACAGCCAGCGACGCAGACCCCAGCCCCGGCCCGTCCCACCCCTCGCCGAACGTCGAGGCCAGGTTCGCACCTTGCAAGGCCGCCGGCCCCATCAGGCCGCCCAAACACGCCACCACCGGCGCGCCGCCGAGCAGCAACTCCGATGCCGGGTACACGTAGGCCACCTCGTCGGCCTCCGCCAGCACCCGCAGCGCATCCACCGGGCCTCTGACAAGCAACGCCTGTGGCGGCAGGTCGGGATGCTCGAGCAGGGCGAGTCCCGCCCCGGCGGCAAGCTGTGCGCCCGCGCTGCGCGCCACATCGGCATGCAGCTCCACCACCGCCGCTGTCTCGCCCTCCGGCGCAAGCGCCGGACTCAGCTTCTGCTCCGCCGTCAGCACGGACGCATACACGGCCCCTGCGGCCGGCCAGTCCACGTCGGCCGGGGCGCTAACGAGCAGCGCCTGGTCCGGCACATATTGGAGCACCCGAGCGTCGAGCCGGCCGAGCTGCGCGAGCAGCTCCTCATCCGGTTCCCCGGGGAATTGCACCAGCCAGTGGACGCGGCCTGCTTCCGCAGCCCGCAGATTGGAGAACGCCCGCGCCTTGAGCTCCGGGGAAGCCAGCAGATCGGGAGGCACGCGGCCCGCCTTCAGCCGCAACGGCGGCAGCTCCTGCGCCGCCGCGGAGGCGGCGAGCACGAGGGGGATCCAAAACGAAAACCGGGTCACGCCTGCCTTATCGGCGCGCCCTGGACGGGCTTGAACGGATCAGACCATGTACATCCCGCCGTTGACCTCGATGGTCTGGCCAATCACGTTGCGTGCGGCATGCGAGCACAGGAATACAATCACGCCGGCGATATCCTCATTCGTTGACAGGCGCCCCTGCGGCGTTTGCCGCACCACCGCATCCAGCATCTCGCGCGTTGAGAAGCGCGCGTGAAAATCGTTGTCCACCGTGCCGGGGCTCACCGCATTCACGCGCACCCCGTGCGGCGCCAGCTCCCGGGCCATGCCCTTCGTGAACGCCGAAACGGCCGCCTTCGCCGCCGCATAGACCGTCGCGCCGATCCCGCCGCCCGTGCGCGCGGCGATCGAGCTGACGTTCACGATCACGCCGCTGCCGCGCTCCACCATGTGCGGCGCCACCGCCTGCGTGATGAACCACACGCTTTTCGCGTTCAGATCCATCACCCGGTTGAACAGCTCGTAATCCATCTCGCCGAGCTTCGCACGGCGGATGAGCGAGCCTGCGTTGTTGATCAGAATGTCGACGAGCCGCGCGCGGCTCCCGAGCAGCTCCACAAAGCCGCGGATGCCGGCTTCGGTGGAAAGATCCCCGCCGAGCAGCTCGGCCTCGGCCCCGCGCGCCCGCACCTGCCGCGCCGTCTCCCCGGCCGAATGCACCGAGGCGCCATAGTGCAGCAGCAGCCGCGCACAGCCGGCCTCGGCCAGTGCGACCGCCGTCGCCGCCCCGATGCCGCGCGAGGCGCCCGTCACCAGCGCCGTTTTGCCGGAAAATTCGTTCTGCATGGCCACCATTCTGCCACCGCGCCGCCAGAGACATTGTCACCGCGGCGCCAGGCAGCCGGGCTGACTCAGGCAGTTGCCTCCGGGAACAGATGCTGCTCGAAGGCCTGCTTTGCCGCTTCCAGCGAACGAAAGACGACGCCGGAAAAGGGCGGATCGGCGCGCAGTTCGTAATGGGCGGTCCCCAGGTCCTTGCGCCTTGACCAGCCATGCCCGCACTTCGGCAACCCGGGCGGGATCATGCGGCATGGAGAAGTCTCCCTTCGCGCAGGATGGTGGCCGGCAAGGAGGCGGGCAGATGTTTCCTGCTCTCAAACTGGCTTCTGGTCCGGACCAGGACGTCCGCAGCCACGCCCGTGCCCCACCGCACCTCGTAGGCCAGGCGGCTGCGGCGCCGCTCCCGCGGCGCGTCGTCCGGCACGATCAGCAGGAGGTCGTAATCGCTGTCCGGCCCTGCCTCGCTGCGAGCGACGGAACCGAAAAGGGCGCACCCGCTCGGGCCGGCAGGCTTCTGCCAGACGGCGGACGATCTCGGCCAGGGCCGGGTCGCCGATGTGCGGCGCATTTGTGCTCGGGATTTCAGCCAGAGCTTTCTTTGCATTCTTCCACAGGCGCGCGTCTCTGCCGGGACTGCTCCCGCAGCAGGTTGTCCCGGAGCCCGAACAGCCGGCGGTCCGGGAACGAAGTATAGTACGATGCGTATTGACATAGTACGAGACGTATTACCATGAACCGCCGCCCCGCCCTCGAATACGCGCTGCTCGGGCTGCTCGCGCAGCAGCCCCTTACCGGCTACGGCCTCCGCCGCGTCTTCGCCGCCACGCCGATGGGCGTCTTCAGTGACAGCCCCGGCTCCATCTATCCCGCGCTCGCCCGGCTCGAGCGCGACGGCCTCGTCCGCGCGTCGGGCCGCTCCGGCTCGCGTCCCGGCAGCCGCCTGCTCGAACCCACGCGCGCGGGCCTTGCCGTGCTGCGACGCTGGCTGTCGGCGCCGGTCACGCGGGACGACGTGGAGCGCCGCGTGGACGAACTGATTCTCCGCTTCGCCTTCATGGACCGTCATCTCGGCCCCGCTTCGGTGGACCGCTTCCTCGGCGAACTCGCCGAGGCCGTGTCCGCCTTTGTCAACGAACTGCGCGCGTACGGCAGGCAAGCAGCCTGGCCGCCGGGCTCAACCGGACGGCTGGCGCTCGACCACGGCATCGCTTCGTACCGCGCCACCGCGCAATGGGCGCGCCGCGCGCGCGCCACATGGAGGAAAACCCATGTCCTCGATCCCTCGTAAACCCGCTTTCGCGGCTCGCATTGTGCTGTGCGGCCTCGTGTTCGCAGCCTTCATGTCGCTGTCCGGGTTCGTGGTGTCCGCTCTCGGCCTGAAGATGATGGCCCTGCCGGACGGCGCGAATCAGCAGGCCGTGGCGATGGCCTCGCTGCTGGCTTCCCCGCTGCTGCCGCTGGCTCTGGCGCCGCTGGCTGTGCTCCTTCCGGGAACGTTCCTGGCCAGATCGCTGTGGCTGGCGCTGTTCGCCTATGTCTCGTTCGGGCTGAACACGATGATCGAGGCGCGCATCTTCAGCACGATGGTGGGGCCGGGCGCGCTGGCCGGGATGAGCGTGTTCTACGTTCTGCCCTGCTGCGCGCTCGCACTGGCTGTGGCTGCCGCCTTCCCCGCGCGCGCCGCGCGCCCCGCGCCGCTCCCCGGCCGCACTGCGTCCGGGTGGGTGTGGCGGCTCCTGTTAGCGTGGCTCGCCTTTCCTGTCTGCTATCTGTTCTTCGGTTGGGCCATCAGCTCCCTGGTGATCGAGCAATACCGGCGGGGAGTGAACGGCCTGGCGCTGCCGCCCATCGGCGTGATTGTTGCCACGCAGCTCGGCCGCAGTCTGCTGTATCTGGCCTCCGTCCTGCCGCTGGTGCTGCGGTGGGGCGGGCCGTGGCAGCCCCTTGCCGTGCGGCTCGGCTGGGCCTGGTGGGTGCTGGTCGGCCTCTACGGGCTGATCACCGCCTTCTGGATGCCCGCCAATCTGCGGCTCATTCACACGCTGGAGATCGGCGCAGACTCCTTCGCGTATGCGTTCCTCCTGGCATGGGCGCTGCGGGCGCCGTCGAAGCGGGCCGCCGCGCCGGCCATGCCGCATGCCGCCTGACCGGGGCGGCTCAAAAGACGAGCGCGAACGGCCGCACCGGCGCGCCGGTGGCGCCTTCGATGCGCAGCGGCGCAGCCACAAAGACAAACTCGCGCGCGCCCGCCTCGGCCAGCGCCTCCAGATTCAGGCATTCGAGGATGTGCACGCCCGCCTCCACCAGCAGGTGCACATGCACGGGCATCTCCGGCGAAGGGATGCGCTCCAGCGCCACGTTGTCGGCGCCGACGGCGCGCACGCCGCGGGCGGACAGCCACTGCGCCGCATCCAGCAGCAGCCCGGGCTGACGCTGCCCGTTCAGGAAACTCCTGGCGTCGCGCCAGCGCCTGCCCCAGCCGGTGCGGATCAGAACTACATCGCCCTCGCGCGGCCCGTACGCAGCGAGCGCCGCCTCGAGTTGCGCGGCCGCAATGCCCGCGTCTTCGCCGAGCTCGCCGCCCGGCGCAGCGTCGTACAGCAGGCCGCGCGCCACGATCGGCGGCACAGTGTCCACGCCCAGCGCGCGCGTATCCAGTCCGCGGTGCAGCCGCCCGTCCCGCGAGAAGTGGCACAGCGCGTCAATGTGAGTTCCCGTGTGCGTGCCGAGCGCGATCAGCTCCGCCGAGCTGGAGGCGCCGCCCGGAAGCACGAAATCGCCGTGCTCCTTCGTGCGGGCCGCAGCGAAGGGGGGATGCGTCGGCCAGTGCGGCATGCCCGGGTAGTAGGGCTGCGCGAGATCCACGATCCGCGCGCCGCGCAAAGCCTCCAGCGCCTGTTCCAGGCTCAGCACGGCCCGAACGCCTCGCGCACGCGCGTGAGCAGCCGCGCGACCTTCTCGCGCGGGTCGCCCGCGCCGAGCGTCTCGATGGGCAGCCAGCCGCGCCAGCCGTGCCTGTCGATGATCGCCTTCACGCGCTTCATGTCGGTCGGCTCCTCCTTCCCGCCGGGCGCGACATTTTCCTTGAGCTGCCAGGAGATGGCGTAAGGGATCAGTTGTTCGATTTCCGCGTAGGGGTCGCCCTGCCGCAGGCTGCCGACGTCGAGGATCACGCCGCACCACGGGGAGCCCACTGCCTCGACCAGCCGGATCGTCTGGGCGGCCGTCTTCAGAAAATCGTCGTGATTCTGGATGCCGACCATCACGCCGCGGCGCGCGCCGTATTCGGCGCACTCCCGCACCAGCGGCGCCATCCACTCGAGCACCTCGTCGAACGACCGTCCCGGCGGCGCGCCGCGCCCGCTGAAGATGCGGATGACGCCCGCGCCGAGCAATGCGGCCACGTCGATCCAGTCTTTCACGAGCTGCGCCTCGCGCTGGCGGGCGGCGGGGTCGGGCAGCGTGAAATCGTTGCGCACGCCCGTGCCGAAGATCGAGATGCCGTGGAGAAAGGCCTCGCGCTTCAGCCGCAGAAGGAAGTCCTCCGGCGGCTTCGCCGGGTATCCGGGGAAATAGTAGCCCGTGGCGTCGAGCCCCGAAATGCCGTGCGCGGCGCAATAGCGGATGACGTCGAACAGCGTCATCGATCCGTCGCGCAACGGCTGGTTGAACGAGTAGGCGTTCAGCCCGATTCGCACGCCCGCCCCCGGCTGGCGCGCCCAGCGGGCTTGCCCGGCCGTCGGCAGCGGCAGCGCCGCCGCGCAGGCGGCGCCCAGCCAGCCGCGCCGGCTGATTCCGTCGGCTGGAGCATGGTCCGCGCTCATGTGCGCGAGTCTAGCAAACGCGGCGCCGGCCGGGGGCGCTGCGCGGCGAGGCCGGGTGGCGGCGATGCAGGGCGAAGAGCGCCCGCGCGTTGTGTGAAAGAATTGGTTTGAGGCGGCTGCCATGAGCAAAATTCCGTTCGATGACCTGCATTCCCTGTCCCGGCCCACGCGCCGGAGCATCGTGTCCGCTCTGGCGGGCGTGGCGGCCTTCGCCGACGAAGTGCTCGCCATGCAGCAGCCCGGCGCGGGCGGCATCCCGACGCGGCCGCTCGTCAAGACGGGCGTGCGCGTCTCCATCCTCGGCTATGGCGGCTGGCACGCCGTGGCCAACAAGACCGACGAGGAAAGCATCCGGCTGATGCACGAGGCCGTCGATCTCGGCATCACGTTCTTCGACAACGCCTGGGAGTATCACGACGGGCGGGCCGAGGAAGTGATGGGCCGCGCTTTGCAGCAGAACGGCCTTCGCGAGAAAGTCTTCCTCATGACAAAGGTCTGCGCGCGCGATTATGAAGGCGCGCGGCGCCAGATCGACGAGTCGCTGCGGCGGCTGCGCACCGACCGCATCGATCTACTGCAATTCCACGCCATCCAGTACGAGGGCGACGCGAAGCGCATCCTCGAGGGCGGGCTGAAAGCGGCGCTGGAGGCAAAGGAGGCGGGCAAGGTGCGCTTTATCGGCTTCACCGGACACAGGGACCCGAAGGCGCACCTGGAAATGCTCGACCTTCGGCATCCGTGGGACACGGTGCAGATGCCGCTGAACGTGCTCGACGCCAGCTACCGCAGCTTCGAGCAGACTGTGCTGCCCGTCTGCCGCAAGCGCGGCATCGGCGTGCTGGCGATGAAGGCGCTCGGCGGCGGCATGGAAGCGCCGGTGATTCAGGCCGGCGTAAGCGCCGAGCTGGGCCGCCGCTACGCCATGTCGCTGCCTGTCGCCACGGTCATTTGCGGCATTCTCAACCGCGAGCAGCTGCACTTCCACGCCAGCCTCGCCCGGAACTTCAAACCGCTCAGCCGGCGCGAAGCCGCGGCCATCGTGCGCAGGGCGCGCCCGGAGGCCGCCGACGGGCATCTAGAAGCCTACAAGGATCCGAAGCAGGGCTACGGCTGCTCGTATCACAGCCGCGTGCTCCAGGCCAACGCCTGAGGCATCCCGGCTACCGCAGCTCGTCGAGCCGCAGCCGCGCCTCGAGCAGATACGGGTTTGCTTCCAGCGCCCTGGCAAGCGCGCTTCGGGCCTCGGCCTTGTCGCCGAGCCCCAGGTGCGCAAGCCCGGCAACCAGGTGGGCCATCGCCTCGCGCATCCACGGCGGGCGGCCTTCGCCGAACTTGGCGAAGAATTCGCCGCCCCTCTGCCCGGCCAGCGCCCGTTCGGCCGCTTCGAGCATCGCCTGGTACAACTGCCGGGCGCGCGCCTGCTGCCCGAGCTTTTCGAGCGAACGGGCCTGATAGTAGAGCAGCACCGCGCCCGTGTCCACGCCCGGATGCGGCTCCTCGTCGGTGCCGAGCATCGCACCGGCCGATTCGCGCCACGCCCGCTCCGCCTCCTCCTTGCGCCCCATCGCCTCCCGGGCGAGTCCGGCGTAATAGTATGCCTCCGGCAGGCGCGAGCCGCGGTAGCCGCGCGTGACTTCGAGATTCTCCGGGTACTCGACCGCGGCCAGATAATCCTTCTCCGCGCCAGCGTAATCCTTCGCGGCCATCTTCCGGTGCCCGCGCAGCAGGTGCGCGTCGGTCCATGCGTCCCGCAGATTGAACCGCGCGCCGCCTTCCCACAGGTGGAAACGCCGTTTCTCCATGATGGCGACCGCCTCGTCGTGCCGCCCGGCGAGGACGAGCAGATCCACCAGCCGGCTCATGGCGTCGTCGCGTTTTTCCGCCGTCTGCCTGTATTTTTCGAATAATGACAGCCGCTTTTCCACCGGAACTCGCGAAAATTCATACAGCCTGTCCAGCTCGAACAGATACAAAGCGTCGTCGCTTTTCAGGGAAATCGCCTTTTCCAGGGCGGCGATGGCTTTCGGAACCCCGTCCTGCCGGCGCGAATACGCCACCGCAAGGTTCCGGTACGCAACGGCGAACCCGGGGTCGAGCGAAACGGTCTTTTCCCACAGCCGCGCCGCCTCCTCCGGCTGACGGTCGTAAAGCAGCAGGCCGAGATAGTAGGGCGCGCGCGGATCTCCGGGGTTAGCCTTCATGGCCGCGCGCAGCACGCGCATCATCTCGATCTGGAACGGGAACACGTAGTCGTGCGGCTGCGAGGAAGCCAGCCGGTAATGCGCCGCGGCCGTCTCCGCCTGGCCGAGCTGCTCCATCAGCCACCCGCGCAGGTAGCGCGCCTGCACGTTGGACTGCGGCATGCGGTCGAGGACCCAGTTGGCTTCCAGATGCATGCCGGCCTCGAGGCACTCCACCGCCATTTCCAGGCCCTCGGCGGGCTGCTCCCTGAAAATGCGCGCCAGCTCGGCGCCGTCGCGCGAGGCGCGCGGGTCGATGGGGTCAATCTCGCGGATGCGCTGCCGCGCCTGGGCGGCTTCCCCGCCCCGGCCTTCGCGCTCGAGCAGCATCGCCTTGAGGAACAGCGCCGGCGTGTGCCACACATTGAAGACGAGCGCGCGGTCGCAGGCATCGAGCGCCGCGGCCAGCTCGCCGCGCGCCGCGCGGATCTGCGCGATGCGGTAATTCGCGGCCTTCCGCCAGGCGAAATTCCACTGCGCGCGCTGGAACCAGGCCTCGGCCTCGTCGAGCCGGCCCTGGTATTGCAGCGCGAGGGCGAGATAGTACAGAGCGTCTCCGTCCCTGGGGCGCGTGTAATTCGCAGTGACGCGGCTCGCCGCGCGGCGCAGCAGCCGCTCCGCCTCGTCAAAGCGCCCGCGCTTGATGCAGAGGATGCCCAGCGCCGTGTTGGCGCGCACGTCGCCGGGGTCCCGCCGCAGCGCCTCTTCGTAATACGGGTCGGGATCGAGCGCCGGGTTGTGGAACTGCTCGAGCCGCAGCCCGGTCAAGTACAGCTCCTCGGTGGTGGCGATCTCCTGCGGCGGCCGCGGGGGAACGACGGGGGCCGGCAGCGGCGCCTTCGCCGAGGCCGGGTCAGGCGGCTCGGGCGTCCATGAGACAAGGATGCGGCCGCCGGCGTCCCGCAGCACGGCGGTCAGCTCGTGGGGCTGCACACCCTGCGGCAGAGGGATCTCCTGCCTGAGAGCGCGCGCCGGGTCGAGGTCGCCGCTCCATTGCCAGACCGGCTTTCCGTTGCGTTCGAGCGCGGCCTGCGCCTTGCGCACCGGGTGCGTGACATGGAATCCGGCCACGGCGGCCCCGCCGCGCAGCTCCAGGTTCACCGCGGCCTCGCGGGTGGCGTTCTTCACGCCTCCGATCGAGTGAAAGGGATACCAGTATTGCGTGACCGTCTTCACTTCATACGGCTGAATCCAGCTGTAGTCGGGCTGGTTGTCGCTCCAGGCGCCGACCATGAGCTCGAGGTACGGCCCGTCGGTGTCGGAGAGGATCTTGTCCCACAGCTTGCCTTCCGGTCCAACGCCCCAGGTGAAGAATTTCTTGCCCGGAACCTCGTGATGGTCCGCCACGTGAAGCGTGCCCGCCTGGCGGCCGTGGTCGTAGCCGGCCAGCCAGTCGTCGGTGTCGTTCCAGGCGAACATGGAAATGGGACTCGGGTGGTTCTTCCACCAGGAGACGTCCACGCCGCGGGTGAAGTCGACGCCGCCGTAGACGGTGTCGGCGACGGGCCAGCGGGCGAACTCGCGCTTGGCGTGCTGCGTGGCGAATTTTGTCGACGGCGGAAAAATCACCTGGTAATTTTCGTTCGTGTGGACCGCGACATTGGCGAAATAAAGCAGGGAATTCTGCACAGGCGTCGTGTTGAGGGCGGCCACCCGGGCTTCCAGGACGGAGGAGCCGGGCCGCAGGGTGAGCGTCACCGCCCACCGCATGCGGTCGCGCAGCTCCAGCTCCCCGACACTGACCGATTTCGAGCCGTCCTTGTGTTCGTGGGTACGGTACAGAACGGGCATGAAGGAGGTGGCGCGGTGGTGGTGCGGGATGTTCCATTCGACGCCGCCGGAAATCCACGCGCCCAGCATGCCGATAAGCGCCGGCTTGATGACGGACTGCTTGTAAAAGAAATTGTAGCCGTTGGTCTTGTCGACAGCCTCAAAAATGCGCCCGCCCAATTCCGGCAAAATGCAGACTTTCAGATACTCGTTTTCGAGACACACCCGCCGGTATTCCACGTTCCGTTTCTCGTCCGTCAGGTTGTCCTGCATCGGGTACGGGTAGACCATGCCCTTCGCTCCCTGATAGACGCGGCCGGTGTAGAAAAACGGGTTCCTGTCCGGCGGCCCGGCCACATAGGTCGGGATGGCGACCGTGTCTTCGGTCAGCCGGACCTGTGCCGGGAGAGAAGCGGGAAAGAGCGCCGCAACAACGAGGGCACGGATGATCATGGCCGAAAATCCTCGATGGCAGTATATCCCCCGCCGGACCGCAAGCGTCTGCGGGCAAGGGGAAGCCCCGCCGCGCCCGGGCCCCTTGCCGGGGCGCACGCGGAGCTCGCTGAACCGCTCTTGCCGCCTGCGCGTCCGCCCGGCGGCGCGGCTCAAGGCAGCGGGTGCAATCCCTCCCGGCGCACGACCCACCTGCCATCGGCGGGGAAGCCCGGCGCATTCGAATGCGGCGCGCCATCCCAGCCGGCGGCCATCATGGCCACGGCGGCGAGCAGTCCGCCGTTTCCGGGCAGGTAGATCGTCAGCCCCGGGCGCTGGTAGTTGTGGCCGTTGGGCAGGTAGCGGTTCTTCGGCGTGTCCATCAGGAGCAGATCCACCGCCAGCGACGGCTCGCCGACGCGCGCCGCGGTCATCGCCGCCAGCGGATAGTCCCAGCCCCACGTCTCTCTCCATTGCCAGGTCTCCACCACGCGGCGCAGCGTGCGGCGCATGATCGCCGGATCGGCCAAACCGCCCGGCAGGAGCCCGAGCGCGCCGAGCAGGCTCGGGTGGTCGCGGCGCTTCGCGGGATCGCGGAAGGTGTCCGGGTCGGACTCGGCATTCACATAAAGTCCGTCGACCACGGGCAGCGGCGAAAGATGCCGGATCACCTCGTCCCAATCCGCGCGGCGCGCCAGTCCGAGCCGCTCGCGCCAGCGCTGCGCGGTTTCGAGCCCCCACCGCCAGTATTCCAGCCCGAAGGCCGGATTGCGTGTTGTGCGCGGCGGGTGCAGCTCCTGCGCCGGGATCAGCGGCGGGCCGAGCGCGTAGCGGCCGTCGGGGCCGCGCACCGCGAAAGAAGCCATGAAGTCGGCCGTCTCTTCCACCAGATCCAGCCACTCCCGCAGGAGCCTCTCGTCCTTTCGCACACGGTAAAGCAGCTCGAGCAGGTGGATGAGATGGGGCTGCTGCCAGACGAGCAGGGGGCCGATGGAGGACGGGCTCTCCTCGCCGCCGGGCGAAGTCATCTTGGGCCAGCGCAGGCCGCGGTAGCCCTGCCGCGCCGCAGTTGCGCGCGCCTTCGGCGCGATCTGCCGGTACCAGGGCAGGCTTTTTTCGAGCAGTCCGGGGCGGCCCCACAAGGCGAAATGCGCCGCGTGCCACCAGTGCATTTCCAGGTGAAATTTCCCGTACCAGCTGTTGAACGTCAGGCCGGTTTCCTGGGGCGGCAACGAGCCTGCGCACTGGAGGGCGGTGAGATATTGCGACAACACGATTCGGCGCTCCAGCTCGCGGGCGCGCGGGTCCGTGCTGCCGGACAGATCCACCGCGCCGCCGCTCTGCCAGAACCGGGCCCAATGCGCGCGGGCCGCTTTTTCCGTCTCTGCAACGGACGGAAGACGCTGCGGAAGTCCTCTTTTTGAAAATTCGGCCAGAAATTCCAGCGTATTTCCCCGAAATACGATCTCGTAACGATGAGGCCCGGCCTGGCGCAGGCGCCCGTTGGGGGACCACTGCGCCCGGACATGGTGGCGGTCGCCGTCGAGGATGCGTTCCCACCCGGCTCCCGCCGCGTGCGGGCGCGCCACGCGCGTCTCGTGCTTTTCCGGGCTGCTCCAGTCCGCGGGGTCGCCCGTGTGGATGCCGCTCGCGTACGGGAATTCGACAGCGATGCCGACGGCCGCGGAGACCCGGCCGGACCGGAACACGCGGACCGCCACCAGATCGCGTTCCGGGTGCACCGCTGTCATCACGCGGAAATGCTCCCCGTCCAGGACAAAGCGGCTTTCGAGAATCCCGGACCAGAGATCGAGGCGTTGCTCAACGCCGCCCACGTCCGTGATGCGCGTTGGGCCGCGGCGGGAAGGGAACGTAAACCCGATGCGGGCCAGCGAAAGCCGGTGCGGGTTCTGGCGAAGCCACTCGGCCGCGCGGGTCCGCACGTTGGTCGGATAGGCGACCGGGCGGCCGCAGGTATCGTAGTTTTCGAGCGTGTCCTCCAGGCGAAAGCCTGCGGGATTCGGGAAAGAATGCCAGCCCCATTGCGACTCGGTCGCCAGCGGAATGCTCCCCCTGTAAAATTCGGGGAACGTTTGCAGCCCGGTGATGTCGGCAGTGAAGGCGAACTCGCCGTTGCCGACCGTCAGGGGCGCAAACGCGTCCGCCTGCCGCACGATGACGTTGTGGCGGGTGACGAGCTTCATGCGGTCGATGGGCGGAGCGGCGCTGCAAAGCAAGACGGCCAGCGCCGCGGCCGCCGCCGCTCCCGGCATCACGAACCGCACACAGTGCATGAGAAATTCCTCCGGCGGCAATTCGGCAGACCGGGCGCGCCGCTCAGCGTTCTGACGCCACGCCCGTTACTGTAGTGAAACTCGTCGCCTCCAGCGTCAGCTGCGCCTGGCCGTTCACCACCGGCACGCGGGCCAGCTCCTGCATGGAGCGTGAGGCGTCGGTCACCAGGACGCGGGCCTGCTTCACCCCTTCGGGAAAGCCGGCAACCGTCGCCGGCCGGGCGGCGCCGTTGTTGACCAGGTGGACGGTGTAGACGCCGCCGGCGATATCGCCGAGCGCCGCGGCGGTGACCAGCGGGTGATCCGAAAGGGCAGGCAGGTGGAAGGAGCGATGCGGCGTGGACGCGAGCTGCTTCAGGTTCCAGAAGCGCTGCGTGGGGCGGAGCGGCCCGGTATCGCCCGCGATGCCGTTGCCGGCCAGCAGCGAGTAGTCCGCCGTCAGTTGCCATTGCAGAATGGAGGCGGGCTGGCTGAGCGCGAGAATGCGCGTGTACAGATCGATTTCATAAAGGGCGAACGAAGGCTCGAGGAAGATGCGCGAATAGCGCCAGGCGGCTGCGTCCGTGCTGCCTTCGCCCACCAGCAGCGGCACGTTCATGCGCCGCGCAGCGGCGAGCCATCGCTCGAGGTTCTCCCGGGTGCAGCCGCGCCAGCTGTGGAAGCTGACGGCGCCCGTGAAGCGCACCGCCTCGGCGTCTGCAAGCAGCGGATCGACGAATTCGACCGGATTGGCGTCGGAGGTGTCGCCCGCCAGCATCCGGGTGGCAAGCCCGTGCCGGGCGAAGTACGCGCCGAGCGAGCGCACCAGCAGCGCGTGTTCGCGCGCCGTCTGGCGCACGTCGATGCCCAGGTCGGATTCATTGAAGGAAAAAAGGGCCGCTTCGACGCCATATTTCTCTTTCATGAAGAGCAAATATCCCGTAATTGAGGCGTAAATGCGGTCTGTTTTCGCCGGGTCGAGCGGATTTCCGCGCGGCCAGTCCTCGTCCGGCGGGCGGCGGATTTCGCCGAGCACCGCCCAGGCGGGCGGAAACCAGGCGCTGACGATCACGGGCAGCCCCATGCGGTGGAGGCGCTGCGCCATCTGCATGGCGGCCTGAACGCGGGGGTGGAGCCGGCCTGAGCGCGCAGCGGCCAGCGGGTCGGCGGCCTCATCGGGGTCCCAAAGGCTCCAGGGCATCTCCACGCGCGACCAGGCAAGCGGGAGGTTGGCAAGGTTGTAGTCGATGACGGGCGGGTCGAGCCGCGGGTTCTGGATGCGGAAGTTGCCGCCGAAGCCGTCCCACCGGTTGCCGGGACGGGAGGGATCGAAGCGGACCGTGACGGGGCGGCGGTCCGGCTCGCCGGAGGCTTTCAGCAGGAAGGACGCGCGCGCCGCGGCGCCGGCAGGCGGGTTGGCGGCAAGCATGCGGAACAGAACCTGAATGTCGTAGACGCCCTCGCGGCGGTCGTCCCGGATGACGATTTCCGCGGGCTCGGAGGCCAGGATTTCCAGCGCGCGGCCGGGCGCGGCGATGCGCAGGCCGGAGGCCGCGCCGCGCAGGTATTCGTTCTGCTCTTCGGGCAAAGGAAGCAGCGAAGTTTCCGCAGGCAGGGAAGACGCGCCGATCAATTCGGCCTTGCCGCGCGAGAACTCGCTCGCCGGAAGCTGCACGCAATAGAACACGCCCTCGACGTTCGCATCATTCCGGGCGTTGATTTCGATCTGGACCCGGGCGGCGCCCGGCTCCGGAGCCTCAACGGTCAGCTTGCCGGCGAATTGCCAGTTGACGCCTTCGCGGCGCAGCTTGCGCGGCGGGCGAAAACGCGCAAGCCCGACCTCGACCGCGTCGCCGCGCCGCAGGAACGTGGTCTCCTGCCGCTCTTTGCCCGTGCGGCTCCACAGAGACCAGCCAGGCTCGACCACGCAAAGGCCGGCGTCGAAGGCGTGCAGATGGCCGTCCACCCGGATGCCGGCAAGGTTGCCCCAGCCCATGACCTCGGGCTGCGCGTTGCATAAGGATAACCCGGCAACAAATGAAAAGAACAAGGTCAGGCGGCGCATAAACGAACTCGCTTCCCCTGCCGAATGTATCATTGCCGCGGCGCGGCAGGCCATGCGGGCCGATCAGGCATGATGGAAGGCGGAGATGTTGTGGTTGCAAATGTTTCTGATGGCGGCCGCCCTGGGTGCGGCCGAGCAACAGGTGCTCGAAGAGGTGAACGCGCACCGGCGAGCGCAAGGCCTCGCCGCGCTCGCCTGGCACGAGCCGGCGGCCGCGGAGGCCCGGAAGCATTGCAGCCGGCTGCTGGCGGGCAAGACAGGGGGCCCGCATGACGGCTTTAGTGAACGGGCGGCTCGCCTGCGGCGCGCGACCGGCGCGCGGCGGGCCGGAGAGAATGTCTTTTTGCAGGACCGCGGGCAGTTTCACCCGGCCGCCGCGCTGTCGGCGTGGCTCGCCAGCGACGGGCACCGCAGCACTCTGGAAGGTCCCTTCGAGCTGTCGGGGGTCGGCGTGGTGGAGCGCGGCGGCAGGGTCTGCGCCACGGAAATCTTTCTGGGGCGTTGAGGTTGCCCGGCTTCCCGACTGGGGCGAATCAGCTTCCGCCCGCGCTTTTCCCTTTCACCGGGCCCACATTGCGGCCCTGCGAATATTCTGCGAGGAACTCGTCCCGATGCCTGCCTGCGAGGGGGAGATTGGCCCGCGAAATCGCGTCGAGGAGCTTGTTGTCGGTGCTGACCAAAACCTCGGCGCGAGCGGCAAGCGCAGCCTGCACCAAGTAGTGATCCTCCTTCCGTATCCCGTCCGCCACGGCGGGATCCAACGCTGCACAATGCGGCACATCAATGATCACTGCCTTCATCGAATCGAGGCGTATGCGCTTCAAGAGCAGGATGACCGCCTTTTTCACCATCGGCGACCGATCCGCGTTCTTGCTCAATTGATAGAACTTGTTTTCCCATGGGCTTGCTCTCGGCCACACAATGCGATCCGGCGTGTCGGCAAAAAACCTTCAGAAAATTCAGTGCAGCC